>Ga0335072_10001467_pt1 | contig 38357 bp, 40 predicted proteins | sample Lox_Sample_21_FD_206725 | JGI IMG/M metagenome (GOLD analysis project Ga0335072, IMG submission 206725) | Soil microbial communities from Loxahatchee National Wildlife Refuge, Florida, United States - Lox_Sample_2.1 | ecosystem: Environmental > Terrestrial > Soil > Wetlands | place: USA... | reverse complement strand
CGCCTGTGATAGATAGTGTCGAGTGAATCGACAAGCCTAGGGATTTAACAGAGGGGGAATTTAAACTCTCTGCCATCATGAATATAGGGAGCTCATGCGGCGCCGATATCCAAAGCATCCATTTCTCCTCTACTTGACCAGGCCAGCCTTGGTCACACAGTAAACCCACACATCAGTTGGGATCTCGCTCTGCTCCTTTACAAGTATCTGCCCGTTGCGGTATTCGAATTTGCCATTCGTCCATAACCACCCTTCGCTCCGCTGAGCCGTCGCACCGCTTACCAGAAAGCTTTACGTAACAGGCATGGCAGCGGATCCATAGCCATGTCCAGCGCTGCGAGATTCATCCATGTTGCGTCGCTTTCGTTAGGATTGGTGTGATCGCCTTGAACGTCTACTGGAACGTTTAGCCGGGAGTCTGTAGTCCGACACGGGCTCATCTGTTAAGGTCTCAAACTATTGAGGGTTAGCAGTTGTATTGGAGCCTCCATTCAGCGAGATTCGAGACTCCTAACTTAGGGGGTTCAATTGCATAGGGCCCATCCAGGGAAGCTTCCATCGACAGCAAGCGGTCCATCTTGACCCTCATTTACTCCTTCGTTCGCCCGCCTAATTACCTTGCTCCTCTGCTCCTTTACCTACTCCCTGGCATTTTGATACGCAGTGGCGCCTTGTCGAAAGGTTTCGATGTTGCCGGCCATACTACAAGTATTGGTTTGACTCAGTATTCAGGACGACATTCAGGACTGGCTGCTGAGCAAGGTAGCCGATGTACATCTTGAGATGGCCGTCGTGGTAGGTTGATGTAATGGCATAAGCATTGTTGTCGTAAACTGGTTTGCCTTGACCGTATGACTAAATGCACCACCGAAGCTGTCCTGTCGTTTGGCAACAGCAGCTGACCCATGTGGGCCCTTTACCGCTACGAAAAAGCTCAACTTGATGGAAGGTCTAGCTGTATCGACGGCAAGGCAGATCCTGGCGCGTGCCTCTTCATTTTTATCTACCTCCACCGGAACTGTCAACAGGTGAGGACCAATATCCAGAAGAATCTCGGAGCCCACGCCGGAGTTACATTTGAACCTATCGTCAAATCCATCGCCAAGTCATTCACCAATAATGTATTTTGTAGAGTAGTTGCGCCAACGTCGCTTGAGATGGTGTGGCCCTATTTTGAGATCATGGGCATGGGCCGTTGTTGCGTGATGGAGGAAGACTGTCACATCAACAAAAGCCTCCCCGTTCTTCAAGTGTTGAGCGTACAGTGGACGCCGGCACCTTTGACCAGACCGTTGAAGTGTACATCGATTAGATGAAGCCTCAATGAATCGATGCGCTGGAACTTGCGTGGACGATGGCCAGAACGGCTGCAAGAACCAGTAAGCTGCCGAAGTTTGTAATAGATTGGACCAATGGAGTAAGAAGCTCATGGACGGCTAGATTTAGCTGATCTACCTGGCCTGATTTATGAGAAGTCAAGTATTGAGGCTCGTTTGCCAACCATGATAAAATAGCACGGTTATGTCTGGCGATAATGGCTGGTGAGAATAGCACTTCCTGGTTATAGGTATTAGAGGCGAAAGGAGCGGCAACCGAGGTGAGTGTGGTCGCTTTAGGAGGGGAAAAGGCAGAAGACGAGGACGAGAAGAGGCGACGAGGAAGGGGAGGGAAGGGCGGTCATGGATAAGGCCATTTTTGCATTGAACGGCTCTATTCTGCGGAGCAAAGCTCATTGTCTTTGGAAGTAGTAGGGACGAGTGACTGGAATGGCGGGAGAGTATGGTGGTAGGGTTTGGAGAGTTGGAGAGTTGATGGCACCATGATGGAGGAGCCGGAAAAAAGTCTCCCAAGAACCGAAAGTGGACCCAGATAGAGTAACGGAAATACCAGAGGCCATTAGGGCGGCGAGCGGCTGCTTCTGCTTGATATGGCACTATCCTTCTGATCTACCTCGGACTTAAGACTCAGCCAAGGGTCGTTATATAACTCTTTTGCCGTCGATCGCTGCTCTGGAAGCCACCGAAGCATCTTACATGCGAATTCGATGAAAAGTCGTTTGTCGTCTCCGTGGAGGAAGGGTGTAAGATTCGAAAAAGTAAAATCCTCGGAGGGGACGAGTTGTGGATATTTGAATTCACCTATGGAGAGGGCTTACAGTTAGCAAAGATGACAAAGGGGTCAAAAATGTCACAAGTGCTTGCAGAATCCTGCATACCTTGCTCAGTGTATAAACCAGAGTATACTGCTCGGTCTGCCCGATTCAACAGTTCTTGTGGAGGTGGCCCGAGTAGGCCGATCATCTGAGCGAAATGGGCCTCGCGGGAATACTCGTCACTTTCAGGCCCTAGTCCATCAAGGAGCGAAGTATCCTCTAGAAGCTCCCACAGCTATGTAGTGAAGATAAGGGTTAGTGGCATTGCACGACCAGCTGTTCGACGTCAAGATTCCTTACCACCATACCAAGATTCCAGATATCGGCGCTGTAGGTCCAGCCTGCCTTTAGTAAAACCTCTGGCGCAGAGAATTGCTCAGGTTGGATGTCATGATGATGAAGACTTGAGACGTTGCCGAAGACAGCAGCACCAAAATCAATTATCTTGAGAAGTCCAATGCCCTTCCTCAAGCTACCAAAATCGGGCCGTGATTGGTATATGGGATGTCCGTCGACTTCTTTGTAAGGAGCTGGGTTATCTTTCTGTTGGCGAACATAGTCGTCAATGACTGAGCTGTCCTCGAAGCCCACCAAGAAATTATCGGATTTCAGATCTTTTCTTTAGCTGTCAGCAGATCCTCAGTCAAGGATATTTGCGATCATGCACTTACCAGTGTGTATGACGTGGCATTCAGAGTGAAGGAAATCAAGACCTTGTAGAACAAGCCTCAAGAAGGCTTTGAGGATAGTCGGTGACAAACCCGCGGTCCCGAGATGTCGACCTAGACGCCAGAGGGGTTCTCTCAATGGTTCCAAAACCATAAGAGATGTTCTCCAAAAGGCCCTGGGATTGTAAAAGAGTCCTCAACCAACCTGATATAGGAACGACCTTCATGTTTCGACTGTACCTTAGAGATATGCTGAGATATCTCAAGCTCATCGGTGGCCGATTTCCAATCTCCCTCAGAGCAGTTGGTGATTTTCAGTGCCGCATACCGGTTTGATCGCCATGGCCATCTAAAGATTGTCATTACGAGTTGGCTGCAAAGGATGTTGCACAAACCCACTGAGTTCCTTCGCTAGCCAAACTGTTGAGCTAGTTCCCCAGCCAAGCTTCGAGACGATTTGATATTTTTGGATGGTTTTCCCAACCTGGGCTGGATAGAAATGCTTCGGGTCATAATCAGGATTTTCTTCCTCTTCGAGAGGGGTGTTGGCAGGCAGCAAGCGAGAGGTCGTATTCATAATTGGGGTCAGTCGAGATGAGAAGTGCCTCAGCGCGATATGAAGGGCTTGGATCTGCCGAGGAAACGAGACCATGGCGAAGCACTAAGGCGCCTTCAGTGGGAAAGGAAAGGCTAACGTGTGGTGAGAGGAGAATCAACGGCGCTGAGGGTGCTTTTCGTACCTAAACCAATGTCTGGGATGGCAAATTTCGATCGCTTAAGGACAAGCGCACGGATTTCTTCGCTGATATGATATCGTTTTGCGGAGCGATTTTGCTGTCTCCACTGTCTTCCTTAGCTCAGATGATTTCTTCTTTGTTGGTGCCTTGCTATGCTTCGAGCAAACGCCTCCCGAGGCGTTTATCCCAAGGCACGACGACAAGAACAAAGATTCTCCAACTTGTGTACGATCACCATGGTATTTGTGATAGCAACAATGAGAATGACGCCGGACGCATGCCGCTGCCAGTAGCACTCGTGGCCGTGGTCAGGCCGCCGAGTATGGTGGGCGATCCCACCACGAAGATGGAGCTACGGTAACATGTTTTCGATGATGTGGGTGGAGTTTTCGTGTTGGTGGTGGCGGTGGCAGTTGGTGGTGATGGCAGTAGCTGATCGAGGTGCAGTGGTTACTCTCGAACTAGTTAGTGCGGAGCAGCGAGAAGAACACGCGAACCAGATCGATGCTCATTCTGGATCAGCACATAGAACGAATAACGGCTGAAAATCAGAGAACTTAGCAAGATTTATATTCCTATGGGGGCATCCTGGCAACAGTGCCGTCTCAACTTGGCCCACTAGCACCGACAAATACCACAAGCACAGCAGCGTATGTCGCAGTAGCGACGAATATTTCTTTACTTCTCATTTGAACCACTGCGGCTAAGAAGAACCCAAATACTACCACAGAAACAGATACCGTGATAAGATTCTTGGAGTGATCAGGGCGAATGCTCATGAAGACTATCGGCGCAATGATACACGCTCCAGAGAAGAGGGCGATAATTGTGCTGCCAATGATTTGCACGCTTAGGGAAGCTTGACGCGGACGAAACCCCTTTCCCCCCTGACTATCAGAGCTATAGGATAAAGGCCGACTCTCCTTTTCTTCTCTTGACCAAGTCCATTCCTTTGGTAATGCCCAGATGAGGACTGAATGCAGCTGGTTTTGCTTTTCAAACTCCTCGTGTTTGAAATAAGCTACTTCCATGCTCTTGATATCGCCCCACGGTATCTCAGGAAAGAGCTTGTTTGTTTCTTGAACTAATCTAGAGTCCCGTGAGAACCGCGTGAGGTTTTGAGCCATGTAGTCCCAGTCTCTGATGGCACACGCTATACGACAGCTCAGTTACCAACTCAATCAAGGGGAAGATGCGTACCATGATCCCGAAGCAAGGATGTAAGCTTTATCCTGTTCTCGTCTTCACCTTCGTTTGTTGTCTTTAGATCGTAGTAGAGCTTCAGCAAATCATGCTGTATTCGTGCAATGTTGTACCTTCGGAGCTTCCGGAAAGTGAGGATTTTGTCTTCATAGTCTGGAAGTTGTCCAAGGTTGAGAAATTGATGTGCTAACCGTTTCCCATAACCAGAACCATCGACTACTTCATCCGGCATAGCCACCGAAAGGCGGGATGTAGAGACATGACCCAATTCAACATCAGTTTCGGGCGTGGTAGGCATTGCTTGTTGTTGCGTAGAAACTAGAGTGCTCATTTCTGCTATCTGAGATGGAAAGATAGCTATATACACGGAGTATACAGGGGAGTTACCTGGGCGACGAGCGCCACCCCCTTACCCATGTGGGGCATAGGAGGTTCCAGCATGGTCCCCTGACAAGAATGGTACCTGTTTCACGTGACACTTGTTGGCTCGCGCCGCTATTCCAGTTCTCCTGGGAACATAAGAGTGACAACTCGAAAATGATTACTCTGAGCGACAGCTACAACACGAGATTCAACGTTCCAAAACCCGATTTTCCTTACACTGTTGGCAAACACCTCCGTGTTCGCTCCCATATACCCCCACAACCTACGAATCTTTCTAACTGCCTCTTAAAATTCCATGCTCGTCGTGAGAGAGAATCCATCGATCCGGTTCAACGTTGTCTTCTACATCCCCCTTCATCGGGTACGTTCACATCTGGTGTCGCAGAGTTGGAAATAATCAAGTTAGTCCGGGCTGGGGATCAGCATGGTGCACAGTTGCTTGCTGTTCGAGTTCTAACGTCAACCCACGACTTACCGTCCGATACGGATCTATTGGCCAAATTTTATGATCCACTCTATTTCGATCACGAGCAGGATGACGCAGATCCGTTTCTCTGTGTCGATAGTGCGTATACGCATGAGAGTGCAGTCTACCGAAAACTTGCCGGTTTTCAAGGAAGCATCATACCGAAATACTACGGATCATTTTCGCTTTCACTCCCTATCGATCATATGAATTTCCGCGAGGTTAGATTAATTCTCATGGAAAACGTTCCTGGGATTTCCATGCATGACCTGAATCCCTCAAATTTCACGAAATCAGAACGTCAAGCGATCATGAAAGCAATCATCGATTCCGAAACCGCTTTATATAACCACGGAGTTCGACACAGAGATATTTATCCACGCAACATACTAGTCCTGCCGTCCGATCATGCTCGAAAAGTCGTCCTCGTAGACTTCGGAAAAGCGTGGACCAGTCGTTCCCCGTTCCCGGAGTGGGAGGAGAAATTCCTTCCTGGTATTCCGATCTCGCCTCTGCTGCGCTGGATCAAGCCACGGGAATGGTTTGATGGATGGGTTGATTGGGATTGGATGGCCTGGGTTGAGCAGCATTATGAGCATACTAGGGGTTCGATAACGGAGTATATGCAAAGGAAGTGGGGTCCCAAGGAATTGTCTACGGACAAAAAGGGCTGAACATCAATTTCTTGTGGGATGAATTCATCTTTTTCCACGGCTTGTATCGGGGGAGCGGATTCAATAGCGGATTCACACCGGAGCGACTTCGGATTAGCCTTTGCCCTAATCTACACCAATTATGAAACCTCGTCTCCTCAACGCTGTTCGACCACGCCGTCGCTTATCTCGCTGTTGCTATTATACGTATAGTGAAAATGCCTCAAATCCACTCTTGTGATTCTTCCACAGTCCCCCTTGATAGCTCCAGCCCTCATAGCCGCTCTGCACCTCGTCGTTGTGCTACGCTTTCTCTTGCCTTTGCCTGTATCCTCACCTCATCTTGGAGGCGCCGGCATTAATGGGCGTACGAACATGGCCACAGTGACCAGTAGGCTCTCACTTAATGGGTCCTATGGCGCTCCGCAAAGCAGTAAGAGGGTGCAAGAAGGAAGACTTACCACACTCGTTGACCCGAGTTATAACCAATGCAGAAGGGCCCAATCAAGGCAACGAGCTATTGATGCGTTCTCGATTGCATAACGTTAGGTTTCGACGCCTGGTCGACGAGACCTCGAGTTGGTAGCCCAGCTTCCTAACACGTTATGCACCTCTTTGCGGCTCGGTAGCTGCTTTCGATATTCTTCTCGATTTGTCATCCGGCTTTTCGCTTTCAATTGCTGGTCAATGTGGATACTGAATGCCCATCCCCACGTTACCAAGTCATGTCATTTGCCTTCCTCCTACAGTCACGTTAAGTGCCAGCGACCCATGCCATTTGCCGTACCAGCCAACGAAAATGCTAATGAGCTGCTCCATCGGACACTAAAGCATTATATGTATCGATGATGAAGCCTAGGATGCAATGTTCGGCTCCAAACCCCAGTCGATGATCAGAGTAAGGTTCAATAAGAGACGAAGTTGGAAGTCAATGCGAGGAAAAGAATCAACGCCTTAAGCTATCTTTACGCTAAGATCTGATCTCGCCAATAGTTGCGTCGCCAGCTTCATTCCTCTTTTCCATAAGATCTCTGGTTTCAGGCCCCGCGAAGGCGCCTTTCATGTCGTCGTTGAGATCGATGATGCCTTCCGGCACAATCGCAAATGCTCGTCCTGATAACGTCAAGTCCAGTCAGCATAACGATATCACTGCCGAAATCTAAACAAATCAAGTTAGAGCATACCGTCTAAGCTCTCGTCTACCGCACATCTGCCCGCAATCTCCACAACATCGTCAACGCGACCGAAGGTGATTCCTTTACCCTCCTCAATGCCTTGCGATTTCAGATATTTCCGTAGATCCGCCGTCATTGGGGTCTTGATATACCACGGCGCTAATAAGTTGGACCGCACACCCATATCTTTCGTCTTACTCCTGATACTCCTAAATAGGCCACGCACACCAAATTTGCCCGCATTGTACAAAGAATGGCCAGGGTAATCAATATAGCCTCCCAAGGATGAGATGAATATGAGCGACTTTGTCCGCATACCCCCCGAGTCAACATTAATCGACGGAGCCTGCTCCTGGTTCTGCGGTTTGAGCCGAAAGTAGTTCAAAGCGAGATAGGTCGAAAAGTACACGCCGGTCAGATTGATGTCAAGGGGCCTGAGGCTGGGCTGGGCTGGGTCTTGGTCCAACGAGGCCTCGTTTGCTTGCACATGCTCCACGACATTGCCCGCTTCACTTCCAATCCCTGCGAACATGGCAACCACATCTAACGTCTTTTGGGGCGCAAACATGATTGCCGTCTTGAACGCCTTGACCTGGCTTTCCCAATTCGTCACATCACAATACGCGTATGTAACTTTGTAGCTTTGATTCGTCAGCTGTCGTACTATCTTTTCGCCCGCTTCCACAGGCTGAATGTCTGCTATCGTCACGTATGCTCCTGCAGCGGCAAATTCGCGGGCGGTAGCTAGGCCAAGGCCGCTGGCTCCACCTGTGATGAGAACTGTTTTGCCCTTCAGGGCTGAGAGATCGACTAAGGGGCTCATACTAGAGATTAGAGACAGTGTGTTCAAATATGAGCAACGTTAGATTGTATTAGCTATCTAGGCGAAGGGGCGGTGTAGAGAATATATTCTGTGCACTCACTAGTCCTAACACGGCTAGTAAAGCCAAGTTGACAGAAGGGCCTGCTATTGGATACAAATAGAGAGAGCTTGAGTTTGGCAACCAGAGGCTCAAACCTGGAGACCAAGCCAGGGAAGAATATAGGAAGCGGAGAGTCTTGGGGAATGATGGCAACAAACCAATTTGGGAATCCTGGGTTATGGCCGGTCAGGATCGCTCGGAGCACATGCGGGGTCATTTTGGTCCCACGTTCCTCTGATCTTGGTGCACTCAGATTGGCTTGAGCTGTTGCTGCAGCAGGTATGTTCAGGCCATTAAATGTGCAGCGAAATGTTGAAGGAAGCGGGGAATATGCAAAGGAGTATTCCGGGGATGGCAAGCCGTACAAAACGGCAACAGCAACCGTTCCAACAGACGAGTGATACAATCGTCACAGTCAACACTGCACAGGTCCAAGTGCAGAACTCACAGAAACTTGAGCTCATCGTTGGAGTGCGTAGAATATCATGCAATTTCCTTTGATTAGTCTCGAGCAAAATGTGAGTCGTGGTTCCTGGTGTTGCTCTGCCTCGAAGTTGATATCTGTGCCTGAAATCCTCGAATATGGTTTGTTGACTTAGAGCCAGGCCTGTTATCGGCTTATGGACGCCCAGGCATCATGGCCTTTCCCCTCGCAAAAATTCATGCCAGCCTAGTAAAGTGGGTTCCGGGCCAGCCTCCTGTGCGACGTCCATTAAGATTTCGTCCCCTTCCACCTCGGCCCATACTTCCCATTGCTCCGACGCTGTTCATGTCAACCCAAGATTCTCCTGCGGTGTCCAATCCCGCAAATCCCCTATTACGCCTCATCCAATCTCTGTGAGGAGGATGCAACCCCTGAATATCGAGGACCCTTTCTTCCGTATTCACAATCTGGGTGAGAAGGTTGCCGACAGTCAAGCGCCCGACCGTCGACCACTCGCCGCTTTTGTTTGACAGAACTTGCCGTGCCTCCAGGTTATACGACGCAGCATATCCAAATGCGGGCTGGAGGCGTTCGTCTGCTTCCCTTCATCCTTTCGGTGCCATGACAACTAGTTGTTCTGGACTAATGTCGTCTTGGCGTGGACTCATGGTGTACTTCTGGCCGTTTCCAATACTCGTTGCTTGTCGGCATCGCCATCGAACAGGCCTCGTTCAAAAGGCATAAAGGGCAATTATCTTCAGCAAATCGGAACGCTAGAACCGATGTCCAGCGAAGTTATTAGGTGAATTGATCAGCCAAATAAAGCCCCCATACTGAGGAGGTCGTCCGCATGTTCCCGGACACCGTTATTCTTCGCAGACGAAGTCGTCTTGTTCGACCTCTCCTTTTGCCGGCGACGACTGGGTCTAGCCAAGCCTAGCTCTTCGACATGCTGTATCTGTTTCACCGTCCGCTCCGGCAGGTTGCCAAGCTCAACCGCCATTGATCCGTCTGCTTTCAACGTAAGTCAGCATTGTGGATGGCATAAGGAGTTAAGGTTCAGTCGTGATGCCACCTACTTTCTTCGTCACCCAGGTAACCAGTGATCCATGGACTAGTATGATGAGGGCAACCACGTTGGGGGTAGTGTGGGGTTATGCACGCTGCACAATCGAAGATGGCTACTAGCGGGATTGTTTGCCTAGAAGATGGGGTGCCCTGTCGATGAGGTACACCCTGGTCTTGAAGTGACGCAGATGAGATTATGCTTGGCATGGTTGAACAAAGTAAAGCCGTTGGTGATGTCGGTTCTTGACTATGCTTGGGTTCTCAGATATGCTCCCAACGCGTTTGGGCAATGGCAGTGCTTCGTGAGGTAGAAGGACTTTCTTATAGTAGACCTCCACGAAGTGGCCTTGTTGTAACGCTTCCTTGTGGGTCCGCTTGCAAGGTGGCAAGGTTCCATATCGGCTCGTTTTCATGCACGAAGCCGTTATTCTCTGAACTGCAACAAGAGCCTCAATCAAGGTTCGGGCGCGACCTTGTAGCGTGATAGGCGAACAAGACCATTTCGCTTGTGCCTTTGCGCCAAGCGAAGCGCCGCTTAAGTGTTTGGTAAAAGCGCCGTCCAATCAGTCCTGCGGAACCATAACCAATTTGGACCCACTTTGCGATTTGCCTGAATGATCTCGCTTTCAGAACATGAGCTGCGGAACAGACACGCTTCCTGTGTTCTGAATGGGTTCAATATCGTGTCTGATGGTCGCCAGAGGAGTGATATTCCGGGCCTGGTACCTTCATGATGTAGCTCGGAGGCCGACACAAAAGGTGACAGGAGTATCGACACAACTGCCTGGTCTGAATGCTCAGAAGGTGACATGCAATAACGCGCTGATATTCTGAGAACAAATTCGCCAAACAAGAGCACCTTTCGGTAGCGTTTAGTATACAGTAGGGTGTCGTTGATCATCAATCATCAATGTGACTCCTTCCCCAGGACACTCTGGGCCCATGCAAGAGAAGGAGTAAGGCGCGGGGCCTGTCAAAAATCCATTTCAACCTTGAAACCATCAATAATAAGCCAACCGTCATGCTCATAATCCTCATAGTCATGTTTGATATCTCCTTCCTGCCTTGTGGGAATCATCAGAATTGGGTTAGTAGACCCGAAATTCGGTGCAAAAGGAGACGAGTGATGCTGCTCCATAAACAACCTTCGGAACTGGCGGATGGTCTCTGCAAGACCACAGCCTTTCAATGCTTTCTCAAGATAGCATTCATCCTGGTAAGATGCAGGTCGTAACCGAGCGCCACGCTCGAGGAGTAGTCTGACGATCGAATCATGGCGCTCTTTGATAGCGATTTGCAGTGCCGTTTCCGAGTCGGCGGTTTGCGCTTCTGGATCAGCATCGTAGTCCATCAAGTAGCGAACGATGTCCTCGCTGCCAATCTCAACAGCGAAGTGTAGAGCGTTTTCTTTTGAGCCGCTTGTAGTAGCGTTCAAGTTCGAGCCAGCGTCCAGCAACAATTTGACGATCTCTGCATGGCCATGACCTGCCGCAAGATGCAAAGGGGTTTGGTCTCTTGCGCAGAAGCAAGGCCTGACGCACGAGCAGGAGCATGTGGAAGCGTTGACATCAGCTCCGTGATCTACCAGAAGGGAAACAGCCTCTGCTAGTCCCGAGATTGACGAGTGGTGCAACGCGTTCATCCCGTCAATGTCGGTCCAACCGGGATCCGCACCAGCATCAAGAAGAAGCTTCAGCATACTAGCGCTAGAATTAGCAGCAGCAATATGTAGTGGTGTTTCATTGAGGGCATGGCGATACTCAATATCCGCTCCCATTTGTAGGTAGGTCTTCCCAAGGACTTTAAAATCGTACAGAGAACATATCCAGAGTCCAGAGTTCACCTTGACATCTGGATTCACGAGCTCAAAGCCTTCCTCGGAATCACTCTCAGCAAGTGCAGATTGAATAGCATGGTCAAGTAAAGAGGGCAGATGCCTGCTAGATGTCTCCGCAACACGGTAATGTTCGTGCCAGAAGGATTCGGAATAGCTTTTCATATGACACTGTTTGATCTCACCTCTAAGCCAGCGTTCCGTCAATAGCCAGGGCCGAAATATGGTCTCCTTGTGTGAACACTGCAAATGGTGAAGGCAGACAGCAGCCATCATCTCATGGACTCTCGTGTCCTGGCAAGGATCTAGTGTTGACATGGCTGGAGACAGGACGAAGTTTCTCAGGTCTCCATTGCAGAACTCGATTAATCCATTAGGCTGGAACGTTAAGAGTCCGGAGCACAGGTCCTCCAGGTCAGCTTTAGAAGTCAACGCCGATACTTGCTCGTCCAGATCAGTCTGTGTTGTGGAGTCGACTTTGGTCTTGGTTACCAGGGCTGTGAAAAGCTCATCGAGGCTGAGAGACCGAAGCGCAAATGCAGCCCAGCGGAGAGCTTTGAGCGTCATCATGGTCCGCGCGGAACTGTTGCCACGGAGAACACATTCCAAAGAATACGCCGGGTGGAATGCAGGGTGCTCTAAGGATGCTTGGAAGTTCAAGCGCTGCGTAGTCGAGTTCAAGCGGAGTCCGTTGCCCCTCCCACCTTACAACTTATTAGCACTGATGGACTGGCCGGTGACACGGACCAACCTTCGACCAACCGTAGGATCGACCAAAACGTGCAATCTTGGAAATCCTCCAACCCACACCAGATTTCAATGATATTCTTCCGCGTGATCATGGAAGTGGAAGAACCAGGAAGCGATATCCGAGAGCTTGAAGAGCCCCACGCTGTCTTTCCTGAGATTAGTTCAGATCGTCTAGCAGATCAGGGGGAAACGCACTTGCACGTTAATCTGGGTGCCATGCTCCGTAGCAGGCAGAGCGTGGATCTTGATCGACAAGAAAGACCTGCGGAGTCTCCGAAGAGCTCGTAACTGACGTCGCGGGCGCTGCAACTGCTCTGTGGACCGCATGTCGCTGGTAAAGCTTCGACTGTCTGTGTTCATGGATCCGCCAGTGGATGAGCGAAGCAGTTCCGCGTTTGCGATTACTCTTCCGCAGATGTCCAAAAATAACTTGAATATTGGGTCAGCTATGAGGCTAGGAACTGACCAGTGATTGCTAGCGCTCACCATGCCTGAGATGCGACTTTTGAGCCACGCGTCCAGGTTTTCTGGAGAATCAATCGACAACGCCTGAACCGATTTAGTGTTACTATTCTTCTTCACGGACAATCAAAACATACCTTTTCCAACACAACTGCTCCCACCGAATGGCAGACGAGGATCAAACGACCTTTTTTCAGCTTCAGCTTGTCAGCTAAGTCACCAACAATGTATGTATCCTTTACATTCTGTACTAAATCTTGCTTTAGCTGACGCGCGCTCTGTTCTATGATGTCGCCAGAGAAAATTCCGTAGTGATCAAGCCTGTCGTTGCGGAGGTACTCCCATTGCCCACACATTCCGATACAGTCAAACAGCTGCCGTGCCCCTTCAGTCCCTATTTCGAGGCCGTTTGAGGCTGTCTGAACCTGGATCACAAAATTGATGCTATCATCCTCTTTTTAGATTCTGCATTTAAAAGCGAGAAAGAAAACATACTCCAAGCAAGAGCTCTTGTCGCAAGCGCATTTCAAAGCTTCCAATATTCCTTTGATGTGCATACATTCGCTGTGCAACTTGCCCACTCCGACCTCACCAGTCTCGAGTAGCTGGATGCGTCCAGTGATACGGCTGATGATGGTGGATAGTGAAACAAGTCGAAATCTCACGATGTTGCCACATGCGGCATCGTTTCGTCTCTGTCTTTCGTAGATGGCCAGACAAGACTCCACACTAGCTGATCTGCCCTTTTTGCTGTCCTCGCCTGGATCGTCATCTCTGTCCAAATATGAGTCTAAGATTGAGGACATAAGTGTCAGTTTGTACAAGTCTGTCAGGGCACTCAAGAGATGCTTACCAGTGCCCCATTCCTGCACACCTGACCAGAGATACGACAAAGCTTCATAATGGCACTGACCCATCTCCCGGGAGACGAGATGACATCGAAAGATGCCCCGCGAACGACGCAGAGGACTTTAAGAAGGACTTTGCAAAGGACTGCAAGAAGGACTTTGTAGACGTGCACAACAAGAGTCAGCCTTACCCAGATACATCAAGTGCACTCGAAACAGCCAATGATCTTGTAATAGGAGAGGCATTTTTAAAAGACTTGTTCCAGAATGGTGCTAGCAGGCTATGACTGGAAGCTCGTGTCATCATCAGTGGAGTATGGTGGGAAATGATGTGACGCGGCATAAATCCAATAGGAAACAACAACGCATACTGAAAAGGATTGGCTAGTGTGATTCAGCGAAGCGAGAGATCAAGGGAAGTCCAGTGCTTGAAGCCAAGAAAAGCGAATTAAGCGAAAAGCAGGAAGCGGGAAGCGAATTCCATCTACTCGTTCGTCAGCTCAACAGCGCCGGACGATGGAATGCAACTGCAAATCGCTTTCTCAAGGGTTGATGGGAGGCCACCATGCAGGGCTGGACTTTGTCAGCTGATAAAATCGACGATGCCACAGTTTGTGACTTGAAGAGTTCGATGCCGGACGCCCAGGTGCAATGTTGGCAAGGCAACTTCGAAAGTAGCCGATATGACAGCGCAAGTCTAGTCCCCCAAATTCTATACACTTCGTCATATTCATGAATAATTGCCTCGTGAGCAGTTTAAGTGTCTGGCAGTCACCGACTGCCTGCTTCTGTAAATGAGTCAAGATGGATTTGCCTTTGGGGGCGCCTACTCGAGGGAGGAAGCGTTCATATCCAATTGAGCGGGAGATGATGAAGTGCGCATCGTGTCGGCGGAAGAAAATCAAGGTAAGCAGCCACCTTTGCAGGAGCATGCCTCGAACATGTTGCAGCAGCCCTGAAACACCTCTTGTGTCACGACTGACCGCCGCCAGTGCCTCCCGATAAATCGAGACTGGTCCAAGGGCGAGAAATGCAATGCATGTATTATGCAAAATGATTCTTGCGGCCCAAAGATTCGGGCGGACAGGCTTTCTCGCTCCCGCATCACCCCCCCAACGCTCCTTCATCAGCGACCCCTGGTACCATCAGACTCTTCAAAACCACGCCCACTAGAGCTTTCTCCAACAACTGCAAGTGATGCACAAAGGAGTTGTTATGCGGAATCAGGCGGGAGCACAAATGATGGCTCCTGCAAGGATACAGCCTCCAACTGCAGAAGTACGGACGTTGCGACTAGCGACGACAGCCCTGCAGGTCAAAAGACCCCAATTGAGTCAAAGTACGTTACCTCACACAGAAGGCTCATCTTATGTCTGGTTCGATGACCTGACGGACGATATGCAACAGTTTCTCGCAGTTAGGCGACCTACGGATAACTCTGAAGAACGTCATGAACAGACTCGAAACCCTCAACTCCAATGCTTTCGGGAACCAACATCCATCTATTGCCTCGACAGCCGAAACAGCGCTTGAGATCCTCGCGAACAACCTGAACATTGAATACACGAACGTTTTGAAACACATTCTCGTGTTGATACAAGATACGGAACCTGGTCCTTCTTTGGAGTTGGCTCTACGACGCACTTTGGAAGCCATGGAAAGCTATGCTGACATCACCACAACCCCGCTGGGCTTGGATGACACGACCGGAAGTCGGATGACAGCATGGCGCTCCACCGTGCTTAAAAGGCTCTTTGAGATATACGAGACAAGAGGGGACTACGCCGAGGCTGAAAAATTCGCACAAAAGCTGGACTTGCTTCGCGAGAAACTGGACTCCAGCGATTCGGAAACAACAGAACGACTAGCTCAATCCCTCAACAGGACTTCAAGGCATATGAGACATGTGTTGAGCGACATCCCATTCCCTTCGAAATATCGGGACTTACTTCACTTCACCCATACGGATCCCTTCCCTTCCATACATAGGGCCATGCTCGATCGGAACGCAAAAGTTGTTCGATTCTTGTGCGAGAGCACCATACAAATTTTAGAAGACCAAGAGGATATTTTGCGACGAGGTACCCTTCATCTCGCCGCAGAAACCGCGAATGAGGAAGTCTTGAGCCGCCTACGTCCTCAAATACAAACTCTTCTTGGCAAGCGTGACAAGTGCTTGAAGACTCCATTATGCGTTGCGGCCCAACACGGCGACTACGACTTCTTTAAGAAGCTGGCCAACCTTAGCTCTGATACAGATTTGACAAGCAAAGATGCACAGGGCAGATCGGTCTTGGCCTTAGCTTGTGGTGCCGGTCACTTTCGTATTGCAGAATTTCTTTTACAGAACAACGTTTCGCCCAACGATTCTATAAGCAGCCACTGCTCTCCTCTTAACGCCGCAGCGTCATCGGGTCATGACAGTATCTGTCGAGCATTGCTCGACCATGGCGCCTGGGTGGACTGGATCAGCCAAGACAAGACTGCGTCTCAAATTGCTAAAGAACACGGCTACCACCACATCGTGGAAATGATCAGCGAATATCAAAGTCGCCCACAAAACCTATGGGGAACGCATCAGGGACAGGCCCCGCTCCTCAGCGCAGCATCAGAGGCGGTTCATGAACCAGTTGTTCAGCCGACCACCCCTCAAAGACCGTCGCTAAGCGCGTGGTCTCACTCAACTTCTTATGGTCCAGTTTCGACATCCACACCTAACACCACCGCATCAAATATGGAGCACGAAGGGCAGTTCGATCTTATCGACTACCCTGGCTAAAACTTGCTCTTCATAACCGGCTCTTGTCCAAGATTCCTCCCGTTCACACCTTCCTGTTCCCATGTTCAGATTCCTTATGTCTTATAATACCAGACGGCACCTTTCACAAAAGCTGCATTTATCCTGTGAATATACTTCTTGTACATATTAGATACCCCTTGGCATATTGCGTGCAGAAGCAGCTTGGGTGTTGGACATTATCATATTACCGAGCGTTCAGAGCGTTCAGAGGATTTCCTTTTGGTGCGGCCATAGCCATTGAGCATTTGGTTAGCGGGCGGGCACTGCACTGTCATTACGATACATGATAAATGAACGCTATGTGTGTACGATGCGAATGAGAGGCAATCACAATGACCATTCAAAGTTTGCTCAGCTATAGTATATGACCTCACTTTGACGCTTCCGCTTGCGTGATCAGTTTTTGCCGCCTGCATGGCATGATGAACCCTTTGCTAGACGTTCCGCACTCAGCTGCCTAAAAGCTACTTTGGTGCGCTAGTAAACCTGTAGCCATCGCTTCTAGGTCCTCGAGCATCTGCAGGTTATCCACTCCATCACTCGACCTTCGCTTCTTTTGTCGCTTCTTGCCATAGACTCCGCCTTCTTCGTCTCCTGACGAGTCGGGCTGGGCGGGAGGAGTTCAAGCTTCGTGAGCGTCCAACCTAAAAATTGTTGAGGTAGTTGGAATGACTAGTGCTGGGAGGTGTAATTGTGACTAGACAACGAGTTGCGACCTTAATACGTCCGGTCCATGAGTTCATTGCTGGACACTGGCACCAAGAGGTAGATAGAGGGGAGGGAAGGGATGTGAGTGTGAATTTGGCGCCCATCTCACCCAGATGTGCAGGTTCCCCGTGGCCCGGTCCGCCCATGCCCATAAGGGGAAACAAAAATGGTCTCGTTGGAGGAGTCATGTTCGCAAGACTGTCAGTCACACTAAACCCCGTCAGCTTCGTCATACCTAAGCTAATGGGAAGTAGGAATCGGTCGATCATGGTAACCCAACATAGCGAACCATCGACGACTCACCGTAGAAGCAGTCTTGGTGTAAAATCCATCAACTCTCGAAAGGTTCATGTACCATCTGCAACACGCCACTCGTTGATGTCATCGCCATCGTTGACCAAGCCCTGCGATCGCGCTCTCTCCCAATGCTTCATGTTCGCCGCTAGCATTCGATCGGTCATAGAGCGCGCCATGTCCTGAGATGCACTACTGGCCACCCACGCCTCGACTATGCTCGTCGTATTCTTTGCGGAAGGCGGCTTCGATGTGAGGAGGCATAGTTGAGCCGTCGCCGTCGTCTCTCATCACGCTTCGCCGACCTCCACTTCCAAAGCCTGGGTAACCTAGCCCTGCGAGACCTTCTACAATTACGTTTCCATGCATGTCCATTTTTGCTGTCTTGAGTACAGACTGAGAAAGGGCCCGACAGTTCGAGGACCGCTCGCAGGACCTTTGCGATTGTTGGTGATGTGCTGGCTTGAAGTGCAAACCCTGTGGTCGACCGAGAGTGTTTCATAGGTTGATAGATTCCAAATGTAGTGAAGAGCCTCATCGAGTAGAATCTCAACGCCTGAAGAAGGGTTTTGGGGTGGAAATAGTTTGGCTAAAGAACAACATGACAGAATAAGCATGAAGTAGAATCACGAGTAGGAGGGTTAAGAATGAGCTTTATGCTGCGGATCTATGTCACGGTCTCCACAGCCTGTGATTAGTGGCACGTGAAGGCATCTTGGTGAACATGCGTTCGCTTATAAGCGGTGATGGCTCGTCTGCCATCGCAAAAGCGTCTGCGAGATCTATGAGGTTGACCAAAGCCTGAAATAGTAGTCTATCAAGATCCATCGTAAAGGCCCAAAACTAACAAGAAAACAGTCCATCTCAGCGCACTTTCAACATTGTACCACTGAATGAACGGGAGACCTGCACGTACCCCCATCATGCAGCATCAATCCTCTCTCCTAGTCTCTCTGCCCCATACTTCATCAGCATCTTTCTTCCCCATTGTCTCTGGCACCCACCAAGCGATAAACACGAAGAAGAAAGCCGCCAGCCCGGCAAACAAGAAATACACATTCCCTTTCCCGAGCTTCTCGTTCAACATGGGGAAGAATTGCGCAACTATAAAAGTTGCAATCCAGTTCGCTACCAAGGCCCAGCTCTGCGTCGCACCTACCGCTTCAGGACCAACCAGTTCACTTGAGAGAATAAACGGCACCGGTCCGAGGCCTAGACCAAAGCCTGCCACGAAGGCCAGCACCGAAATGGCGGAGAGAGCTGAGAGCCCTTGCTTGATGCCTATGGCAAGGAGGATAGAGGACGAACCCATGACTGCAATGGAGGCGAGAATGCACACTTTGCGGCCGACGATGTCTGCGAGTGGGGCGCAGCTGAGCGTGACGATGATGTTGAGGATGGAGACGAAGATGTTGAGCAGAGCGGAGTTAGATTTCAGCAGATCGGCGAGTAGACTGACACCATACATTATTATGCTGTTGATGCCTGTATGACATGATGTTAGCAGAAGGAAGTTGGTCGGCAGCGAGTTTGAGGGGATCTTGGCTAAGGAGCTGCTGTGGAGGGGTGGGCATACCGCATAGCTGCTGGGCAAGCATGACCGCGACGACAGCGATAATGGCGCGATTGTAGTCTGGTTTCCAGAGAACCTCAAAGATGGATAGAACCTCTTTCTTGGCCATGTTGCCTTTGTTCGAACTGCCGCTATGATGTGACATGTGGTCTTCATTGTTTAGGAGTGTCTCCTCTTCCTCTACTGACGATAAGCAAGGGAAAGTAGAGTGTGTAAGGAGAACGCATACCTTCGCGGCCACGCGCACTCTTAACGCCCCATCCTTCCACCTCTCTCTGAATATCGACTCCATGGCCTCTGATTCGCTGCAAGCCTCTTTTCGCCTGCACTCCCTTACCTTGATCAGCCTGCCATTTCGGACTGTCAATTGCAAGTGTCAGTCCGGCCAGTTGGATTAGGCCAATGATGCCTGCGGCAGCGAGGATAACTCTCCACATTTGGCCGTGGCTAAGGAAATAGCCCAAAAGCTGGGTGATGAATATGCCCATATTAGTCATGATCTGGGTAAATGCACCAAAGAAGCCTTTCTGTCGTGGCGGCGAGATCTCCGAGAGATAGATGGGCACAACAACAAGTGCTGCACCGGCACCAAGTCCAGAGACAAAGCGACCGGTAGCCAGGGCTCCGATGTTGGGCGCTAGAGCTTCACCAACAGGACCCAAAGTGCAGAAGATGGTGGTCAGCCGCATGGTCGTAAGGCGGCCATATCGTGCTGCTACAGGTCCAGCACCAAGGGCGCCAATGAGACCGCCGAGCGTGAAGATTGAAGACACCAGACCAAGCTGCGTTGTATTCATCGGGATACATTGTGGAAGTCCTGCACCAATCCCACTATCATTGATTGATTTCCGAGTACACGTAATTACATCTTGTGGCGCGTTCAGTTCGGCCTGCACACGTTAGCGGAAGGGTTTTCGATGGATACCAATTGCATCAGCTAAAGTTTGAAAAACACACCAGGTGAAAGCCGAACAAAAGCGGTCCAAGTGTAGAGACGAGAAGTAGGTAGAGGAAATAGCCAGTCAGCTCTTGAACCGATGAGCGGAGACTCGAAATCAAGGACATCTTTCTAGTCTCCAAGCTTGGTGAGACTGCTGATTTGGTGTTTTGATTGCAGCAATATCAAGTCCGCTCACATTTTCTGCATCCTGAAGTGGATGCAGGCGTCGAATTGAGACGTCGCTCAAGTTGAGATCACGTTCAAAGCTGGGGGTTGCTTCTGCCTTGGCGCCAAGCCGGGATCTGATCGATCGTCAACGAAATCTGGAATCTTTATCCACAATCCCGCAAGACGTTAGTGATAATGCAGCACTGTGCCACATTCAATTCCTATATACCAGTTGACCCCATAGCTTTTCGGTTTCGTAAAATGTCCTGATTGACTCTGAAGAATCTCAGTCGCTGAGGGTCGCACCCTCGGGCGCACTGAAGAAATTGATTGCAGCGATTCAAGCTACTGACCCCCTTTCTTGATAGGAGATGCAGGGAGCTGTGAAGACGCTCACCCACTTCAAGCTGTCGACAGAGGGTCTACTTCTATGGAAGGAGAGGCTCTATGTGCCACAACAAAGAAGCCTGATCTACAAACACCTTTTCTCCTCGACACAATCTCGGTCCTCGAGCAATGTGTCACATGCGGTGTTGGGGGGTGCGATACATAGCCGGACCCTTGTCATTTTACTCAAACCACTGTCGTTGGCCCATCGCTCATCTCCATTTCTTACCCACCAGTCCCATGCACTCGCCGCCTCCTATTAGGAAGAAATCTAGACAGTGATCTCCAAGGCGTTCTGCGATTTAGGTCTATAGGCTCTGAAGTTCAAGCGCAGTTCGTCTCGCTTGGTCGACACGGTCAAGAAGGGCAAACTGTATTTGGAAGAATCGCGTCTCTCGATTATGAACGGTATCTACCGGCTGTACCTCCAGTATGGTGAGCAAGATTTTTCGTAAGGTCGTCAGTTTTCCGTATCTACCAAATCATCTGTACATTGCTATATCATTCATTTGCAAGCGTCTCCTGAGCCCTCGGAAGATGACTGCTTCTATTACATGCACATTCCTACATCCAAAGTTCTCCAGCCTCTATCCGACGGAAGTGGAGATCGCTCCATCATAGTCCGTACCATTGTTGGGATACTTGATGGTGTAATTTCCAAAGCAAGCGAAGTTGTAATTCGACAGGGCATAGGCCTTCGATTGGCTCTTCAAGAAGCCAGACACGGTACACATCCCATCTGTTCTGTTACCACAAGCTCCACCACGAATGTCAGATAGCGGCAGGATGCCATTGTTTACACGCATGCGGAGGAACTTGTGCGATGCATTTACGGGGTTGTAGCCATACTGTGTTGGGTAGTATTGCGTGCGGTGCATGGCAACGGGAGTCGGATCTGCTGATGCACAGCCGATGACCTCCGTGATCAGGCGGCCACCAAATGGTGTCAGATGCGAGAGGATGAAGTGACGATTCGGGTCGGGTGGATATTGCGTCAAGCTTGGTGGGTCATTGAGGTAGTCGAATGACATAGCGGTAAGTACCGAAATAATGATGTCGTCGTGGGTGAAATCAGCATAGAATTTCTCTCCAAGGGGGAACTCTTTGGCGTTGTTTGTAATCGAGCTGTTGACAGATGAGTTTGACGAGGTGATGTATTGATTGGTGAGCCGAGCGATCAATTCTTGAAGATAGCCTATGCCTTGAGCACGGCCGTTTGGGCTGCCAAATGAGTAATCGTAGAAGTATTCTTGGTCGAGTGTCACCTCGAACCCAGCCCATTCATCTTCGGTGAAAAAGTAGCAAAAGTCGGATTGGCCAATGTAACCCATTTCATAGGCGCAGATACTCTGCATGGCATAGGTGTCATTGACATTGAACGTAAAGCCGGGCGGCGCGTACTTCTGCATGCGTGCCGTTGCGTCCTTCAGATAGATCGAGAGGTAAGCTAGCAGGTCCAGGTCTCCAAGATCGCCAATTGTAGCGTTATTGTCGTTGAAGCAGCTGTCATACGACGCCAATGTATTGTTTTCTGTGCCACCTTCTGGGATAATGACCACATCGAAGGGAGCAGTGAAGTTGGCAATCTCGGGGTTGGGCACGACTTCGAAGCTGGGACCGAAGAAACCGAGAGCCCAGTTGATTTGGCTATTCCAGATTCGCGACTGGCTGGTTGTTCGAAGAACAGGCTTTTGCGTTCGGAGGGTGCCATTTGGAAAGCTCGCATTGTAAGCCAGCTGAGCCTGACTGGCATTGTAGAGAGTGCGCCCATATCTGTTCTCCAGTTAGATGGCAAGCCAGTAGCGATGCAGTCAAGTACCGTTATTTACCTGTTCCAGAACTGGACGCCGGCCATGAATTCTGTCGTGGCACCCAAGCCCGTGAGATAGCTCTCACCCATCTGATACTGGTAGGTGTTGAGGAAAGAGAGTGGACCAGTAAACTTCTTCGTCGAGTTCGCTGCGGTCCAGTTCATCACCTTTGCAGCGAAGTTTTCGTCGTTGGCGCCATCATCAAAGAAGCTGGTGGGAAATCTATTGGCATGACGTTGCAGGGAGTGAACCTGCTCGATCTGACAACCGTTGGGCAGACCGACATCTTGGACGCCGAAGTAGTCCTCTGCATTGTCAGCGTAGGGAGTGAGCTGTCCCCAATGCGGTGAGATGAGGCTCAGATCAGTGAGCAAGCTTGAAGAGCCTGAGGATTGTCGTCGTTCACGTGGGGCTGGTGAAGCTTCCACAAGAGCTGCAAGAGCTGCAGCTACTACTAGTAGAAAACGCATGATGGTAGAATTACGGGCTGAGCGGGATAGCGGGTAGAGAGAAAAGACATGTTTGAAAGGCCTGGACTTACCTTTTGTACCTGACCAAGCTCGCAAGGCACATCAAGGTTACAAATGCACATCAAGGTTGCAAGACTCACCAAGATTGCAGAAGCTACCCCTGGGCGGAGCTAGTTAGTTTCGGGACTGGGTAAACGGCACATCGAAGAGCACATGGCACGTTGGGCAACCGGTATTGGAGAGATCATTAACCCATGCGATCGTGAGGCCATTGTCTTGAGCAAACTACCGACAACAAGCTGCCGGTTGAACCTTTAAACTTGCTCTTTTCACTCTAGATTGCAAAGCTTGCTTGGGGAGCGGAGGTGTGGGAGAGTTGGAAAGATCCCACGTGTGGAGGGAGGCGATGTCATGATTAGACGCTAACCGTCGAACAAGCTTCTCTGGGCCCCGACACCAAGCATTTCCTCTTCCGCGAAATTACAGCGCCTCCCCTTGGTCGAGTTGGGAGCGATTCGAGATGGAGACAATGATAAATGGTATACTGCGGATTCCGGATACTTCGAATAGTTACAATGGAGGTACCCAATAGGTGACTGCCTCCCCCGTCGGCGATATCGTAGTCTCCAGTGCAGCAAGCACAAATGCCACCAAAGCCAACGAGATAATCAAGCCATTGAGACACTTGTACCACATAGAGTTCATACATGGTACCACGGTACTGGTTGCCTGCCCTTTCAGAATATAGAAAACAAATATGAAAAGGCCGCTGACACTCAAGACGAAGTAGAACATACGAACTGCCAGAGAAGAGGCGGATGTTATGATGACGAACGGCTGTGGGCCAGCGGCGACGACCGAATAGTAAGCGCACGCGCCACAGCCGAGTAGGGAAAAGAGGATGCCAAACATGGTACAGAGCCGGGCTCCTGTTGTGCCAGCGGGCCCTAGTCGAGGCTCGGACGAGGGGCGGTGTGCGTTGTTGGATGCACTGGTCACTTCCCAAATGATGGATTCCACTGGGCAGTAGATGTCACATGGAGGCTCGTGGGGATCCGTTTTGACCTCTGGTGACGATGTCGAATCGATCGTGGAAGACGCGTCTTGCAAAATATAGCCGTACTCGCTTGAAAGCCATATTGAGGCAGGGAGGCGTGCGAACGACAGCACGGCTATCGGGTAAAATATATTGGGTAAGGCAAGTCCTGGGGCTCGCCAATTGCTTGTGCCTATCTGCAAAATATGGGCAACTGCACCTGCACCTTGGAGCGTCATGGCGACGGTGGCCAGTGTTGACGATGATATCAAGCTCACGTGTGTCTTTTCGGGGAGCTTTGTGACCCAATCCCGACTCCGGTGCATCATTTCTTCAGAGCCATCCCACCGATAACCATCCCAGAATATCGCGTTGGAGGCTGCCATATCTGCGCGGTCCCAATTCTTGGCTCGGATCCGACGATATACGATCGAATACCAGCGCCAGATAATTGTGATGGGATTGAATTGGGCGAGGCGATCTGTCCACCGAGGATGTCGGTCAGAAAGCGAAACTGGCTCAGCGAAGCCAAACACGACATGTGTTATGAGGGGTGCGAGGCCGACTGTGAGCATCGATATCCATTGATCAAAGGGAATGGAGCGGGACTGGTAGCGAAAGTATATGGTGCTGTGAGTCGGGATCGAGATATTTTGAGCCGTGTGATTGGAGAGTGCGAGCGCGGCAGCTGAGTGGAATACTAACAAGCAGAACAAGATGGTATGAGTACGCATGTCAATGATGGATGGTTATCAACGCTCAGGGTGGAAAACTATGTCGCAGGTACAGAGGGACGAGGAGCAACATATAATTGCCTATAAGAGTGCTCTTGTGCTGTTACGAGATACGCAATGGTCAAGGCATGGATCGCGTTTTGGGCCTGTTCTTACCAAGTACGCATTAGCTACAAGGTGAAACTTGAAAAGCACCGCCCCAAAGCGCCAGGCACCAAAGTTAAACACCAATCAGCTTGACAGCTCTGGAGTGTACTGTTGATGATCCGCATGGCGTTTTCCCATGGGGAGGAGGAGTACGAGAAGCGATCGATACGAGAACACCTTGTCCATCAGAGAACAATGCGGCTCATGCTTAGCGATGATTGGAAATGTGGTCAACGCGCTAGCCTCGTTTTACAAGTGCTGCCAAGCAATGAACTTACGGCGCACCTTCCCCATAGAATTGAAGCTGTCATAGCTCCGCCGTGATTGCTCTTCCGGTTGTGGAGATATATTCGGCGCCTCTGCCTCACAATTCAGCCTACGCCCAAGATGCTATTGCCTCGCAATCTTCTAGTCCTTCTTGCTGTCCTTCTTTCTCCAGCTCTTTCTTTACCATTGGACCGACAAGCCCCAATCCACGACGATGCAACACCAGAGGAATACTTCGAAATACCCTCCCGGTATACGTCCACGCTCCTCGCCCGCCGCCTTCTAGCACTCTCGCCGACTGGCGTCCTCTCTACCGTTTTCCCGCCGTCGGGTAAATCCTCATCAACAGAACCACATCCCTTTTCCTCTCCTCCTTCAAGTGTAGCGTCGACCCCCATCGCACTCCCAGACTATCTTGCCGAGTGTGAGGATACTGGAAATCCAACTCTCCTGGCGCTCTCCATCAGTACCTCAACCCGTAACGCCGTCGCTGGTTCCAACGTCTCCCTCTCGATTTCATGGTGGGATGCCTATTCCCGCCTTACCCACCGGGATCCTTGGAGCGCGGCCAATCTGCCTCGAGCAAGTTTGATCGGATACCTAGAGGAGATGTCTGAGAAGGATATCGAGTTGAATGATATCGTCGCTTGCTACACTGGTGTACATAGAGACAGTCGGCTCTGGCTACCAGGAGACCGCAGGGCGGCCCACCAAGGAGTTTGGATGAGGATGATTGTGCAGGAAGTCTACTGGATTGGTGGCTTTGGTGACCGGAATTACATTGGCTGGTTCGATCCAGAGGAATGGCGAAACATACGGAGAAAGGATTGGGAGGAAGTGAGGCTTCCAGGCGAAAAATGAGAGCTTTTCAGCTGGGATGACGATACGACACGACCTTTTGAGAAAATTCACAGTACAAGTACAATGGGCGATGAACCAGGGATTTCTGATAAAGATGCAAAGCTCCTATGGTTGGAGCTCCAATGGATCTTACTTCCGCAAAGGCATACGACACTGTCGATAAGAAAATTGTCAAGTGTTCCTTGCTAGAAGTATGCGTCCCAAGAGATAGAGGCCAAAATCACATATTCCAAGGTGGAAAGTAATACACTAATGGTCGGCATCTACCAATTGAATCGAACAAGCATTTACCTACCACCGAACGGGTTGTATTGTCTACCATTCTTTTGTAGACTCCTTTTTACTTCTCTTCTCCTTTCCCAACCTTCTTGACAAAATCGTGTAGGGTCTATGAATGCCTCACACTAGTGATTCCTGGTGGTGATTACGTTACCAGCCTTACCGATAAACGGTTGTTCACGCCTCAGTAAAGAGCTGGGGCCATCTCTTTCCTTCAGCTTGTTGCATGAATCGGCTCTCTCTGGGTCCAACGCCTCTATCCTCTGCCCCGAGACGTGTTGCTGTTCCTTTCCGACATCTTGTCCACCGGCCTTGTCTTCCCACGGCTATCCCTTGGCTATTCCTCGTTCCTCTGATGGTCCACGCGGGACTACAGAGAAGTGTTGTATCTGTCTGCACGCTAATGAAGTGTGACTGGTGGTAAACCAGCATTGTCAAGGCTCCTTCAATCCGGTACTGCTAAGCAATTACTACCTCGGAACTAATCATTAAAGGCGGCGACGAAGAGCCGGTGGGTCCTTGAACTACACAACTGCGACGGAACTAGATGCGATCATGAATAGATGTCCGAAAGAGGTGAAGAAGTTATCAGGATTCGGAGCACAATTTTCAATTAGCTTTGCAGTTCCACAAAGATTATCATTACTTCAAGGCAGCGCTTCACCCATATTTACCGGCTCATTGAAATCAGATATTGGAGGCATTTTACTTTCACCTTCGGGCAGTGCCGTTCTTGGGTACCGCGTTCAGCAGTCCTGCAAGTTGAGCTCCATCCGAGACAGAGGCTTCACTCTTTGGTGCACACCCTTTTCGAAGCATTTAGCTCTTCTGAAGCGAGCTAGGAGTTCGCAAATAGTAGTGCAGTGCTTTCGGGCTTTTCGCGCATGATGTGTTCGGCAAAGTAGCGTTGACTGGTACACTGCGGCCTTCCTGTGGTCTTCCATATACCTAGGAAACAACATCAAACAAGGTGATAAGGGTTACACTGATATTGGACTCACATGTTGGTAGTACCAAACTGAAAGCTGTTAGTTGAAAAGCTCGAACATGTGGATTTTGCAACTAACCTTCAGATACAATGGTTTGTCCTGAGTCCGTTGATCCGTGGCCTGCAGCTGTGGTGTTGTATCGCGGCCCGCTGCAGCCAATGTATGGTATAGCTCCTATTCGCTGGTTAGAATTTGACGAACCGATGGCTAGGACTGCTCGGACGGACCATATCCAGCAGTCAATGCAGCCTGCATATCGCGCAGCGTGTACGTTGTGGTGTTCGAAGGCGTGATACCGTGCTTAGCCAGCCACTCATAAGTCGGCAGACGCATGTAATACATGATCGCGGTTGAGAAGAAATCGATAACGTCCTATGATCTCTCAGTTTCCCCTTGCAGCAGAAGAGTATAGGGCTCGTACTTGGTGCTGGACGTACTCAACGCCGTAGCAAGGTACATCAAACGTGCTGTAACATGTTGCATGCTTGCTGAATTCGTGGGCCCAGAAATCGTAGTTTGGAGCACCCTTTAGATTTCCGCATTAGAGTCGACGCCGAAAACTCATCAAAGGAAAAGGGTCCCGAAAAGTCACCTGGTTGATCCAATATTTGTTCATGTAATTGAGTAAATCGTACTTCCCGAAGGCTTCCACGAATGTGCCGACGTTAGGGCCGGTGTATGGTGGCACGACAGTTCCGTTACGAAAACCATTCTACTCGTCCCGTGAGATTAGCGGCGATGATTTAGAGTGCCGTATGATGGCAGAGCCAGAAATAGCAGAGCAGTCACCACCGAACAAGACTCAAAAATTCACAGACGATGACTGTGTACGCAGTCGAAGGAAACCTACGGTGGTATTTGGGGACGGCGAAGGATCGTACTGCCGAGAAAGGTCACAGTATTGGGTAAATGACCCATTGCAAAAGTCCGGCCATAATCCTGAGGCCATTTAGTATGTAGTATGAGGAGAGTGGGAAACTTAGTACCGTGGAGAGTCCAAGTCTTCGGCGGTATCAATTGTCCTTTATCTTCGAGCCCAGTATATGTATCCCAGTACTGTGTGGAAAGTAGCAGGCCCCCATATGTTTCGGTGCAGCACGAGTCGACCGAACTGGATGGGATGTTAGGAGAATCGAAGCTTAAAAGGAGCCAACTAGGAGAACGAACGACGGGTTTGCTCGAGCGGAGCAGGACAGCACCTGCGGCTCTAAGAACAATGAAAATCAGATTTGGGTACTCTAATTTACGCTGTGAGGGGGGCACACGCAGGACACAGCTGTGGTTAAGGCTGGTCTCGTTGTAGAGCGAGGCCAATGCAGGTCCAGTCAGCACCCCAGCCACGAGCGCAATCGAGAGCTGCATGGTCGATTAAGATCGTTGAGAGTTCAAAGAGAACCGCGAAGAGGTAACGAAAAGAATCAACAGGCGGACAGAGGAAAAGTAAGAGATGGGACAGCTTCCTACCTATGCATGCTTTAATAAGTGCATCGCGTCCAACGAAATGTCAACGTCCGGGCCACTGCGAAGAAGGGACTGCTTTCCCCGCACGCACTGGCTAGGATGTAGTTGGGAGTTAGGTTGAGGCTGGTCGCTGCAACAGGTGGCCAAACGCTTTGAGGACTATGGTTTGTTCCTGCATCTCACGATGACCTCGTGCGAGTTGTAGCTTGCTTATTGGTCCGAGATTAGATGGCCTAGACCTTAGTACGACAATCTTCGGCAAGAGGTGCGAGAAAGGGAAAGGTCAGCTTTTCTTTGGCTCCACTTTGCAAGAAGTCGAACATGAACGGAAGACAGATTCGAAGTGTGATGAAGGTGTCTGAATCGTTGGCTAAAAACGACGGAAGGGGGCATATCTCCGTCGCCCATGCGAAGCGGGCGCTAGAGACGGCATATCTCCAGGAAAAGTTTCGCGGGGGAATCTAAGTGGGCTTGATTTTGGCCAGGTTGACAAATCAGGATTGGGATGGTATGATACAAATGTTCGTTGAGTACGTCACGTTTAACAGTCTTTGATCAACCCCCCTTAATCAAGCTAATTACCCAACCACGGAGAACGAGGGAGTGGGGGGGTCTCTGATGGAGGCTTGGGGGAGCGGTGGATGTCGCGATGGCCTTAAAAAAGGTTAACACTTTACCTGTAAATTACCGCACCCATTGTAGCGACCCCATGGCCGCCCTCGCCGCCCGCCCCACGTCCGGTATGGTGTCAGAGCAGGCCTCATCTGCCAGACCGGCTGAGGCCCTCTCCCAGGTATAAAATCGCGTTCGTCCCCCGCCGGTTTTCAAAAGCTCCCCAAGTCCCCCATTTCCCCTTCACCTACTGCACAGCCCTGTTGCGCCCCAGGCCTCCTCAGGCCTTGACGGGCTCCACATCCTATCTGCAAGCCCGCATCCCCACAAAGAAATATGAGGCGGCCAGTGAGAAAAATAATTCCGCGAGACTGTTGACTGTTATTCGCTCGACAGCCTCGCAGCAGTCTCTCGTTGACCATCCGACCGCGGCTACCCCTCAAAATGATGCTGACGGGGGTGTCTGGCTCCTCAAGATCACCGGCGACACGGTTAGGTGACGGCCTGAGATGCAGTATCACAACTGCTCTCCTTCAAGCACGAAACAAGGAGCGGAAATGACCTTTGGGATAACGCTAGACGGACTGGCGACTTGTACCACGGCAGGGAGTGGACGTGGCGTATGGGAGACGACATACTCTGAACATCTGAAGGCCGCTATCAGAGTCTCTGTCGGGCCTCAACCTCCGAGAAGACCACTTTCTGGTGCCTATAAAGCTCCAGGCGATGATCGCTTCGCTGAAGCATCTTTTCCCTCTCGCCCAGTTTGTGTGTCGCGCTCCGCTTTCCTTCCGAAATTAACCCATTCTCTGTGTTGGCAGTCTTGCTGATTTCGACGGCATCGGTGGACCACGAACCAATTCCCTAGAGGGTCTTTTGAAATATCCTTCTCTTTCGGCATCGAGCGTTCTCTGCAGGAATTAATTGCTGGGTGTTTGAGATATACGAACTTCGCCACGACTTTTTAGATCGTTGCTCCTCAACCTGGTGGCCGTTCTTGTGCAAGTAGTGAACTGTTTACGCACAAAAGTGAGGCTTGCCGGAGCATGTGCAAATGCGTTATGTACTCTGTAGATCGCACATGAAAAAGAGGAAGTGTCGAACGATATGGGGCTCCATTTGATTGAACATCAAATCTGTCATAGGATAGGTTCTTGCTTGCCGCAGCTTGTAAGCGTCAATCAATGGCTTGCAGTCTCTATGTCGTATTACCATTATTGCTGACCGTCGAAAGCCTTCGTACTTCACTGCCAAACAAAATTCTCGTTGAAGGTGCCAAGCCTGATCACGTGAACGCACCTTGTGCTTGGATAGAATTACCCTACGTCCACACACATCATGCAACCCATTTAATAGGTCTCGACCTTTGCGATTAGTTATCAAGGTCGACAGTTCTCAGAAGGCATCCGTGAGAACAAAGGATTGTATTGGGGACTCTTAACTTACACGTTTATCGCCTTCTCTGCCAGTACGGAGTTTATCCCAGAACTTAGTACGAAGCTTCGTCTTGTTCCGTTTAGTACGCCGTTCAAGACATATTTGACCGTGCTTATGGTTGTGGATTACTGTGGATACTGGGTGGTCGAGAAAATCTTCAAGAGAGCTTTCAGTAACTTCAGGCCGAAAGACATCGCTCTCAGGCGACCGGGTCAACTTGAAAGGGAAGAGAAGAAGACAAGAGCGGGAAGAACAAGCTGAGAAGGAGAGGATTGAAGCTCTAGAGAAGGCTCAAGAAGCGAAATAAAAGCTATGCAGGAGAAGATTGAAGCTTTAGAGAAGAAAGCTAAGAACTGCACAGACTGGTGGCTAAGCGGCCGTTCGATATAGAATTGATTTTCTGTCCATTTGCCATGCGCGGAAGACTCTAGGAATCTAAAAGACCGACTCTTTATCTCCACCGAGAAGGAAAGCTCTTCCAACTCGATCCACATCTGCAAAACGAGGCTAATCCAGTCAAGCCAGGCAATCGTTGATATTTGTAGCGTTCGAAGATTGATTGGCCAAAGTGTTCCGCACGACTGCGCGCTCCATTCCCAGTCATCGCGTTTAGAACCATATTGTTGTTATTCTACCATTATAGGATGACCAGCCACTTTCCTTCGAGCGAACTTGCGGCCTTCACGGCGCAGGCGACACAGCAGCTGTCGCACCGCAGCATCACCCGTCTTGCCAAACCGTCAGGGACATTCACCGCCTCATCCGTGTCCTGGATGATGCCGCCAACGATGAGCCATCGAGCACGCGAGTCACCCATGACGAGGCAGACACAGACGCGGTCGTTTTCCGTGCCCGACTCGGTCGTCCAATCAAATCCTTTCACCGTCACCACCCCCAAGTCTAACTCCTCTTCTTTCCGAGGATCGTGAGGGTGCGGGCAGGGTTCGGTTTTGACGACTCCCCACAGCGCTTCGTGGAACTGGCGGTACGATGCATATAGTGAATATTTCTTCACACCCTCCGGCCACGACTCCACAATGTCATACCTGATGGACAACCAGAAATCCTTGGACCTGCTGCTGTAATGCTCGGTGCGCTTCACCACGGGGGTGAAGCACCGCGGAACGTAAGAGCCTGACTTCTCGATTTTCCACGGACACGGGGCGGGGCCCTTGGGTGGCGCCGGGGGCCGAATGCGTGGGGCGTCCGAAATCTGATATCTCCGCTCTTGGGTACGTGTGTTCGTGGGCACGCCTCTTTTGATGCACAATGACTCGCAATTGACGGCCCCGGGGTCATTATCACCTACATTGCTATGGTAGAGACTCCAGCCGCGCTCGCTGATCAGGAACAGTCGCTCGCCGCTTCCGACTATGACTTTACCGCTGGTTTGCCCCATGAGCATGTGAATGATCCTCGAAAACCAGATGTTCGATTCCATATCTATCGGCTTCTCGCCGTCCCACATCATGATACCTGGGCAGAACATCCACTCTGGGTCCCATATGAGCGGCAATTGCAAGCATGCCTTGACATCAACGACCTGAGCGAATGCTAGTATCCACGAGGCAACGCGCTTGATGTCCGAGATCAGGCTACCTTTGTTGTATAGGTTGAGACGTTTGTCAGGTTGTATTTTCTCTAGGTACGCGCGGATGGTTGGAGGGACTCGCCAGGACCCGTTGTCCAGAGTGACGCTATCAATATAACCTTCGATAGCACCCCAGTCGAGTTGGATTCCACTGAAAAGAACGTGGCTGGAGTCTTTTATTTGCCAGATCTCGGTATTTCGGCAGCATTGGGGTGGCACCGTGGTTGACTCTCCAGCTGGAAACGGAACGCGGCGCATTACTCGTGAAAGAGCAATGGCAAATGCTACTGCAAACTGGGCGGTTTCCTGGTATATCGGATGGTTATCAGCAACAATCGTGGCCCGGTTGAACAGCCTTCTCAGGAATGTCGTGCCGTAGCTTTCGAGCCGATGCCTTTCCTCACCTTCAAGTTGCACAGCCTCGTTTTCGTCGGGAGGTGTCGTCAGGACGACGTCCATTTCGCCATCAAGGAGAGACACCGTCGGCGGCGACGCCAATTCGGCCTCATACAGCTGCCAGTCTTTACTCCACTTGATTATCACCTGGGGATTTCCCGCGTCCCCGAACACCACATCGCCATCAGGTGAGTCTTGGACGAGAACTCGGAGGCCTAAAATGCAATTCGCCCAAACGACCATCGGAACCAGGCCCATCTGGTTGTCGATCATCATGAACCTGTCTTCAGGAAGGCTCTGCACCAGGTACAAATAGTCCATTGCGGCAAGTAGCGTGTTGGGCGAGAGCCGCTTCAACGGGCTTCGCTGGAGCCGGAGCCATGCGCGAGACTCGGGGAACTTGTGCTCGACCAGTCCGACCAGCATCTCCCAGGGATACTGAGTCGTCTGGGACAGGCAGGCCTGCAGTGTGGACAAGATGCCCTCGTAGTCGGGATCTGGCGTGGCGCCGGGGACGCCGGCCTGAAAGCGGTGATTCATATTCTCCACCAGGATCGACGCCAGTGACGTCGTCTCATGCATCCAGCCCAGGAACGACAGCTGGATGACGGTGGCGAGGTAGTGTCGGTCTTTCAGCGCCCGCCGCACGGTGGGACCGGGCCCGGCGTCCAAGACGATCTCGCTGCCGGGATGCAGGGGCACGAAGGAGGCCATTTTGACGACGTCTTTGAAATGCGTCTCGACCGACGGGGCAATCCTGGCGCGGCCGAAGATGGCGCCCAAGTCGTCTTCCACCAGAATATCGGACCCGGACCGCTTCAGTGCCCGTGCAAAGCTAATGATCGAGTCGACCGTGTACGTTAGAGCTGATTGGACGGGGGGAAGCTTCATGAGCTCGATCGAGAGGGAAAATTGGGTTGCGATGGGCATGGTGACGATATGCCGTGCTCAAGGCCCGCATGCACGGAAGTCACAGTAATATAGAAGGCACTTTTCCTAAATTCTCGTTTTAGCAACAAAGCACGAGTATCTCGTATTTTCGTCTTGCAAATATCGTGATTTGAGCCATCCTGTGCATGCTGGGACAGTCCATATTGTAGGATCAAGGATGGAAATCAGAACATTGACAAGGCTGGGAAGTGCCTCCGTCTTCTGTAACCAACCCAACGATGAGTGGATCTAGCGAACAGGATCTCTCGCGCATGTACATAGGCAGATCGGCTCTTGCGCCCCAATTGGCGTTGTTACCATCTAGTAAAAGTGTGGCTATAACGCTGCCCTAGAGCCACTTCGTTCCGTGCCGGCTCCTACCGCCCTCTTCACAAAGTTTACGGGGGCGAGATGAAAATTTAGGGCCTGACCTAAGATGCAAAGTGCTAATCCAACTGGCTGTATTTACGATGCCGAGGATCTCTACGCCAATATTACGCATGTTAAGCACTTTCTAAAGTCCTGTTTTCCGATCTGATGTCTCAGAGCTCCATCACGAACAAATAGCCGTTTAACTAGAATCAAGGGCGAACTTAAGCTTCAATGTTTTAATAGACGCTGGGAAACCTCGCCCTTGAGATGTGCTCGTTGGGTGGAGAAGAAACGCTGCTCAGTCAATCCGCAAGACTCGAGAAGCAAGGTGGTACACCTACGAACATTTTCCACACAGGAGACTGCCAAATCCGTATCTAGCAAGTACAACGAATCGTCTCTTAGTCAGGTCTGAGCAAGAGAAAAGGAGGGTTGTCTGCAGAAGAAATGATACATCTTTGCTTTCTCCCTTGGAATGCCGTTGGGACGTCCTTCCTGCAAATTGAGCTACCCCGAGTCCCCATCAGATGATATTGACGCCATCCCCCTGTCCCCATGCTGCTAGTTGTCAATGCCGCCGAAAACTCCAGCCCTTTTATCTACCATCACATTTCCAACGCCTGCTCGACCTGCAGAGGTACAAGTTCTCACGCCCTGGTATATTGAAACTGCCCAAACCCTCCTCCGCCGGGGGTCAGGTGTCCTGGCCCACCCATCGGATTTTGTGGCACAGGGGTCTGCGCTTGGCCCTGCCCGGACGCGATGCCTACGTTGCCTGTTTGAGGTGTGCTTGGGGTACCGCCCTGGTTGTAGAATGTTGCTCCATTCATATTCGGGGTAGTCAAATCTTTACTTCCCATGCCTGATACTTGTGCATTCAATCCCCAGACTTGGCCGGAATATTTCCCTTCTTCGATAGTGCCACCAAATACCTTCTCTTTCATTTTGAAGTAGATCTGCCCAGTGACCAACGAATCACTACCAGCCTGGTGCGCGATGCCAACGCGACGAACTTCGAGTTCTTCGGCAATGTCCTGAAGGCCTGATTTCGTGCTTAGCTTCTGAAGAACAGATTGAGCCTCAGGTGTTAGGGGCTGATTGTTATTGACTGTGCCATTTCGTCCAGCGTGCTTGAGAAGGAACTTGATGTCATAGAGGCTGGGGAAGAAAACCATGAGCAATTTGTGAAATTCGGATTCATCGTCGGGAAGTGGTTTGGCGAGCATAATTTTCATAAGATAGCCGAAATCGTAACCAGAGTGAAAGGAGATCCAATGAACGTCAGGGTCCAGAACAAGTCCACTAGATATAAGGAGAGCGCCAAATTCATGTGGATCGATGCCATTTTTCTCGTGCAAAGAAAAGTCGATCCCTGCCTTTGTGAGCATGGCAGTTGACTCCTGAGCATACATATCCGAGTTGAGTGAGAACTGAAAGTTGAACTGCCATGTGTAAGGCGAGGGGATCATACCACCCATGTAGTTTGGATGAGCGTTAGTTGAAGCGGTAGGGTTGGCAGGGGGCAAAGATCCATCAGGAGCGAAGAGCGTAATGCCCAACTGAATCATTTTGAGCAGGTCGACGTTGCACCGCAGAGTCTGATAGTGGTAGTCCGCCTTTGTTGTAAAGGAGCCGATTGGACGCGCGACGATTCCTGGAAATTCCGTGTCCTACACTTGCATATCAGCTATCAATACCATTTGCGACTTTCTCGGTGAGCTCACCATTGCAATGTATGGGTAATCCTCCACCAGTTGTCGGAGGGTTTCCATTTCCGCTGCAAGATTGGTCTTCCAGACATTGCGTATCCTTGCTCCTTGCTTAGTATCTCTCAAGGGCATTCCGTCGAAGTCTCGTGCAGTGTTTTGTTGAACTGGCCCTCCCCTGGCGAAACTCATCTGCGCCGCATGGCTGCCTAGTCCAGCACCTCCGCCGTCCACAAGACCCCTCTCATAAACTCCACTGTTCATGCTGCCTGCTATGGAGAAAGGGCTCGCGTTGGCGTTTGCATTGCCGAGTCCGAAGGCGGGGTTACCTCCCATTACGGGTGGAGGAAGTGCCGAGCTGTGCTGTTGTGCATGATGCTGTTGTGCTTGTGGATGTTGTTGCAATATATGGGTTTGCTGTAAATGCTGGAATGGGCCGTTCATGGTCTGTGGACCGTATCGATTTGCAGGCGGTGGCATTTTCGTGGTAGAGGGAATCTTGTGTCGCAGCAGTTGAAGGATCAGGTGAAAGTCATTGCGCCACTAGTTAGGACAGGAACAGTTGGTTGCGTGTGGAGTAAGGAGAGGAAGGTTATAGGCGTAAACTCTGTTGGTTTCTCATGACTCGTTGAACGATCACTTTTCGAGGTGTACCTGTGTGATGTGTTTGCGAATGTCGAATACGCCTGCCGAGGATTCGTGCTAAGCTGCGGCGGACATAAATGCCAAGCTTAATCGTTTCTACTTGCTCCTTGTTTGCCCGCATTTGTCCGCCGACTACGACCTACATCAATCAGACAATCCTACTCATTCTGGCCGCAAGGCAACATTACCTTGTCCAAACGAAGCTTACCAGCCTATGGGTGGCTAAATCGCCTACATCGACGAGCTACAATTCCCTGTTCAAAGGCCTGTCGACGGCCCGCACATTCCTCGCGCAGGCCGATATGGCACCACAATCCAACCCAACTGGGTTTGAGATGAAAGAGTTCGTGACTGCATCTACAAGCAAAAAATGGAGAGCAAAGGATCCTTGGGCAAGAGCGTAATTGAGCCACTAGCTCGCTGGAGTTTCAGAAACTGACAAACACAATCTGCAGAGAAGCCTGGAGGTATACTGGGCCATTCACGAGATGGAACAGATTCAAAGGAGCATTTCCCGGGCTCGGTATAGCTACAGTCGCGTTCGCAGGTTATCTCGTATACGAGGCGATCTTCTTGAGGAAGCCGCATCACGGGCATGGAGAAGGACATTCAGAAGAGCATCATTGAAAGACGGATAGCAGAGTGTTATGGGAGGGTATGCTGTACTTGTCGCCCAGATTTCATTCAGGGGCGCAATGATCCCCTGTGGGGCGGAGAACCTCGTTGCGGTTGAGACGCCGGTTTGCATCTTGTCCATACGAGTCGACGGCGCTAGAATTTGTCGTGTACATATTACAGGCAATCGACAAGCCTTTCAAAAGGATACGAGAAGCTACTTATAGTTCAGATGTCTAAGAGACTTGTGAGAGCATTCAGCGATCACTGATGGGCTATATCAGATACCCCGTTCTAGAGGTATCGCGATTTATCCTCAAAGTAGTTTTGGCAACTCTGCCTGGCAGTCTCCCACGTTTAGCAAACGACTGATTCTTCTTGTAATCCAGCAGCATTGTCTACGCCAGCTTCCGACTCGAATGCGACAGGGCTTCGACAATTCTCGGTGCAACCGTTGGAATTAGAGGTTTTCTACTGTCCGCACAGAGCACGTACTACTCTGAATATGGTGAACTGGAACGAATTCCTCGTCCGCGTTTCATAATTTTTTTTCGCTACTGACAATTTGCAACAACGTTTAAAAATGCTGGCCCTGGGCAATCTGTCAGTCGGATTCTCGAAAAACACGTATGGATTTCGATGCCAATTCGAGCATTCATTCAGTCTAAACCTGAAGCAGGTAGTGTTTCCGAAGCCTGGCAGGAGCTCTTATCGTTATCGCCCTGCAGTCGCCCTCGAATCACCAGCACCAGCCAGGTGGAGGCCGACAGCTTGTTAGCGGTGGTAAGTTGAGGGGGAGCATGCATATGCATTGGATTTCCTATTCTGGTGTCTCTGGTTCCAGGATAGGATATATTTCTTTACTGTTCACTGATTTCTCAATCCTACTGTCTTCCCATTGCTGTACATAACTCCAGTAATCTAGCAAAAACCTGTCCCATCGCATCGCACAATCAAAATGGTTCTCGAACGCTTAAAGCAGCTGACCCATCAGGTTAGCAACACAGTGTCTCCTCCACACCCTTTTGATCCCCTTTCCTCCCTCGAAATCGAGACAGCCGTCTCCCTGGTCCGCGCCCAATATGGCTCCCTCTTTTACAATGCAGTCACTCTGCTCGAGCCCAGAAAGGTGGAGATGCTTGCATGGCTTGCGAATCCAGACCACAACCCAAAGCCACATCGAATCGCAGACATTGTTGCCATTGGCAAGGGAAGCAAAGTATATGATGGTCACGTCGATCTGGACGAGCAAAAGGTTATAAAATGGGAGCAGACACCTGGCGTACAGCCGCTGATTACTATGGAAGATCTCCAAGTTGTGGAGCATATCTGCCGCAAAGATGCAAAGGTTATCGAGCAATGTGGACTGATTGGGATTCCA
>Ga0335072_10001466_pt1 | contig 38359 bp, 30 predicted proteins | sample Lox_Sample_21_FD_206725 | JGI IMG/M metagenome (GOLD analysis project Ga0335072, IMG submission 206725) | Soil microbial communities from Loxahatchee National Wildlife Refuge, Florida, United States - Lox_Sample_2.1 | ecosystem: Environmental > Terrestrial > Soil > Wetlands | place: USA... | reverse complement strand
ACGTCCCGTGCAGCGGCGACAGGAAGATCCAGAGGAAGAACGCGACGACGATCGCCAACGGCAGCAGCGAGTGCCGCCACGCCGGTGGCGGCGGCGGGGTTTTCCCTGGCGTCGGCTTGTCGCCCGGCGGCGGGGTCGAGGCTTGCTTGCTCATCGGACGCACCCTTCTGGACCGCCGACGAGCATCCCCGGCCGGCGGTGTCCCAGTGCTCTGCTATTTCCCTAGCGGCCACTTTTTTACCCAACACCGGGTAAACACCGCGCTCGGGGCCCCCTCTTCCTGCCGAGGCGGCGATCGGCTACGCCCTGGGCGATCAGGCGCCCCGGGGACCGCACCTTACTCACCATGAGTATGTGAGATATCACCCTGCGTGGGTGTAGGCCGGTTGGCGGGCGTCAGCTACGGGTACCTGCCCCTTCACGGGAGCCGATGCGGAAGTGGATGCAGAGGATGCAGGGGGATAAATGGCGCGTGCGGCGGCCGTTGTCGGTGATACCAGGATGAATTCCGGGCTCCGAGGTGACAAGCTGCGGATCCCGACGCTGAGCGCGGGCGTGCTGAACCGGCCCCGCGTGACCGGCCTGATCGAGCGGGCCGCCGCTCACCCGGTGACCGTGATCACGGCGCCCGCCGGCGCCGGGAAGACCCTGGCCTGCGCGATCTGGGCGCAGTCGGCGGCCCGGTCGTCGAGGGTCGCCTGGCTCACCCTCGACGAGGGCGACCGGGACCCGTCCAGGTTCTGGGCCAACGTGGCCGCCGCGCTGGCCGACGGGTCGGCCGCGCCGCCGCCGGAGCCGACGCTGGTGCCCCGCAGCCGCAGTGCGGCTGACGACCTGCCGGTCAGCCTGGCGGACGCGATCGGCGGCTCCGGCCGCCTGATCACGCTCGTGCTCGACGACATCCACACGCTGGCCGGCGGCAGCGTCCTGCCCGAGCTCAGCTTCCTCGTCCATCACGCCCCGGTCGGCCTCCGGCTCATCCTGTGCGGGCGATTCGCGCCCGGCCTGCAGCTGGCGAAGATGCGGATCGGCGGCGATCTGGCCGAGCTTGACGCGACCGACCTGGCCTGCGCGACCACCGAGGCGGACGCGTACCTGGCCAAGCTCGGCCTCCGCGTCGCCGCCGCCGAACGGGACGAGCTGCTCCGCTACACCGAGGGCTGGATGGCGGGGCTGCGGCTGGCCGCGCTGGCGACCCGGCGCGGTTCCGAGACCGTCGGCCATGTCGGCACCGATCCGGCCGCCGCCGACTACGTGCGGGACGAGATCCTGGACCGGCAGCCGGCCGGCATCCGCCAGTTCCTGCTCCGGACGAGCATGGCCGGGCGGCTCACCGGCGACTTCGCCGACTGGCTGACCGGCGGATCGGGCGGCGCCCGGGTGCTCGACCGGCTGGTGCGCGAGAACAGCCTGGTGGCCAGGGACAACGGCGGCCAGTACCGGTATCACCCGGTGCTGCGTGATCTGCTCACGGCCGAGCTTCGCCGTCAGCTGCCGTCGGAGGTGCCGCTGCTCGCGGCCCGGGCGGCGCGCTGGCACGCCGCCCGCGGCCAGGCGGTGGAGGCGGTCCGGTGCTCGGCCGAGGCGGGCGACTGGGACTTCGCGTCGCGCGCGCTGGCGGAGGTCGGGATAGCGGCCGCGCTCGGCGGCCGCGCGGCCGAGCTCGAGGAGGTCATCGGCCGGTTCCCGGCCGACCGCCGCGCGGACGACCCGGCCGTGGCGGCCGCGCTGGGCGCGGCCCGGCTGTGCCGCGGCGGCCCTGAGTCCGCCGTCGCCTACCTGGACCGCGCGGAGCGAACGCTGGACGGCTGCGCCCCGGCCGCCCGGCCGGTGGTCGAGCTGTGGCTGGCGGCGCTGCGGGTGATGCACGCGGCCGACGAGCCGACGCTCGCCCGCGGCCGGGCGCTGGCCGAGCGCGCGCAGGCGCTGGCGGGGACCCTGCCCGCGCACCGGGCACTGGGAACGCTCTGGCTCGCCCTCGGCACCGCCCGGCTGCGCCGCTGGGAGCTAGCGGACGCGCGGCGCGAGCTGCGGCATGCGGTCCGGCAGCTGGAGGCGGCCGGCCTGGCCGGGCTGCTGGCCCGCGCGCGCGGCTGGCAGGCGCTGGCGGAGGCGCTCTACGGCGACCTCAGGGCGGCAGCCGAGATCATCGCCCTGGAAGAGCTCGACCCGGCCGATCCCGACGCCGCGGGCCTGGTGGCGCTGGCCGCCGCGCAACTGGCGCTTGACCGCGATGACCTGGCCTCGGCCGGGCTGCAGCTCGACGAGGCCGGCACCACGGCCGTTCGCCGACTGCCCGCCGAGCCTGACCTGGCGGCGGTGCAGGCGCTGGTCAGGGCGCGCGCGGCGCTCGCGGGGGGCGACATCGCCGCCGCCCGCAGCCTGGCCGGGCTGGTGCGCGAGCGCGGCCTCGACCCGCTGGCGGCAGGGGTGCTCGAGGCCGACATCGAGCTCCGGGCGGGTGATGTTCCCGCCGCGGCGGCGGCGCTGGCCGGCCCGGCCGAGGAGATGCCGGGGCAGCCGGCCGACGAGCCGGCCTCGGACCGGCAGCGCGGCGACCAGATCCTGGCCCGCGCGCGGCTGCTGCTGGCCGACGGCGACCCGTCCGGCGCGCTCAAGGCGGCAGGCGAATGCCTGGACACGGCCGGGGTGACGCTGCGGGAGCAGATCGCGGCGCTGCTCGTCGCCGCCGTCGCCAACCGGCGGCTCGGCATCGCCGACGACGCGGCCGCGCTGCTCGAGCACGCGCTCGCGCTCGCCGAGCCGCACGGCGCCTACCGGCCGTTCCTCGAGGCCGGCATGGGCGTCCACTCGGCCATCGCGATCCTGATCCCGCCGGCCAGCCGGGCCGTCGCGTTCGCCGCCCGGGTCCGTGAGCGCTTCGTCTGCCAGCTGCCCGCGAGCGGCAGCCGGGCGGACTCGGAGTCGCCGCCGCTCACCCTCAGCGAGCTGGCGGTGCTGCGGCTGCTGCCCTCCTACCTCACCAACCAGGAGATCGCGGACGCCCTGTTCCTCTCGGTCAACACCGTCAAGACCCACCTGCGGTCGGTCTACCGCAAGCTCGGCGTCACCTCCAGGCGCGCCGCCATCGCCCGCGGCCGCCGACTCCACCTGGTCTAGCGGGCGGGTTCACCCGCAGCGGGTGAGGGCGGCCGGCCGCGGAAGGGGCACATGCCAGTCGGACGACTGCCCCGTTCCGGTGGCGGGGGCCGCCGGGACAACGAAATGGAGACGAGCATGTCATCGCTTACGGTCTGGAAGTTCGAAACCCCGTTCGGCGCCGACGCGGCCCTGCAGAAGCTGAAAGGGCTGGAGATCCAGGGGCTGATCCAGGTCCAGGACGCGGCCGTGGTCAGCTGGGAAGCCGGCCGCAAGAAGCCCAAGACGGAGCAGATGCACGACACCAGGAAGGGCGGGGCGCTCGGCGGCGGCTTCTGGGGCCTGCTGTTCGGCCTGATCTTCTTCATCCCGATCCTCGGCCTGGCGATCGGCGCGGCGACCGGCGCCCTGATGGGCTCGCTGGCCGACGTCGGGATCAGCGACCAGTTCATCAAGACGGTCAGGGACAAGGTCACCCCGGGCACCTCGGCCCTGTTCCTGCTCAGCTCGGACGCCGTGTTCGACAAGGTCAGGACCGAGTTCCAGGGCACCGAGGCCGAGCTGATCAGCACCAACCTGTCCGAGGCCCAGGAGGCCCAGCTCCGTGAGGCCTTCGAGCAGGAGGCCTGATACAGCCGCGGCGCCAGGAGCGAGCGTTGCCCAGCGAGAGCCCCGGGTCCGGCATCACGGCCGGACCCGGGAACGAGAAAGGCGAGCACGACCTGCCCGCCCGGCAAGCCGAGCGGGACGACCAGGCCGAGATTGAGCGGCTACGGGCCGAGGTCAGCTACCTGCGCGCGCACTCGGGCGCGGGCACGGACGGCGCCTCCGTCACGGGGTCAAGGCGCGGCCGCTGGCACGCCTGGGTATCGGCGGTGCTGATCGTCCTCGGCTGCGTGCTCGCCCCGCTCGCGGTCATCGGCGTCTGGGCCGGCAACCAGGTGTCCGACACCGACCGGTATGTGGCGACGGTGGCACCGCTGATCGACCAGCCGCCGATCCAGCACGCGCTCAGCGCCAAGATCACCACGGTGATCACCAGCCAGCTCGATGTGCAGGCGCTGGTGAACCAGGCGGCCAGCCAGCTCGCGGCGGACCGCGCGCCCCGGCTTTCCACCCTGCTGAAGAACTTCTCCGGCCAGATCGCCAGCGGCGCCAACGGCCTTATCGGCCAAGCGGTGGCCCGGGTGGTCGCCAGCCCGGCGATGGCCCGGGTCTGGGTGGCGGCGAACCGGACCGCGCACGCGGGACTGGTGCGGGTCCTGTCCGGCCAGGGCGGCGGCGCCTTCAGCGTCGTCAACAACCAGGTGACGATCTCGCTCGGCCCGTTCATCACCCAGGCCGAGCAGGCCCTGGCCAACCAGGGGCTGTCGTTCGCGGCCAAGCTCCCGTCGGTCAACCCCACCTTCACGCTCTTCGAGGCACCCGACCTGTCCAAGGCCCAGGCGGGGTATCGCCTCGTCAGCACCCTGCGGTGGGTGCTCCCGTTTCTCTCGATCGCGCTGCTGGCGGCAGGCGTGTACGTCGCCAGGAGGCGGCGCCGGGCGCTGCTGCGCGCCGCCCTCGGGCTGTCGGCCTCCATGCTGGTCCTCGGGGCCGCGCTGGCGATCGCCCGCGGCGTCTACCTGAACAGCGTGCCGCAGTCGACGCTGCCGCCGGACGCGGCGGCGGCGCTGTTCGACACCTTCCTCCGGTTCCTGAAGGACGGCCTGCGGTTGATCCTGGTGATCGGCCTCGTCATCGCGGCGGGCGCGTTCTTCACCGGCCCGTCGAACGTCGCCGTGCAGACCCGGCAGGGGCTGCGATCGGGCATCGGCTGGCTGCGCGCCCGCATCGAGCGGACTGGTCTGCAACCGGGGCCGGCCGGCGCGTGGACCCGCGCCCGCAAGCGGCCGCTGCAGATCGGCGTCATCGCGCTGGCCGCGCTCATCTTCGTCTTCTGGGGCCAGCCGACGCTGGCGGTCGCGATCTGGATCGTGGTGCTGCTGCTGGTCGCGCTGGGTGTGATCGAGCTGATCGGCGGGCGGACCGGCGGTCCCGAGCCGGCCCCGCCGTCATGAGCGCTTCGCCGGGAGGGTGACTCGTGGTTCTCCAGGCTGCCGGATTCGCCCTGCTGGCCGCCATCTCGCCCACCGCCCTGCTGGTGATGGCGGTCTGGCTGGCCTCCGCCAACCCCCGGCGGATGGCGCTGCTGTACGTGGGCGGCGCCGTCATCATGACGGTGGCGATGGCGGTGGTGGTGCTCGCCATCATCAGGGTCACCGGCCTGAACCTGCAACGCGGTCACGATCCCCGGTACGGACTGCGGCTCGGCCTCGGAGTCCTCGCGCTGGCCGGGGTCGCCTACGTGGCGATGCGCAAGCGCACCCGGCCCGATACCGGCAAGGAGCGCAAGGGATTCCTCGACCGGCTGATCTCCCAGCCGTCGCCGCGCACCGCCTTCGTCAGCGGCGTCCTGCTGTTCGCCCCGGGCGCCACCTTCATCGCCGCCGTCCAGGTCGTCGCCACCAGCGACGCCAGCCCGGCCGTGATCGCGCTGGCGCTGGTGCTGGTGGTAGTGATCAGCGCCGTCGTCGTCTGGCTGCCCCTGATCGGCTACCTGGCCGCCCCCGAGGCCACAACCCGCAGGCTGGCGATGGTCAACGACTGGCTTCGCGTGCACGGCCGGGCCGTCGTCATCTGCGCGCTTGGCGTCGCGGGCGTCATCCTCATCGTCGATGGCGCGCTCGGGCTGGCAGGCGTGCACTGAGGGAGGGCGCCGACCCCACCACCCCTACCGGGTGATCGGCGGCCCCGCCGCTACTGCCGCTCGCCTGAGGGGCTGTCAGGCCGACGGGCGTCCACCATCTGCGCCGCGCCCCGGACCACGCAGCGCAGCGGGTCCTCGGCCACGACCGCGCTGATCTCGGCGACCGACTCGATCCGGTCGGCCAGGCCCGGCAGCAGCGCCCCGCCGCCGGCCAGCCGGACCTTGCCCCGCATGACGTCCTCCGCCAGCCCGGCCGGGATGTCCGACAGGACCTCCTGCACGGTGCGCCCGATGGCGTTCACGATCGCCTCGAGCGCGCCCGCGACGAGCTCGCCGGGCACCTTCTCCAGCCGCGGCGTCCGGCGCGCGGCGTCGAGCCCGACCGCCTCCGCCCAGCCGTCCTGGCCGCCGGTGAGGCCGAGCTCCGCCTTGAGCTGGCGGGCGGCCCGCTGGCTGAGGATCAGGCCGAGGCCGCTCCTGGCGGCGTTCACGATCGCCTCGTCCATCGCGTTGCCCGCCATCCGCAGGCTTTGCGCGCGCACGACCCGCCAGCCGGCCACGGCGGCGACCTCGGTGGTCCCGCCGCCGATGTCCACGATGAACCCGCCCGCGCCGGCCGTGAGGTCGAGGCCCGCCCCGGCCGCGGCCGCGACCGGCTCGTCGATCAGCTGCACCGAGTACCGGCGGCGCGCCTCAAGCGCGGCCGCCACCGAGCGCCGTTCCACCCAGGTGGCGCCGCTTGGCACGCACACCAGCGCGTTTCTGCGCAGCGGGCCCGAGGATCCGGCCTTGCGGAGGAACCCGTGCAGCATCTCCGCGGTCGCGTCCAGATCGGCGATCACGCCGTCCCGCAGCGGGTGGATGACGCTGACGTCCTGCGGCTCCTTCTCCGCGAGGGCGTCGGCCGCGGTGCCGATGGCGATGACGGCGCCGGACCCGGAGTCGATGGCGATCGCGGACGGCTCGTCGAGCACGATGCCGCGGCCTGCCACCCAGATGAGCGTGTTGACCGTCCCCAGGTCGATCGCCACGCTGCCCCGGATGCGCATCATCGCCTCCCTCTTATCCCCACCTGACGCCCCGTGCGCCGGTTGTGCAGGTATAAGAGTACGGCGCGTGAACTTTCCCCGCTCCCGTACCAGCCACCCCGGAGTGCTCGGAATTTACTGTCCGTGATCCACTGTTAACACAGTGGAGTACCTGAGAAACGTGAGAACCAACCGGCCCGTTCTCACGTTTTATTCAGTGAATGCGCGATGCGGCCATCAGGTTCGCGGACTTCACTTGCTACCGAAGCCGGGTGACACCCGTTCCGAGTTGTCGCGATTTGAGACGAGGTTGGTGCGGACAGACCGTTTGGTTGACTACGATCCGGAAGGGGACATTTTGATGGGAAGCGTGAGCCGAGTCGTGGGGAACCAGGCCGCGCCTGCGGAGAAGAACGGGGACATGGGGGCAACGGTTAGTTTTCCGCGCACGCTCCAGCTTGAGCTTGCCTATCAGGTCGCTACCGATGGAAAGGCGACCGTCAGGTTTACCGGGGAGCTTGACATCGCCACGGCCGACCAGGCCTACGCCTACCTGCGCGACGTCGTGGACAGCCAGGACGGGCCGGTGACGATGAACCTGGCCGAGCTGACCTTCTGCGACGCCGCCGGCCTGGGCGTGCTCGCCCGGGTGGCCGGCTACGCCCGGCGGTCCGGCCACTCGCTGAAGCTGACGGCGGCCCGCCCGTCGCTGCTCCGGATCATGCGCATCACCGGGATGGACGAGGCCTTCCCGGAGGTCCGCACCCCGACCCTCGCCATGATCTCCTGGCCGCGGCAGACCCCGGCCACCTCCCTCGGCTGATACCGTAGCCCGCGTCCTAGCCCGCACAGCCCGAAACACTGGGCACACTGGGCCATTGACCCATGGTGAGAGCCGGTCCAGAGCGTTAAGTTTGGATTACGCCCACGGTGAATAACCCGAGGCGCTAACGCGATCAGTATCGGCGCCGCAAGGCGCGCCAACGCAGGGACGCGGAGGAGATAGACATGGCTGACGATCTCAACGACGTGACCGACACCGACGACGACGAGGTATCTGAATCCTCCGAGGCGCTCATCGCGGTGCACTGGCGGGACGAGGGCTACTACCCGCCCCCGGCCTCGTTCGTCGCCCAGGCCAACGCGTCCGACCCGGCCATCCGCGAGCAGTTCACCGAGGACAAGTTCCCCGACAGCTTCACCGCCTACGCGGACCTGCTGACCTGGTTCAAGCGGTGGGACACGGTGCTCGACACGTCCAACGCGCCGTTTTGGAAGTGGTTTGTCGGCGGGGAGCTGAACGCCTCCTACAACTGCGTCGACCGCCATCTCGCTGACAAGGCCAACAAGGCCGCCTTTATCTGGGTGCCCGAGCCGGAGGGCGAGGCGCACCAGGCCATCACCTACCGCGAGCTCTACGTTCGGGTCAACGAGTTCGCGGCCGTGCTGAAGTCGCTCGGGCTCAAGGCCGGCGACCGCATCACCTTCCACATGCCGATGGTGCCCGAGCTCCCGGTCGCGATGCTCGCCGCGGCCCGCCTCGGCGTCATCCACTCGCAGGTGTTCGCCGGCTTCTCCGGCACCGCCGCCGGGCACCGGATCGCCGACTCCGGCTCGACCGTGCTGGTCACCGTCGACGGCTACTACCGCAGCGGCGAGCTGCTCGACCACAAGGTCAAGGCGGACGAGGCGGTCGAGGCCGCGGCCAAGGAGGGCCAGCAGGTCGACAAGGTGCTCGTCTTCCGCCGCTACCCGGGCCGGTACTCGGCCGAGACGCCGATGGTCGAGGGCCGCGACGTCTTCGTCGACGACCTGCTCGCCGAGCACAAGGGCGAGCTGGTCGAGCCGGCCCGCCTGCAGTCCACGGACCCGCTGTTCCTGATGTACACCAGCGGCACCACCGGCCGCCCGAAGGGCTGCCAGCACTCCATCGGCGGCTACCTGTCCTACGTGGCCGGCACGTCCAAGTACTACCAGGACATCCACCCGGACGACACGTACTGGTGCATGGCCGACATCGGCTGGATCACCGGCCACTCCTACATCGTCTACGGCCCGCTCTCGCTCGGCACCACCAGCGTCCTGTACGAGGGCACGCCGAACTACCCGGACGCCGGCCGCCCCTGGCGGATCGCGCGGCAGCTCAACGTCAACATCTTCCACACCTCGCCCACGGCGATCCGGATGCTGCGCAAGGTCGGCCCGGACGAGCCCGCGAAGTACGACTACCACTTCAAGCACATGACCACGGTCGGCGAGCCGATCGAGCCCGAGGTCTGGAAGTGGTACTACGAGAGCGTCGGCAAGGGCGAGGCGGTCATCGTCGACACCTGGTGGCAGACCGAGACCGGCGGCTTCCTCGGCTCCACGCTGCCCGGCATCGACCCGGCCAAGCCGGGCTCGTGCGGCCCGGCTTGCCTCGGCATCCTCCCGGCCATCCTCGACGAGGACGGCAACGATGTGCCGGCCGGCAGCGGCAAGGCCGGCAACATCGTCATCCGCAACCCGTGGCCGGGCGTCTTCCAGACGATCTGGGGGCAGCCCGAGCGGTTCGTGTCGACCTACTACGCCAAGTACAACAAGGACCCGAAGTCGACCGACTGGCACGACTGGCCCTACTTCGCGGGCGACGGCGCGACCGAGGCGGCCGACGGCTACTTCCGGATCCTCGGCCGCGTCGACGACGTGATCAACGTGGCCGGCCACCGGCTCGGCACCAAGGAGCTTGAGTCGGTCGCGCTGACGGTCAACGAGGTCGCGGAGGCGGCCGCGGTCCCGGTGGTCGACGACGTCCGGGGCCGGGTGGTCGAGATGTACGTCTCGCTCAAGCCCGGCATCACCCCCTCGCCCGAGATCGAGGGCAAGGTCAGGGACGCGATCGTGAAGGACATCGGCAAGATCGCGCGGCCGAAGAACATCTGGATCGTGCCCGACATGCCGAAGACGCGGTCCGGCAAGATCATGCGCCGGGTGATCGCCGCGACCTCGAACTTCACCGACACGGGCGACATCACCACGCTCGCCAACCCGGAGGTCGTGGAGAAGATCCGCCAGCAGGTGCAGTCGGCCAAGCACGCCAAGGGCGAGGTCCCGCGCGAGCTCAGCGAGGCCGAGCTCAACGAGATCAAGTCCTTCGGCGCCGAGTAGCGCCCAGGCAGACCCGGGTTAACCGAAGCCGGGGGGTTCCGCGCCGCGCGGGGCTCCCCGGCTTCGTCGTCCCGCCCGGCCCGGCATACGGTGGTGTTGGCTTATCGGCGACGCGCCACGAAAGGGCGGACAAGCGCGTGAACGAGCCGTTCATGAGGCCCGCCGGGGTATACGCCTTGCTGGCGGACGGGCGGACGGTCGAGATCAGGCCGGCCACGGCGGCGGACTTCGACGCCGTCAAGGCCATGCACCAGGAGATGTCGCCCGGGAACGCCTACCTGCGTTTCTTCAGCCTGAGCAGGACCGCGCCCGAGAACGAGGCGCGCCGGGTGACCAGGGAACCCGGCCTCGACCACGCCGCCCTGCTCGCCGTCTACGGCGGCGAGGTCGTCGGCCTCGCCAGCTACGAGGTTCGCCCGGGGGGTGCGGGGGGTCGGCCCCCCGCGAGCGATGAGGTCGAGCGCGGCAGCGGCGGCAAGACGGCCGAGGTCGCGTTCGCGGTCGCCGACACCATGCACCAGCGCGGGATCGCGACGCTGCTGCTCGAGCACCTGGTCTCGCTCGCCCGGGCCCGGCAGGTCGACGCGTTCGTCGCGGAAACGCTGTCGGAGAACACCGGCATGCTGCGCGTCTTCTCCGACGCCGGGCTGCCGGTCCGCACCAGGCGCGAGGAGGGCGTGGTGACGATCACCATCCCGCTGCCGCCGGACGACGCCGACCTGCAGTTCGACGCGTACCTCGACACGGTCGCGGGGCGCGAGCGGGCGGCCAACGTGGCCAGCCTCCGGCCGGTGTTCCAGCCCGCGTCGGTGGCGGTCGTCGGCGCCAGCAGGCGGCCGGGCACGGTCGGCCGGTCGGTGCTCGAGAACATCAAGTCCGGCGGGTACGCGGGCCGGCTCTTCGCGGTCAACCCGAACGCCGGCGAGATCGCCGGGGTGCCCTGCTTCCCCGATGTCGCCAGCCTGCCGGAGGCGCCCGACCTCGCGCTCCTGGCGGTGCCGCCAGCCGAGGTCATCGACGCGGCCGACGCCTGCGGCCGGCGCGGCGCGCGCGGTCTGGTGGTGTTCGCGGCCGCCGTCGACGCCGCCGCCGGGGCCGGCCTGCTCGCGGTCTGCCGCCGGTACGGCATGCGGCTGATCGGCCCGAACTGCTTCGGGATCGCGGTGCCGTCGATCGGCCTCGACGCGACGTTCGCGGCCGCCAACCCGGCGCCGGGCACGGCCGGCCTGGTCATGCAGTCCGGCGGCCTCGGCTTCGCGCTGGTGGACCATCTCACCAGGCTCGGGATCGGGATCTCCTCGTTCGCGTCGGTCGGCAACAAGCTCGATGTGTCGAGCAACGACATGCTCATGTGGTGGGAACGGGACGGGCAGACCCGGGTGGCGGTGCTCTACATCGAGTCGTTCGGCAACCCGCGCAAGTTCGCCAGGACCGCGCGCCGGGTGGGCGCCCGGATACCGGTGATCACCGTGCACGCCGGGCGCAGCGAGGCGGGCCAGCGGGCGGCCGCGACCCACACCTCGTCCGCCGCCACCCCGCTGGTCACCAGGGAGGCGCTGTTCGAGCAGGCCGGGATCATCGCCACCCCCAGCTTCGGGGAGCTGATGGGGGCGACGGCGCTGCTCGCCACCCAGCCGCCGCCGGCCGGGCGCACGGTGGCGATCGTGTCCAACGTCGGCGGCGCGGGCGTGCTCGCCGCCGACGCCTGCACCGACCTCGGGCTCACGGTGCACCACCCCCGCGGCCGGACCAGGGAGCGGCTGGCCGCCCTGATCCCCGACGGCGGCTCCGTCAGCGGGCCGGTGGACACGGTCGCGACGGTCTCGGCCGACGACTTCCGCCAGGCGCTGGAGGTGCTCGCGGCCGACGAGGAGGTGCACGCGATCATCGCGCTGGTGCTGCGGACCGGCGCGACCGGCGACCTGCTCGCGGCCGTCGAGGAGGCCGATCTCGGCCTGCCGCTGGCGGTGGTGGTGCTCAACCAGCCGGAGGCCGTCCGGACGCTCGACACCCGGCGCGGCAAGGTTCCCGCCTACGCCTACCCGGAGGCGGCGGCGAGGGCGCTCGCCCGCGCCGCGCGGTACGCGCAGTGGCGCGCCGCCCCGCACGCGGCGCCGCCCGCCTTCGCCGACGTGGACGCCGAGCGGGGCCGCGAGCTCGTGCACGGCTTCCTCGCCGCCCGGCCCCAGGGCGGCTGGCTGCCGCAGCCCGACGTGGCCGCGCTGCTGCGGCTCTACGGGATACCGCTGGACGCCGCCGCCACGGCGGCGGCCGAGGACGACATCGTGGTCATCGGCGTCAAGGACGACCAGATGTTCGGACCGCTGGTGGTGCTCGGGCTGGCCGGGATCGATCCGCCCGCCGGCCAGGCCGCCCGACTTGCGCCGCTGACCGGCGCCGACGCCGACACGCTGATCAGCTCGATCCGCTCCGGGCCGCCGCCGCCGAGCGGCCGGGCCGCGCCCGTCAGCGGTTCCGCCAACCGGGCGGCGGCGCTTCGCGACGTGCTGCTGCGGGTGTCCCGGCTGACCGAGGACCTGCCCGAGATCTCCGAGCTCGACCTGAACCCGGTCATCGCCCGCGCCGACGGCGACGTCGTCGTCACCGCCGCCCGTGCCTGCCTATCGCCCCAGGTTCCGCAGGACCCGTTCCTCCGCAAGCTGCGTTGACCAGGTCCATGGCGTTTCCGCCCGCCCAGGGGCGGTCTCGCCATGGATCCGCGCGGTTAGCCGCGCCAGCCGTCAGTCGGACCGCATGTCGGCCGGGATCGCGAAGGCCACCAGGCCGGCCTCCCCCGGGGCCGTGTCGGCCCAGGCGCCGGGCACCGCCAGGACCGCGACGGCGGCGGTGGGGAAGGCGGACGGCGGGTCCGACGACGGGTCGGCCAGGCCCGCCGTGAGCTCCGCCATGCCCGGGTTGTGCCCGACCAGGAGCGCGGTCCGCCACTCGGCCGGGAACTCGCGGACCAGCATCAGCAGGCCGAGCACGGTCGCGTCGTACACCCGCGGCTCGTAGCGGACGGCCGGCGGCGCGTCCGGCGCCGCCTTGAGCAGCCCGTCCGCGACCAGCTCCCAGGTCTCGCGCGCCCGCCGCGCCGTCGAGCAGATCACCGCGTCCGGCGCGTAGCCGGACGCGGCCAGCCAGCGGCCGACCGCGGGCGCGTCCCGGCGGCCGCGCTTGGCCAGCGGGCGGTCATGGTCGGCGACATCGGGCCAGTCCGACTTGGCGTGCCTGAGCAGGACGAGCCGCCGGCCGCCGCCCTGCTGGCCGTCGCCCGCCGCCCCGTCGCTCACGGGACCACCGTCACCGGCCACTTGCCCGCCCGGACGAGGCGCACCGCCAGCGACCCGAGCAGCCGGTGGCCGGCCTTGAGCGAGGCGCCGACGACGATCGCGTCGGCCCGCGTCTCCTTGGCGATGCGGGAGATCTCATGAAACGGGTCCCCCTGGGTTGTGATGAAGGTCATAGGGATCCCCAGCTCCCGAGCCCGCTCCTCCGCCTGGGCGGACAGCTCCTTCGCGATCTCCTCGTGCGCCTCGGCCTCGGCCGCGAGCACGCTGGCCCCGGCCGAGCTGGTGATGACGTAAGCCCCCGGGCTCTGAACGTAGACCGCGACCACCCGCGCGCCCTGCCTGCGGGCCAGCCCGGCCGCGTAGGCGCCCGCCCGCGAGGCCGTGACCGACTCGTCAACGCCCACCAGGATCACGGAAGGACCGTCAGTGCCTAGCTCGAACTCCCCCGGGGCCACGGTCAGCAGTCTACGTTTCCGGTCGGCCGATTAACCAGAAGCGATTAGGCTGGACAGGATGCAACGGGTGGCGCTGCGGGACGTCGATCTCGCGTCCTTCAAGACGTCGGTGGGAGCCGATGGCTTTGCCGACGGCACCGCGGCCGTCAAGCGCGGCGCGATCGTGCAGATGGCCTGGGAGGCCTCGCAGCAGCTGCTGACCGGGACGGTCAAGGACGGCGGCGGGGAGATACGGACGGTCTCGGCCTCGTTCCGCGCCTCCAACGGGTTCCCGCTGCGGTTCCGCCGGGGGTACTGCAGCTGCGCCGTCGGCACCGACTGCGTGCACGTGGCCGCCCTGGTGCTCGCCGCCACCGACGAGACCCTGCTGCCCGCGAGCGGGCAGGCGGGCGGCACCGCCCGCCGGTCCACGCTGCCGTGGGAGCAGTCGCTGGACTCGCTGCTCGGCGCCCCCGAGGGGAACTCCGCCCGGCCGGCCGACGCGGCTCCCGCCAGCGCCCCGCTCGCGGTCGAGCTCACCCTGGTCCAGAACTCGACCGACAACAGCCGCTACCCGAGCTACTCGACCCACGTCAGGCAGCAGCAGCTCGCCGACGACGCCACCCGCAAGCTCAAGCTCCAGGCGCGGCTGGTGCAGCCGGGACGGGTCGGCGGCTGGGTGGCGGGCAACCTGTCCTGGTCCAGGCTCGACTACATGCTGCTCAGGGACGAGTTCCCGCCCGCTCACGTCCGCCTGCTGCACGAGCTGTTCGCGCTCTACCGGGCGAGCACCACCCACCAGGGCTACTACACGAGCTACTCCTACGGCGGGTACGGCGGCGATCAGAAATACCTGGACCTCTCCAGCTGCGAGTCCCACCAGCTCTGGCCGGTGCTCGACCAGGCGCACGAGGTCGGGTTGCCGTTCGTCTACCGGGGCAAGCAGGGCGCGGTGCCGCCGCCGGGCACGGCCGAGCTGACCCTGGACGTGACCAGCGACGAGACCACGCTGCTGATCGCCCCGGTGATCAAGACCTCCGACGGCGCCGACGCGGTGCCGCTGCGCTTCATCGGCAGCGAGGGCCACGGCGTCATCTACACCGACCGCGGCCAGGCCAATCACGGCGAGCTCGCCCGGTTCCGGCTGGCCCGGCTCGCGCACCCGGTGCCCGCCCAGCTCCAGCACCTCGCGCTGGTCGACGAGCGGCTGGTGGTGCCCGAGTCGGGGCAGGCCGCGTTCCTGTCCAACTACTACCCGAGGCTGCGCCGGATGGCCGCGGTGACCTCCTCCGACGGCTCGTTCACGGCGCCCGAGATCTCCGAGCCGGCCCTGGTCGTCCGGGCCGCGTACACCCGCGGCCACCGGGTCGAGGTCCGCTGGGAGTGGGTCTACCAGGTCGGCGGGACCGAGCTGCGGGCGGGGCTTGGCTCCGCCCCCGACCCGTTCCGGGATTCGCAGGCCGAGGCGCGGGTTTTCGGCGGCCTCGGTCTGCCGGCCGGCTTGCCGGGGGTCCCCCGCGGGCAAGACCAGGCTCGGATCGAACGGTCCCGTTCCTCCGCGTTCACCCTCCATGGCCTCGACACGATGACCTTCACCACCGAGGTGCTGCCGCTGCTGTCGGGCCGCGACGATGTGCGCCTCGAGGTGACCGGCCAGGTACCCGACTACCACGAGGCCGGGGACTCGCTGGAGATCGAGGTGTCGGCCGGCGAGCGCGACGGCGACCCCGACTGGTTCGACCTCGGCATCGACATCACCGTCGAGGGGCGCAAGGTGCCGTTCGCCGAGCTGTTCGTCGCGCTCGCGAACGGCCAGACGCACCTGCTGCTGCCGGACGGCGCGTACTTCTCGCTCGACAAGCCCGAGCTCGCGTCGCTGGCCCGGCTCATCGACGAGGCGAGGACGCTGCAGGACCAGCCGGACGGGGCCCTGCGGATCAGCCGGTTCCAGGCCGGGCTGTGGGAGGAGCTGGCCGACCTGGGCGACGTGGGTCACCAGGCGGCGGCGTGGCAGCGGCAGGTACGCGGGCTGCTGGACGTCGGGCAGATCGAGCCCGCGCCGATCCCGGCCTCGATCTGCGCGCGGCTGCGGCCCTACCAGCTTTCCGGCTTCCAGTGGCTCGCCTTCCTGTGGGCCAACGGCCTCGGCGGCATCCTGGCCGACGACATGGGACTGGGCAAGACGCTGCAGACGCTGGCGTTGATCCAGCACGCGAAAGACATGCGCGGGCCAGAGTCGCCCGGGACCGTTCGACCCCGGCCTTTTCTTATCGTGGCGCCGACCTCGGTGCTGGCGAACTGGGCGGCCGAGGCAGACCGGTTCGCCCCCGACCTGAAGGTGGTCACGGTCTCCGACACGCTCGGCCGGCGCGGGGTCTCCCTGTCGGGTGTCATCGACGGCGCCGACGCCGTGGTCACCTCGTACACGCTGCTGCGATTGGACTTCGAGGCGTACGGCGCGGTCGAGTGGGCGGGGCTGTTCCTCGACGAGGCCCAGTACGTCAAGAACCATCAGTCCAAGGCGTATCAGTGCGCGCGACGGGTGACGACCCCGTTCAAGGTCGCGATCACCGGCACGCCGATGGAGAACAACCTGATGGAGCTGTGGTCGCTGCTGTCGATCACCGCGCCGGGGCTGTTCCCGAACCCGGAGCGGTTCAAGGACTACTACGCGCGCCCGATCGAGAAGGGCGGCAACGCCGAGCTGCTGGCCCAGCTCCGCCGTCGGATCAGGCCGCTGATCATGCGCAGGACCAAGGAGCAGGTCGCGGCCGATCTGCCCGCGAAGCAGGAGCAGGTGCTCGAGGTCGAGCTGCACCCGCGGCACCGCAAGGTGTACCAGACCCACCTGCAGCGGGAGCGGCAGAAGGTGCTCGGCCTGCTCGACGACGTCAACCACAACCGGTTCACGATCCTGCGCTCGCTCACCCTCCTGCGCCAGCTCTCGCTGCACGCCGCGCTGGTGGACGAGGAGCACGCGGACGTGCCCTCGGCCAAGATCGACTCGCTCATCGAGCAAATCGAGGACGTCGTGGGAGGCGGCCACCGGGCCCTGGTGTTCAGCCAGTTCACCCGGTTCCTGCGGATGGCGCGGACCCGGCTCGAGGCGGCCGGGGTGGAGTGCTGCTACCTGGACGGGACGACCACCAACCGGCCGGCCGTGATCTCGTCGTTCAAGGACGGCACGGCGCCGGTCTTCCTGATCAGCCTCAAGGCGGGCGGGTTCGGCCTCAACCTGACCGAGGCCGACTACTGCTTCCTGCTCGACCCGTGGTGGAACCCGGCCACCGAGGCGCAGGCGGTCGACCGGACCCATCGCATCGGCCAGACCAGGAACGTGATGGTCTACCGGCTGATCGCGTCCGGCACCATCGAGGAGAAGGTGATGGCGCTCAAGGCGCGCAAGCAGGAGCTGTTCTCCAGCGTCATCGACAGCGACGGCGCGTTCTCTTCGGCCCTGTCGGCCGAGGACATCCGGGCCCTCTTCGCCTGATGGTCAACCTGAGGTTGACTTCCGGGCCAGCGTCAACCTAAGGTTGTCGCATGACTGAATTTCCTGTCCCGCTGGACAACCTCATCGCTTACGTCAAGACCCTGCACCCCGACGGCGGACCGCTCGAGAACGTGTCCGACGCGTTCGCAGTGTCCGAGCAGCTCGACCAGCAGTCGGACGCGCTGATCGGGTACTTCGTCGATCAGGCGCGCCGGTCCGGCCTGTCCTGGAGTCAGATCGGGAGCGCCATGGGCGTCTCCAAGCAGGCCGCGCAGAAGCGCTTCGTCCCCGGCCAGCTGAGCGATCAGCTCCGCGCGGCCGGCTACAAGCCGTTCTCGCGGTTCACCGACCGCGCCATCCGCGTCCTGCTCGCCGCCGACCGCCTCGCGGCCGGCCGCGCCGGGGCCGGGCAGGCGGAGAGCGCGGAACACCTCCCCATCGGCGCGGCCGAGCTGGCGGCCGCGTTCCTGTCCGAGCCGGAAGGGCTGGCGGCGAAGGCGATCGGCAAGGCCGGGCTGACCCCCGAGCAGGTCTACGCGGCGGTCGGCGCCGGGCCCGCGCCGCAGCTGGCGAACCAGGACCGGGCGCTGGTGCACGAGCTGGCCTTCGACGATTCCGCCAAGGCCACGTTCAAGGAGGCGCTTAAGTGGGCGCTGCGGATGGGTCACAACTACATCGGCACCGAGCACCTGCTGCTCGGGGTGCTGTTCTCCGGCGGCCCGGTGGCAGAAAGCTTCTCCGGCCTCGGCCTGACCCCGCAGCGGGCCGAGGAGCTGATCACCGCCGAGCTCACCGACTACGTCGCGCGGCTGCAAGGTCAGCTCGGCTCGGTGGGACGCAACCGCCCCGCGCCCGCGCCAGGCGAGTGACATCTCCGCGGGTGGTTAGTTTGCCTCGCCCTGCACGGGTAGCAGAGGGGGGCACTAGCCGCTCGACGGGAGGGATCCCATCATGTACATCGGCATCGGAACCGTGGTCGTCATCGTCATCATCGTGCTCATCGTCCTGGCCCTGCGCCGGTAACGGCACGGCGGTCATGATCCGGCACCGACGGGCGGGCGATCCCATCACAGGGGCGTCCGCCCGTCGTCACGCCCGGGCTTATGCCCGGGCCGGTAGTTACAGTGTGACTACATTAGATTGACGGCGTGAGCATACTCGGCACCCGGGTCCTGAGGACCGAAGACCCCGCCTTCCTGTCACGGGGAGCCATCTACACCGAAGACGTTCAGGACGAGCGGCTGGCCGGCGCCTGCTACCTCCACTTCGTCCGGTCAACCGTCGCGCACGCGAAGATCATCGGCATCGACATCAGCGCCGCCAAGGACGCCGAGGGCGTCGTCGCCGTCTACACCGGCGCCGACCTCGCGGCGGCCGGGCTCGCCCCGGCCAAGCCGCCGACGCCGAACATGAACCAGGCGATGCTCGCCCCGCTGCTCGCCACCGACGTGGTGCGGTTCGTCGGCGAGCCGGTCGCGGTCGTCGTCACCGAGGAGCTGTACCAGGGCGAGGACGCGATCGAGCTCGTCGACGTCGACTACGACCCGCTGCCCGCCGTCGTCGACATGAACGACGCCCTCGCCGGCGAGAGGGGGCTGCTGTTCCCCGAGGCCGGCACCAACGTGGTCTGCACGTTCGGCGATCCCGCCGGGAGCGACCCCGACCTGTTCGCCGGGTGCGAGGTCGTGGTCAGCAAGGTCATCCAGAACACCCGGGTCGCCGCCGCCCCGATGGAATCCCGCTCCGCCGCCGCCGCGTGGGGCGAGGACGGGCGGCTCACCGCCTGGATCCCCAACCAGGGCGCGCAGGGCACAAAGGGCGCGCTCATCGGCCTGCTCGGACTCGAGCCGGACAACGTCCGGATCATCACCCCCGACGTCGGCGGCGCGTTCGGCGCCAAGTTCGGCGCCGACGCCGAGCACGCGATCACCTGCTGGATCGCCGGCCAGCTGGGCCGCCCGGCCCGGTGGTCGGAGACCCGCATGGAGAACCTGCTGGTGATGCCGCACGGCCGGGCGCAACAGCACAAGATCACGATCGGGGGCATGAAGGACGGCACCGTCCTCGCCTACCGGATCGAGATCCTGCAGGACAGCGGGGCCTATCCGAAGTTCGGCGCGTTCCTGCCGTCGCTGACGATCCTGATGACCCCCGGGCCGTACCGCATACCGCGGGCGGAGTCGTGGGCCACCTCGGTCGTCACCAACACCACGCCGGTCGGCGCCTACCGGGGCGCGGGCCGCCCGGAGGCCGCCGCCGCGATCGACCGGGCGATGGACCTGTTCGCCGACGCGGCCGGGGTCGACCCGGCCGAGGTCCGGCGGAAGAACCTGCTGCCCAAGTTCACCGAGCCGCACACGACCGCGTTCGGCGCCAAGTACGACTCGGGCGACTACGTGACCGCGCTCGAGAAGGCGCTCGACGCCGCCGACTACCCGGGCCTGCTGGCCGAGCAGGCCCGGCGGCGGGCCGCGGGCGGCCCGCTCCAGCTCGGCATCGGGCTCTCCTCGTACGTGGAGATCACCGGCCCGGGCGGCGAGGCCGGCGGCCCGAACGAGAACGGCACCGTCGAGGTTCACCCCGACGGGACCGCCACCGTGCTGACCGGGACCTCGCCCCATGGCCAGGGCCACCAGACGGTGTGGGCGATGCTGGTCAGCGAGGAGCTCGGCATCCCGATCGAGAAGATCACGGTCAAGTGGGGCGACACCGACCTGGTGCCCAAGGGCGGCGGCACCGGCGGCTCGCGCTCGCTCCAGCTCGGCGGCGCGGCCGTCCAGCAGGCGTCGCGGGAACTGCTCGACGTGGCCCGCGAGCGCGCGGCGGCTACCTTGGAGGTCGCGCCCGCCGACCTCGAGTACAACGTTCAGACGAGCACCTTCAGCGTCAAGGGCGACCCCGACGTCTCGGTCCCGCTCACCAGCCTGGCCGAGTCCGAGCGGCTGTTCGTCCGCAGCGTGTTCACCGCGCCCGGCCCGACGTTCCCGTTCGGCACGCACGTGGCGGTGGTCGAGGTCGACATTGACACCGGCAAGGTGTTCTTCCGCCGGATCGTGACCGTCGACGACGCCGGGACCGTGATGAACCCGCTGCTGGCCGAGGGCCAGCGGCACGGCGGCATCGCCCAGGGCGCCGCCCAGGCGTTCCTCGAGGAGGTCGTCTACGACGAGGACGGCAACCCGATGACCGCGACCTTCGCCGACTACCCGTTCCTGTCCGCGACCGAGGTGCCGAGCTTCGAGCTGGTGGACATGGAGACGCCGACCTCGTACAACCCGCTCGGTGCCAAGGGCATCGGCGAGGCGGGCTCGATCGGCGCCACCCCGGCCGTGCAGAACGCGGTGATCGACGCGGTGTCGCACCTCGGCGTCACCCACATCGACATGCCGACCTCGTCGCAGCGGGTCTGGCGGGCCATCAACGCGGCCCGGGGCCCGGCCGCCAACGGTTCGAAGGAGGCCTGATCCAGCCATGGAGATCAAGCTCACGGTCAACGGAGTCAGCCGCAGCGACGAGGTCGAGCCGCGGCTGCTGCTCATCCACTACCTGCGGGAGACCCTCGGCCTGCGGGCCGCGAACATCGGCTGCGACACCACGTCCTGCGGCGCCTGCACGGTGCTGCTCGACGGCGAGTCGGTCAAGTCCTGCACGGTGCTCGCCGTCCAGGCCAGCGGCCGCTCGGTCACCACCGCCGAGGGCCTCGTCGCCGCCGACGGCACGATGAGCGTCGTCCAGCAGGCGTTCCGCGAAAACCACGGCCTGCAGTGCGGCTTCTGCACGCCCGGCATGGTGATGGCGTCGACCAGCCTGCTGGCGGAGAATCCGCACCCGTCCGAGCAGGAGGTGCGAGAGGGCCTTGAGGGCAACTTCTGCCGCTGCACCGGTTACCACAACATCGTCCGCTCGGTGCTGGCCGCGGCGGAGAAGCTCTCCGGTGCCTCGCCCTCGGCTGACCCCGCTTCGGCCGCCTCATCCTCCTCCGATGAGTCCGAGGTGCTCGCATGATCCCCGCGTCGTTCGACTACGAGGTCGCCGACTCCCCCGCGCACGCGATCTCGCTGCTGGCCGAGCACGGCGAGGACGCCAAGGTGCTGGCGGGCGGGCACTCGCTGCTGCCGATGATGAAGGTCAGGCTCGCGCAGCCGGCCGTGCTTGTCGACATCGCCCGGGTGACCGAGTTGTCGGGCATCAGGCTCGTCGGCGACGAGGCGGTCATCGGGGCGACGACGCGGCACGCCGACGTCGCCGGATCGTCGCTGCTGCAGGCGGAGGCGCCGATCCTGGCCTACGCGGCCGCGCAGGTCGGCGACCCGCAGATCAGGCACCGCGGCACCATCGGCGGTTCGCTCGCGCACGCGGACCCGGCCGCCGACCTGCCGATGACGCTGGTCGCCCTCGGCGGCTCGGTCGAGATCAGCGGGCCGTCGGGCGTGCGCGTGGTGGGCGCCGACGACTTCTTCGTCGGGCCGTTCGAGTCCGCCCTGCAGCCCGACGAGCTGCTCACCGCGGTCCGGGTGCCGCGCGGCGGCTCAGTGCGCTGGGGGTACCAGAAGTTCGTCCGGCGGGCCAACGACTGGGCGATCGTGGGCGTCGCCGTCTACGACGGCCGGGTCGCGCTCGCCTCCATGGGCGGCACCCCGCTGCGCGCCTCCGCGACCGAGCAGGCGCTGCAGTCGGGCGCGTCGATCGACGAGGCGGCGGCGCTGGCGGCCGAGGGCACCTCCCCCGGCTACGACTTCCACGCCGACGCCGAGTACCGCGCGCACCTGGCGCGCGTCCTCACCAAGCGCGCGCTCGAAGGCAAGACCGGCTGACGGTCACTCCCCGCTCGCCTCCGCGCGGTCCGTCTAGCCGAGGGCGGGCGAGACCGAGGTCGAGGGTGACGGGCTTGGCGAGGGCAGCTGCACCGGCGACGGCGACAGGGCGGGGAAGGCCTGCTCGTCGGCGAGCGCGATCGCCAGTTCGCCGGCCGCGTTGGGGTGCAGCGGGGCCGGGTCGGACGGGCCCTGCACCCACGGGTCGCCCGTGCAGAGCTCGTGCCCGGTGAACCTGGGCGCCGCCACGCCGAAGCCGAACAGGCCCGCCCCCTGCGCGAGCACCGTGTTCAGCCGGCCGAGCCTGGCCAGCAGCACCCTCGCCTTGGCGTCGGTGATTCCGTACTGCCGAAGGCACCCGATGGTGGCCCCGAACGGCAGGTAGTACTGGTTGACCAGCACCGCCGGACGCGCCGGGAGCCGGTCCAGGTCGCTCAGCAGCTCGTAGTAGTTCCTGGTGAACGTGTCAAGCAGCTGGTCGAAGTAGGCCGTCGACACCTTGTCGTCACAGACCGCCGAGGCGGCGCAGAGCTGGGTCAGCACCGACCACGACAGGTCGTCGGCGCCGACGCTGACGATGATCACCCTGGCCTGGGTGGCCGCCTCGGCGCGGGGCAGCTGCGGCGGGGCGATCTCGCCGTTGTACAGCACCTCGGGCCCGATCAGGCCGTTCTGGATCGTCGCGCTGCCGCAGGCGAGGTTGAGCACGTTCCACTGGTTGGCGGCGGCCAGGTCGGCCGCGTAGGACTCGGGGGACCGGCCGCACGCCTTGTCCTCCGCGCTCGGGTTCGCCCCCCAGGGCAGGCCCCAGCCCGCCGCGGTCGAATCGCCGATCACCACCGCCTGGACGCCGGGCTGGGGGCTGCCGATCCGGGCGGGCTCGGCCAGCGGATCCACCCCTACCAGGTCGTCGAGCGTCTTGACGCTGCGCAGCACCCTGGGCGTGCTGGCGGCGGTGAGCGCGATCCCGCCCACGTTGACCAGGCAGACCACGGCGATGCCGGCCGCCAGCATCTTCCACAGCGCGGGCCGCCTGCGCACCGCCGCCACCGCGACCAGCGGGATCACCGCGAACCCGACCGCGATCAGCGTCTCCCAGACGAAGTAGCGCTCCCAGCCGGCCGCCAGCTGCTGGCTGAGCGTCAACTCGACCCTGGCCGGCCCCGCGGCCCGCAGAATCTGCACCACCTGCGGGTCAATGGTGATGTGCTCAAGCGCCAGCTTGGGCCGGATCACGCCAGTGAACTGCGGTTTCGTCGCCATCACCTGGCCGAACAGGTCGAGCTCGCCCGGCCCGCGCAGGCTCGCGTTCGGCAGCGTCGCGCCGACCTGGGCGGTCTGCCCGGCGGCCGATACCGTCTGCAGCGGGGTAACCCTCAGCGCGAGCCATATTGCCCCAGCCGTCACGATGACAAATACAGCCACGTAAAACGCGGCCGTCCGAGCACGCGGCAGAACCTGCGAAATCGTCCGATCCCCTCCTAGGCAGCCAAAGCTGCGTAGATACCCATCGATCTGGGTCCTACTCACCAATACGCGGTCGGACGAGACGCGGTCGCGCTCAATCGGGGTCGGCGTCACGCGAAAAGCGCGCGGGGCGCGGCCAGTCGGCTGGCCGCGTCCCGCGCGCTAATCGGCGTTGAGCAGGTTTTGCGCGATGCGCAATTGCCTAGTAGGAGGGGGGCCCGCCCGCGGCCTTGCGGCTGTTGAGGAACGAGCGGACGGTCGGCACCACGATCGGGCCGGCCGCCGCCAGCGCGGCCAGCAGGGCGACGAAGGCGCCCCAGTCCAGGCCCACCCCGTCGCTTCCGTAGGGGATGTCGATGAACGCGATCAGCACCAGCAGCAGCTGCAGGGAAACCCCGACCAGCAGCAGCCGCTCGTGCGCGACCGGGACCGTGAACGGCAGCCGCTCCCAGGCCGCGCGCGCCCCGAGGTAGGCGAGCAGCACCAGCGCGACGAAGAACTCAAGCCAGAGCCAGCCGTGCCCGGTCGTACCGCTGACGCTCGCGCTCCCGGCGTTCTCGAACGTGCTGCCCGCCCAGGAGATGGAGAACCACGGCAGCCAGATCGAGATCATCGTGATGAACGTGCCGACCGCGACGATCTTGTCGACTTTGCTGAGCCGGCTGTGGTCAAAGTTGACGGGCGGCACGCTCGACGAGCGCGGCGCCTGCGGCCGGGCCACCGTCGGAGGCTGCTGCTGGTACTGCCCCTGCGGCGGGTACCCAGGCTGCGTCGGCCCTCCGGCGTTGAAGCCGCCCGCCGCGCTGTAACCGCCCGCGGCGCTGTAGCCCTGGGGAGCGTCGTAGCCAGCGGGCGCGCTCGGGGCACCGTAGCCGACCGGCGCGTCTGTCCCCTGCGGCGGAGGGTAGCCAGCGGGCGCGGCGGCCTCGGGCGCCGTCATCCGGGCGCCGCAGTTATTGCAGAAGGCCGACCCCGGGCCGTTCGCGGTCTGGCATTGAGGGCAGTTCATTTGCATTGACCTCCGCAAGTCTCCCGTGGGAGCTTCTTTTTGATCTTTCCCCGTTCGGCCGCGCTGGCTGGCACGTCCGGGGGACGGGGAGTCGTCCCCCTGGAAATAGCGACGGTCGTGCGCCAAATGGTAGAGCAACTGCCCGGTAATGCAATACCGCTTCTCCCAATACCTCTGAAGCGTTACCGTTAATTTCACACCACGGTGTCACATCTCGCACAGAAAGTGCCATTAGCCACCAACGGCGGCCGAGCTGACGTTTGTGCTCAGCCGCCGGTTTGGCCGCCGCCGCGCTGTGGCGGCTCACGCTTACGGTCGGCGTCGCTTCTGGCCGATGATGTCCCCATGGAGACGGTGACGATGCCTGAGGTGCGCAAGTCGGGCGGGCTGATCGGCGCGGAGATCTGCGGCCTGGACCTGACCAGGAAGTACCCGGACGAGACCTATCGGGCGATCCTGCGCGCCTGGGCCGGGCACGGGGTCATCTTCCTCCGCGACCAGCACCTCAACGCCGAGCAGCGGGACGCGTTCGCGTCGAGTCTTGGCGAGATCAGGGTTCGCCAGGAGCTGCGCAAGGAGCCCGAGCAGACCAAGGCGATCGGCGAGGGCTGGCACACCGACATGACCTGCCTCGACGAGCCGCCCAAGGCGACCCTGCTGTTCTGCGAGGAGGTGCCGCCGTGGGGCGGCGACACCCAGTGGGCGGCGATGGGCCCGACGTTCGAGGCGCTCTCGCCCGGGCTCCAGGCGACGCTGCTCGGGCTCCGCGCGATTCACGCGAACGTCCGCAAGCTCGGCTACAGCTACGCCCAGACCGACCCGCCGGAGCCGTCAATCGCCGAGTACGACGCGGCCGAGGGCCCGGCCCACCCGGTGGTCCGGCTGATCCCCGAGACCGGGCGCCGCGTGCTGTACGTGAACCCCGAGTTCACCACCAGGTTCGAGGGCTGGACCCGACGGGAGTCGCTGCCGCTGCTCAACTACCTGTTCGCCGTCGGCACTCGCCCGGAGTTCACCGCCAGGTTCCGCTGGGCGCCCGGCTCCATCGCGATGTGGGACAACCGGCAGACCTGGCACTTCGCGGTCAACGACTACCAGGGCCAGCGCCGGGTGATGCACCGGATCCTGCTGGCGGGGTCCAAGCCGATTCCCGCCTCCCAGTGACCAGGCATAACCTCCTTGGCAATGGAAACTGCTGAAGGTTCGGCCGCTGGTCAGGCGGTCGCGCCGGCCGGGCCGACCGCGAAGTCAGGGCGGCGCCTGGGGATGCTGGCGCTGCTCGGCGCGCTCTCCGCGTTCGGGCCGCTCTCGATGGACATGTACCTGCCGTCGACTCCCACGATCGCGGCGAACCTGCACGCGTCGCAGACGCTGGTGCAGCTCACGCTGTCGGGCTGCCTGGCCGGTCTCGCGGTCGGCCAACTGGTGGCCGGCCCGCTCAGCGACGGGCTGGGCAGGAAGACGCCGCTGCTGGCGGGCGTCGCCGCCTTCGCCGCGCTGTCGGTCGCGTGCGCGGCCGCGCCCGACATCGGCGCGCTGATCGCCTTCCGCTTCCTGCAGGGCATGGCCGGGGCCACCGGCGTGGTGCTGTCGCTCGCGATCGTCCGCGATCTGTACGCGGGCGCCGAGCTCGCGCGCGTGCTCGGGTCGCTGATGCTGGTCTTCGGGCTCGCCCCGGTGCTCGCCCCGGTGGTCGGCGGGCAGGTGCTCAGGTTCACGAGCTGGCGCGGGGTGTTCGGCGTGCTCGCCGCGATCGGCCTGGTGCTGCTGGCGGCGAGCTGGTTCCTGCCGGAGACGCTGCCGCCCGGGCGGCGCAGCCGATCGGGGGTGCGCCGGCTGGCGGCGGACTCGCGGACCCTGACGCGGGACCGCCAGTACACCGGCAACGCGGTGGCGGTCGCGCTCGGGAACGCCGCGCTGATCACCTACATCTCGGCCCTGCCGTTCATCGTGGAGGACGCCTATCACCAGTCGCCGCAGCTGTTCAGCCTGTTCTTCACGATCAACGCGATCGGCCTGACGTCGATGTCGCAGCTCGGGGCGCGGCTGGTCAAGCGGCTCCCGGTGACGCGGGTGGTGCGCATCTCGCTGCTGGCGATGGCCGTCGGCGGCGGCGGCTTCCTCGCGGCGGCGCTGACCGGGCATCCGCCGCTGGCGGCGCTGCTCGCCCCGCTGTTCGTCTTCGTCGCCTCCTTCGGCATGATGCGACCCAACGCGACCGCGGTCGCGCTCGCCAGCCAGGGCGCGATCGCCGGCACCGCGTCGGCCTGGCTCGGCGCGCTGCCGTTCCTGCTCGGCGCGCTGCTCTCCCCGCTGGCCGGCCTGGGCGGCCAGGGCGCGGCGACCGTCGCGGGCATCATGATCGGCACCCTCTGCCTCGGCGGCCTGATCAGCCAGCTCGTCATCACCAGGGAGCGCTGACGGCGAAAGTTCACACTCCGTAGGGCGAGCCGCCGTGTTAGCGGTGAAAACCCACTGGCAGGATGTGACTATGAGTGCTGATCAAGTCGACGCGCTGGTGATATTCGGGGCGACCGGGGACCTGGCCAAGCTGGAAACGTTCCCCGCGCTGGTGGGCCTGGTCGAGCGCGGCGTGCTCGACGTGCCCGTGATGGGGGTCGCCAAGAGCGGCTGGCGGGTCGAGCAGTTCCGCGACTACGCCGCCTCCTCGCTGATGCTGAACAAGATGGACCCGACCTCGCCCGCAGCGGCAAAGATGCTCGGCTCTCTGAAGTACGTCGACGGGGACCTGGACGACCCGCAGACGTACCAGTGGATGAAGAACGAGCTGGGCGACGCGAAGAAGATTCTCTTCTACCTGGAGGTCCCGCCGTTCCTCTTCGGCCGGATCGCCGAGGGGATCTCCGGTGTCGGGCTGGCGGCCGGCTCCCGGGTCATGGTCGAGAAGCCGTTCGGCTACGACCTGGCCAGCGCGGAGGCGCTGAACGACACGATCCACAAGTACTTCCCCGAGGAGTCGGTCTACCGGGTCGACCACTGGCTCGGCCTCGACCCGGTCGAGTCGATGATGTTCGCCCGGTTCGCCAACTCGATCATCGAGCCGCTGCTCAACCGCAACTACGTGCGCTCGATCCAGATCACGATGGCGGAGTCGTTCGACGTGGCCGACCGGGGCAGCTTCTACGACAAGACCGGCGCGATCAAGGACGTCATCCAGAACCACATGCTCCAGGTGCTCGCGACCGTGCTGGCTGACCCGCCGGACGGGTCGGGGATCGACTCGTGGATCTCGTCCAAGGCCCGGCTGATCGGCGCGCTGCGGCCGCTGTCGGCCGCCGACGTGGTCAAGGGGCAGTACGACGGCTACCTGGCGGTCGACGGGGTCGCGGCCGGGTCGAAGACCGAGACGTTCGCGGCCGTCCGACTGGCGGCCGACACCTGGCGCTGGGACGGCGTGCCGATCGCGATCCGGGCCGGCAAGTGCATGGCGGTCACCGCCACCGACGTGTTCATCGACTTCAAGCGGCCGCCGCGGGACGTGTTCGAGCTCGGCCACGTGCTGACCTCCAACGCGCTCCGGTTCCGGGTCTGGCCGGAGAGCCAGTCAGCGCTGACCCTGGTCGGCAAGCAGCCGGGCGGCAGCTGGTCGCCGGAGGTGCAGGAGCTGACGTTCAACCAGCACCCCGGCGCGGACATGCGCCCCTACGACCGGCTGATCGGCGCGGCGCTGTCCGGCGAGCGCTGGCTGTTCGCCGAGCAGGACACGGTCGACGCCGCCTGGCGGGTCGTCGACCCGATCCTCGGTGACGTCGGCCCGCTGGTGCCGTACGCCAAGGGCTCCTGGGGCGCGGACGCGACCGCGCTGATCCCGGCCGACGAAACGTGGTACAACCCGCTCGTGTAACGCGGTTTCCCGACGATGATGGATCGTTGGGTACATCCGGATGTACCCAACGATCCATCGTCTTGCGACATCAGGCGGCCGTTTCTCGCGGGCGCGCTGCTGTGGGCAGATCCGCCGACGGCAGCGAGCCGACCGGGTCCGGCCGGTGGCCGCGCATGCTGGGGCCATGTCTCAGGAAACAAAGATCCCGGTCTTCACCGAACGGTTCCGCCTCACCCTGCTCGAGCGGCGGGTGCTCGTCCTCGACGGGGTGCTCGACGACGACAACGGCACCCTGCTCGCCGCCCAGTTCCTCACCCTCGCGGACGAGGACCCCGCGGCCGACATCGCGCTCTGGATCAACTCGCCCGGCGGCTCGGTGCCGTCGATGCTCGCGATCCGGGACGTCATGCGGCTCATCCCGTGCGACGTGTCGACGCTGGCGTTCGGCATCGCCTGCAGCGCGGGCCAGTTCCTGCTCTCGGCGGGCACCCACGGCAAGCGGTTCGCGCTGCCGCACGCCCGCGTGCTCATGCACCAGGGATCGGCCGGGATCGGCGGCTCCGCCGTGGAGGTCGAGCTGCAGGCGGCCGACCTCCGGCAGACCAGGGACACCGTGCTCGGCCTGATCGCGGCCGACACCGGCCAGCCGACCGAGCGCATCTTCGAGGACTCCAGGCACGACCACTGGTACACCGCCGTCGAGGCCAGGGAGTACGGCTTCGTCGACGCCATCGCCGAGACCTTCGCCCAGCTGATGCCGTCCAGGAAGCGGCCGTTCGGGCTGACCGCCAGCATGGCAGGGAGCGCGTCATGAGCAGCTACACGATCCCCAACGTGATCGCCGAGCACCCCCGGGGCGACCGGATCATGGACGTCTACTCGCATCTGCTCAGCGAGCGGATCGTCGTGCTCGGCACCGCGATCGACCCGGGCGTCGCCAACACGCTGACCGCGCAGCTGATCTATCTCGAGGCGCACAGCCCGGACCAGGAGATCAACCTGTACATCAACTGCGAGGGGGGCGACATCCCGTCGATGCTCGCCATCTACGACACGATGCAGTTCATCCAGGCCCCGGTGGCGACCTTCTGCATCGGCCAGGCGGTCGGCGCCGGGGCGGTCCTGCTCGCGGCCGGGGGGAAGGGGCGGCGGGCGATGCTGCCGCACGCCCGGGTGATCCTGCACCAGCCGGCCGTCAGCGGCCAGGGCGCGATCCCCGACCTGATCCTGGCGGCCGACGAAGTGGTCCGGCTCCGCGGCGAGTTCGAATCAGTGCTTTCCTCGCATACCGGGCAGTCGGTGGAGACGCTGCGGGCCGATACCGACCGGGACCGGATCTTCACCGCCCGGGCCGCGCTTGACTACGGCCTGGTCGACCAGATCCTGACCGACCGCACCTGAGGCGGCTCAGGCGGCCATGGCCAGGGCGACGGGAGGGCCCGGCACGCGATTGGGGGCCGGGCGGCCGGTGTCTCCGCCCGCTGCGCGGGAGATCGCGGCGCGGGCGCCGACCCGGACCCGGGAGAGGCGGCGCAGGTCTTCGGTCACCGCCAGCGTCAGGTCGGCCAGGGTGGTGTCGAGCGCGCCCGCGAGGGCGGCGATCATCTCGCTCGACGGCTCCTTGCGCCCGCGCTCGATCTCGGACAGGTACTGCGGTGAGATCCCGGCCCGCTCGGCGGTCTGCGCGAGCGTCTCGTCGCGGTCGGACCGCAGCGCCCGCAGGCGGCGGCCGAGCACCTCCCGCCAGAGCGGCTCCGGCGCCTGGTCCCACTGCGGGAAGATCCCGATGATCTCAGCCATGACTCCACTGTAAAGAGCCCCCGCGGGCGGCGAAAGCAGCGTTCACCGTGAGCGGAGGGGAGGGAGGCGGAGTCAGGGTCCGTTCGAGATGATGATTTTGATCTTCTGGCTACGCGGTCAGCGCAGTCGCCGTGGTCAGCAGGAGGTCGACCGTGATCGGCTTGGCCAGCAGCGCGTCCGGCTGGGCGGCGGCTTCGGCGGACGTCAGGATGGGCGCGTCCTGCGGGTAGGCGGTGACGATGACCACCGGCAGCGAAGGCGTCGTCTGCCTGAGCACCGCGGCGAACTCGAACCCCGACATCAGCGGCAGGTCGAGGTCGGTGATGACGAGATCCCAGGGCTGGGTGGCCGCCAGCGCGATGGCGGCAGTGGGGTCGGCGATGTGGGTGACATCGAACCGACCCCCCTTCGCCAACACGTGCGTGCAGAAGAGGGCGAATTCTGGGTCGTCCTCTACGAGGAGTACCCGCCCTCGTGAGGCGGGCGACGTCCCTGCGGGCTGGTGCGATGGTGGTGCATCCATGGACTGAGAGTCTGCCTGGTCAAAATGTCGACCTGGTGGCTTCTGCGGTGCGGGACGGTTGCCACGTTCACGCTCTTATCAGGATGGGCTGCCGGGCCGGTAGCGGTAGCCGAAGCCGCGGACGGCCTCGATCGACGGGCCCGCGTCGGCGTTCGGGCAAAGCTTGCGCCGCAGCCGCATCACGCTGTACTTCACCCGTTCCGGCCCGACCCCGAACGGGTCGCTCCAGGCCAGCTCGAGCAGCTTGACCGGGCTCAGCACCTGGCCCCTGTGCCGGATGAGCGCGGCAAGCAGCCGGTACTCGGTCGCCGTGAGCTCGACCGGATCGCCGTCGACGGCCACCTCGTGGGTGCTGAAGTTCACCCGGACGCTGCCGTCGTCGTAGACCTCGGCCGGGGCGGGCTCGGCCGCCTGCCGGCGCCGCAGCAGCACCTGCACCCGGGCGACGAACTCGGCGTTGCCGAACGGCTTGGTCAGGTAGTCGTCGGCGCCGCCGCGCAGGCCGCGCACCTTCTCCGACTCGGTGCCGTGCCCGGTGAGGATGAGGACGGGGACCTCGCTCAGGTCGCGGATGCGCTCGAGCACCGTCCAGCCGTCCATCTCCGGCAGCCCGATGTCGAGGACCACGAGGTCGGGCTGGTGGGCGTGGAAGACGCGCAGGCCCTCCCGCCCGGTGTTGGCCTCCACCACCTCGAACCCGCTCCGGTCGAGGACCGTCCTGATGCCGAGCGAGATGTCCGCGTCATCCTCGATGACCAGGACCTGGTCGGTCATCGCGCCCGCGCCGGCGACCGCACCGGGATGAACACGCTGAACTTGGTCCCCTCGTTGAGCACGCTCTCCACCTTCACGTCGCCGCCGTGCATCTCCACCAGCGCCTTCACTATCGACAGCCCGAGGCCGGTGCCCGGCAGGCCGGCGATCCGCGCGTTGGATCCCCGAACGAACGCGCCGAACAGCTTGGCCGCCTCGTCGGGCGGTATGCCGATCCCGGTGTCGGAGACGTCGATCCGCCAGTTTGATCGGACGTACCTGGTGACCACGAGCACGAGCCCGCCCGAGTTCGAGAACTTGACCGCGTTGCTGATGAGGTTGTCGAGGACCTGGAGCAGCCGCCGGGGGTCGGCGGAGGTCGGCGGGCCTTCGCCCGCGTCCAGGTGGATCGTGACGCCGACCTTGGCCGCGAGCGGCTGGGCGTTCCTGACCGCCTCGGCCGCCAGGGCCGAGATCGAGCAGTCGGTCAGCTCGAGCGGCAGCCCGCCGGCCTCGAGCCGGTTGAGCATCAGCAGGTCATCGATCAGGGTGAACAGCCGGTCGGCGTTCCGCTCGATGATCTCGAGGAAGCGGATGCCATCGGCCGACAGCCCCTCGGCCTCGCCCCGCAGCAACTCACTGAATGAGACGATCGAGGTCAGCGGCGTGCGCAGCTCGTGGGAGACGACCGCGATGAACTGCGCGCGCTTCTCGTCCAGCGGCGGGTGCCCGGCGCTCGGCTGCGACCCGTCATCCTGCGGCTGGCCGCCCCGCGACCGGCCCAGTTCAGACCTGGCCCGCGGCACTCCACCCATAACTCTCTGTTTCCCCATGTTCACACTTAGTCAAAACTATTCCGATAACGCGCTGCAACTGACCTGCACCTTAAAGACAAACCCGCTGGCCACTGGGGTGGCAGAGGGTTATGTGCATGGCTATCACTGAACCCCACGGTTACACCGAGCGCGGTCAAGTGCGTGGGCACGCGGACATTCCCAACATTCCCAAGCAGACCGTCGGCCACCCGGCGGAAAAGGCGGAGCCATCGGCGCGGACCGCGCGGCCGACGGTCTCCGTCGTCATCCCGACGCTCAACGAGGCGCGCAATCTTGATCACGTCTTCGCCGCTCTCCCGGACGGCCTGCACGAGGTCATCCTGGTGGACGGGCACTCGGTGGACGGCACGCCGGACGTCGCCCGGCGGCTGCGCCCCGACGTCCGGGTGGTGAACCAGACCAGGACGGGCAAGGGGAACGCGCTCGCGTGCGGCTTCGCCGCCGCGACGGGCGACATTATTGTCATGATCGACGCCGACGGGTCGACCGACCCGGCCGAGATCCCGCGGTTCGTGGAGGCGCTGACCTCTGGCGCGGACTTCGCCAAGGGCTCGCGGTTCGCCCCCGGCGCGGGCAGCACCGACATCACCCCGCTGCGCAAGCTCGGCAACAAGTTGCTTGGACTGGCCGTGAACATCATGTACGGCACCCGCTACTCCGACCTTTGCTACGGATACAACGCATTCTGGGCCAGGCACGCGCCCGCCTTCGGGCTGCAGGCGGAATCGCCCGGGCAGCGGAAGGTCTGGGGCGACGGGTTCGAGATCGAGACCGTGCTCAACCTCCGGGCGTCCGCCGCCGGGCTGGCGATCAAGGAGGTGCCGAGCTTCGAGCACGCCCGGATCCACGGCGAGAGCAACCTGCGCACCCTGCGCGACGGCCAGCGCGTGCTCCGCACCATCCTGACCGAGTGGCGGCGGGCATGACCGCGGCGAGGCCGGCCAATCCGGCCGATGCGGCCGATCCGGCCGGCGGGACCGGCCCGAGCGTGTCGGTGGTCATCGCCGCCTACTCGTCCGGGCGCTGGACCACGCTGCGCGACGCGGTCGCCTCGGTGGGCGCCCAGGACCGCCCGGCGCTCGAGACCATCGTGGTCATCGACCACAACCCGGAGCTGCTCGCCCGGGCCGAGCGCGAGCTGACCGACGCCGTGGTCGTGCCCAACGCCGGCCGGCGCGGCGCGTCCGGCGCGCGGAACTCCGGCGTGGACCGGTCCCGGGGCGAGGTCGTCGCCTTCCTCGACGACGACGCGTACGCGACCCCGGAGTGGCTGGCGACCATGATCGTGCACTTCGCCGACCCGGCGGTGGCGGGCGTGGGCGGCCGGGTGGACCCGCTGTGGGCCACCGCGCGGCCGAGCTGGTTCCCGGGCGAGTTCGACTGGACCGTGGGCGCGTCCTACTCCGGCATGCCGGAGTCGACCGCCCAGGTGCGCAACGTCTGGAGCAACAACATGGCGCTGCGCCGGGCCGCCTTCGACGAGGCGGGCGGATTCCGCGAGGACTTCAGCAAGCTCGGCGCCGCCTCCCGGCCCGAGGACACCGAGCTCTGCCTGCGCGTGACCAGCGGGAGCTGGCTGTACGAGCCGACCAGCGCGGTTGGCCACTGGGTGCCCGCGCAGCGCGCCACCCTCCGCTACTTCCTCCGCCGGTGCTACGACGAGGGCAAGGGCAAGGCCCAGATCGCCATCATGGACGGCACCGCCAACAGCACGTCGGCCGAGCGCTGGTACACGCTGCGGGTGCTGCCCGGCGCCGTCGGGCGCGGGCTGCGCGAGGCGGCGGCGGGCGACCGGTCGGGCGTGCTGCGCAGCGCCGCGATCATCGGCGGCTTCGGGATGGCCGCGGCCGGGTTCGCCGTCGGCTGCCTGTCGGCGGCGGCGTCCCGGCCAGCGGCGTCACCCGCGCCGACCGCGGAGCTGGCGGTGACGCTATGAGCTTCCAGCCGGTGAAGGTCTGCGAAGTAGAGCTGAGCGAGCCGGTCGGCGCCATCACCGCGCCCGGCCACGAGTCCGCCCTGGTGCTCGCCCGCTGGTACAGCGAGCCGCTCGCGGTCGTGGACATCCCGCTGCGCGACGGCACGGCCGACGCCGGCCAGGTGGCCCTGGCGCTCTGGCGGTCCGTCGGACGGCAGGTCAAAGACTCCGCCACCGCGGCCCCGGCCGCCGACGGCCCGCGGGCGCTCCGCGACGACGGGCTTCGGCTGCCGTCGCCGTCGCCGTACCTGACCGGCCGGGCGGCCACGCTGCTGAACGCCCCGCCCGCCAGCGTGATCATCTGCACCAGGGACCGCACCGAGCGGCTGGGCGGCTGCCTGGCGGCCGTGCTCCGCCAGGAGTACCCGGACTTCGAGGTCATCGTGGTGGACAACGCCCCCGCCGACGAGGCGGTGGCCGACCTGGTGGCCGGCCTCAACGCGGCCGGGACCAACGGCGTTCCGCTGCGGCACGTCGTCGAGCGCCGGCCCGGGTTGTCCTGGGCCCGCAACACCGGGCTGCGCGCCGCCTCCGGGCAGATCGTCGCCTACCTGGACGACGATGAGCACCCGGACCGGCACTGGCTGGCCGAGCTCGCGCGCGGGTTCACCCTCGGCCACGGGGTCGTCGGGGTCAGCGGGCTGGTGCTGCCGGCCGTGCTCGACACGCCCGCGCAGCGGCTGTACGAGCAGTTCGGCGGGCACAGCAAGGGCCGCGGGCTGTCCGCCGAGGTCTTCGACGTCGCCTCCCACGCACGGCAGCACCCGCTGTACCCGCTGCCCGCGTTCGGCGTCGGCGCGTCGATGGCGTTCGACCGGGAGGCGCTGCTGCGGATCGGCGGGTTCGACGTGGCGCTCGGCGCGGGCACACCCGCCCGGGCGGGCGAGGACACCGCGGCCATCTGCGATCTGATGCTCGCCGGGGGCACGTTCGTGTACTGGCCGGGGGCGGTCATGTGGCACGAGCACCGCCGGGAGTTCGCCGAGGTCGAGCGCCAGCTCGACGGCTACGGGTCCGGCCTCACCGCCTTCTACGCCCGGGCGGTCCTGCGCGACCCGCGCCGCCTGCTCACGCTGGCCCGGCTGGCCCCCCGCGCGGTCCGCGACCTGCGCGGCAAGGACTCGGTCCGGACGGCCACGATGGCGGACGACTACCCGGCCGGGCTGCGCCGGGCGTCGGTCCGGGGGATGCTCAGCGGCCCGCTCAGGTACCTGCGCAGCCGTCGGGCGCAGACCCGGGTCGCCGCCCGCGCCGTCCGGTCCGGAGTCGCCGCGGCGGCGTGAGCTGCTGGCTGGCCAGCACGGCCGAGCCCATCGGGTCACTTATTGCATCTATCAATTTACTATCAGTCGCTAAATGGTCATTGTTATCGCGACCAAGTGGTCAATGGGGGGCAGATGAGCGGGCGGCACAGGTCGGCTGTGAGAAACCTCGCCTGCCTCGCTGCGGCCGGACTCGCCCTGGGCGGCTGCGGCACGCTGACGAGCGGCGCGCCCTCGGGAGGAGCCGGCGGCCCGGCCTCGGGCGGCCATGACGCCAGGGCTTCGCCGTCCGCTTCCTCGACCCGTCCGGCCGCCGCTTCTGTGGCGGCCGTCGGAAGCCCGATGTGGCAGCTGAAGTGGCAGACCGACTTTCCCGAATCGGCGCCGCTCGGCTCGTTCTCCGGGTGCGACAATTACGACCGCACGCCCGCCGCGTTCTGCAGCGGCCTGCCCGCGAGCCTGAAGTCCCAGTGGTGGGCATACCCGACCGGATGGCCGGACACCGCCACCGAGGGGCACCTGCGGCTCGGCGGCTACTACGATCCCGCCCGCACGATCTCGATCAGCGACGGCCAGATGCATATCAGGATGTTCCGCGGCGCCGACCCGATCCATTCGGCCACCGTGGTGCCCAAGGCCGGGATCGGGCTGATGTACGGGAAGTACGTGGAACGGTTCCGGGTGTCCGATCCCGAGTCAAGCACCGGCTATAAGAGCTCGCATCTGCTCTGGCCGACCACCGAGCCGCTCACATACGAGGTCGATTACCCCGAGGGCGAGTGGGACAGCGGCTTCTGCGTGCACGTGCACAGCGTTTCCGAGGGCAACGCCACCAAGAACGTCTGCCCGGCCACCGGCGCGACGTTCGCGACCTGGACCACGACCGAGGTCGAGTGGTGGCCGGGGAATCTGGCGTTCTACCTGAATGGCACCGAGCTCTACCACCTGACCGGAAAATGGGTGCCTGACCAGCCCATGTCGTGGATCATCCAGAACGAGACCGCCCTCAACGGCGAGATAGCACCGGAGAACTCCTCCGCCCAGCTGAACATCTCCTATGTCGCCGTCTACACGTACGCGGGAAAGAAGAGCTGACGACCGCGTTTCTGCGCGCTCAGCCCAACGTCACCCGGTAGATCACGACATCGGCGTTGCGGTACACGACCCGCCAGGCCGAGTCCGCCGCGACGGCGTTCGCGAGGTGGTCGTACCCGGTCGGATAGCCGAAATAGCCGGCGTAGTTGTCCATGCTCTTGCTGAACACGACGTAGGCGCTGGGATGGCCGAGCGAATCGATCCACTGCACCACGTCGCCCAGGTTGGCCTCGTTCAGCCAGGAAGCCCCGGTCTGCGGGTCGGCGGGCATCACCTGGAAGTCGTAGTCGGCGTAGTTGGCGGCCTCGAGCCCGGGGAAGTTGTCCGCCGGGAGCACCAGCAGCGAGCCCGGCGGGGCATGGTCGTAAATCCACAGGCTCGCGGCGAGCTCCGACGGTGTGAAGGCGTACACCGCGGCCGGCCCGTACAGGCCCTGCAGACCCGCCGCCAGTGCCACAGTGCAGGCCACGGCGCTGGCCAGCGGACGCAGCGCGCCGCGGAGCTCGGCGATCAGCTCGGCGATCAGCAGCGCGCACCACGGCGCCGAGAACAGGAAGACGCGGTAGATCGCCTCCCCTCCGTAGCTCTGCACCCCCAGGACCGCGAAGGGGCTGAACGCGAGAACCGCCGGGATCGCCACCCGGCCGAGCGACCGCCACCGGAGCGCGATGGCAGCGGCCGCGCCCAGCCACATCAAGGCGGCGAGCACGTGGACGATCTCTCCCGTCCGCAACTCCGCCGCCTTGTGCACGATGCCCTGCGAGCCGGCCGCGTTCTCGAATACGTCGCCACCGCTGAAGACCCCGCCGAACTGCGAGGAGATCAGGCCGTAGCGCGGTGCAAGGAAGCCGCCGGCGATAACCGCGAGCAGCGCCAGCGTGAGCCAGCCGCCCCACACCACGCGAAGCAGCACCAGCGCCGCGATCCCGAGCAGCGCCATATACGGCGTGAGCTGGTGCGCGGCGACGATGGCGAAGAAGATCACGGCCACTAGCGCCAGCGCCAGCCAGCGCATCGCGGTGCTGGCGTCGGCCGCCGCCGGCCGTCCGCGCAGCAGGAACGCCCATGTCCTGTTGACCACCCGCCAGCGGCCGGGCGCCGGGGACGCGGCGAGCAGCCAGCGGATGACAATCGCCGTGATGCCCAGCCAGAGCAGGAAGCCGAACGCCTGCGGGGACAGGTAGTCCTGGCCAACCCAGGCGATCAGCCCCTCGTAAAGCAGCACCGCCAGGTAGGGGAGCCGCCGGTCTCCGGTCAGCAGCCGGAAAATGCCGAGCAGCAGCAGCGCATCGGCCAGTTCGAACGCGACCGGCCCCCACGCCGCGAACGACAGCGGCCCTGCGTTGCCGAGCGCGCTGATCGAGGCGACGGTGGTGAACAGGGCCGGCCACTCCTGGTAGATGTTCGAGGTGTCGGTCACCCGGTGGTAGTGGCCGAACGTCTGCGCGACGCCGACGTGCTTGTAGACCCATGCGTATTCGGGCGTGCCGCCGTAGAGCAGCGGCACGGTGGTGTGAATGGCGACGATCAAGGCGATGAGGAACGCCCCGAGCAGCCAGGTTCTCGGCCGGGTGCGGCTGAGTTCCGCCAGCATGCCCGCGAGCAGCACCGCCAGTCCCGCGAAGAACCAGCCGTTGGCGCTCGCGAGCACCCCGTAAGGCCCGATCGCCTGCCGCTGGGTCTGGCTCACCCCGAACGCCCAGGCGCCGATGCCGACCAGCAGAAGTCCCGGCTG
>Ga0335072_10001465_pt1 | contig 38370 bp, 31 predicted proteins | sample Lox_Sample_21_FD_206725 | JGI IMG/M metagenome (GOLD analysis project Ga0335072, IMG submission 206725) | Soil microbial communities from Loxahatchee National Wildlife Refuge, Florida, United States - Lox_Sample_2.1 | ecosystem: Environmental > Terrestrial > Soil > Wetlands | place: USA... | reverse complement strand
CAGAGCCCCTGGCAAATCATCGAACGAATCGCTCCTCGCTCCCCTCTTGAACTCTGCTTGCTTCCACCCGTATTCCTCGATTACTACCTCAACGACTCAGGGGGATACGATGTGCCCAGGCAGCCCTCAACTGCCCGATTTGCCTTTCAGCGGCCGCTAGGCGTGCATCTACGCACGATCGAATATGTTTCTTAACCAGCATTACGGGAGTCTGCGCGATGGGCCGTGTTAGGCCGTGTATACTGCGGGGCATGGCGGGGTCACAGAATGCGGAACCGGATGCGGGTGCTGATGACGTTAGCGGTATCTTTGACCATTATCGGGCGTCAGCCAGGGCAATATGGAATACGGCCTTCTGGCCCGACGAGGACTTCCGCAATTGGGATTCGATCGACCAATTCCATGAGATTGAGAAACTCCTGTTTCAAGAACTAGTCTTAGCGAAACTTGACAAGGAATGGCCCTTACAAGACCTTTTCCGGAGTGCCATTCCCTACTTCCAGATAGTCCCGAGGATCGGCCATGGAACGCCCATCATGATTCAGAAACCACGGCCCGGGAAACCTACCGGCTACTGGGACGATCCGGTAAACCTTATCAAGCCAGCGGAAGCCAAACTGCTTTTTATTGAGTATTTCGATTGGGATCGAATGGACTACATCGACCTCCGGTATTACCGGGTCAAAATCGTAAGTTGCCAGACTTACCCTGGACTCGCTGGGCGCGAGGCTCTGATCGAGCGCCAACACGGGACGGTTCATCTCATCAACGAATAGGCCAATGCTATAATCGTGCGCTTATTATGGGCAAGGCTGCACAAGACGCGACTACGGTGGCGCCGGCGGAAGTGATGGCGCGCTACGAAGCTGTGATCGGGCTCGAGGTGCACGCGCAGCTCGATACGGTGACGAAGGCGTTTTGCGGCTGCTCGACGAAATTCGGCTCGGCGCCGAATTCGAATACGTGTCCCGTGTGCCTGGGGCTGCCGGGCGCGCTGCCGGTGCTCAACAAGCGGGCGCTCGAATTGGCGCTGCGCGCGTCGCTCGCGATCAATTGCACGATTCAGCCGCGCTCGCGCTTTGCGCGCAAAAACTACTTCTACCCCGATCTGCCCAAGGGCTACCAAATCTCGATGTACGAGCTGCCGCTGGCGCTGGCGGGCGGGATCGAGATCGAAGTCGAGGGCGAGAAGAAACGCATCGGCATCACGCGGCTGCATATGGAAGACGACGCGGGCAAGAGCCTCCACGAAGGCTTTCCCGAGTCCGACCGCTGGAGCTACATCGATTTCAACCGCTGCGGCGTCCCGCTGATCGAAATCGTGTCGGAGCCGGACCTGCGCACGCCCGCCGAGGCCTACGCATACCTCAACACGCTGAAGCAGATCCTCGAATACACGGAAGTGAGCGACTGCAACATGGAAGAGGGTTCGCTGCGCTGCGACGCCAATGTGAGCGTCCGGCTGCGCGGCGCGCCGAAATTCGGGACGAAGGCCGAGGTGAAGAACCTGAATTCGTTCCGCTATCTCGCGCACGCGCTCGAATACGAAATCGAGCGGCAAATCGGCGTGATCGAGGCCGGCGGCACGATTTCGCAGGAAACGCGCCTTTGGAACGTGGCCGCCGGGCGCACCGAGCCGATGCGCTCGAAGGAATTCGCGCACGACTACCGCTACTTCCCCGATCCAGACCTGCTGCCGGTCGCAGTGTCGGAGGCGATGATCTCCGGCGTGCGCAAGGCCATGCCGGAATTGCCGGACGCGAAGGTCGCCCGCTTCCTGCGCGACTACGGCATCACGCCATACGATGCGGGCGTTCTGACGGCGACCCGCGCCCTGGCGCAATATTTTGAGACGACGGTGAAAGCAGGCGCGCCCGCAAAATCTGCCGCCAGCTGGATATCCGTTGAGCTTTTGCGGCGTCTAAACGAAGCGGCCAAAGACATTGCCGATTCGCCCCTGGCGCCCGCGGCCCTTGCCGAACTGCTGGCGAAAGTCGAAAAGGGCGAAATCACCGCCGCCAGCGGAAAGAAAGTATTCGCGAAGATGTTCGAAACCGGGAAAGGCGCGGCCGAGATCATCGCCGCCGAGGGCTTCTCGCAGATCAGCGATACGAGCGCGATCGAGAAAATCGCGCGCGAGATCGCCGCGAAGAATGCGGACAACGTGGCAAAATACCGCGCCGGCAATGAAGGCGTGTTCAAGTTTTTCGTCGGCCAGGTGATGCGCGAGACGCGCGGCCAGGCCAATCCCCAGATCGTCAACGAAATCGTGAAGCGCGTTCTAAGCGAATAGCAAGCGCGCCCATCCCCATGCCGTGCGACGGAGGATCACCATGCTCAAGGAAGGCGACAAGGCCCCGAATTTTCGCTCTACAGCAGATGACGGCAGCACGGTCGCGCTCGCCGATTTCAAAGGCCGCAATCTCGTCCTCTATTTCTATCCCAAGGCCGATACCACGGGCTGCACCAGCGAGGCGATCCAGTTTCGCGACATGCTCGGCGATTTCGAGGCGGCTCACGCGGCGATCGTCGGCGTGAGCGGCGATTCCGTGGCCGCGCAGTCGAAATTCAAGGAGAAGTACGACCTGAATTTTCCGCTGCTCGCCGATACGAAATTCGACGTGATCGAAGCCTACGGCGCGCGCCGCATGAAAAGCTTCTTCGGCAAGACGGCGCTCGGCATCGTGCGCAGCAGCTTCTGGATCGGCCCCGACGGCAAGATTCGCAAGATCTGGCCGAAGGTCGTGGTGAAAGGCCATGCCGCCGAGGTGCTCGGCGCCATTCAGGCCGGCTGATAGCGCGGCAGCGGCGAGAAACTTCTGGCGAGGGCGGTTCTTTGCCTACGCCGCACGTTTATCGCGCGACCATATCACGATCAAGACGAGCGCAGCCCCAAAGCACATTCCGGACGCCACAAGTTGCACCACGTCGACCGCATGATAAGCCTGGTAACGCGGCCTCTCGATCAGCTCGAGGATTCCAAGGATTCCGGCAAAGATAAGGCCCACGGGAAATACGGCTCCGCCGCGTCGCGCCATTTTGCCTCCGTTGTGGATCGGCCAGAAGGACACCCGAACGAATGCGTCGAAGGGTATGGCAGACGCAAAACATTGTCAACGAGTGCGATGGAAAAGGAAGGCCAGGCCTCGCGGGTCCGAGGATCGGCTACACGTTGACGCGAAACGAATCGCCCTGTTGCTCGATGAGCGCGTTGTCGATCAGGCGCGTGGCGCCCACGCGCGCGGCGACCAGCGCGTAGCACGTTTTTCGCAGGCTCACCACCGGCTCGAACGTGTCGCCGTCGATGATTTCCGCGTAATCGAGGGCCACGCCGGGCTCGGCATCGAGCACGCCGCGCATCGTGGCAATCAGGTGCGCCGCATCGCGCTCGCCTTTCGCGATCTCATCCCGCGCGGCATCCAGCGAGCGGTAGAGCGCGGTCGCGGCTTGCCGCTCGGCGCCCTTCAGATACGCATTGCGCGAAGAGAGCGCGAGACCATCGGCTTCGCGCACGATCGGGCAGACCACGATCTCCGCATCGAGATTCAGATCCACAGCCATCTGGCGGATGATGCGCGCCTGCTGCGCATCCTTGCGGCCGAAAAACGCGGAGCGCGGCTGCGCGATCTCGAAAAGCTTCAGCACCACTGTGGTGACGCCGCGAAAATGCCCCGGCCGCACGCGCTCTTCGAGCACATCGCCCAGCCCTTCGACCGCGACCGCCGTGCGGAATCCCGGCGGGTAAATCTCCTCCGGCGGCGGCGCAAAAACATAGTCGACGCGGAGATCCTCGAGCGCGGCAAGGTCCGCATCGAACGTGCGCGGGTATTTCTTGAAGTCTTCGTTGGGACCGAACTGCGCGGGATTCACGAAAATCGAGACGACCACGGGCGAGCACTGCTTCTGCGCCTCGCGCACCAGCGAGAGATGTCCTTCGTGCAGCGCGCCCATCGTGGGAACGAGCCCGAGGATGCGCTCCTTCACGCGCGCGTCGCGGGCGATCTGCTTCATCCACGCGGTTGTGCGAATGATTTCCATGTGCGGAAGAGGAAGCTCAGATGCGCTGGTGAGGCAAACGCGCAAGCCTCATGCGCTCGCCCCCGCAGCGGCCCGCTCGAGGCGGAAGCGGAGCAGATCGGTGCCCGTCGCCTTCGCCCCGAGCTGGCGCAGCAGCGTTACCACCTGGCCGCGATGGTACGTGCCGTGATTCGCGAGATGCTGCAGGTAATGCGCGAGCGGCGCCGCGACCACTCCGAAAACCATCGATTTAAATTCGATGACGCGACCCAAATCCTCGGCCTTGAGGGCGGCGACGTAATCGACGAGCGTGGCGTCCATTTCGGTGAGGCGCTTGCGGATCGAATCGAAATCGGGGAAATCGGCGGGCTTGGGAAGCCCTCCCGTTGGAACGCGGCCGAGCCAGCGTTCGTGCCAGATCCATTCCGCGCCGTAGATGTGGGCTAGCGTGTCGCGAACGGAGCCGAAGCTCGAGCCGAGATCGCGCAGGAAGTGCTCGGCGTCCAGGGCCGCGCAGGCGTCGAGCGTGTGCCGGTTGGCCCAGGCGTTGAAATCGTAGAGCACGCGAAAATCGTTTGTGTCCATCGATTCCCTTCCCTCCAGATCGATGTTTGTGGCCCAGAATTGCGCGAGCGAAGCCGGCCCGCCTGAAAGGCGGCCGCTACGAAACCACCGTCGAAACGGTGCGCGGCGCGTTCAGACCTTCACCTTGCGCTCGCGCAGCTCGGCCTCCGAATGGTACGACTCGGCGTCCGACGGAAACTTGCCGCTGCGCACGTCGCCGCAATATTCGGTGACCGCGCGCGTGATTTCCGCCGCAAGATCGGCATAGCGCCGCACGAATTTCGGCGTGTAACCCTCGGTGAGCCCCACGAGATCGTGGAACACGAGCACCTGGCCGTCGCAATCGGGCCCCGCGCCGATGCCGATCGTGGGAATACGCAATTCCCGCGTGATTCCCGCGGCGAGCTCTCGCGGCATCGATTCGAGCACCACCGCAAAAGCGCCTGCCGCTTCCACGGCGCGTGCGTCGCGTTCCACCTGCCGCGCGGCGTCCGCCGATTTGCCTTGCACGTGGAATCCGCCCATCGCGTTCACCGATTGCGGTGTGAGCCCGACGTGGCCCATCACCGGAATCTCCGCTTCCACCAGGCGGTGAATCAGCTCGAGGCGCCGCTCGCCGCCTTCGACTTTCACCGCTTCTGCGCCGCCCTCTTTCACCAGGCGCATCGCGTTGCGCACCGAATCCTCGATCGACACGTGGAAGCTGCCGTACGGCATGTCGACCACCAGCAGCGCGCGTCGCGTGCCGCGGCGCACCGCGCGAACGTGGTGCAGCATTTCGTCGAGCGTGACGGGCAGCGTGCTGTCGTAACCCAGCACTGCCATGCCCAGCGAATCGCCGACGAGGATCACGTCCACGCCGGCATCGTCGAGCAGGCGCGCGGTCGGATAGTCGTACGCCGTGAGGCAGGTAATCTTGTCTTTCGATTCAGGAGAACCAGTGGACGGAACACTTTTGCGCGAAAGAATGTCGGGCACGGATACCTTCCCGTTGCCCGCATGCGGAAGGATACTCATGTTACCCCCTGGTGCCGCTCCCAACCCTCGGGATACAGCCCACCAAACACCGCCATCGTATCAGAATGCGCCCACGAAAGTCATGCGGAGGCTGTTTTTCAGGCGTACTCAACACAGAGAACACAGAGCGAAGCAAGAGGACGCGGAGAATTCTGTAGAGCCTCTGTGATCTCTGTGCCTTCTCTGTGAACTCTGTGTTTAGCTGGGGACGAAACTCGCCGCGCGGCCCATTGAGACGCTGCCATCGCCCGAATGCGTGAGTGTCTGCTCAGACTTGGGCGACGGTTTCGCGCGGGGGGCGCGGGGCTGCCGGCGGGGGCACGTGCGATTCGACGCCGCGCCAGCCGACCGGCCGCCCTTGCACGGCTTCCTTCACGGAGCGGAAGAGCACCACGTACATCATCTGCCGGTAGTAAAAGCGTTGGATGATCAGCGGAGCAAGCAGCGTCCAATCCTCTTTCTTCTCGAGCGCGAAAGCCACCACGCAGGTGAAGAGATCGATCAGCATGAAGAGCGCGAAGAAAATCAGCGAGCGCTCCACGTCTTGCGAAGTCCACAGCTGCGGCAATTCGGCCACGCGCAGCTGCGCCAGCCCCCAGAGGACGAGCGACAAGATAAACAACAGATCGATTACCGGCGAAACGAGCGGCAGAATAATCTGGAAGAGGAAAATATTCGGGATCGCGACCCACCCGAGGGTGCCGTATTTCGGATTCCCGGCCGTGTCGCGGTGCTTCCACACCGCCTGCAGCGTGCCGTAAGTCCAGCGGAAGCGCTGGCGGATCAGCGTATCGACCGTCTCGGGCACTTCGGTGCGGCCGATCGCGTCTTCGTCGTAGAGAATCTTCCAGCCGTTGCGCCGGATCGTCAGCGTGAGGTCCGTGTCTTCCGCCACCGTTTCGCCCGAAAAACCGCCGCTCTCGCGCAACACGTCCGCGCGCCACGCGCCCGCGGCTCCCGGCACCACCGGAATGCAATTCAGCAGATCAAACGCGCGCTTCTCGAGATTCTGGCTGGTGATGTATTCGAGCGCCTGCCACCGCGTGATCCATTTATTCCGGTTGGCCACTTTCACGTTGCCCGCCACCGCGCCGACCTTCGGGTCGGCGAAATGCCGGACGAGCCGCGGCACCGCCTCCGGATCGACGATCGTATCCGCATCGATCGAGACGATCACTTCGCCCGTCGCCTCGGCAAGTCCATGGTTGAGCGCCGTGGGCTTCCCGCGATTCGGCTGCTGCAGCAAGCGAACGCGGCGGTCGCGCCCGAAATTCTCCTCCACGAGCTCCGCGGTGCGGTCGGCCGATCCATCGTCGACCACCAGCACTTCTAGGCGCGGATAGCCCGAGCTCAGGGCGGCCCGCACCGTTTCGACAATTACCGATTCCTCGTTGTAAGCGGGAATCAGGATCGTCACGCGCGGCTGATATTCGGGATGATCGAGCGGCGCCGGACGCATTTTCTCGATCAACGCCAGCACGCCCACGATCAGCGCCCGCCCGCTCACCAGCACGATCCCGGCGATGAATATGAACGCGATTCCCTGCCGCAGCAGCCGGAACACGTCGAAGATGAACGCGTCGACGCGCGCCATCAGCCATTCCCGGTGCGATAATGGCGGCATCATCTGCGCGCGCGTCTGCCCCAGCAGATCCGACACGGAAACGAATTCGTAGCCTTTGGCGCGCAATCCGTCGATGATCAGCGGCAGCGCCGCGACGGTGTGGCTGCGATTGCCGCCGCCGTCGTGCAGCAGGATGATGTTTCCCTTGTTGGCCTCCGCGTCCGCCAGCACGCGCTGCACGATGTCGTCCACCGGGGGCGGTTTTTCTCCGCCCGCTTCGCCCCAATCGTGCGGATCGATGCGCCCGCCGACGAGCACGTAGCCCATCTCCTGCGGCACGGGCAGCATCTGGATTTCGGTGGCGGATTCCGGTTCGTGATCGATGCCGTAGGGTGGGCGGAAAAGCGTCGTTTTCACACCCAGGCTGCTCTCGATCAGGAGTTCGGTAAGATTCAGCTGGATTTCAAGGTCGGACTTCTTGATCGTCTCAAAATCCGGGTGCGTGAACGTGTGGTTGCCGACTTCCTCGCCGAGAGCATACTCGCGCTTCACGATGTCGTCGGACGCGTTGGCATTTTCGCCGATCACGAAGAAAGTGCCCGGCGCTTTTTTCTTCTCCAGTATATCCAGTATTTTCGGCGTCCACGCCGGATCGGGGCCGTCGTCGAAGGTCAGCGCCACTTTGTGCGGCGCGGCGCCCACCTGCTGAATCCGCCACGACATCGGATAGCTCTGGAAGCTTTCGTCGTCGAAATCATCCGAACTCGCATCGTAATCGAGCGTTCGCGAGCCGTCCTGCGGCGTCCCGGTGATCCTCCAAATGTCGCCGGCGCCTTCGAGAATCAAATCGTAGCCCGGGGTAACGTTCTCGAGTTTGGCGCGCGTCGGATTGTCCGCGTGCGTCGCGTCCCATATATCCCACATCGACGAGTCTTCGAGCCCGAGCCGCCACATCGCCGTGCCGCGCACGCCTGCGCGCTCAGCGGCCCGCAGTTCGTTGTAGGCCGTCACGCCGTCGAGCATCCAGACGTTGTGCGCGTGATTGTTTTCGTCGTCATACGAGTAATGGAGGTTGAAGGAATCCGGGTCGTAGAGAACGTCCGAGCCCGATTCGACGGCCGTCACCACTCCCTGCTGAAAGCTGATCGCCTTCGCCACCGGCTGCGAGGCGTCCTTTTTTGTCTTTACCGGCCAATCGTAGCCGTACGTCGCAATTCCCATGATCAGCTTGTCCGGCGGCACCAGCTTGACCATGTTGTCGATGTTCTTCACGAACCAGTCCTGCGGCGCGATCGGCCCGGGCGACGACGTTGGCCAGTGGAAATCGTAGTTCATCAGGATGATCGCGTCCGTCTGCGCCGCGAAATATTTGTAGTCGTAGCTCCAGTCGGCTGCCGGCAGCGCGACCATCAGCTTCAGGTTTTTCGCGTGCAGGTCCGCCGAAAGGTCGTGGATGAGCTGCTGGAAATCCTGCATGCTCGATTCCGGCATGGATTCGAAATCGACCACGATGCCGGGCTCGTGCTGCGCGTCCGCGTACTCCTCGATCTGCGTCGCTAGGCGCGCGCGCGCCACCGGATCGGCCAGCATCTGGAGCATCGCCGGCGGACACCAGACGTTGGTCTTGGCGTCGTAGTTGTTCACCATCGCCATCACTTGCAAGTCGACCGGGGGATTTTTCGCCTGCAGCGACTGAAGAAATGCCGCGAGCTTCGGATCGGGATCGACCGTAAGATCCCCATCCGCCGAAACAGCGGCCAGCGCCTCGGGAATCAGCAGGTCCAGATCCTTGTAATGCAATTCCAGAGAGGTCAGCGCCGTATAGTCGTCGCTCACATAGAACGCGGCCCGCAGCGGGTCGTAGCTCTGCGGCACCTTGCCCAGCGCCGCCACTTTCCTTCTCCGCGCGCGCACCGGCCTTCTCGGCTTCCAGCGGATCGCGTGCAGGCCGGCGTGCGTATCCGTGCGCAGAATCTCCGGCAGCTCGGGATTGCGCCCGATATTGAGCACGAAGATCAGCAGCACGAGCGTGAAGAAAGCGCCCGCGATTTCGAGGGCGAGCCGGGTTCTCCGCCAGCGCCGCCGCTCCTGATCGTAGAAAATGGGCTTGCGTTCAGGCATGCGTACAATCCAAGCTACTCATCCGCCACCAAGAAATGAACTGGACCCCCAAAGCTAAGATGCGTGCACACGCGGTTTTTGCTGCACTCGCCGGGCTGCTGCTGCGTTTCTATTTCATTCTCAAATTCCCCGTAAGCGATTCAGGGGATGCGCCATTCTACATCGAGCTGGCCTGGAACTGGCTGAAGAACGGCGTGTATGGCTTTTCGATTAACGGCCGCCTTACGCCGCTCGACATGCGCCCTCCCGGCTATCCGGCCTTTCTCGCCGCCATTTTCGCGTTTGCCGGAAAGTCGCCGCGGGCAGTGATGTTCGCGCAGGCCGCGCTCGACGTTGCCGGATGCTTCGTGATCGCGCTGATTGCCGCGCGGCTCGCGCCCGAAATCTCGCGGCGCCGCGCCACGATCGCCGGGCTGTGGCTCGCGGCTCTGTGCCCCTTCACGGCCAACTACTCGGCCGTGCTGCTCAGCGAAGTGCTGGTGACGTTCCTCACCTCGCTTGCGATCCTGATCTTGCTCGAAGCCAATCGCCGCGAGATGCTTGGCGCATCGGCCGCGAGCGCCGCCCGCGGATTCAGCCCTTGGTTTCTCGGCGGGCTCATCGCCGGCTTCGGCACGCTCGTGCGGCCGGAGACTCCGCTGTTGCTCGTTGCCGCCGGCCTTCCGTTGGCCGTGCGCTGGCGGCATCCGCGCGATTGGCGGAAGCTGGCGCGCGCGGGCGTGCTGATGGCCGCCGGGCTGGTTCTTCCGCTTGCGCCGTGGGCTGCGCGCAACTGGCGCACGCTTCACGAAGTGCAATTCCTCGCCCCGCGCTACAGCACCCTGCCCGGCGAATTCGAGCCGCTCGGCTTCGACAGCTGGACGCGCACTTGGCTCTGGCGCATGCACGACGTATATCCTTCGCTGTGGACGATCAATAACGAGGCCATTCACATCGGCGATTTGCCCGCGACTGCCTTCGATTCGCCGCAGGAAAAAGCCCGCGTCGCGCGCCTGCTCGACGAATACGATAAAACAGACACATTGGCGCGTGAGCAGGATGCCGCGTTTGCCGAAATCGCCCGCGAGCGCACCGCGAGCGATCCCCTGCGTACCTACGTCAAGATTCCGCTGCTGCGCTCGTTCGCGATCTGGTTCACGCCGCGCATCGAACTGCTTCCCTACTCGGGGCAGATGCTGCCGCTGGCCGGCGAGTGGAACGACGATCGCGAGGACTTTCTCGTCACTTTCGGCTTCATCGCCGTGAATGGCATCTATCTCGCGCTCGCGTTGATTGGGGCATGGATCGCGCGCTGGCGATGCGGCTGGGGATTTCTCATCGCGTTCATCTTGCTGCGGACGATTTACATCGCGGGATTCATCGAGACACCCGAACCGCGCTACGTCCTCGAATGTTTTCCGGCAGTGATCGCCCTTGCCGCGCAAGCGTTTTCCGCGCCTTGGTGCGGCCGCATGGCGCCTCAGCTCTCTTCGACAGGTTCGGGGTGAATCGTCAGCCGGAAAATCTGCGGGAAGTGATCCTTCACGCGGGTTTCGAGCGCCGCCGTGATGTCGTGAACCAGCGTGATCGGCAGGTCGCCGTTCATCGCGCAGTGGCACGACACGAGAATCCTGTGCTCCACGCTGCGCACGTGGACTTCATGGCAATCGAGCAGCTCGGGATATTCGCGCGGCAGCGAATTCAGAAAATGCTGCACCGCGTTTGCGAGCTCCTTCATCTCTTCGGCGCCGGGAATGCGGGCGCCCAGCGGCTCGATGTGAATGTTGACGAGCGCATGCGGATCGGTAGCCGCGCGGATTTCATCCTCGAGTTCGGTGGCGCGCAGGTGCGCCTCGCGCAGGCTTGCGTTCTCGTCCACTTCGAGATGCAGCTCGACGAAGAGCCGTCCATCGAGCTGGTGCGCCGATAGCTCGTGGACGGCAAGGCCTCGCCGTTGCGCGATCGCGCGAATCGTGTCGAAAAGGTGCTCGTTGGTGGGCGCGCGCGGCTCCACGTGCACCACCACGTCCGCCGGCACGATCCGCTCGATATTCCGCTCGACCGCGTCGCTCGCCGCATGCGCCTGTTCGAGGCTCGCCTTGCGCGGCACGCTGATCGTCACGTCGACAAAATACCGCTGCCCCGCGCGCCGCACGCGCACCCGCTCGGTGCTCAGCACTCCGTCCGTCTGGTCGACCGCCCTCGCGATGCGGTCGTGCAGCCCGCTCGGCGCCACATCGAGCAGCGCATCGATCGTGCGCTTGCCTAGCCGCGACCCGATCCAGATGATCACGCCCGCCACGCCGAGCGCGGCCACCGCGTCCATCATGCCGAGCCACGGAACGCCAAGCCGCTGGCCGAGCCACGCGCCCGTGATGCCCAGCACCACCACGAACGTGCTCCACACGTCCGTCGAAAAATGCAGCGCGTCCGCCTCGAGCGCCTCGCTTGGATACTTGTTCGCCACCCGCCGCAACGCCCGCGACCGCACGAAGTCGATACCCATCGTGAGCCCCAGAATCACGATCACGCCGAGGCTCAGCCGAATCGTCGCCGTCCGGAAAATCAGCCGCTGGATCGCCTCCCAGATGATGTAAATCGCGGTGAGCAACAGCAAGCCCGTCTCGACGAACGCCGAAAAACTTTCCACTTTGCCGTGGCCGTAGAGGTGCTGCGCATCGGCAGGCTTGTCCGCCACCCGTACGGAAAGATACGTGATCACCGCCGCCACCAGATCGAGGATCGAATGCAGCGCTTCCGAAAGAATCCCGAGGCTGCCGGTCACAACCGCGAGAATCACTTTCAGCGTGACGAGCACCAGCGCCGACGCCACCGACCCCAGCGCCGCCATGCGCTTCTCGCGCGTCGCCCGCGCGCTCAAATCCGCATTCGTCGCCGTGGTGCCCGCCGCAGTCGCCCGCGCGGACTCCGCCGCCCGCGGCGCCCCCGATTCTCGTTCCGCTGCCTGTGCGGCCATTCCCGCGATTATACGCTCCGAGGACGCGCTTTCACGGCTGGGGCGAAGCGGGATTTACGCCAGGCCTAATCTCGTCCCCGGAATCTTTCTGGCAAAGCGGGATTCGGCGGATTACTTCTCTTGCAGCGAGGCCAGGTAGTCGCACAGATTCTTGATGCGCTGCCGGACGATTCTTTCGTTCTGGTTGTCGAAATGGCGGAAGATGGGGCCCCAGATGGGCATGTCGGACGAACCGTGGGCGGAGACTCCGGGGCCGAATTCGAGCACGCTCGCCACATAGTCATACGGGAATTTGCCCAAATGGCGCTTCGCGAGCGTGGTGAGATTCGGCGGCGGCGTCTTCAGCAGAGGCGCCAGTGGCCCGCGCCCCTTGGCGTCCACGCCGTGACAGGCGGCGCAATATTGCTTGTAGGTTTGTTCGCCCGTCGGCATATACGTTGGAGGAAGCTGCGTCGGGTCCACGCTCAACCCGGCGCCCGCAACGCATGCGATCAACAATAGAGCGGCCAGCACAACGAACGGTCGATTCGGCATAAGCCCTCCATAGCACGGCCGCTATTTCGCCTGCAGCGACCTGATGTAATTCGTGAGCTCTGCAATTCGCAATTTCACCTGAGCCTGATCGAGCCGCTCGCCCGTAAACTCATCTCCCCACACCGGCATCTCGGCGGGACCATGCGCCGGCATTATGACGCCATTTCGCAGCACGCTCGAGACGTAGGAATCGGGGAACTGGCCGCCGTGGCGCTTCGCGAGCGTCGTCAAATCGGGTGGCGGCCTGTAGGGATAAGGTGCAGGGCCGGTTCCCTTCAAGTCGTTTCCATGGCAGACCGCGCAATGCTGCGCATAGAGCCGGGCGCCGGACGGGGCATCCGAGGCTGGGACCGCCTGGATCGATTCGAGGTATTTCACGAGATTCTCCAGCCGGACGTTGCCACGGTCCACGTCCGCCTCAACCTGGTGAAAGACCGGCCCCCAAATCGGCATCTCGCGGGAACCGTGCGCCGCGAGAATTTTGTCGCCGAGGATCACTTCGCGCACATAGGCCGCGGGAAACTGTCCTCGATGATTCTCGGCAAGCAACGTTAAATCGGGCACGTTCACCTTCAACGCGGGCGCCGCAGGACCAGCTCCCTTGCCCGGCAATCCATGGCACGACGCGCAGTACGCGCGGAAGAGGTCCGGCCCTTCGATAGAACGGATCAGCGGAATGGCTTGCTCTTGCGCGTTCGGAGCGGGCCGAGTCTGCTGTGTGCCGGCCTCTGGGGAAGCAAGAGCGAGCAGCGCAACTCCCAGTGCGAGTTGCAAAGCTCTCTTGAATCGTGCGTGTGGCCTCCTCACGGCAGCCTCCCAAGCTCCAGCGACGAATCGCACAGCGCGCGGCACATTTAAATTTCCGCCTTTTTCCGCCTATGAAATCTTCGGTTGAAGGCATCCAGTCCGCTGTGACGCTGATCACGCGGCATGGTGATGTAGAGCGGGGAGAAGAGTAGACTCTCACGCGAGCGGAAGGTCTCGCTCGATGCACGCGCCAGGAGGCGACTTATGCGGCTGAAGGATAAGGTGGCGATCATTACGGGGGCGGGGACCGGGATCGGCGAGGCGATCGCGCACAAATTCGCGCGCGAGGGAGCGCGGGTGCTGCTGGCGGGGCTGCCGAGCGACCCGGTGAAGGATGTGGCGGACACGATCGTCGCCGCCAATGCAGCGGCGAATGCGACAGGCGGAGGCGAGGCCGAAGTATATCTCGGCGATCTGGCCGAAGAGCCGCAGGCGCGCGCGTGCGTGGATGCGGCGATCCGGCATTTCGGGCGCATCGATGTGCTGGTGAACAATGCAGGCGTCTTCATCGCCAACGCCGAGACGGATGCCTACCGCATCGAAGATTTCGAGCGCACGATCCGCGCGAATATCCGCACGGCTTTCCTGATGACGAAATTCGCGCTGCCGCACCTGCAGAAGACGCGTGGCAACATCCTCTTCACCGGCTCGGAAGCCGGAATCAACGGCTCGGCGATGTTCACGCCCTACGGCGCAAGCAAGGGATTCCTGCACGCGTTCGCGAAGGGCGTGGCGCTCGAGCAGGCGAAATACGGCGTGCGCGCCAACTGCGTCTGCCCCGGCGCGATCGATACCGCGTGGACGCGCGGCCCCGGCGGCCCGCTCAACGCCGAGATTCAGGCCACCATCGACGGATCGGTGCCATTGGGGCGGCGCGGCACACCGGAAGAGATGGCCAATATTTTCGCGTTCCTCGCATCGGACGAAGCGAGCTACATCACGGGAGCGCTGCTGCTCGCCGATGGCGGCGTCACGCCAGCTAAGGGAAGCCCCGGCGTATTTGTTTCGGACGAGCTGCGGCAGATGCCCAAGGGAACGCTGCCGCTACACCATTCGCACGACGGCCTGCGCGGCAAGGAAGTCTACTTCGCGAAGAAGTGACGAGAGATCCTTCGCTGCGCTCAGGATGACGACCCTCGTCGGGTCGTCACTTCAGCGGCGGTGCAGGGACAAGCGGCAGGCGGCGCGGCTCCCCGTGGAATCCGCGTATCTCGACTTCATCGAGCAGCAGCGATGGCGCAATCACGGTGCTCGGGATGCCGCCCTGCGCCGAGCCAAATGAACCCAGCGCCGTGCCGGCGAGGCCGGCGGCCGAATTCTGCTGCATGTAGGTGTAGACGGTGAGATCGTTGCCGATTCCGAGCATGTTGCGCAGCGACCGTATCGTCAGCCCCTCGATCACGCCCTGGCGCACGGGTTCTTCGTGCCCGTCGGAAACGTAAACTTTGTAGAGGGCCAGCGGCATGCGCGCGCCGCTGCCGATATCTCCGCCAATCTGGCCCATGAATTCCCCAAAGTCCTGCTGGCGCAGCGCGCCGAGCGCGGGATTATCCATGCGCTTCACCTCGATGCACCACTGCTGGCCGTCGTCTTTGCAAGAGGCGAGAAATTTCTGCCGCAGATCGGCCGGGCTCACCGCGGCGCTCGACTGGAAGAAAAGGTTGCTGCTCAGCGGCAGCGGATCGGAAAGCATCGACGAGCGCGCGTGGCCGTTGGACATCTGGAAATCGGGGCCGGGGCGCCGCGACATCAGCATGTTTTTCAACATGCCGTTTTCGACGATCGTCACTTCCTGCGATTTCACGCCCTCGTCGTCGATGTCGTAAGCGCCGAGCAGCGGCTGGCCCCGGAATTCGGTGGCCGTGGGATCGTCGGTCAGCGTCACCGTCGCAGGCAACACGCGCGTGCCAATGCGGCCGGACCATTCGTTGCGGCCGCCCACGCGGTCCATGAACGAATCGTAGTCCTGCGTCGCCGAAAGGGGCGGGCGCGCGCCCGAAAGCGAAGGCCCGAGCACCTGCGCCAGCAGCGACGCCGCGGCGGGCGCATCGAAGAGCACCGGCCCGGTGTAGTCCGAGACGAGCGGGCTGGCGCGGAAGATGAGCAAGTCGGTCGCGGCCTGCGTCAGCGCCTTCGACACCGTGGCGGGATCGGGCAATTCACCGGGCTTCGCCGTGTATACGGAATAAAAATTGTGAAGGCCCAGGCCGTCGTCGGCCTCGGTATCGAGCGCCGCCTCGATCGAAGCGAGGCTGGTCGAAGTGCGCATCGTCGTGCCTTCGCTCGTCATCAGGTACGTGGTGGCGTAGACGATGTAGTAGGTGACGCGCGTGCCGTAGAGCTGCGGATAATCCTTCAGCGCCACCGAAGCGGCGCGCGCCTCATCGTCCCAGTTGCGCGAGGTCCAGTCCGGTTCCGCGTGCGGCTCGATCTTGATGATCGGCGAGGATTGCGAGAAATCGTCGATCTCGGGCGGCTTCGTCAGGCTGCGCAGAAACGCCTGCTTCAGCGACATCTGCGTCACCGCGGCCTTGTAAGCCTGATCGGTGGCGAGCCAGAGGTCCTGGCGCAGCGAATTGTAATCGCGGTCGATCCCCACTTCGCCGGTCGAGCCGAGAAAGCCCTGAAAGCCGTCTTCGCTCAGGAAATTCGAGCTGTCGAGGTGGTAATCGCCCACGCGCACGTCGACGCTCATGAACCGCGTCCGCGCAACAGAACTGGAAATCAGCGAGCCGAAAGAGGCCGTCACGCTGCGCACATCCAGATCGAGCAGCCGGTATTGGATGAAAAAAGGTTTGTCCGAATCGGGCAGCACCAGCCGTGTCCGCGAGCGCTCCATCTCGTCGTGCATGGCGTGGAGCGTCTGGTCGCTGTCGTTTTCGACGGCGGTCGTCTGCGCCGCAAGCGCGGCTGAGACGTCATCGGGCATCGTGCCGATCGCGCGAGCCGGGCCGTGGGCGCCTTTCGCGGCCGCACACGCAGGCATCGCAAGCATCGCCAGGAGCAACGCACACGTCGAGATTTTCATCACTGCTGCCCCTTTGCGTCGGGATCGTGCGCGGGCGGCGGCAGGATCGGCGGCCGGTCGGTGGACGTTTCCTTCTTCTGCACTTCCATCTCGGAAATCAGCATCGCGGGAGCCACGGCCGAAACGGGCACGCTGCCGGATTCGGCGCCGCAGTAGCCGTTGAAGATTTCTTCCTTGTCGCCGGTCGCCACGATTTTCGTCAGCGAGACGAGCGGCGTGCCGACGATATCCACGCCGCGCACGAGTTCGTCCGGACGCCCGTCCGGAAACACCTTGTAGACCACCAGAGGCTGCACTTGAAATGCCTGCGGATTGCCGCGGCCCGTGAACGTGAAACCGCCGGCGATATCGTCGATCAGCAGGCCGAACGGCTTCCCCTGCTGCTTGATCAGCTCGACCAGCTTTGCGCGCAGTTGCGCGTCCGTCATCGTGTTCGTGCTGGTGACGATCAGATTCCCCTGGCGCGCGATCGGAGCGTAGCCAAGCTGGCGGCGCCCGTGCCCGTTGGAATGCGGAATATTGATCAGCGGCGAGCGCGACATCAAAAACGTTTTCAGCACGCCGTCATCCACCAAATGCACGTCCTGCGCCGGTACTCCCTCATCGTCGTACGGGTAGTAGCCCAGCAGCATTTCGCCGTTGAGCGTTTTCTCGGTCGGATCATCCTTGATCGAAATGAACGAGGGGAAAATCTGCTGGCCGATCTTGCTGGTGAACGTCTGCCCTTCGTTAATGTCCTTCTGGCGGAACCCTTCCGCGCGGTGGCCGAACACTTCGTGGAAATAGACGGCGGCGGCGCGCCCTGTGAGCAGCGCGGGCCCGGCGTAGGGATCGACAAGCGGCGCCTTATCGAGCGCCTCGGTCTCCTCGATCAGCTTGTGGATGCTCGCGAAGATCGTCTTGTCGCTCGGTTCGTCCTTGGGATCGAGCCAATCGAAATTCGCGTACCGCTCGATATCCATTCCGTCCGGAGCCTTGCTCTGCACGAAAAGCTCGAGGCGGTAGTGAATCTGGCCAAACGCCAGCTTCGTTCCCTCGGTGTTCACCTGGTATTGATTGCTCGCCAGCGCCGTGAACGTCGCGATCGAATTCAGCACCGCGGGCGACTTGCTGAAAGCGGCGGTGTATCTCCGCACCCGCTCTTCCCAGGGTTTGCGGTCCACGTGGATGTCCACGCGGGGGCCGATATACGTGTGCGGCTCCTCGTGCGAAAAATCGGCGGCCGCGCCCTCGGCGGTTTGCACCTGCACTTCCTGGCTCGTCTTCACCTTGATCAGCGCTTGCACCGCCGCTCGATACTGCTGGTCCGTTTCACGCCAGATTTCGCGGCGCAACACGGGGATGTCGTCGTCCAGGATCACGGACGTGCCCGGGCTGGTCCAGCTCGGCTGCTGGTTCGGCAGCTTGTGCGTATTGTCGAGCTGGTAGCTGCCCACGCGCGTCTGCGTCTCGAGCCATCGCCCGCGATCGTCCGTGCTCGAAAGCAGCGCGCCATTCGAGCCTGAGACGTCCGAGTATTCCCGGTCGGAAATCGTGTAGCTGATGAAGTAAGCCGGCGGATCGGCCTTCGAGAGCGTGGTGAACGACCGGTCGAGCTCCTGCTGCATGGCCGTCAGGACGGCCGGTTGTGCGTCCGCCGGCTTGTCCGCCGGCCGGTTCGCCGCAAGACACGTCCCGGCCAATGCCAGCAGGGCCGCGGCGCTCGCAGAGATAAGGCGTCTATATTTGCTTTTCATCATTGCGCAAAGTCCAACAGTTTAAGATAGGATGGTCCGTTTCCCAAATGAAAAGCCGGAAGCGGTTGTCTTCCGGCCGCATGATGGACGGGCTCGAGAGAGTGGTGGTTACCCGATTTCCGCACGGACTGGGCACGAAGGAGAGTTAGATGCGCGCGCTCGTCGTTAGGCGGTATGGCCCGCCCAACGTTTTTGAACTTCAGCAACTGCCCGATCCCCAGCCCAAGGCCGGCGAGGCGCTCATCCGCGTCAAGGCCATCGGCGTCAATTTCGCGGACCTCATGCAGCGCATGGGCATCTATCCCGGCTCGCCGAAGCCGCCGTTCGTTCCCGGGCTCGAAATCGCCGGCGTGGTGGAGAAAATCGCCGATGGCGGGAAGCCCATCGAGGGCGAGACTCTGAGGCCGGGCGACGCCGTCCTGGCCTTTCCCGACTTTGGCGCGTACGCGGAATGGGCCGCCGTGCCCGCCGCGCAGGTGCACCGCTTGCCGCCCGGCATGCGCTTCGAGGATGGGGCCGCGATCCCCGCAAATTACTTGACCGCCTACCACGCCATGTTCACGATGGGCAATCTCCAGCAGGGAGACCGCATCCTGATCCACGGCGCCGCGGGTGGCGTCGGAATCGCCGCCGTGCAGTTGGCGCGGACTCGCGGGCTCGTGATTTTCGGAACCGCCGGCCCGGCCAAGCAGGAATATCTCCGCAAAATCGGCGTGGACCACGCCATCGATTACGAAAAAAGCGATTTCGTCGAGGTCGTGCGGAAATACGCGCCCGACGGCCTCGACATGGTGATGGACCCTATCGGCGGAAAATCCTTCGCGCGCAGCTTCGAGTGCCTGGGTCCCGTCGGCCGCCTCGTGGTCTACGGCTTCTCGGCTGCGGCGAGTTCCGATGGAAAGCGGAGCCCGCTGCGCGCCGCCCGCGCCTTCCTCGAAACCCCGCGCTTCAGTCCGCTAAAGCTGATGGAGAAGAATGCCGCCGTGATTGGCGTGAATCTCGGGCGCGTGCGCGCGCGGGGCTCTCTGCTGCGCAAGGAACTCGAAGACATTTTCCGCCTCTACGCCGATGGGAAGATCAAGCCCGTCATCAGCAAGACGTTTGCCCTCGAACAAGCCGCCGAAGCCCACCAGTACGTCCAAGACCGCAAGAATATCGGCAAGGTGCTCCTCTCCGTTCGCTAGCCTTACGCCTCGCTTTCGCCTGTGTCCATGTGCGCACAAATTGGTCAGCGAAAGTTGCCCGCGGCCGGCCGCTGTGTTGCCATAGAAGGAGCGAATGCGAGGTGGATCATGCGAGGTTTAGGCAGCGTAATCGGGCTTTTGGTGGTGGCGCTGATTTCGGTGTTGGCCTACAAGTATTTCCTTACTTCCGGCCAGGCCGTGGGCGCAACCACTCCCGTGGCCACAATCGACGCCGTCGGCGCCCAAAACGACCTGATCGCCATCGCGCAGGCCGAACGCATGTATCAAGCGCAAAACGGCAGATACGCCTCGCTCGATGAACTCCTCGCGGACGGCTCGATGCAGATGCGGAAACCAAGTCGCGAGGGCTACACGTACGACCTCGACGCATCCGACCAGACTTTCAGCGCGACGGCAACCTGCACGACGCCCCCGCTCCCCGGATGTCACAGTTATTCCGTCGGTCCCACGATGACCGTTCAGATCGTGCCCTAATCGTTCGCGCGTCATCCCGCCATACTGCTTCTTTCCTTCGAATCCGCGGAACTTGGTTGAACTTTCAGACTCCGCCGGATAGGATTTCACCGCCGATCGGACTTATGGCGACGTGCAGGTGAACTGCTGATCCCGGCGCGCTCGATCGTGAAACGAGCCGCGCCACTGGAGATTTCGATGAAGAAAATATACGCAACCGTGATGGTAACCACCGTGCTCCTCCTCGCGAGCGCCACGCGCGCGCAGGTGACGCTCAACTCGGCGCGAGTGGGCGGCGAAGATACGGCCGCTTTGGCGAAGTTCTACGAAGCGGCGTTCGGCATGTTTGAGACGAATCGGATCAACGTGCCCGGAGGAGCGGAAATCTTCCTCAACTTCGGCGCCACGGCCGACGAGGCCAAGGCCAACAAGAGCACGCCGATCGTGATCACGCACCGCGATTCCAACGACCTGAAGGATCCGATCGCGCACCTGATCCTGAATGTGAAGGATATGACGGCGACCGTAGCGGCGATCAAGGCAGCCGGCGGCTCGATGGCCGGCGATCCGCGTCCATTCGGAAACACGGGCATCGTGATCGGCATCGCGATCGATCCGGCCGGCAACCGCCTCGAGCTGATTCAGCGGCCATAATCGAGTCGAGAGGCGCGCGCCGGAAGGCTCAGGCCGGGGCGAGCTCAGCCTTCGCGATCTCCCACACGCCGGAGGTTTTCGCGTATTCGACCTTCAGCATCCGCCGCTCCGTCCGGCGGAGGAAGCCGCTGCCCTGCGCGCGCGCCATCTGCCCGAGCGTCGAATCCTGCGGAATCTCCGTTGCGGTTTCGACGGCGCAATAGAAGCGCCCGGCAGCGTGCTTGCCGTCCGCGGCGACCTCGATCGCGTCCGGCTCTGCGGAGTGATCCGGCGCGATGCCGCTCACCGAAGGGTCGAGCATCGCGGCATCACCCGCCCCGGCGTTGATCCGTCGCAGCCAGGCCTGATGCAGCTCGCGGATCGCGGCCTCATTCTCGAGCCTCGCGAGGCGCGCCCTTAATTCATCGTCCACCAGGATCGCGGCGGGCGCCGCGACGGCGGCGAGCGGCGCGGCCAGCAATGCGCCGCGCTTCAGAAACGATCGGCGCGTGGAAGCAGCTGCCTTCTCCTTGGGACTCATGCCGCACCTCCCGTCGTCGGCACCTGATAGAAGCGCTTGATATCGAACTCACCCGCGAGCCGCTCGTGCGCGCCGACGGCGCTCATGCTCAGCCCATTCGGCCCGCAGTTGTAGCCCACGCCCACGTCGCGCATCGTGTGCAGGTTGACCAGGATCGTGCCCAGCGTCCCGTTGCACGCCTCCTCCAGCCAGTACATGAAAAACAGCCCGTCGCGGATCTTCACATATGCCCCCGGGCCGCTCCACTCGAGCCCGCCCGCATCCGTGTCGGTAAAGATGATCCACGAGAGCGAATGCGGCGTCGCGTAGAGGTGCATCGACGTCAGGTTCGGCGCGTAATTCTGGCTCACGGCCCGTCCGAGCATCTCCTCCGTGAACTTGTGGCGATTGTATTTCGGCGGAATCAGCCCTTCCATTTCGATCACGCCGAAAAGCGTCCTCACGCCTGCCTCGTTGGCGAAATACGGCGTGTTCAGGTAGCCGTTGAAGCACGTCACGAGACCCTGATCGAAGTCCGCGACGATCGCGTGCCCATCGTGGTCCGGCATGCCTTCGAGCAGGTGGCCGAACATGATCACTCCGGGCATCGATTCCCATGCTTGATAGCGCGCCTTCGTCCAGTTGGCGTCGCCCTCTTTGCGCCAGTTGAGATTTTCGGCGTCCTCGACGCGATACTCGATCGCCGGCGCATGGTCGTAGCGCAGCGTGAATGTCTTGCCGGCCAGAAAGTCGGTGTTCGGCCCGAGGTTGCCTCCCATCCCCGCGGCGGGCCCGCTCGTCCTGACGGGAAAAGCGACCGTCCTCTTGGCGCACGCGGCGTCGACCTCCGCCTTCGTCATCTTGGCCATCGTCTTGAACGGCCGGTAAACGCGCCTCGCGCCCTTTGCCGCGGTCTGCCCCGGGGCGGCTGCGGGAACGGGATTGCCCCGCTCGTCGCCGAATTTCTCGAAGTGCGCGTGCTGCCCCAGCCACTCGCCCTTCCCGCGAAAGACGTAGTATTCGAGCGCGTCGCTCGCGTCAAAGCCGAGGCGCACGCCGGCCTGCTGGATGCGGTTCAGGTCCATCACGTACGCCGTGAACGTGCCCGAGAATTCGCATTCGGTGCGCGTGTAGATGTAGTAGTCGTCGTTGATCTTGATGTAGTCCGAGGGCGCGCAGAAGCTGAGCTCGCCGCCGAATCGCGAAAGCTCGACGAAATTCGAATACGCCGCCGACGGAAAGAATTCGAGCGTCTCGGGGCCCGCGTCCTGCTTCCAGTAGAATCCTTTGCCCTCCACGCGGTCCGTCGCCGCGTGGCGTCCCTTGGGAGCCTCCTCCCCGGGCTGGTCCACGTAGCCGTAGTAAACCTCGCGCTGCACTTCCCGATTGTCCTCATAGCCGCTGAACCACAGTTCGATCGCCGTCGCCAGATTCGTCTTCTGGTCGACCACCACCGCGTAGCCGCGCTGCGTTCCCGGAATCAGGTGCGAGAAGAAGACGATGTTGCCCAGCGTCAGCGCGCCGTATCCTGCGTCCATCGCGGCGCCGCCATTCTCGGCCAGCGACAGCCGATTGTTTCCGCTGAATTTGTAGGCGAGCGCCGGTCCGCCGTTGTCGGTGACGATGCGGATCGACTTGCCCGCGAACACATCGGAGAGCGCCGAGGCGCTCGTTGGACCGCTCTTGGCGGCCGGGCCCAGCTTCTCTAAAATTTGGTCCGGCGTCAGCTTCGTGTAAGCGATGCGATGCATCTGCTCTTTCGGATACGGAGTTCCCGGCATCATTCCCCCTGTTACGCCCACCTTCGCGCGGATCGCTCACACGCGAGGCGCCATCGCCACGCATCATTATGATTCATGGCGGCAGGATACTATCTCCGAAAGTTGGAGTTTTCAACCGTCGCGCGGCCCCAGTCATTCGCCCCTGGGGCGCGCGCTTCTAGCCCGCGACGGTCAAGGAGAGATGGGCAAAACGTCGTACAATCTCACGCGCGCAACCGGGGAGCCGAACCGATGAACGTACAAGAACAAATCAAGAAGTATATTGCCGGCCAACCGGAGCCAAAACGCAGGGACATTCGAGAGTTGCATCGGCTCGCGCTTCAAGTGTCGCCAGAATGCAAATTATGGTTCTTCGATGGTAAAGACAGCAAGAATCGCACCGTTTCCAACCCTACGATCGGATATGGTGTTCACACCATAAAATATGCGAATGGAAAAAGCAGAGAGTCTTTCCGAATCGGTGTAAGCGGCAACACAACCGGAATCTCCGTCTATATTCTTGGCCTCAAAGATAAGAAGCACCTGGCCAAAACCTATGGGAAAAAACTGGGCAAGGCGAGCGTGACCGGATATTGCATTCGGTTTAAAGCCCTCGAGGATATAGACGTCGGTACGCTGGAAGGGGCGATACGGTACGGGCTTGCAGCTCGGAATGAAAAGGCGAGCGGATGAAATAATTCCGCTGTTACAGGCGAGTCGTTATCGATGGCTGGTGACTGGAGGCAGCGCCGCACTCGCGTCCGACGATGGCTTCGCCTGCTGCACTTCGAAGACGCGCACCGGCTCGGCAAATCCCTTCGCGGAAATCGGAGCGAGCGGATTCAGCGAAAGCGCGCCCTCGAGCTCCGTCGCGACAGCCTCCGAAACCAGAATCTGCCCGGACTTGGCCGCGGAGCACAACCGCGCGGCCAGATTTACGCTGCGCCCGATCGCGGTGTAGTCCCGGCGATCCTGGCTGCCCATGCTGCCCACCACGACTTCGCCCACGTGGATGCCGAAGCCGATTTCCGTGCCGGCTTTGCCCGCGAAGCGAGTTTGCAGCCCGGAGAGAATTTCGATAGCGGCATCGACGGCATGCCGGCAGCGCTCGGGACCGGAAAACCACGCGAACATCGCGTCGCCCACGAATTTATCCACGTCGCCGCCTTGGCGCCGCACCACGTCGGCCTCGAGGCCCAGCACTTCATTCAGCCGGTCGATCACCAGCGCCGGATCGCGATTTTCGGAAAACGCAGTGAAGCCGCGCACATCGGAAAATACCAGCGCCAGCCATTTGCGCTCGCCCGCGAGATTCGGCGAACCGCTTTGCTCGAGCATCTGGTACGTGCTGCGCGACATGTACTTCGACATGGCGAAGCGCTGCTTCAGGCCGCGGCCCATGTCCACGAACGCGCGCGATAGATCGCCGATTTCGTCGCGGGCTTCCAGCCGGCTTGCGTGCGCGGAACGGAAAGATTCGATCGCCTCATACTTGCCTTGTTCGAGTTCGCGCGCCGCTCCCGCGAGTTTCACAAGCGGCGCGGAGATCACGCCGGAAAAGAGAAATCCCAGGCCGGTGCCCAGCAGCAGAGCGGCCAACGCCAGCCCCGCGAGAAATTCCTCGAGAATTCGGAAAGGCCGCATCCGGCGCGTCACCGATTCGATGAACGCCATGTGCACGCCCGCGGGATTGTGCTCGATCATTCCCGTGTCGGCCACCAGCACTTCTTCGCCCTCGTATTCGCTGTTGCGAGTGCGGAAATCGAAAGGATGCTCGAGATCGGGGTTCTTGTCGAAGAGCTCCGTCAGGGGTCCGCGGAGGCTCGGATCGCTCACCCCAAGGATGCGCGCGCTCCCATCCTCGCCATCCTGCCAGGTCACGACGTCCACTCCGGAACGCAGCTTTGCGCCGGCCGCGATGCCGTCATCTTCCTCGAATCCGATATTCAGAAAACCGATCGGCCCGTCCGCGCCGCGGACGGGAAACGCAAAGATCCGATACACGGCATTGTCTGGCCCGGCCCACGTGGTGATTTCGGGAGCGCCGGAGAGCGCCTCGTGCACGTCCGCGAGATGCCACGAAAGAGTCGGCGGGTCGCACACGGGATGGTGCTGGATGGCGAAGCCCAGGATCGAGCCGTCGCGAGCGCGGACCGAAACATAGTCGAGATCGTCGTCGTTGGGGCCGAATCGCGGCGACGCCAGCACCTGCGCGAGAAATGCGCAGGCGCCGGGCCGGTCGTTCCGTTCCAGCGCGTGAACCACGGCCGGAGAAGCCGCGAGCGCCGTGCCTTTATAAACGCGAGACTGGTAGTGGCTGCGCTCGGCGGAGGCAAAGAGCTGGCGATTTGCGCCAAGCTGATCCTGCACGATCGCGCGCACTTGCCGCAGGCTCTGCACCCACACCACGGTCAGCACGGCGGCAGTGAGCACGCACACCGAGCCGCTGATCAAGAGCACCAGCTTCCCGCGAATGCTCAGATCGTTGAGAAGTTTGCGCATGCGTTATTCTTTGAATAAGGAGTCGTGCGTGAAACAGCAGCGCGCCCGCCTGCCCGGAAATGCGCGCCAAAAGCAAACGTAGCACGCCAAATTGCCGCGCAACAATACGCGCGCCGCGCGGATTGCTTTGAAAGTTAATGCGAATGCGACGCGAAGCAGAGAGTCATTGCGGCGCTTTCTCGTCGTCAATGGCCGCGATCGAGCAGGGCATGTCGCCGCGCGCATACTTGGCGCAATTGTTGAGCGCTTTCGCTTCCGCATCTGCCGTCGTTCGCCGGCCGTAGCTGTATCCGAAAGCGCCGCTGGGCGACGTTGCAAACGCTTTGTGCGGAGCGCTCCGCAAGTAACCTTCGAACTGCTGCCGCCCACTGCCTCCAAGGTGGGAAGGCGGCGCCACGTCCGGCAGCGGATCGGGCAGCGGTGTGTCCCTCAGCACGAGATTCTGGCTTCGCAGGAAGTTGTCCACGATCGGCGTCCAGATCGGCGTCCCTTGCTGAGAGAAGAGCTCGTGGCCGTCGGCGCCAAATGGGCCCGCCGCGATAAACGTGGCTGTTCCGCCGCTTTCCGTAAACGCCTGGTAAAGCTGTTGCGCCAGTTGCGGGCCGAAGAAGTGATCGTTCGCCGCGTACACCCAGAGCATCGGGACCTTGGATCGCGCGCCCAGCTCGGCGACCGTTCTTGTCAGCAGATCCGGGTAGCAAACGTGATCGGGAGCATCCGATCCGCGGCCGCCCGCGAAGTTGATCGCCGCCTTCAATCCCGCCGGCGGATCGGCCGACAATCCAATCATGGCCATTCCGCCCGTTGAGATTCCGATGCCGATCATTTGCGATCCACTTCAGGACGAGTAGCGAGGTAAGAGGCGGCCTCGCGAAGATCCTTCACTGCCTCATTCGTCGCGCCGGCAATGTCCGGCGAGGGACCGCACGCCCCGGCGCCCTCGGCATAAATCCCGCCGGAATCGCCAAAGCCCCTGCGCATCACGATCACTGCCGTCCATCCGCGCCGCGCGAATTCGCGCGCCTGCGGAATGAATCGGAGCGGAGTCGACTCGGCAAGCTCCGACGCGGCGCGCGGAGTCCCGTGCGTCATGAGCGCCAGCGGATGCCGCGCGTTGTCATTCGGCCGCACCATCACCGCTTCGAGACCTCGATAGCCCGATTCGCTCGTGGGAATTCGCATTTCCGTCACCACGAGCGTAGGCGGATCCTGCGCGCGCCGACACCCCATGGGCGCGCTGACGAGCAGGAGAAGCAAAAGAAACGCCACGGTTATCGATGGGTTCGGCCGCGTGTGCCGCTTGATCATGTCGTGGACGCGCAACCGCAGCCGGTTGGAGGGGATCATGTTCGCGGGCTAGCTAGAGCTTACCCGCTCAACGCGCGCCGACGGAAAAAACCGCTCGCGCTTCGCTGACAAAAAGTAACCGGCCGCCTGCACTCAAAAGAGCGCTGCGCATACCGTCCGCCTATCGCGTACGACCGCCAGCATCGAGTCCAATTCTAAGCGGCTTCCCCCTTTGCCGGAAAAGCTGCGCGAAGGCTCCGCCATCACCGTGAATAAGGGGCGTCGCGCCGGAGCTGCGAGAGGGGTCCGGCGCGACACTGTGTTAGAATGCGCCCTGTCGTGCAAAAGATCCTACAGGCTCTGCTCGATCTGCAGGCCGTGGATGTCCGGCTCCACGAAGTCCGCGCGCGGCTCGCTGCCTTGCCGAAGAAAACCGCCGAGGTGGACGCCCGCGTGGCCGCCGCCAAAGCCGCCCTCGAGCAGAGCAAAGCCTCGCAGCTCAATACCATCAAAGAGCGCAAGAAATACGAGCTCGACGTCGAGCAGTGGAAAGAGCGCGTCCGCAAGTATCGCGACCAGACTTCGCAGGTGAAGACCAACGAGGCCTATAAGGCGCTCCAGCACGAAGTGGAGACGGCCGAAGCCGAAATCGCCAAAGCCGAAGACCGCCTCCTCGAGCAGATGGTCAACGCCGAGGAATACGACCGGCGCGTGAAGGCCTCCGAGAAGGATCTAAAGGAAGTCGAAGACGCCGCCCGCGGCCAACGCGCCAAAATCGACGCCGAGAAAGCAGCGGCCGAAAAGGAAATTTCAGAGCTCGATGCCGAACGCGGCCGCGCCGTCGCCGGCATTCCCGAAAATCTTCTCGATCACTACGATCGCATCGTCCGCAAACACAATGGCGTCGCTCTCGCCGAGGTTCGCGACAGCAAGTGCGGCGCCTGCGGCATGATCGTGCGCCCTCACGTGCTCCAGGAGATGCGCCGCGCCAAGGATGGCGACGATCTCTTCCACTGCGAGACCTGCACGCGCATCCTCTATTACATCGAGCCATCTGAAACCGAGGCGCCGCCTTCCCGTCCCGCCCAGCAGGCGTCGGCCGCGGCGCACGGTGAGTGCTGAGATTCTCCGCCGGATATGACCGCGAAAACTCCGCCGCACACGAGCGCCCGCCTCTTCTCGGATTCCACTCCCGCGGGCCCGCCCTCGGGCGTCTACATCGCCAATATCGACGGCGCCTCGCGCGGCAATCCCGGCCCGGCATCCTACGCCGTCGTGATGCGCGATCCGAACGGCAAAATCATCCTCGAGCTCGGCAAGAAGCTCGGCCGCGACACCAATAACGTCGCCGAATACTACGCCCTGCTCGCCGCTCTCGATTACGCCGCCACCCACAATATCCGCGCGCTGCGCATCCGCAGCGATTCCGAACTTCTCGTCCGCCAGATGCAAGGCCGCTACAAGGTCAAGAGCCCGGACCTCAAGCCGCTCTACGAGCGCGCCTCAAAGCTCGCGCGCCAGTTCGAATATTTCGTCGTCGAACACGTCCGCCGCGAAAGCAATCGCGAAGCGGACGCCCTGGCCAATCTCGCGCTCGATTCGGGCGGATTCGGTCCGGCGGCGGCGCCCGCCTCGGCCGGTCCGGCAGCTCCCGCGGTTCATCCCGCGGCGCGCCCTTCGCGGATTCGCGCGAAATTTGCGCGAGGTGTTCTTGTGCCGCACGAGCCTCTCGATCTTCCCGAAGACTCCGAGGTCCTCCTCGAAATTCGCAGCATACTGAATAAATGAGGCTTAGCATCGCGCCATCCGGCTCCGGCCGGGCCGGCCCGTTTTCGGCGTGTCTCATCATTCACCCCTAGTACCCGCGCTCCATTGCGCCCTCTGTTGGCGATCTTTACTATGTTGACTCGGAGGTTACGTGTCCATTTTTCCGGCGGCCTTGCCGATTGTCATCGTGCTGGTCGTCTTGGTCGGAATCTTTGTATCCATACAGCGGGAAGCTCCCTCGCCGCGCCTGCGGCTGTGGACGTTCGCCTGGGCGCTGACCTTCCTGCACTTTTTCGCGCGAGCCCTGGAAATCCACGCGGGCGCGCTCGGAAGCCTCGTCACAGCGGTCGACTTCGCGGCCCTCGAAAGCGCCGGGCTCGTATTTCTGTCTTCGGTCCTGTTCGAGCCCAACGACTCGCGCAGGCGCACCAGCCTCATCCTCCTGCTGGGTTTGCCCATGGTCGCTCAGTCCTTCTCCATTGCCTTCAAATGGGGCGTCCCCTGGCTCGCCACCGGATCGATTGCCGCAGTTTTTCTGGGCGCAGCCGCCTTTTCGTTTCTCGTGTCGCCGCGTCCGGGACGTTACGTCGCCGGCGTCCTTGTCATCATCGGTGTCGGAGCGATTCACGAACAACTGCTCGGCAACTCGTGGGTCGCCGTTTCGGCCATTCTCGGGCTCACCTATGGCCTTTCCGGCATCTTTTTCGGATGCGTCTACGGCCGCGCTTCGCTCGGCGTGCGCACGGTAATCGTCGGGTTCTTCGCGTGGGGAGCCGAATACCCGGTCGGCGCGATCCTGCATTACCTTGCCCCGAAATTTCAGGCCGACCTGGATTTTTGGAATGTGCCGCGGATCCTCGTCGCCCTGGGCATGGTGCTTACGCTGCTCGAAGACAAATCCAGGGCGGTCGAAGACACCACGGCACGCACCCACGCCGAAAATCAATTGCTCGGCCGCCTTTCGCAGATCACCTCGCGCCTGCTGGCGGGAAACGATCCGGTCACGCTTTGCGGCGAAGTCGCCAAGGCGATCACCGACACGAGCACCTTCAGCCGCGCCGCGCTTTTCCTGCTCGGCGAGGATCGCCGCTTCTACCTCGCCGGCTCGAGCGGCTTTTCGCCTCAGGAAGAGGACACGCTGCGCGAACACTCCGGCGGCTACGCCATCGAGTCCTTGAAGCATCGTTCCACGGAGCGCGAATCGGGGAGCCAGTCGTTCCGCATGTCGGATCAGGCCGACCTCGTCCTCATTCCCATGGTTTCGTGGCGCGGCTCGCACGTGGGCTGCCTCTATCTATCGGGATCGAAGGACGAAGGCGATTCGAAGACTTCCGAGATGGTCAAGCTCGAGGTTTTCGCTTCGGACCTTGCCGTGACCCTCGAAAACGTGCGCCTCCACCAGCAGCTCGTGCGTTCGGAAAAGCTCGCGGGCCTCGGCCAGCTCGTTGCCGGCGTCGCCCACGAACTCAACAATCCGCTCACGGGCGTAATCGGTTACGCCGATCTCCTTCGCGACGAGCTGCGCGAAAGCAAGTGGGCGCCCCGCGTCGATAAGCTGGCCAATGAAGCGCGCCGCATGCAGCGAATCGTCGATGGCCTGCTCCGCTTCGGCCGTCAGAACAATTCCACGTTCCGCGCCAGCAATCTGGCGGGTGCGCTTCGCGATGTCATGCAGTTGCGCGAGTATCACCTCCGTGCGCGCGGAATCCACGTCAAGCTCGACGTCGATGAAGCGCTGCCCGCCGTGGGAATCGGCGAAGACGAACTCAAGCAGGTGCTGCTCAACATCCTGAATAATTCGATCGATTCCGTCAGCGAAAGCGTCCATCGCGATATCGACATTCGCGCTTCGCATCACGACGAGCGCATTCTGATTCAGTTCGACGATTCCGGCCCCGGCTTCGCCGATCTCAACCGCGCCTTCGATCCCTTCTACACCACCAAGCCCGTCGGCAAAGGCACCGGCCTCGGACTCAGCATCTGCTACGGCATCGTCCACGAGTGCTCCGGCGAAATCACGCTGACGAATAATCAGCCCTACGGCGCGCGCGTCGCGATCGAGCTCCCCGTCGCCGCACCGCAAACCCCCATCGCCCCGACCACGGACCCCGGCCTGCAATCCTACCCGCTCACCTCGCGCCGCGTCCTATAACGCGAGCGCCGAAATCGTTCGCCGCGTCCTGTCCTCGACCAAGGACCTGCTGCGGACGGAGTGCGGGAGCTTGCTCCCGCCGGTTTCGCGCGAGGCTTGCCTCGCGCTTTCGTCGCTCGCGCTGGAAGAGTGCCGCTTTCAGCCCGCGGCGTGTGCCAAATCGGCGCGCCGGTTCTTAGGGGGGCGGACCTTCAGGTCCGACATAAAAACGCCGCGCAAACCGCGTACCGATCCGCAAATTCAATCAGCCCTACGGCGCACGCGTCGCGATCGAGATCCCCGTCGCCGCACCGCAACCCCCCATTGCCCCTTCGCGGAGTGGATGCGGAAACACGGCAGCGGGAGCCGATCGGGGTTCGGAGGTGGAATATCCTTCGGTGGAAGCGCGGGCCTTCAGGCCCGCGAAAAAGCGCCTCGATAATGCGGCTTCTAGCCGCGGGCATTTTCTCCAGGAGGGCGGGGCTTCCAGCCCCGCCAATCAAATCGCCGCGCGAAGCGCGTACCGATGCGCAGATTCACTCGCAGCATGTATTCCTGCTCGCCGACAAACGAGCGCCGAAGGTCCGTTGAAATAACGAGAAGGTTCTACGCGGCGGTGGGAACAGCAACCGGTGGCTTCCACACGTACGAGCGATACAAGGTGTCGCGCTGGGCGGGCATATACCCGGCATCCGAAATGATGCGCCGAAGCTCTTCTTCATTCGTGCGATTGCGCACGCCGGCCGCGTACACCACATTCTCTTCGATCAAAATGCTGCCCACATCGTCCGCGCCAAACTGCAATCCCACCTGGCACACTTTGATTCCCGGGGTAAGCCAGCTCGATTGGATATGGTCGATGTTGTCGAGGTAGAGCCGGCTGATCGCCAGCGTCTTCAGGTAATCGAACGCGGTTGTCTCCGGCACTTTTTTCCCCAGCGGCGTATTCTCCGGCGCGAAAATCCACGGGATGAAAGCGGTAAATCCGCCGCCGTTGTCTTCCTGCAGCCGCCGGACGCGTTCGAAGTGATTCACGCGGTGCCGATACTCCTCGCCGCAGCCGAACATCATTGTCGCCGTCGTCCGCATGCCGAGCTTGTGCGCCTCGCGGTGCACCGATTCCCACTCCTCGGATCGGCACTTCAGCCGCGCGATGCGATGCCGCACTTCATCATCCAAAATCTCCGCGCCGCCGCCCGGAATCGACTGCAAGCCCGCGTCGCGCAGCCGCGCAATCGTGTCGCGAATCGAAAGCCCGGAAACCTCGGCGATGCACAGGATCTCCGGCGCCGAAAAACAGTGCAGATGCACCTGCGGGAATTTCTCATGGATCGAGCGCAGCATGTTCTCGTACCACTCGATCTTCAAATCGGGATGCAGGCCGCCCTGCAGCAGGACGCCCGTGCCGCCGAGCGCCAGCATCTCTTCGATTTTCTGGTAGATCGCTTCGAGTGGCTGAATGTAGCCCTCTTTCGATCCAAGCGGCCGGTAAAACGCGCAGAACGAGCAATATTCCGTGCAGAAATTCGTGTAATTGATGTTGCGGTCGATCTGGTAGGTCGCCACGCGCGGGTCGGTCTTCTTGCGGCGCACTTCGTTCGCCGCCATCCCGATGCCGATCAGGTCATCGGAGTTGAAGAGGTCGAGCGCTTCCTGTTGTGTGATTCCCATGGTTGAACTAACCCCTACCCTCTGCGACCTGCACCCTCACGCTCACGGACGCGCATGGCTCGTTCGACCCGCGGGGCCTGATATCGCCGCGGCTGCAAATTCAATCGGACGCGCCCGCGGAATCAATCCCGCCTCCGCCGCTTTCTCGTGGAAAAGCCGCAACCCCGCGAGATTGTCCTCGTCCAGATCGAAATGAATGTTGTCCGTCAAATACCGCTCGAGCGCGCTCGGCGGCAAATCGAGCTTGATCGAAGCCGCTTCCGCGATCTCGCGCACGTGCTCCAGGCCATACCGCTTCGACGCCTGAAAATCCGCCACCACTTCCGGCGTCAGCGCCTCGCGCTTCCCCACCCAGATCGCCAGCACCGCCGGCTTCCCAGTCATCTCGCGCCACTGGTGAATCACATCGTAGACAAAGACCGTCTCGAATCCCGGCACCGGCATATCGTCCGGATCGCCCTGGCAACAATCGCCGCCCCCAGGGGCTTTCCCGGCGAGCGCCTCCATCTTCAGCGAGATGCGCAGCGCGGGATCGCCGATCACCAGCGCCGCGTCCGCCTGCTTCAGCATTTCGGCGGCGTCCGGCGCGGCGTCCACAAATTCCGGCTGGATTCCCCAGTGCTCGCGGGCCAGGATTCGCACCAGCGCCGCCGTGCTCCGCGAGCTCGTATCCAGCGCAATCCTCTTGGCCATGTCGATCGGCCGCTTGGACACCACCAGCAGGCTCCGCACCTCGCGCTTCGACGCAATCGCCATGTCCGGTAGCGCGCCCACGCCCTCCATCCGCTGGTATTCGATCGAAGGAATGATCGCCACGTCCGCGTCGCCGCGCCGCAGCGCCTCGGCGCACTGCGATGGCACCGTGAACGACAGCTCGTACTTCCCCGCCAGCGGCCCGTCCGTAAATCCCCACACCAGCGGCGCCGTATTCAGGTATTCGACGATCGAAATCCGCAGTTTGCTCATAATTTCCTGTACGTTTCGCGAGCTAACAATATAGCACAAGGTAGCCGCCCGCCCGGACGCTGGCAATATCGTGATCGCTGTGATTAAATCCGGCCTCAAATGAGGCGCTCACTGTCCACATGGCTACCTTTAGCCTTAGGCGGCGTTGCTCTTTTTGTCACGTTTGCACTTACCGCCCCCCTGCAGGAGGGCCGCTCCGTTGGACTAAGCGGTCCTTTAAACCGAGCGCCGGAGCTCATCCCGATCGAAATCTTTTCTGTCCATGTAGCAGATCTTTCTTGCGGCGTAGATGGGCCGCTCGTATCTCGCAGATCGAACCATCTTCACTGTTCTGTCGCGATGCGGCCCCAAATCAAAGTCAAAGCGAAACCCATCGGGCTAACCGTTAGATCGAAAGACATAGATATTCAAATGTCGTGCTCCACGTCGACGAAGACCAACCTCGACAGCTCAATCTCGACGGACTGCGACTTCTATCCTCGGCGCAGCGGCGACGGGACGTTTGTAGTGCTAGCCAGCCTTCAAGACGAGTCCGGAACCAGCTATGAGTTTCCGTTCGATCTTCCCGTCGAATTTGACGCGGGTTTCTGGGACATTGCTTTTTGGAAATGGCCATTCCTACTCTTTGGCGCGCTTAGCCTAGCTTACTGGTTTGCGGTACGGATCGAGAAATCGCACGCCGAGAAGTCAGAATCGATCCAACACAGGATCGCCGAGGCCGAAACGAAGGCAGAACAGGCTCCCGACAAAGCGAAATTCGCATGGGACGTTGCTCGGGTCAAGCTCGAGGCGTATTTTGATCGCAATTTGATCCAGGTAAACCAGATATTCTGGCTGGCGGTCATCGTGATGCTGGTTGGATTCGGATTTATCTTGTGGGGCATCGTCCTGTCGATCAGTCAGCCGAAAATCACGCCCACCTCACTCATAGCTGGCGTGTCCGGAATAATCACGCAGTTCGTCGGGGCAACTTTTATCGCCATCTATCGATCAACGATGACTCAAGCTAATCAGTTTATGGCCGTGCTGGAAAGAATTAACACGGTTGGTATGGCAGTACAGGTCTTGGATTCGATACCCGACGAGAATCATGAGCTGAAGAATGCGACTCGGGCCGAAATCATCGCCCTGCTTCTAAGAGCGAACCTAAGCTCGGCTGCGGCGGGCGACGGGTGGTCGCCCAAAACATCCGCAAAACCAAAAACATAGTTGCCCTCCGTAACCGCAGAGGTGTTTTAGCCGTTCATTCTGCAGCCGGCGCCCAAGCCCCCAAGAACTCGACGATTCACAGCTTCGCATGTTACCCCACCCGCCAAATCCCAGATAGTCGTCGGCGCTGAGCTTCCGATCGCCCAAGTTTCGTGTCCCCTTCCACGTTGTATGACACATCAGCAGCCCGAAATTGTCTAAGCCAGACGCCGGGATGCGTATACCCGCGCCCTGCCATCCGTATATTCACCGACTTGACGGCCCCGCACCGCCTGCGTAGGCTCGCCGCGAGTCTCCCTCTCAATGCACGCCGACGATTACGTAGGCTGGCTTGCGCTTGCGCTCACTCCGGGTCTAGGCGCGCGCATGGCCGGCAAGCTGCTCCGCGAGTTCGGCAGCCCGGACGCCATCTTCTCGGCTTCGCTTACCGCCCTCGAGGGCCAGCGCCTCCCTGCCGCCGTCGCCCAGGCGCTCCATTCGCGTCGCCCCATCAGCGATGCCGCCAAAGAACTGGCTCAGGTCCAGGCTGCCGGCTGCCGGTTGCTCACTTGGGACGAGCCCGAGTACCCGCTGCGCCTGAAGGAGATCTACGATCCGCCGCCGCTCCTGTATATCAAAGGAAACGTGGAGCTTCTGGGACGCCACATCATCTCCATCGTCGGCGCGCGCCGCCCCACGCCCTACGGCAATCAAATGGCTGAGCGGCTGGCCCGCGATCTGGCTGATCGCGGCTTGGTGGTTGCCAGCGGTTTGGCCCGCGGCATCGATGCCTGCGCCCACAAAGGCGCCCTCGCTTCGGCCACTGGAGCGACGATCGGCGTCCTCGGCTGCGGAATCGATGTGGTCTACCCCAAGGAGAACAGGAAAATCTTCGAAGAAATCGCCCAGCGGGGCGCCGTAATCAGCGAATTCCCTCTGGGAACGTTCCCCGGCGCCCAGAACTTCCCCATCCGCAATCGCATCCTCGCCGGGATGGGACTCGGGGTGGTCGTCGTCGAGGGAGCGCAATATTCGGGTTCTTTGATCACCGCCCGCCTGGCCATGGAATTTGGCCGCGAAGTCTTTGGCGTCCCCGGCAACGCCACCCAGGAGGTCAGCTTCGGCCCCAATCAGCTCATCAAGCAGGGAGCCAAGCTCGTCACCAGCTGGGAGGACGTCGTCGAGGAGCTGCCCACCCCGGTCCGCGCCGAGCTGATGCCGGTCGAGTCCGTCTCCCACGACGAGCGCGCCGCCCTGATCGAGGAGGCCCTCGAGCCCCTGGAGAGGCCTTTATACGGCCTTTTGAGCGTCGATGAGGCCCGCCACGTCGACGATTTGGTCGAAAATTCCGGCCTCAGCTCCTCCGAAGTACTAGCCGCCCTATTTGACTTGGAGCTCAAAGGCGTGGTACGCCAGTTACCTGGGAAGCAATTCTTGAAAGTCCTGTTGTAATCGTCGCGCCCACAACAGGTTAGGATGGTAGCTCTTGGTGGGGCGCGGAGGCATGTGAATCGGATCGGTCCCCGGGCGCATCTTTTGGTCAGAAAGAAAGGGTAACGAGGTACTAGACAACCGAAATGGCAAGATCACTCGTCATCGTCGAATCGCCGGCCAAGGCGAAAACCATCAACAAATATCTGGGCCGCGGCTACAACGTGAAAGCCTCCTACGGCCACGTGATGGACCTGCCGAAGAAGACCATCGGCATCCTTCTCCCCGGCGAAAACGGCAACAAAAAGAAGAAGCGCAAAACCAAAGGTAAGGGGAAGGCGGCGGAAAAGAAGCTCCCGAAGCCGATCCCGGTCACGTCGGAAAATATCTTCGAGCCAACCTACGAAGTAATACCGAGCAAGCTGAAGGTGATCAGCGACCTCCAGAAAGCGGCGATCAACGCCGAGGCGATCTATCTGGCGGGCGACCCCGATCGCGAGGGGGAGGCGATCTGCGCGCACCTCAAGGAAATTCTGAGCAAGCCCAAGAAATACACGAAGGTCGTCGCCGCCGCAGCTGAGGCGCAGGCCGAAGAGAACGGCAAGAATGGCGACGGAGAAAAATCCGCCGCAACCGCGAAGATCGAAAAAGCCGAAAAGAAAGTCGAAGCGGAAACCCGGAATGGCGCGCCGAAAATTTATCGGGTGATGTTCAACGAGATCACCCAGAAAGCCATCAAGGCCGCCTTCGAGCATCCCACGCAGGTGAACGAAAACCTGGTCGACGCGCAGCAGGCCCGCCGCGTCCTCGATCGCCTGGTCGGCTACAAAATCTCGCCGCTCCTCTGGGACAAAGTCCGCCGCGGCCTCTCCGCCGGCCGCGTCCAGACGGTCGCGCTCCGCGTGATCGTCGAGCGCGAGCGCGAAATCCGCGCCTTCGTCCCCAAGGAATATTGGACGATCCACGCCCTGCTGGCCGCCGGCGAGCCGCCCGTCTTCGAAGCGAAGCTCACCAAGCACAAGGGCGAAGACATCGAAGTTTCGAACGAAGCAGAAGCCCAGAAAGTGGTCGCCGCCGTCGAGAAAGCGGCATGGCAAGTCGCCAACGTCACGCAAAAAGAAAAGCGCCGCTACGCGCCGCCGCCGTTCACCACCTCGAAATTGCAGCAGGCCGCCTACAATCGCCTGCGCTACACCGCCAAGCGCACCATGATGCTCGCGCAGCGCCTCTACGAAGGCGTCGAGCTCGGCAGCGAAGGCTCGGTCGCGCTGATCACCTACATGCGCACCGATTCCGTGAAAGTTTCAGACGACGCGCTCGCGCAGGTCCGCGACCACATCGGCACGGCCTACGGCCAGAACTACATGCCCGAAAAGCCGAACTTCTTCAAATCCAAAAAGGACGCACAGGAAGCGCACGAAGCGATTCGCCCCACCGACGTCGCGCGCACGCCCGAAAGCGTGAAGCCGTATCTCGAAGACGACATGTACAAGCTCTACCAGATGATCTGGCAGCGCTTCGTCGCCTCGCAGATGGTGCCCGCGGTTTTCGACCAGACCACCATCGACATTTCCGCCGCCGATTACACCTTCCGCGCCACCGGTTCCGTCATCAAGTTCGACGGCTATCTCGCCGTCTACCAGATCGTGAAGGAAGAGGAAGAAAAGGAAGACGAGGGCGATACCGACAGCCGCACGCTGCCGCGCGTCACCGAAGGCGAAAAGCTGCGCCTCGATTCGATTCGCCCCGAGCAGCATTTCACCGACCCGCCGCCGCGCTACACGGAAGCGACGCTCGTGAAGGAGCTGGAAGAAAAAGGTATCGGCCGCCCGTCCACCTACGCCGCGATTATTTCCACGATCGTCGAGCGCGAATACGTCAATAAGGAACAGGGCCGCTTCACGCCCACGCGCCTCGGTGAAACCGTCGCCGAGCTGCTGGTGAAAGCCTTCGAGGATATTTTCGACGTCACCTTCACCGCGCGCATGGAAGACGAGCTCGACGAAATCGAGGAGGGCAAGCTCACCTGGCGCTCCTCCGTGAAGGAATTCTGGGATCGCTTCGAAGTCGATCTCGATAAAGCCGCCGATTCGATGGTGTCGTACAAGGCGGGCGTTCCCACGGGCGAGAAATGCGAGAAGTGCGGCCAGGGCGAACTCCTGCAGCGCATCAGCCGCCACGGATTTTTCCTCGGCTGCTCGCGCTATCCCGAATGCGATTTCATCCGCGATCTCGCCGAGCATGGCCACGACGATGCCGAGGAAACGGGCACCATCTATTGCGACAACTGCGGGAAGGTCATGGCCATTAAGCGGGGCCAATTCGGCACGTTCCTCGCCTGCACCGGCTACCCGAATTGCAAGACGACGCGGCGGCTCGCCAGCGGCACGCGCAAAGCGCTGCAGCCCGACGTGGTCCTCGATGAAAAGTGCCCCACCGACGGAGGCGTTTTGCTGCGCCGCGCCGGCCGCTTCGGCGATTTCATCGGCTGCCAGAACTATCCGAAGTGCAA
>Ga0335072_10001464_pt1 | contig 38380 bp, 36 predicted proteins | sample Lox_Sample_21_FD_206725 | JGI IMG/M metagenome (GOLD analysis project Ga0335072, IMG submission 206725) | Soil microbial communities from Loxahatchee National Wildlife Refuge, Florida, United States - Lox_Sample_2.1 | ecosystem: Environmental > Terrestrial > Soil > Wetlands | place: USA... | reverse complement strand
GCGATGATGATGACGATGCCGCCCATGGTGGGGGTGCCGCTCTTGGTGGCCAGGTGCGACTGGACGCCGTCGGTCCTGACCTGCTGGCCGAGTTTGCGCTTGCGCAAGACGGTGATGACCGGGCGGGTGCCTAGCAGCGCGACCAACAGCGAGATCGCGCCGGTAAGCAGGATGGTCTTCACTCATCAACCTCCGCGAGCAGGCCGTCCGCCACTTCCCAGAGGCCGGCCGACTTCGATGCCTTCACTAGTACGACGTCCCCCGGGCGCAAACGGTTTCGCAGCGCCTCGACCGCCGCCGGCGCGTCCGGCACCGCGATCGCCTCGCCCCGCCAGCCGAGCTCGCGGCGCGCCCCGTCGAGCAGCGGCGCGGCCAGCTCGCCGACCGCGATCAGGCCGGCCACCCCGGCCAGCGCGGCCAGCCGGCCCGCCTCCACGTGGCTCTCCTCGGCGAACTCGCCCAGCTCGGCCATGTGGCCGAGGACGGCGAACCCGCGCCGGCCGGTGCTGGTGAGGTGGCGCAGCGCCTCGATCGCCGCCCGGGTCGAGTCCGGGTTGGCGTTGTAGGCGTCGTTCACCACGAGCACGCCGTCGGCCCGCTCGCGCAGCTCCATCCGCTTCTTGCTGCGGGCGGTGGCGTGGCTCAGCGCGTCCGCGATCGCGGGGACGTCCATCCCGAACTCGGCCGCGATCGCGGCCGCGGCGAGCGCGTTGGCGACGTGGTGGCCGCCGTGCAGCCGCAGGTGGACGTCGGCCTGGCCGCCGGCGGCGATCATCCGGAACGAGGCCCGGCCCCGGTCGTCGAGGCTGATCGCGGCCGCGCGCACGTCGGCCATCCGGTCGGCCGTGCGGGCCGCCGACGCGCTGAACCGGCGGATCCTGGCCTGGGTCCTTGCGGCCATCGCGGCCACGTTGGGGTCGTCGGCGTTAAGGATCGCCACCCCGTCGGCCGGCAGCGCCTCGACCAGCTCGCCCTTGGCCTTGGCGACCACGTCGAGCGAGCCGAACTCGCCCGCGTGGGCGCGGCCGACGTTGAGCACGGCGCCGATCCTGGGCGGGGCGATACCGCAGAGGTAGGCGATGTGGCCGATGCCCCGGGCCGACATCTCCAGCACCAGGTACCTGGTCGACTCGTCGGCCCGCAGGACGGTCAGCGGCAGGCCGAGCTCGTTGTTGAAGGAGCCGACGGGGGCGATCGTGGGGCCGAGCCGGTCGACCACCTGGGCGGTGAGGTCCTTGGTCGAGGTCTTGCCGGACGACCCGGTGATCCCGATGACGGTCGCGGACGGCAGCCGGCGCAGCACCTCCCGCGCGAGGGCGCCGAGGGCAACGGTCACGTCGGCGGTGACGATCACCGGCACGTCGTGCACGTCGGGGACCGGCCGGTGGGAGAGCACCGCGGCCGCGCCGGCCTTGACCGCGATGGCGGCGAAGTCGCCGCCGTCCACCCGCTCGCCCGGCAGCGCGGCGAACAGCGCCCCCGGCGCCGCCTCGCGCGAGTCGCTGACGACTGGCCCGGTCACGAACGCGCGGGCCGGGTCGGCGATGGCCGGATTGGTCACGGTGCCGCCGACGATCGCGGCGATCTCGGCGGCGGACAGCGCGATCATGACCGACCGGTCCCGTCGCCCGCCGCGTGCCTGGCGAGGGCGGCCGCGGCCACTTCGCTGTCGCTGAACGGCAGCACGGCTGACCCCACGTACTGCCCCGTCTCGTGTCCCTTGCCCGCCACTAGCACCACGTCCCCCTTCCCGGTCAGGGAGACGGCGAGGTCGATCGCCGCCGCCCGGTCCGGCTCGATAATCACCCGGGCTCGCTCCCCCTGCGAGACCCCGAGCACCCCCTGCAGCATCTCGGCCAGGATCGCGAGCGGGTCTTCCGTGCGCGGGTTGTCGCTTGTGAAGATCGCTACGTCCGCCAGCCTGGCCGCGGCGGCGCCCATCAGCGGACGCTTCCCCCGGTCCCTGTCGCCGCCACAACCAAGCACAACGATGAGTTCCCCGCTGGTCACCGGTCGAAGCGCGGTCAGCACCGCCTCTACCGCGCCGGGCTTGTGCGAGTAGTCGACGAAGACGTCGGGGATGCCGCCGGGCACGCGCTGGAGGCGGCCGGCGACGCCCGGGCAGGAGGCCACCCCGTCGACCGCGTCGGCCAGGTCGACGCCGCCCTCGACGAGGGCCACGATCGCGCCGAGGGCGTTGGCGACGTTGAACGCGCCGGGCAGCGTGACCGACGCGTCGGCCTCCACCCCGCCCGGCCCGAGCACCCGGAACGTCGACCCGTCGGCGCCGCAGCGCACGTCGGCCGCCTGCCACTCCGCCTGCGGGTAGCCGCCGGAGGCGGGGTCAGCGCAGAACGTGACGATCGGGATCGACGCCTCGGCCACCAGCCGCCGGCCGTACCGGTCGGCCACGTTCACCACCCCCACGGCCGAGTAGGCCGGGGTGAACAGCTTCGCCTTGGCCCGGAAGTAGTCCTCGAACCCGGCGTGAAAGTCCAGGTGGTCCTGGGACAGGTTGGTGAACACGGCCACGTCGTAGCGGGTGCCCGCCACCCGGCCGAGCGCGAGCGAGTGGCTCGACACCTCCATCGCGGCCGCCGTGACCCCGCGCTCGACCGCCACCGCAAGCAGCGCCTGCAGGTCGGGCGCCTCCGGGGTGGTCAGCGCGCTCGGGACCCGCTCGGTCCCGAGCCGGATCTCGACCCCGCCGATCAGCGCGGTCGAGTGGCCGGCGGCGCGCAGGCCGGCCTCGCACAGGTAGCTGGAGGTGGTCTTGCCGCTGGTCCCGGTCACCCCGATCATCGTCATGCGGGTCGACGGGTCGCCGTAGATCCAGCACGAGACGTCGCCAAGCCGGTCCCGCGGGTTGGACACGACGAAGACCGGCACCCCGGCCCTGGCCGCCAGGTCGCGGCCGTCGGGGTCGGTCATGATCGCGACCGCCCCGGCCGCGACCGCCTGCTCGGCGTGCATGGCGCCGTGCGTGCGGGTCCCCGGCAGCGCGGCGTAGAGGTCGCCCGGCTGCACCGCCCGGGAGTCGTGGGTGACCCCGGTGAGCCGTCCGGGGCCGTCGGCCACGCTGTCGCCTCGGCCGACGCCGAGCAGCTCGGCGAGCCCGGACAGGGGACGCGGCACGGGACGGGCTGGTCGGATCACGCCCTGAGGGTATCCAAAATCAGGGCGCATTGAGCCGAACATCCGGTGGGACCAGCCCGGGCTGAGGCTGAATCCCCAGCCCCGCGATCGCGTCCTTCATCACGGTGTAGAAGACCGGGCCCGCGACCATGTCACCGAAATAGTCCTGGTTGGACTTGTTCGGGTCCTGCACGTTGACCGCCACCACGACCTGCGGGCCGTTGCCTGGCGCCATCCCGATGTAGCTGGCGCCGTAGATGCAGATCGGGTTGCTTGACGGGCAGGTCTCGCCCGGCTCGTTCGGCGACTCGTTGGCGGTGCCGGTCTTGGACGCGACGGCGTAGCCGGGGATGATGCCCCACGGCTGGTCGGCCGTCTCGTCAACCCCCGGCACCTGCTGCAGGATCGAGATCAGCTCCTTGGCCGTCTTGGGCTGGGTCACCCGGGTCGACTTCGACGGCGCGGCCGGGGTGTACTGGCCGGCCGCGTTGTAGGTGCCCTCGACCAGCCGCGGCGCCACCCGGACGCCGTCGTTGGCGATCGTGGCGTAGACGCTGGCCATCTGGATCGCGCTGACCGCGATGCCCTGGCCGTAGGCGAGCGTGTAGCGCTCGTCGGCCGCCCACTGGGACGGCGGCGCGAGCAGGCCGCCGGTCTCGCCCGGGAGGCCGAGGCCGGTCGGCTCGTCGAGGCCGAAGTTCCGCAGGTAGTCGTACTGGGTCTGCGGCGAGACGCTCTGCACCACCTGGGACATGCCGACGTTGGAGGAGTTGGCGATGATGCCCGCGATCGTGTACCGCTCGTCGGGCGTGTACTCCGCGTCGCGGATCCACTGCCCGCCCAGGTAGATCTGGTACGGGATGTTGTAGGCGCTCATCGGCGTCTTGCCGCCGTGCTCGAACGCGGCCGCGGCGGTGATCACCTTGGCGGTCGAGCCGGGCGTGAAGACGTCCTGGTCGGGCATGTCGGTGGCGTCGGCCACGTCGGCCAGCGTGTTCTGGTCCCAGGTCGGCCACTGGGCCATGGCGAGGATGTCGCCGGTCTTCGGCTGGATGATGACGGCCGTGCACGACTTCGCCTGCGCCTTGTCGACCTCGTTCTCGCACGCCTTCATCGCGTCGTACTGGAGGACGGAGTTGATCGTCAGCTTGATCGAGTCGCCGTCCTCGGCCGGCGTCTCTTCCAGGGTTCCCGGGATCTGCTCGCCGTTGGGGTCCTTCTCGTACTCCTCGCTGCCGGTGGTGCCGGTCAGCAGCTTGTTGTACTCCTCCTCGACGCCCGCCTCGCCCTGGATCACGCCGGTGTGCTGGTTCACGTTGGTGAACCCGACCACGTTGGCGGTCGCCTCGCCGTTCGGGTAGGCCATGGCGTAGCTCGCGGTGTCGTAGATGCCGGCGTGGTAGTCGCTCAGCGCCTCGATCTTCTGGTCGTTGGCGACGGACACGCCGGTCGCGAGCTGCACGTACTCCGAGGAGGTGGGGTGCTGCAGCTTGCCGAGGATCTGCGCCGCGGGCAGGCCGAGCGGACCCGACAGCTGCTGGGCGACCGTCGGCAGGTCGGCCGCGGTTATCTGCGGCGGGTCGGCCCAGACCAGGTACGTCTCGGTGGTCATCGCCAGGATCTGGTGGTCCGAGCTGTAGACGGTGCCGCGCAGTGCCGGGAGCGAGGTCGTGTACAGCTTTTCCAGGTTGGCGGCGGCCTTGTAAGAGGCGGAGTCCAGGCCCTGGATCTGCACCAGGCGTCCGGCGAACAGGGTCAGCATGACCGCGATCGCGAGCAGCGTGATGCCCACCCGCCGGCCTGGGTCGCCGCGCCGGATGGTGAGCCAGCGCGGCGGGCGGGGCGGCCTGCGGGGCGGCCGCGGACCGCGGGGGCTTCTCGGGTTGCCCGGGCCGCCGGGGGTTTTGCCCGAGCCGCCTGGGGTTCCGGCCGCAGTGCGATCGGCCGTAGTGCGATCGGCCGGAGTGCGATCGGCCGGAGTGCGATCGGCCGGAGTGCGATCGGCCGCGGCGCGATCGGCCGGGGCGCGATCGGCCGGGGCGCGTGATGTTCGGAGGTTGCGCGCGGAGCGGGGGTCGCGCGCCGGGCCGCGGCCGTCCGCCGAGGCGGGGGTGCCCCGGGCGGCGCGGGGGTCCTGCTTGGCGCGGGGGTCCTGCTTGGCGCGGGGGTCCTGCTGGGAGGCGCGGGCGTCCTTCGGGGCGTGCTGGGAGGCGCGGGCGTCGCGGGGCAGGCGGGGGTTGGGGCCGGTGATGCGCGCCGAGTCGGCCTGGTCCGGCCGGCGCGGCCGGCCGGAGGGCTGGCCCGGTCCGGGACGGCCGGCCGTCGGCGGGACGCTGCCCGGGCGGCGCGGCTGGCCCGGCTGGCGGCCCCGGGCGCCCGCGGGGCCGCCATTTCGGCCGCTTGGGCCGCTGGGGCCGGCCGGGCCGCTCGGCCCCGATCCCGGCCGTTTCACGGGGTGTACCCGGGCGGGACGTACGCCTGCCAGTCGGTCCCGTCGGTGGTGAGCTTGCCGGTCTTGAGGTCGATGAACCTGAGCTCGCCGACCGGGCGCATCCCGAGCTCGGTCGCGCGGCTGGCGATCTGCGCCGCCGACTGGGCCTGCGCGACCTGCTCCTGCAGCGACTGGAGCTGCCGGGCCTGGGCGATCGTCGAGTTCTGGAGCTTGCCGATCTCGAACGAGCCCTCGGCCAGGGTGGTGCTGATCACCAGCGCGGAGATCAGCGCGCCGCCAAGCAGGCCGCACAGCAGCAGCACGAACGGCAGCCGGTGGGTGCCGGAGGGCGCGACCGCCGACGGCCCGCCCCGCGACGTCCCCGGCTGCGGCTGCGGCTGCGGCTGGGGCCGCGGCTGGGGGGCGGTCCGGACGTTGGGGATGCCGCCGGCGCCGGGAGCCGGCCGCGCCCCGGGACGCCGACGGGCCCCCGGTCGCGGCTCGGCCGGCGGGCGCGATCCCGGCACGGGCCGCGGTCTGACTCCCGGCCGGGTGATCGTGGAGACGCCTCCGCGCTGGTCGTCTTCCTGCCGCTCGTTCCGTGCCATCGGCCGACTCCCGTTGGTTGTCTTCTGCTCGCCGCTCACGCCACTCCCCCGCTCACGCCGCACCCCTGATCGCGGGGACCCCCGACCCGGAAACACCCCACGCTTCTTGCTGTTATCTTGTTCATGTCGAGTCCCTGATGCGCTCGATCGCGCGCAGCCGGACCGAGGCCGACCTCGGGTTGGCCGCCAGCTCCCGCTCGTCCGGGCGCTCGGCGCCTCGGGTGAGCAGCCGGAACGGCGGGCCGCTGGCCGCCAGGTCGGCGGCCCGGAGCGGCACCCCGGGCGGCGTGGTGTCCGCCGTCCGGGCCACGAGCTCCCGCTTGACCAGCCGGTCCTCAAGCGAGTGGTAGGCGAGGGCGAGCAGCCGTCCGCCCGGTGCGAGCAGGTCAAGCGCCGCAGGCACCGCCCGGGCGAGCGCGCCGAGCTCGTCGTTCACCTCGATGCGGAGCGCCTGGAAGGTCCGCTTGGCCGGGTTTCCGCCGGTGCGCCTGGCGGCGGCCGGGATCGCGTCCTTGACGATCGTCGCCAGCCGCAGGGTGCCGGTGATCGGCTCGCGGGCCCGCTCCCTGACGACGGCCTCGGCGATCCGGCGGGCGAACCGCTCTTCGCCGAACTCGGCCAGCACCCGGGCCAGGTCCGGCGCCGGGTAGGTGTTGACGACGCGCTCGGCGGTCAGCTCCGCGCTCTGGTCCATCCGCATGTCGAGCGGCGCGTCCTGGGCGTACGAGAAGCCCCGGCTGACGTCATCGAGCTGCGGTGACGACACCCCGAGGTCGAACAGCACCGCCTGGATGCGGCGGTGCCCCGCCCCGGCCACGATCTCGGCGATGTCGTCGTAGAACGCGTGGGCGAGGGTCACCCGGCCCGGGTACTGCGCGGCCAGGGCCCGCCCGGCCTCGATTCCGGCCGCGTCGGCGTCGATCCCGATCAGCTGCAGTTCCGGAGCGGCCTCGAGCAGGATCCGGGCGTGGCCGCCCCGGCCGAGGGTGGCGTCCACCAGGACCGGAGGACGGCCGTCGGGGGTGGGGCCGGCGAGAGCGGGCAGCAACAGGGCGGTCACCCGGCCGGCCATCACCGGCACGTGCGCATAGGCGTGCTCGCCCACTGACCCCTCCGCTTCGCGCTACTGCTGAGCTGCTGAACTGCCGTGCTACCGAACCGCCGGTCCGGGGCCGCCGCCCCCGCGCGGCACGGCCGTGGCCGGCTATCCGGCCGGCTGCCCGGCGGTGTCTCCCTCCGCGCCTTCGCACATGGCCATCGCCTGGCGCCGGGGAAGTGGCGCCAGCCTGCTGGCCGGGCACAGGCGAGAGACCCGCCGGACTGCCGGTAAACCGCCGGGCTGATCCCGGCGGCGGCTCTACAGAACTCCTGGGAGCACCTCCTCCGCGGCTTCGGAGAACGAGTCCTCCTGAGCGGCCAGGTAGGTCTCCCAGGCCTGGCTGTCCCAGATCTCAAGTCGGGTGTTGGCGCCGATCACCACGCAGTCCCTGTCCAGCCCGGCGTACGTCCGCAGCGCGGCCGGAACGGTGATCCTGCCCTGCTTGTCGGGCACCTCGTCGGATGCGCTGGCGAAGAAGACGCGGCTGTAGTCCCGCACCGACTTGGCGGTCACCGGCGCCGTCCGCAGCGCCTCGGTGATCCGCCCGAACTCGTCGGCCGGAAAGACGTACAGGCAGCGCTCCTGCCCCTTCGTGATCACGACTCCCCCCGAGAGCTCGTCACGGTACTTGGCGGGCAGGAAGAGCCGGCCCTTCTCGTCGAGCCGGGGCGCGTGAGTACCGAGAAACATTCGGTTCTCACCTCCAACCCCCCAGCGAGCCGAGCTTCGACAGCCATCTCACTCCACCGCGCCCCACTGTACCCCACATTCCTCCACCAGCACCAGCCCAAACCGCTCCCGCGACCCCATCCGCCCCACAAATGCCCAGCTCAGAGACGGTGGAGCGGAGTGGGGGAAGAAACGCCGCCGAGGGCGCGTCGCCAACCCGTGCCCCATGTGCCCCATTTCCCCCAGGAGTTGCCGGGGCGGCGCCCCCGTCGGCGCCCGGGCCGACCCGTCGGCCAGGACCGAAAAGTCAGCATCGCCGCTGCGGGCGTGGCACTTTTGGAGTGGCACGACATACTGTCTGTAGACGACGACGGAGTATCCGGTTGCAAGTCGGAGAGCAGACCAACCGGGCCTTTTCCAGGAGGGCTTTTTGGTACTCGACACGGGGCGCGGGCAGCAACGGGCGCTCGATGACCTGGTGGCAACCGCCCACCAGATCGGCACGGCGGTGGAATCGGTCATCGACGGAAAGGCCGAGGCCGTCAGGCTCGCGCTGATCGTGCTGCTGGCCGAAGGCCACCTGCTTATTGAGGACGTGCCCGGCGTCGGCAAGACGATGCTGGCCAAGGCACTCGCCCGGTCCATCGACTGCTCGGTGCGGCGCGTTCAGTTCACGCCCGACCTGCTGCCGAGCGACATCACCGGGGTGAACGCCTACAACCAGGAGCGGCGCGAGTTCGAGTTCAAGCCGGGGCCGGTGTTCGCGAACATCGTGGTGGGCGACGAGATCAACCGGGCCTCGCCCAAGACGCAGTCGGCGCTGCTCGAGTCGATGGAGGAGCGGCAGGTGACGGTGGACGGCACCACCTACCCGCTCGAGGCGCCTTTCCTGGTGATCGCGACCCAGAACCCGATCGAGATGGAGGGCACCTACCCGCTGCCCGAGGCGCAGCGCGACCGCTTCACCGCCCGCATCTCCATCGGCTACCCCACCGCCGCGGCCGAGCTCGAGATGCTCGACACGCACGGGTCGTCGTCTCCGCTCGACTCGCTTAAACCGGTCGCCACCGCGGTCGACGTGCGCCAGCTGATCGGCGCCGTCCGCGGGGTGCTGGTCACCGGACAGGTCAAGGAGTACATCATCGCGCTCGCGGCCGCGACCAGGTCCGCGCCCGAGCTGCGGCTGGGCGCGTCGCCGAGGGCCGCGCTCCAGCTGCTGCGCGCGTCCCGGGCGCGGGCGGCGCTCGACGGCCGGGACTACGTCATCCCCGATGACATCCAGGCGCTGATCATCCCGGTGTTCGCGCACCGGCTGCTGCCGACCGCCGAGGCGCTGGTCGAGCGCCACCTGCCCGAGCAGGTGGTCGCGCGAATCGTCGCGCAGACCCCGCTGCCGCGGCCCTGACGGGGGGCCGGCCACGTCATGCACAGGCTGCTCGGAGCGCTGACGGTACGCGGCCGGTCGTTCGTCGCGGCCGGCGCCGCGGCGGTGATCTGCGGGCTGCTCATACCGGAACCGGACCTGCTGCGGATCGGCGCGCTGCTGATGGCGCTGCCGCTGCTATCCGCGTTCGGGTCGGGCCGGGCCAGGTACCGGCTGTCCTGCGTTCGCCAGCTGACACCGTCCCGGCTGCCGGCCGGGCAGACCGCCGCGCTGACCATCCGGCTGATCAACGTCTCGCGGCTGCGGACCGGTCTGCTGCTGGCCGAGGACACCGTCCCGTACGCGCTCGGGTCCCGGCCCCGGTTCGTGTTCGAGGGGATCGGCGGCGGCGGGTCACGGGAGTTCACGTACCAGCTCGGGGCGGAGATCCGGGGCAAATACACGATCGGGCCGCTGCGGGTCCGGGTCGCCGACTCGTTCGGCCTGGTGTCGATCACGCGGGCGTTCACCACGACCTCGACGCTGACCGTCACGCCCGCGATCGTGCCGCTCACCCGGCCGCCGCTCGCGGGCAGCTGGCTCGGCGACAGCGACCAGGGCCGGCGGTCCATCGCCGCCAGCGGCGACGATGACGCGGCCCCGCGGGCCTACCGCACCGGGGACAGCCTGCACCGGGTGCACTGGCGGTCGACCGCGCGCTACGGCGAGCTGATGGTCCGCCGCGAGGAGCAGTTCTGGCGGAACACCGCGTCGCTCTTCCTCGACACCAGGCGGACGGGGTACTCCAACGCGCTGTTCGAGCTGGCGGTCACCGCGGCGGCGTCGATCGGCGTCCACCTGGCGGGCGAGGGGTTCGACGCCAGACTCGTCACCGAGCTCGGCGAGGTGGCGAGCCAGGGATCATTCCGCGACACGCTGCTGGAGACGCTGGCCGTGGTCCGGCCCTCCCGGGCGCTCGGGCTCGAGGCCGGCATCCGGGCTCTGGGCAACGGCGACGGGCAGCTCATCGCCGTGCTTGGCGACCTCACGGCCGGGCAGGCGCAGGAGCTGTCGGCCACGCGGCACGGCAGCACCCCGGCCCTCGCGCTGATCTTGTCGGAGAATCAGCGGACCGCCGCCATCAGCGCGCGGACGCTGACCGCGGCCGGCTGGCGGGTGGCGGTGGTGCCCGATGCCGCCCGACTGCCCGTCGCGTGGCAGGAGCTGCACCGGGGCGCCGGGCGCGGCCCCGGGGTCGGCGCGATGGCCGGCCGGGCCAGCCCGGCCGGCCCATCCAGCCCGGCCGGCCCGGCGTCGGCGGCCGCGAACGGCTCGGCCGGGCGGGGGGCGAGCCATGAGTAGTCACCGGCGGACGCTGGCCGCGGCCTTCGCCTCCGCGGCGGCCTCCCTGTCGCTCTACCCCATCTTCACCGGCGGCCTGTGGTTCCTGGCCGGGCTCGGCGCGATCGTGGTGGTGGCGGCGGCCGGCACGGCCACCCGATGGCGGCGGCTGCCCGAGTCCGTCTGCCTGTTCGCCGGCCTGGTCGCGCTGCTGCTCTACCTGAACCTGGTGTTCGCCCACGGCCGCTCGCTGGGGGGCGTGCTGCCGACGCCCGCCTCCGCCCGGCTGCTCGGGCACCTGGTCAGCCAGGGGTTCAGCGAGGCCGGCCGGTACGCTCCCCCGGTCCCCGAGCTGACCCCGATGCTGCTGCTCGCGGCGGGCGGCATCGGGATCGCGGCCCTGCTGACGGACTGGATGGCGGTCCGGCTTGGCAGCGCCGCGCTGGCCGGCCTGCCGCTGCTGCTGCTGTTCACCGAGCCGTTCACGCTCAGCGTCGGCCGCGGTTTCCTCGGCACCACGGTGGCGTTCTGCGTGGGTATCGCCGGGTATCTCGCCCTGCTCAGCAGCGAGGGCAAGGACCGCATCCGCGAGTGGGAGTCGCAGGATCCGGCCGCCCACAGCGCGCCCGACACGAAGGCGCTGGCGGCGGCCGGGCGGCGGGTCGGCTTCGCCTCGGTGATCGTCGCCCTGATCCTGCCCCTGGTCATCCCCGGGCTGCACGTCACCCGGCTGTTCGGCGGGCAGGCGGGGATCGGCGGGCGCGGCGGCGCCGGGGTCAGCGGCGGCGCGGGCGGCGTCGGGTTCCCCGGGGTGGACACGCAGTTCTCGCAGCAGCTCTCGTCGGAGCTGAACACGCCGTCGCAGATCGTGCTCGGGTACAGCACCGCCGTCCAGTCGCCGGACTACCTCCAGCTCTACGTGCTCGACAAGCTCACCGACTCCGGCTGGACGCTCACCCAGCCGGAATCGGTGGTGCGGGTCGACCCGCGGCTGCCGGCCCCGCCCGGGCTCGCGGACGCGTCACTGGACGGCACGGTGAGCACGGCGATCACCATCGCCAGGGACGTCGGGCCCGACCAGCTGAACGCGCTCCCGGTGCCGTACCCGACGACCACCGTCAAGGCCGCGGGGAACCTGGAGGCGGACCGGTCGACGCTGATGCTGTTCGATCAGGGACCGGCCCTCGGCGGCCTGTCGTACCAGGTCACCAGCCTCGTCAACTCCCCCTCTGAGGATGCCCTCGGCACCGCGCCGCCGCCGCCCGCGGCCATCAGGAACCAGTACCAGCAGGTACCCGCCTCCTACGACTCGCTGCGGACGCTGGCCGACTCGATCGTGGCCAAGGCCAAGGCGAAGACCTCGCTCGACAAGGCGGTGGCGCTGCAGAACTGGCTCGCCTACGGGTCATTCAAATACACGCTGAAGGCCCCGACCGTGCTCGACGCGAGCGAGCTGTCCCGGTTCCTGACCGTCACCAAGAGCGGCTACTGCCAGCAGTTCTCGTTCGCGATGGCGGTGCTCGCGCGGCTGGTCGGAATCCCGTCCCGGGTGGCCTACGGCTTCACCTCCGGCTCCCCCGTCGGCGACGACGAATGGCAGGTCACCACCCACGACGCGCATGCCTGGCCGGAGCTGTATTTCTCGGGCTACGGGTGGCTGCGGTTCGAGCCGACCCCGTCCGGTTCGACCGGGCAGGGGACCGCGTACGCGCCGGCCTACGCCACGCTGGCGGGCGGCACCTCGACCGGGACGCCGGGGCAGTCGGCGCCGAACGCCGCGCCGAGCTCGGCGGCCGGCAGCAGCGCGAGCCAGGCGCAGCTGCGCCATATTCTCAGGCAGCAGCTTGGCGGCCAGGGCCCGAACCAGAGCGAGATCGGGGCTACGGCCCCGGCCGCGAGCACGCCGGGCACGAACCCGTGGGAGGTGTTCGGGCTCGTGCTGGCCGGACTGGTGATCCTCGGCCTGATCGCGCCGTGGCTGGCGCGGCTGGCGATCAGGCGGCGGCGCTGGCACCGCCGCAGGCACCTCGACCGGCCGGACCAGGCGGACGCCGCGTGGGCGCACGCGGCCTGGAGCGAGCTCAGGGACGACCTGGCGGACTACGGCGCGGGCTGCCTGCCGAGCGACACGCCGCGGGCGGTGGCGGCCCGTGCGGGCGCGGAGCTGGGCCTGCGCGAGCCGGCGCTGGCCGCGCTCGGCCGGATCGCCATGGCGGAGGAACGGGCCCGGTACGCCGCCCGGCCGACCGACGGCAGCGGCCTCCGGCACGACAGCGTGACCGTCCGGCGGGCCATCGCCGTCGCCGTTCCGCGCCCCACCCGGTGGCGTGGCAGGCTGCTGCCCGCCTCGGTGATCGGCCCGGCTTTGAACGCAACGGCCCAAGCAGCCGACATCTTCGGCCGCCTGACCCCGGAGTGGATCAGCAGGTACCGGACTCCGGCTCCCTAGTAGCCGCCTTCCTGTCGCCTGCGCCAGCGCTCGTCGAACCGTTCCATCATCGAGCCGCGAGCCGGCTGGCCGCGGCCGCCGCGGCGCGAACGACGCGAGCGGCGCTTGCCGGCCGGGCCGTTGGCCGGCCCGCCGCCAAGCGTGACGGTGGCCATCTGCCGCCAGCTGTTCAGTGCCCAGATGCCGCAGAGCAGCAGGACAACGAAACCGCCGGCCGCCAGGCCAATCAACGGCAGGATGATCCCGACGGCAACCATCGCCGCGCCGAGAGCCAACCCAACGAGCGCCTCTACCACCCGACGCCGGTAATGCACGTGGGGATCGCTGGAGCGAACTAGACGGACTAGCCTCCGATCCTCCCTGTAGAGCGCCTGCTCGATCTGCTCGAGCTGGCGCTGCTCATGCTCAGAGAGCGGCACGACGCCTCCCATGGAACCCGGGGGGTGAGGTGACTTTCACCTCACTTGGCTACCGGGTTCATTTCCCAGAATACGAGGCTCCTCACGTTCGGTGGAAGGGGCGTCCGTCGGACCGTCTTGAGAAGATGGCAACAGAGCGGCCGGCCGGACCGCGTCCGTCCCGAACCTCCTGGCGATCTTGTCCACCGCCTGCTCCGCCTCGCGCCAGCCAACCGGCCGGTCGTCGAACGCGAGCTGCCGGGCGGCGCCCTCGGCGGGCCGCAGCCCCGTCGCCCGGACGCCGACGAGCCGCAGCCGGGCCCCGGCGCCGAGCCCGGACCCCTCGTAGAGCTGGCACGCGGCGGCGTAGATCTCCCTGGCCACGTCGGTCGGCTCCGCCAGCGTGCGCGACCTGGTAATCGTGCGGAAGCTGGCCAGGCGGAGCTTGACCGTCACGGTCCGGGCCACGGACCCGGCGCCGCGCAGCGCCCGCGCCGTCCGGCCCGACAGCCGGAGCAGCTCGCGCCTGATCACCTCGGGATCGTCGACATCGGTCGGGAACGTTTCCTCGGCGCCGACGCTCTTCTCTTCCCTGACCGGGCTCACCCGGCGCTCGTCCTTCCCCCACGCGAGGGCCCACAGGTGCTCGCCCGCCGCCCCGAGCTCGCGGCGCAGGGTGGCCTGCGGAACGTGAGCGATGTCACCCACCGTGCGAAGGCCGAGCCGTCCGAGCACCTGCTCGGCGTGGGCTCCCACCCCCCACAGCGCGCTCACCGGCAGCGGGTGCAGAAAATCGAGCACGCCGTCGGCCGGGATCACGAGCAGCCCGTCCGGTTTGCACCGGGCCGATGCGATTTTGGCCACGAACTTGACCGGCGCGACCCCGACCGAGCAGGTAATGGACTGCTGCTCGAGCACCTGCGCGCGGATCAGCTCCGCTATCGCCCGCGGCGGGCCGAGCCTGCGCACCGCGCCGGACACGTCGAGGAACGCCTCGTCGAGCGAGAGCGGCTCCACCTCCGGGGTGATCGCCCGGAAGATGGCCATGACCTCCCTGGACACCGCGCCGTAAAGATCGTGCCGCGGCGGGATGAAGACCGCCTGCGGGCACAGCCCGCGCGCGCGGCCGACCGGCATCGCCGAGCGGACACCGAACGCCCGCGCCTCGTAGGTGGCGGAGAGCACCACGCTGCGCGGCCCGAGGCCGCCGACCACGGCCGGCTTGCCCCGCAGCTCCGGCCGGTCGCGGAGCTCCACGCTGGCGTAGAAGGCGTCCATGTCCACGTGCAGGATCCGGCAGCCGGCGTCATCGGCGGGGCGGTCGGGCATGGTCAACGGTGGCCGAAGATGTGCAAGCGGGCGGCGATGTCGCGCAGTGCCGGGTAGCCGGCCGCCGCCGCCTCGAGGTCGCGCAGCGCATCGGCGGTCGCCGGGTCGGCGCCCACCCCCGGCAGCAGTCCGGCGAAGATCCGCACGCCGTGGGCGTCGCCGGCCCGCAGCCCGGCCCCCTCGATGAGCGCGGTGAGCCCGGCCAGCGTGAACCGGCGGTGATCGGTCAGGCCGACCCGGGCGGGAGGGGCGGCGGGCGCGGGGACGGGCGCAGCGGGGGCCGGGACGGGAACCGACGGGTCGCCCGCATTCGACGTGAGCAGGCGCCGCGCCTCTTCGTAGCGGCCGGCCAGCGCGCGCTGCAGCACCGCCGCGACCACGTTGGCGGCGAGCACGCTGACCGTGCCGCCCGGCCGCAGGACCCGGGCGATGGCCGCCATCGCGGCGGCCGGCGAATCGACGTACTCGAGCACGTTGTGGCAGACCACGAGGTCCGCCGCGCCGTCACCGACCAGCCCGGCGACCTCGCTCGCCTCGCCCTGGACGACGGTCAGGGTGACGCCGAGCTCGGCCGCCCGCCAGCGCGCGGCGGCGAGCGCGTCCGGGCTCGGGTCCACCACCGTGACGTGATGCCCGAGCTTGGCCAGCCGTACCGCGAACCCGCCGGTCCCGGCGCCGACGTCGACGACCTCGAGCGCGGCCCGGCCGACCTGGGCCGCGCGAGCCGCGAGGACCTCGTCGAGCGCGTCCGAGACCTGCGTCGACGGCGCGCCGCGACGGCGCTCGGCGTCGTCGCCGTAGGCGATTCGCGCGGGTGCCTGCGCAGGCCCGAAATCCTTGCCGCTCATCGGGCGTCCCTCCGGGAGATAGTCGGCCCCGAGACATCGGCGTTCACCGACGATATCGGCGCTGGTCAGCGATATCAGCGCAGCGGGGGCGGGCCAGGGTGATGGAAGGCGGGAGCCCTCCAGGCCGGAAGCCTGCCCCCGGGGACAACTCTAGTGCGCTGGGCGGCCCGCCCGCCGTCTGACAGGCCACGACCCACGATCGACACGAAATGTGTTCTTACAATCTCATTACGTTACTATCTGGATCGAACCGGACCGGCCGCGGCGCCGTAATCAGAAATGTGAAGACAACGCGAGCCAGTGCGGCGCAGCGGTCAAATCCGGCAGATCGCCCTTCCGGAGAGCGGTCAAAACCGACACGCCGCCATCATGGAATGTCCAGCCGGGACACAGGCTCGGCACGTATGCTCATCCGCATGCCAGCCCCCGAGCATATTGAACTCCCCCACCCCCGACGGCTACTGCGGACGACCGCGTGGTCGATGGCGGAGTCCGTGGGGCTGCCGTTCGGCACCTACGTGGCGGTAACCGACCTGGTCAGCCCGGATGCGGGACTGCTCGCGGGGACCGCGGTGGTGTGGCTGCTCATCGTGGCCCGGCGGATCGTCACCGGCTCCGTCACCTCGCTGCTGATGATCTCGGCGGTGGTGCTCACCATCCAGACCGCGGTCGCGGTCAGCACCGGCTACCTGTGGATGTTCCAGCTCCAGTTCCCGCTCGCCAACCTGGCGATGTGCCTGGTGTTCGCGCGGACCGCGCCGACCCGCAAGCCGCTCGTCGCGCAACTGGCGGCGGAGGTCGTCGCGTTCAAGCAGAGCGAGGACCATCACCCCGGGCTGCACCGGTTCTTCCAGGGCGCGACGTGGTTCTGGGCCGGGCTGTTCCTGCTGCTGACGCTGGGCATGGCGGTCATGATGGAGACCGAGCCGTTCAAGCTCTTCATGCTGCTGTCGTCGGTCGTCACCCTCGGCCTGACCGCGCTCGGCGCGGGCGTGTGCGCGCTCTGGTTCTTCGCGGTGCTGCGCCGCCTGGGCGTCGGGCTCCGCTTCACCGCCGCCTGACGGGCGAGTTCGAAAAGATCTTGGAAGAAAAGCGTGCTATATGCACGCTTTTCTTCCGTTAGGAACGAAGTTTCCACGATCTTCGTGACCGCAGGGACGCCCGGGGCGGGTGTTACGCCTGGGGACGTGGGGACGGGTCGGGGCGGGGCCCCGGGTTGCTGTCGAAGTCCGCGTCGGCGGGCTCGTCAGGGTCCTCGTCCGGCTCGTCCTCGGGGTCGAGGGAGGGCAGGGCGTCGACGGACGGGTCCCGGTCGAGCGCGGTGGTCGGCTTCTCCGCCTTGATCCGGGCCAGGACGCCGTTGACGAACGACGGCGAGGCGTCGGTGGACAGGTCCTCCGCCAGCGCGACGGCCTCGCTGATGGCCACCCCGTCGGGCACGCCGTCCGCCCACAGCAGCTCGTACACGCCGATGCGGAGGACGTTCCTGTCCACCGCGGGCATCCGCTCCAGGGTCCAGTCGACCAGGTTCCAGGAGATCAGCTCGTCGATGCGCTCGCTGTGGGACGCCACCCCGCGGACCAGGCTGGCCGCGTACTCGGGGACCGGCTGCTCGCCGAGCGACTGCCGCTCGGTGAGCAGCTCGAGCGTCGGCAGCCCGCGCTGCTCAGACTCGAACAGCAGGTCGAGCGCCCGCTTGCGTGCCTTGCTGCGCGCAGCCACCTACGCGCGGCCGAGGTAGGCGCCGGTGCGGGTGTCGACCTTGATCTTCTCGCCGGTGGTGATGAACAGCGGGACCTGGACGGTCGCGCCGGTCTCGAGCGTGGCCGGCTTGGTGCCGCCGGTCGAGCGGTCGCCCTGCAGGCCCGGGTCGGTCTGGGAGATGACGAGCTCGACCGCGGCCGGAAGGTCCACGTAGAGCGGGGTGCCCTCGTTGAACGCGATCGTCACCATCTGCTCCTCGAGCAGGTAGTCGGCCGAGTCGCCGACCACGGCGGCGGGGATGCGCGGCTGGTCGTAGTCGGCCGTGTCCATGAACACGAAGTCGCCGCCCTCGCGGTAGAGGTACTGCATCTCGCGCTTGTCGACGTTGGCGACGTCGACCTTGATGCCCGCGTTGAAGGTCTTGTCGACGACCTTGCCCGACATCACGTTCTTGAGCTTGGTGCGCACGAAGGCCGGCCCCTTGCCCGGCTTGACGTGCTGGAACTCAACGACATTCCAGAGCTGCCCCTCAAGGTTCAGGGTCATGCCGTTCTTCAGGTCATTCGTGCTTGCCACGGATCGTCTCCCATTTATTACAAACCAGTCAGATGCATCTGACTGGTATTACAGGACCAGCAGTTCCCTGGTGGTCGAAGTGAGGGCTCGGGCTCGGTCGCCCGCCGTCACGACCAGCACGTCCTCGATCCGGACGCCGCCCAGTCCGGGCAGGTAGACACCAGGCTCGACGGTGACAGGAACCCGATCGCTCAGCTTACCCGTTCTTCCGTACCCAAGCATCGGCGCCTCGTGGATCTCGAGGCCGACGCCGTGCCCGAGGCCGTGCTGGAAATGCCCGGAATGCCCGGCCGCCTCGATCACGTCCCTGGCGGCGGCGTCGACCGCCCCGGCCTCCACCCCGTCCTCGAGCACGGCGATGCCGACCTGCTGCGCCAGCGCTACCAGTTCGTAGATCTCGCGCTGCCAGTCGGCGACCGCGCCGATCGCCACCGTGCGGGTCATGTCGGCGTGGTAGCCGTCGTGGAGGGCGCCGAAGTCCATCGTGACCAGGTCGCCGCGTGCCAGCGGACGGTCGGTCGGGACGTGGTGCGGGATGGCCCCATTGGGGCCGCTGGCGACGATGGTGTCGAACGCCGGGCGCTCGGCACCGAGCAGGGCCATCTGGTGGTCAAGGCGCAAGGCCACGGACCGTTCGGAATCCCCTGCCTTGATCCCGGGCAGGACCTCGGCCAGCGCCGCGTCGCTGAGCTCGCAGGCTACCTGCAGTTTCTCCAGCTCCACGGGGTCTTTCACCATCCGGAGAACCTCAATCATCGGTCCGAACGGTCGCGTGGTGACTCCCTCGGCCGCCGCCTCGAGCTCGGCGTGGCGTTCGACGGTCATCTCGTGCGCCTCGAACGCCAGCCGCGCGATCCCCCGGCGGGACGCCGCCACCGCCAGCGCGGGCTCGATGAACCGCTCCGTCACCAGCTCGAGGTCGGGGGCGTCGCGCTGCGCCGCCCCGGCGTACCTGAAGTCGGTCGCGAGCACCGCGGCGCCGTCGGCCGGCAGCAGCAGGGCGGCGTTGGAGCTGGCCAGGCCGGTGAGGTAGCGGACGTTGGGGCGGGCGGTGATCAGCGCGGCGTCCGCGTCTGCTTCCCTGATGAGCTGCTGGGCGCGGCGTCGCCGCGCGGCGTGAATCTCCGGCATGCTGCGACTTTAGCCCGTCGGCCGGTCTCAGCCGGCCAGGGCGCGGACCTGCTCGATGTCGGCTACCCGGGCCTCGTGGGTGGCGGCGAGCGCATGGACGTTGAGGGTGGTGACCCCGCTCTCCCTGAAGGCGGCCAGCCGCTCGGCGACGTACCCCTTCGGCCCGATCAGCGCGGTCTTCTCCACCAGCTCGGCCGGGACCAGGGCGGCGGCCTCGTCCTTGCGGCCGGCCAGGTAGGCGTCCTGGATCAGGTCGGCCTCCCGCTCGTAGCCGTAGCGGCAGGCCAGGTCGTGGTAGAAGTTCCGGCCGCGGGCGCCCATCCCCCCGATGTAGAGGGCGAAGGCCGGGCGGGCGAGCTCGCGCAGGTGGGTGACGTCCTCGCCGATGGCGAGCGGGGCGGCCGCGATCACGTCGAGCGGCGGCAGGTCGTCGGCCCGCTTGGCCCGGCCCTTGGCCAGCGGCTCGGCCCAGGCGATGGGGGCCTTCTCCGGGAGGTAGAAGATCGGCTGCCAGCCCTCGGCCAGCTCGGCCGAGAGCTCGACGTTCTTGGGGCCGAGGGCGGCGATGATGATCGGGATGCGGTCGCGGACCGGGTGGTTGATCAGCTTGAGCGGCTTGCCGAGGCCGGTGCCCTGGCCCGCCGGGAGCGGGAGCTGGTAGTGCTTGCCCTGGTAGTCGAGCCGATCGCGACGCCAGACGGACCGGCAGATCTCGATCAGCTCCCTGGTCCGGCCGATCGGGGCGTCGTAGGGGACGCCGTGCCAGCCCTCGATCACCTGCGGGCCCGAGGTGCCGAGGCCGAGCGAGAACCGGCCGCCGGACACGTAGTCAAGGCCGGCCGCGGTCATCGCGGTCAGGGCCGGGGTCCTCGAGTAGATCGGCAGGATGCCCGACGCGAGCTCCAGCGTGGTCGTGCGGGCGGCGATGAAGCCGAGCTGGCTGACCGCGTCGAAGCTGTACGCCTCGGGCACGAAGATGATCTGCAGGCCGGCCGCCTCGAAGTCGGCCAGCTCCTTGACCGTCTCGCTGAAGCCGCCCGCGTAGTTGATGCCCATCCCGACACGCATCGTGTGTCCTCCGTGCTGGTCGCCGCCGTCGTCACCGGGTGCCAATTTAACCCTGATGTTGCGCGGCGGCTATCCCCGGGGCGCTCAGCGGACATCGAGGGCGGGTACCTTGGGGTTGTGGTCTAGACCATTCCGTGGTGTTGTGGTCTAGACCATTCGGGAAGATCATTCCGCCGCAACACGGAGACGGCAAGCTAGTGCACGTAGTGAGTACCGCTGACCCGCTGTCCATCGACGCGTCCGACCTGTGGATCAGGCGCGTCGGCGAGCCGACCCGCACCTCCCCGATGGTCCGCCTGCTGCGCGGCCGGGCCAGCTCGCCGCACTACGTCCACGAATCCGACCGGGTGCTGCTCGACGACACGGTGGGGTCGGCCGTGGCCCACCAGTGCGCGGTCGGCGACCTGCCGTCGATGGAGCCGGGCGGCCCGCGCGAGTACATCTACTTCGACCCGCCGACGACCCGGGCGGCGATCGTGACCTGCGGCGGCCTCTGCCCGGGGCTCAACAACGTGATCCGCGGCCTGGTGCTCGAGCTGGCCGACAACTACGGGGTGACCGAGGTGCTCGGCTTCCGCGACGGCTTCCGCGGCCTGGTCGACGGCAGCGAGCCGGTGCGGCTGAGCCATGACGTGGTGGCCGACATCCACAACCGGGGCGGCACCATCCTCGGCACCTCGCGCGGCGGCCAGGACCCTGCGGCGATGGTGGCGACGCTCGAGCGGCACGGCGTCAGCCTGCTGTTCGTGATCGGCGGGGACGGCACCCTGCGGGGGGCGCAGCGGATCGCCGACGAGGCGGACCGGCGGGGCATCGCGCTGTCGGTGGTCGGCGTGCCCAAGACGATTGACAACGACATCCCCTACATCGACCAGAGCTTCGGCTTCCAGACCGCGTTCACCCGGGCGACCGAGTCGATCAAGTCCGCGCTGACCGAGGCGAGCTCCACCCCGAACGGGGTCGGGCTGGTCAAGCTGATGGGCAGGCATTCCGGTTTCATCGCCTGCTACGCGGCGCTGGCCAGCCACGACGTCGACTTCGTGCTGATACCGGAGGTGCCGTTCGAGCTCGAGGGGCCGGCCGGGTTCCTGGCCTCGCTGCGGCGCCGGGTGGCCAGGCGGGGGCACGCCGTGGTGGTGGTGGCCGAGGGCGCGGGCCAGGAGCTGTTCGCCTACGACGGCGCCGTCGACGCGTCGGGCAACGCCCGGCTGGCCGACATCGGGCCGCTGCTGCGGGACCGGATCCTGGCCGACTTCGCGGCCGAGGGGACCGAGCTCAGCGTCCGCTACGTCGACCCCGGCTACGCGATCAGGAGCGTGGCCGCCAACGGCTGGGACGCGGTCTACTGCCTGCGGCTGGCCCAGGCGGCGGTGCACGCGGCGATGGCCGGGCGGACGGCGATGGTGGTGGGACGGTGGCACGGGCGGTTCGTGCACCTGCCGATCGCGCTCGCGACCGGCAGCCGCAACCAGGTCGACCCGGACGGCGACCTGTGGATGTCGGTGCTCGAGGCGACCGGCCAGCCCGCCCGGTTCAGCTAGCGGCCGTCCGGGGCGGACGCGATGGCCTGCAGGGCCAGGACGTAGCCGCCGAAGCCGAAGCCGGCGATGATGCCGGTCGCGACGCCGGTGATGACCGAGTCGTGCCGGAACCCCTCGCGGGCGGCGATGTTGGAGATGTGCACCTCGACCAGCGGGGCGGTCCGCATCTTGACCGCGTCCATGAGCGCGTAGGAGTAGTGGGTGAGCGCGCCCGCGTTGAGGACGACCGGCGTCTGCTCGTCGCACGCCTGGTGGATCCAGGTGACGAGCTCGCCCTCGTACTCGGTCTGCCTGACCTCGACGTCGAGGCCGAGTTCGTGGCCCGCCTTCACGCACAGGTCGGCCAGGTCGGCGTGGGTCGCCGTGCCGTAGACGGCGGGCTCGCGCTTGCCCAGGCGGCCGAGGTTGGGGCCGTTGAGCACCAGCACCCGGCGCCGGTTCTCGCTCATGCCGCGACTGCCTGGTAGGCCCGCGTGAGCAGGTCCTCGGGCGGGTTGTCGTAGATGACCGGGTTGCCGATGCCGTCAAGGACCACCATCCGCAGGCGCGCGCCGCGGGTCTTCTTGTCCAGCGACATCGTGGCCCGCAGCTCCGGCCAGGCCTGGCGGAGGTAGGCGACCGGCAGGCCGACGTCGGTCAGCAGCTGCCGGTGGAGGTCGACGTCGGCGGCGCTGAGGTAGCCGGCCAGGTGCCCGACCTCGGCCGCGAACACCATCCCGATCGCGACCGCGTCGCCGTGCCTGAAGCGGTACCGCTCGAGCTTCTCGATCGCGTGGGCGAGCGTGTGCCCGTAGTTGAGCGTCTCCCGCAGGCCGGACTCGCGCAGGTCGGCCGCGACCACCCGGGCCTTGACGTTGATCGCCCGCTCGACCAGCTCGCGGGTGTGCGGGCCGTGCGGCACGGTCGCGCCTTTCCGGTCGGCGTCGACCAGGCGCAGGATCTCCCCGTCGGCGATGAAGCCCGCCTTGATGATCTCCGCCAGGCCGGCCACGTAGTCGGGTTTCTGCAGCGTCTCGAGGGTGGCCAGGTCGGCAAGGACGCCATGCGGCGGATGGAACGCGCCGACCAGGTTCTTGCCCTCGGGAACGTCGATCGCGGTCTTCCCGCCGACGGCCGCGTCGACCATGCCGAGCAGCGTCGTGGGCACCAGCACGACCGGGACGCCGCGGAGCCAGGTCGCGGCGGCGAAGCCGGCCAGGTCGGTCGCCGCCCCGCCGCCGATTCCGACCACGCAGTCGGACCTGGTCACCTTGGACTCGGCCAGCCACGACCAGAGCCGGGCGAGGACGTCCACGTTCTTGGCCGCCTCGCCGCTCGGGACCTCGGTCGCGGCGACCGTGAAGCCGGCCTCGGCCAGGGCGCGGCAGGCCGGGCGCGCGATCGCGCCGAGGCTCTCGTCGGCGATGACGGCGACCGTCTCCGCCTTCTTGCCGACGAGCTCGGGCAGCGCGCTCAGCACTCCCGCGCCCACGACGACGTCGTAGGGCCGCTCGCCGCCGACGGTGATCCGCGTCGGGGTCATGCTGCCGTGAGCCGCTTGGCCAGGTCGGCGGCGACTTCCTCGGGGGCCATGCCGTCGGTCGAGACGGTGATCGAGGCGAGCTCGGCGTAGACCGGGCGGCGCTCCTCAAGCATGGCGCGGAGCATACCGCGCGGATTGCCGGGAATCACGACCCGGGGCCGGTCCATGCCGGTGCGCTTGGCGACGGTCGCGAATCCGGCCTCCAGGTAGACGACCACGAGACCGGCCAGCATCCGGCGCACGTCCGGGTCGAGGACCGCGCCGCTGCCGAGCGCGAGCACGCCGCCGCCCGGACCGAAGGACTCAAGCCCGCGCGCGACCGCGCCCCGCTCGAGCTCGCGGAAGACCTGTTCGCCGTCGTCGACGAAGACGTCGCCGATCGGCTTGCTCGCCGCCTTGGCGACGAGCGCGTCGGTGTCGGCGAAGGGGACGCCGAGCTGGCGGGCGAGCAGCGCGCCGACGCTCGACTTGCCGGCCGTCGGCGGGCCGACCAGCACCACGCCGGACGCGCCGCGGGCGACGGCGCTGGCATCGCGGCCGGCGTCGCCGCTGGTGGTGCGGCCGGGGTCGCTTCCTGGGTCGCTTCCTGGGTCGCTTCCCGCGTCGCTTCCGGTGCCGGGGGCGCTCACGAGATCACCATGGACTTGAGGTAGCCTTCCGCGTTCCTGCGCAGCTCTTCCACCGAGTCTCCCCCGAACTTCTCCGTCGCCGCCTCGGCCAGCACGAGCGCCACCATCGCCTCGGCCACCACCCCGGCGGCCGGCACCGCGGTGACGTCGCTGCGCTGGTTGATCGCCTTGGCGGGCTCGCCGGTGGCCACGTCGATCGTCTCGAGCGCGCGCGGCACGGTCGAGATCGGCTTCATCGCGGCCCGCACCCGGAGCACCTCGCCGGTGGACATGCCGCCCTCGATCCCGCCGGCCCGGTTGGTTCGCCTGCGCACCCCGCCGGGGCCGAGGTAAATCTCGTCGTGGGCGTGCGAGCCGCGCCGGGCCGCGGTGGTGAACCCGTCGCCGAACTCCACCCCCTTGATCGCCTGGATGGAGACGAGCGCGCCGGCCAGCCGCGCGTCGAGCTTCCGGTCCCACTGGGTGAAGCTGCCGAGCCCCGGCGGCAGCCCGTGCACGACGACCTCGACCACGCCGCCGAGGGTGTCGCCGTCCTTGCGGGCCGCGTCCACCGCGGCGATCATCCGGGCGCTGGTGTCCGCGTCGGCGCAGCGCACCGGGTCCTCGTCGATGCGGGCCAGGTCGGCCGGCTCCGGCACCGGCGCGTCGTCGGGCACCGCGACCGCGCCGAGACCGACCACGTGGGAGAGGATCTGCACGCCGAGGGCCTGCTCAAGCACCCGCTTGGCGACCTCGCCGAGCGCGACCCGGGCCGCGGTCTCGCGGGCGCTGGCCCGCTCCAGGATCGGCCGGGCGTCGGTGTGCCCGAACTTCTGCATGCCCGCCAGATCCGCGTGACCGGGCCTGGGCCTGGTCAGCGGGGCGTTGCGGGCCTGGCTGTCCAGCTCCTCCTGGGTCACCGGGTCGGGGGACATGACCGTCTCCCACTTCGGCCACTCGGTATTGCCGACCCGGATCGCGACCGGCCCGCCGAGGGTGACGCCGTGCCGAACGCCGCCGGTGAGCTCGACCTCGTCCTGCTCGAACTTCATCCGCGCGCCGCGCCCGTAGCCGGCCCGCCGCCGGGCGAGCGCCCGCGCCACGTCGCCGCTGGTCACCCGCACCCCGGCCGGCACGCCGTCACAGATCGCCGCGAGCGCCCGGCCATGCGACTCGCCCGCCGTCAGCCACCGAAACATGATGTTCACCCTACCGTCAGCAGGGGCCCCGCCCTGCTCGCGCCTGTCGGTGGCGTAGCCGACAGGATCGCCGGTCTGTCGGCTACGCCACCGACCGCGCCTATCGGTGTCGCTGGCGTAGCCGACAGGTAGTGGGCGGGCGCCGCCACGGAACGGGGCGAGTGGTGCGGTGGAGGCGAAGCACGGGACCGTTCGAGATGAGGGGTTTGGCCTTTGCCTTACGGCGCGAGGCGGAGGCGGAGGCGGCGCAGGCGGGGCTGCAGCCGGGCGGCCAGCTGGTTGGCGACCGCGGCGGCGTCGGCCCGGTCGGCGGGCCTGAAGGCGATCTCGAGGTCGGCGTCGGGGGCGCCGGGCGCCAGGGTGAAGTCGGCGACGACCTCGGCGACGGCGGCGTGGATGTCGGGGTCCTCGTGGGCGGGAGGCGGCGGCTGGCCGGCCGCGAGGGCCGCCAGCCGGGCGCCCTCGACGATCAGCGGCACCGGGCCGGCGATGTCGATCACGACGGCGTCGGCCTCGGCCCGGGCGGCCGCCCACAGGCGCGGAGCGGGGACCGGGACCGGGCGGGCGTCCCGGCGCCACCGGCCGAGCGGGTCGGCCCCGGTGAACGCGATGACCGCCGGGCGGCCGTCGTTGCCGATCAGCTTCGGCAGCGCCATCTCGGTCTCTTTCTCGGTGCCGTCGTCGTTGGCCTCGGCCAGCACGGCCACGATGGGGACGAGCAGCCTGGTCGCGGCGACGGCGGTGAGGGCCGCGTGCTCGGTGGCCTCGCCCGCCTGGTAGGCGGCGAGAATCGCGGTGACGGCGGGATCGGCGTCTCCCGTGTCGCCCGCGGGTCTTGTCGGTCTCGGTCGCACGGGTCCGACCCTACCGCCGGTGCCCTCGGCCGGGCGGCGGCGCGACGCCTGGCGGACAGCAGACGGCTACCGGATGTAATGAAAGCGATGAAAGCTGCACTTTGCCCTGGGTACTGTCGATTCGCGCGGCAGAATCGGTTGAGCACACATGTCGGATATGGGAACCTCATGACCTGCGGCTACGTGCAGGCCCCCTGACGAGACCGATGTGCGGACCAGAGGTAGCGGCGCTAGCGGGAAGGAGCAGTCTTCGTGGGTTCTGCACGCGAGTCAGCGCAGCCTGCGCGGATATTTCCCGGCACGCCGATGCGGAAAGTCATACCGCCGCGCATGGTCGGGCCCTACATGAGCGGGCAGCGCGGGGTGGTCGCCGGGTACGTGCACCGGGTTCGCGACATCGTCTTCAGGAACCCGGCAGACGCGTTCTATGCGCTCGGCCTAGGCTACGAGGGATCAGACTTCAAGCCCGACATGGCCGAGTTGTACTTCCTGTGCTGGCAGGCCAGGGAGATCGACGGGTACGTGCCGGTCACCGTGCGGGGGCCTGCCGGACGGGCCGAGTTCTACCTCGAGCCGATCCAGATCCCCGTCTCGACCACACTGTGCAGGCTGGCAGACGCCGGCGAGGAACCGGTCGCCCGGTACGACGGGCTGGCCTGGCGACGGCCTCGGGAGGGATAAGCGCTTATGCGATACCGGCTGATGGCCTCCTACCTCGGCGCCTCCTACCAGGCCGCGGTCGGCCCGTCCGACCGCGACGTGACGCTGTTCGCCGCGCCGCCGCCGCCCGAGGAGCACGGGTTCTCCCCGGTGCCCGGCGGCGGCATCTGGCGCAAGCAGGTGCGCCTTGACGATCTTGACGGGCTGTGGGAGTCGCGTCCGATCGGGTCCTATCACGGCGAGCCGTGCCTGGTCCTTGACGACCTCGGCGACCGGATACACATCGTCTACCTGGGCATGGACGAGCGCCGGGCCGGGCAGCTGGGCTACTGGCAGGTCGACCGGGGTGTGTTCGAGGTCGTGGTGCAGCGGCATGAGGTCACCGATCTGGCCGAGGAGCGGCACGAGTTCCCCATCGCGCTGCTGCTCTCCGCGCTGCCGCGCGCGCTCGACGCGGGCGCGGGCAACGGCGCCGGCTCGATGGCGGGCTCCGGTTCCGGTTCGATGGCCGGCTCGGGAGCGCGGGCGGGGGCCGGGGTTGGGAACGGCGGGACCGGGATCGGCCGGATCGCGCTGCCGAGCGGCGGCCGGGGCGCGAGCGCGGCCGACGGCGGGATCTCGACCAGGAACGGTCAGTCGGCCATCGGGACCCGTCAGCTGCCCGCGGCCCAGCCGCAGCAAGCGCCGCCTGGCCGGCCGCCCGCCGCCGGGCCGCAGCTGCAGCCGGCCGGGCAGGCGTCGATGCACCAGCCACCGCAGCCGTCGATGCAGCCACCGCAGCCGTCGATGCAGTCGCACCAGCAGTCGGTGCAGTCGCACCAGCAGTCGGTGCAGCAGCAGCCCGCGGTCGCGGGCGGCCAGCAGATGACCGGCGGCTATCAGACGCAGCCGGGAATGGCGCCGAACGGGGTCGGGGCCCCGGGCAGCGCCTCGGCCGCTGCCTCGCCGATGATGCAGCAGCAGCAGCCTTCGAGCGCTCAGCTGGCCGGACCGCAGCAGCCCGGGACCGCGCCGGGGGCCCTTCCGCCGGGGACCCTCCCGCCCGGGTCGCAGCAGACGCAGGCGGCGCCGCAGTTCGGTGACGCGACGCCTGGCCTGTCGTCGGGCGCATCCGCGGGCCCGTCCGGCTCGCCTCAGTTCCTCGGCGGTATTCAGTCGCCGCCGGCCCGGCCGGATTCCGCCGCGCAACCCGGCTTCGCGGCCCAGCCGGGCTTCGCGGCCCAGCCGGGCTTCGCGGCCCAGCCGGGCTTCGCGGCCCAGCCGGGCTTCGCGGCGCAGCCGGGGGCCGGCCCGCAGCAGTTCGCCGGCGCCGCAACGCCTGCCGCCCAGCAGGCCACGGGTACCCAGCAGACGCCGGTCATGCAGCCGCCGACGGCCACCCAGCAGCCCGGGGGCGCGCCGCAGCTGCCCAACGCGCAGCCGCCCGCCGCGGTGGCCGCGTGGCATGGCTCGCCGGTGCCTGACGGCAACGGCACCTGGTACTACCAGCCGAACGCCGGCGCCCAGAACGGGCTCGCCGCGAACGGCGTCTCGCAGAACGGGCTCCCGCAGAACGGGCTCCCGCAGAACGGGCTCTCGCAGAACGGGCTCCCGCAGAACGGGCTCCCGCAGAACGGGCTCCCGCAGAACGGCGCCCTGCAGGCTGACCCGATGGCGAACGGCCTCGCCGCGCAGGGCACGCCGCTGGCGAACCCGCCGTCGGCGGCTCAGGCGGCTCCGGCCAACGCGGGGATGGGATCGCCGCCGTTCGGACAGCCGACGCAGGCGGCACCGGGGTACCAGCAGACGACCGCGAGCGCGGGCTACCAGCAGCCGACGGCCGCGGCCTACCAGCCGTCTGCGGGCACCGGCTATCAGGCGCAATCGCTTCTGCCGCCGCCGTCCTTCCCGCAGCCGCAGTCCGTCCCGCAGGGACAGTCGCCTCAGCCGGCGCAGTCCTTCGGGCAGCAGCAGTTCCCAGGGCCCGCGCAGCTGCCGCAGCCGGCCCAGTTCTCCCAGCCCGTCGCGGGGCCCGCGCTGACGCCGACGCCGCAGATGCCTGCCCGGCCCGCGCCGGCCGCACCGTCGCCCGCCCCGCTGGCGGACGGCGGGACGACCCCGGCGGACGCCGGCGGGGTCAACCTCGGGCTCCCACTGTCCGGCCAGGCGCCGGCCGCCGCCGCGCCGACGTCGCCGCTGGCGGCTCCCCCGCTGCCGAGCTCCAGTCCGCAGCCGAGCGCCGGCCCGTTCCTGTCTGCCCCCGCGCCCGCGCCCGCGCCCGCGCAGGCGCAGCCGGCCGCGCCGTCGCGGCCCGCCCCGGCGGCGGCGGCCGCCGCGAGCGCGTTCGGCCGGCTGACCGGCGCCGCCAGCGCGGTCCGGGGCCGCCGGGCGGCACGCAAGCCGCGGCTGGCCATGTCCGCGATCTTCGCCGACCTGGTGGACACGGCGGACATCCCGCGGTCCGCCTACGCAGTCGACGAGGAAGTCACCGGCGCCATGTGCCTGTTCAAGACCGAGGGCGGCTACGAGGTGTTCAGCTGCGCCGAGGACGCCCGGCACGAGGTCCGGTTTTTCGAGGACGAGGAAGCCGCTTACTTCTACCTTTTCGGCGTCCTCGCGGCCGAGGCGCTTCGCAACGGACGACTGAGCCCGCGCAGAGGCTGACCATTTAATGGGCAACACGAACAAACAGAATGAGCGGAAACCATCGCGTTAGCTCCACAACTGCGGCTAAAGTTAAATAGCCGGCGGGGCTGACGGTCCCCCGCTCCCCAAGCAGCCCCGTCGGCCTACCCTCCCCGATAATCACCGCGATGCGACCTCCCGCCGCCACCGTGCGCCGACGCAAATCCATTGCGCACCATGGGCATCGCAAACTAACAACTGCACCATCAGAAACGCCGATCGCGTTTATGATCCGATTGACATAAATGGCAATTTGTCACTTTGATACACGATCGTGATTGGCTGAAATAGGTCATTTGACCGCCTGGCGGCCCGGATAAGCGGGCTCCGGGCGGCGCCCGGAGCCGTCGGCGGCGCCCCGGCGCGACGGCAAACTGTGGGCGTCCGGGCGGGGCATCCCGGCCGCCTTTTCCGTATGCTGATCGGCATGACGATCCCGCTTACGGGCACCCAGTACGAGATCGAGGCAGGCGACTACCGGGCCACCGTGACCGAGCTCGGCGCCGGCCTGCGACAACTCGAGCACTCCGGAACGCCGCTCGTGACTAGCTTCGACGCCGACCAGCTGCCGCCGCACAGCGCGGGCGAGCTGCTCTCCCCCTGGCCCAACCGCGTCGACGCCGGCCGCTACTCCTTCGACGGCGTGCGGTACCAGCTGGCCCTGTCCGAGCCCGCCCTCGGCAACGCGATCCACGGGCTGACCCGCTGGGTCCCGTGGACCAGGACCGCGCACGACCGCAGCGAGGTGACGCTCACCAGCGTTCCGCACGGGTCGCAGGGATACCCGTTCGCCGTGCAGGTCGATGTGACCTACCGGGTCGACGCCGAATCCGGCCTGCACGTCACCGTCACCGCCGCCAACAAGGGCAGCCGTCCGGCGCCCTGGGGCTACGGCCAGCACCCCTACCTGACGGTGGCGACGCCGACCGTCGACGACTGCGAGCTGACGCTGCCCGCCGATCGGTGGCTGCCCGTCGACGGCCGCCTGATCCCGTCCGACGCGCCGCAGAGCGTGGCCGGGACCGAGTACGACTTCCGGACCGCGCGCAAGCTCGGCGACACCAAGCTCGACACCGCGTTCACCGGGCTCCGCCGCGAGGAGGACGGCCTGGCCTGGGTCCGGCTGCAGGCCGGCGGCAGGCGGACCGGGGTGTGGATGGACGCCAGCTGCGGGTGGCTGCAGGTCTTCACCAGCGACGGCCTTGAGCCGGAGCGCACCCGCGCGGCGCTGGCGGTCGAGCCGATGACCTGCCCGCCGAACGCGTTCGAGAGCGGGCAGGACCTGATCGTGCTGCCGCCCAGGGGATCGGCCACCGTTCGGTGGGGGATCAGGAACCTTCCCTAGCGCGGGCCGCCGCCTCGCGTCGGACCCGGGCGAGATCCTCGGGAGTGTCCACGTCGTCAGGGCGCCCGGTGTCCCCGCATTCGATGAGCGTGACCAGTTCGGGGTGCGCCCGCAGGAAGGGGCGCGCCCCGGTGTCGCCGGCCGCGAGCTCGAGGACGGCCGCCCAGTGCTGCCGGGCGATGAGCACCGGATTACGCGGCCTTCCCTGGTAGGCGGCGACCGCCAGGCCGGCCCCGGACCGGAACGCCCCGATCAGCCGCCGGACCGACTCGACGCCGACCAGCGGCTGGTCCGCCAGCGCGATCACGGCGGCCTCGGCGTCACCGTGGTCAAGCGCGAGCAGTCCCGTCGCCAGCGAGGACCCCATGCCGGTCTCCCAGTCCGGGTTGTGCACCGTCACCACCCCCGGTATCTCGACCGGGACCGCGCCGGTCACCACGATCACCGGATCGGCCCCGCCGTCGCCGAGCAGCGCGACGCCGCGCTCGGCCAGCGTCGAGCCGGCCAGGTCGACCAGCGCCTTCGGCTGCCCCAGGCGGGATCCGCTCCCCGCCGCGAGCAGCACCCCGGCAACTCCCACCTGCCACCCCCGTTCCCCGGCGGCCGCCGTCGCGCCCCGGTGCCTGCCGGGGCGGCCATTAACCAGTCGCGCCGCTTCGCCGACCCTCTTACCCTAGAGCGATGGTGCCCACCGCACATCTGCTCGCGTTCACGATTACCGCGCTCGTGCTGATCGCGATCCCGGGCCCGAGCGTGCTGTTCACGGTCAGCCGGGCGATCGCCCTTGGCCGGGTGGCCGGGGTGGCCACCGTGGCCGGCAACACCGTCGGCGCCTTCACGCAGGTGGTGGCGGTCGCGTTCGGCCTCGGGCCGCTCGTCGAGCGGTCGGTCGCGCTGTTCACCGTGCTCAAGCTGGCCGGCGCCGCCTACCTGGTCTACCTCGGCGTCCAGGCCATCAGGCACCGGCAATCGCTGGCGGAGGCGCTCGGGGCCGAGGTTGAGCGCAAGACCGCCGCCCGGCTGGTGATCGACGGGTTCACCGTCGGCGTCACCAACCCGAAGGTGATCGTCTTCTTCGCGGCCATGCTGCCGCAGTTCGTGGACCGCCAGGCGGGTGACGTCCCGATGCAGATCATCGCGCTCGGCGCCATCTTCGCCGGCATCGCGCTGATCAGCGACAGCGCCTGGGCGCTGGCGGCCGGAACGGCCCGCGCGTGGCTCGCCAGCTCGCCCCGGCGGCTCGCCCTGATCGGCGGCGCCGGCGGCCTGGCCATGATCGGCATCGGCACCCGGCTCGCCTTGGCCGGCCGGCCGGACTGAGCCCAGACCGGGCCGGGTCCGTCAGGCGCCGGTCGTCTCGGGGTGGATCCGGCCGTCGGTGCTGGTGAGGGCCTGGCCGGTGCCGCCCCAGCGGAGCTGGATGAGCTCGGCCGCGATCGAGACCGCCGTTTCCTCCGGGGTACGCGCGCCGAGGTCGAGGCCGATCGGCGAGCGCAGCCGGGCCAGCTCCTGCTCGGTCAGGCCGATGGCGCGCAGCCGCTCCAGGCGGTCGGTGTGGGTGCGGCGCGAACCCATCGCGCCGATGTAGCCGGCCGGGGTCCGCAGCGCCACCTCGAGCACCGGCACGTCGAACTTCGGGTCGTGGGTGAGCACGCAGATCACCGTCCGCGCGTCCACCTCGGCCCCGGCCAGGAACCGGTGCGGCCAGTCGACCACCACCTCGTCCGCGCCGGGGAACCTGGCCCTGGTCGCGAACACCGGCCGCGCGTCGCACACGGTGACGTGATAGCCGAGGAACTTGCCGACCCGGGCGACGGCGGCGGCGAAGTCGATCGCGCCGAACACCAGCATCCGGGGCGGCGGCGCGAACGCGTTCACGAACACCGCGAGCTCCTCGCCCAGCCGCTCGCCGTGCTCGCCGTAGCGGCGGATGCCGGTCAGCCCCTGGGCGAGCATGCCGCGAACGTCATCGTCGGCCGCGGCGTCGAGCCGCTCCCCGCCGCCGAGCGACCCGCCCGACGGCCGGGCGGGGTCGGCCCAGATGACCCGGCGCGCGCCGATCCGTCCGGGTCCCGAGATGACCGTCGCCACCGCCACCGGCTCGCCCCGCTCGACCGCCGCCGCGATGTCGCCAAGCTCGGGGAACGTCGCCTTGCTGACCGGCTCGACGAAGATGTCGAGGATGCCGCCGCAGGTCAGGCCGACCGCGAACGCGTCGTCGTCGCTGAAGCCGTAGCGCTGGAGGACCGGCTGACCCGACTCGATGACCTCGTTCGAGAGCTCGTAGACGGCCCCTTCGACGCAGCCGCCCGAGACCGAGCCGATCACCTCGCCGCCGCCCTCGACCGCCAGGGCGGCGCCGGGGTCGCGGGGCGCGCTGCTGAACGTGTCGACCACGGTGGCGAGCCCGAACGTCTCGCCGGACTCCCACCACTTGGTGATCGTGTCAAGGATGTCGCGCACAGCCGCACCTCAAAGTCTCACTGTTACTTCCACGCTACGACAGCCCCGCCGTCGAGGGCTACGCCGGGTTTAGCGATTGGTTAATTGAACCCGTCATCGCCGCGAACTATGCCGGGCCGAGGATCGCCGCCACCGCCAGCCGCATGATCCGCGGCAGCTCGGGGTCGGCCGGCCGCTCGGCGCCGCCGTCCAGCTCCTCCGGGCGCAGCCACCCGTGCTTGTCGATCGTCGCCCGTTCCAGGGCCTCCTGTCCCGCGAAGCTGACCGCCGCGTCGCTCAGCGCGATCGCGTAGAACGTCTGGTCCTGGTCGAAGTGCATGCCCGCCCACCAGAACTCGATCGGGCCGGTCGCGAACGGCTCGCCAAGCAGCTCGGGATCGACGACGATGCCGGCCTCCTCGAGCAGTTCCCGTGCGGCCGCCTCGCGCAGCGTCTCGCCGTCCTCGACCGCGCCGCCGATCGTGAACCAGAACGGGTCACGCGGCCGCAGCGGGTCCCAGCCGTGCAACAGCAGCACGCGCCCTTCCTGATCGACGGGAAGGACGCGGGCCGTGTTACGCCGGAATCTCACTCCACGATCTTAGAGATCGGAATCTCCAGGATGTCGCGCGCGCCGGCCGCCTTGAGCGCCGGGATCAGCGTGTTGACGCCGCGCTTGGGCACCACCGTCTCGACCGCGTTCATGCCGGTATTGGCCAGCGCGGTGACCGTCGGCGAGGACATCGCGGGCAGCATCGCGGCCACCGCGTCGAGCTGGTCGGCGGCCACGTTGAGCTTGAGGAGCACGTTCCCGCGGGCCCTGATGGCGCCGCTGAGCAGCAGCGTGATGTCCTCCATGGCCGCGCGCTTGGCCGGGTCGGCGTAGGCGGCGGCGCAGGCGACGAACTCGGTGTAGCTGGTGAGGATCGTCTCCAGGATGCGCAGCCCGTTCTTCCGCAGCGACGACCCGGTCTCGGTCAGGTCGACGATCGCGTCGACGATGTCGGGCACCTTCGCCTCGGTCGCGCCGTAGGACGGCACGATCATCGCCTTGACCCCGTGCTCGGCCAGGTACCGCTCGGTCATCGCCGGGAACTCGGTCGAGATCCTGATCCCGTCGGGCAGGTCGGCGACCGACCGCCAGGGCGCGCCGTCGGGCACCGCGAGGACGACCCGGACCGGGTTGGAGGTCGCCTTGGAGTACTGCAGCTCGCCCAGCGAGACGACGTCGGCCTGGGTCTCGGTGATCCAGTCGCGGCCGGTGATGCCGATGTCGAACAGGCCCCGCTCGAGGTAGGAGGGGATCTCCTGCGGGCGCAGGAAGCGCACCCGCTCGATCCGCGGGTCGTCGATCGAGGCGTGGTAGTCGCGGTCCGACGCCCGCCGGACGGTCAGGTCGGCGGCGTCGAAGAGGTCGAGGGTGGCTTTTTCTAGCGAGCCCTTGGGGAGAACCAGTGAGAGCATGGAGATCAAAACCTTTTCTTCCGAACGGACGCGTGGTTCCACACATACGGCAAGCGCCGCGCCCCGGCCAGCCGGACGCGCACGGGCGCGCGTCAGCACACTGACTAGTGAAACAGGGGTTACGCGGCGCCGCTAATGTCGCGTTGCGTTCTTCGGAAGGTGACCGCAGCGGATGTCGCGAAGCAGGATCGCGGTGTCGAGCGCCGCCACGACCGCCTCCCATCCCTTGTCCTCGCTGCTGTCGGGCAGCCCGCTGCGATCGCGGGCCTCCTCAATCGTGTTACACGTTAGCACGCCGTTGCCGACCGGCGTTCCGGCGTCGAGGGCCACCCGGGTCAGCCCGGCCGTGACCGCGTCGCAGACGTACTCGAAGTGCGGGGTGCCGCCGCGGATGACCGCGCCCAGGCAGACCACCGCGTCAAAGTGCTTGGCGAGCTCCTGCGCGACGACCGGGAGCTCGACCGCGCCGGCGGTCCTGACCATACACACGTCGGTCACGCCGCAGGCCTTGGCCGCCGCGGCGGCCCGGTCGAGCAGCGAGTCGGTGATCTCCTCGTGCCAGCGCGTGCACGCGATGGCCAGGGCCAAGTCGGCGGCGTCGACGACAGCCAGATCCGGCCGCCCCTGTCCGCTCATGCCGGTCCCCTTCTGCTCGCCGCGCCCTCTGAACGTGGTCGCGTGAGCCAATCCTACTGGGCTCCCGGCCGGCCCGGGTAGGACGGGCGTCACCCGTGGTTGACGCCGCGGGCGGCCGTCTGATATCTCCAGTCTCGGCACTTTTGTGGGAGTGGCCGACTGCGGTCTCCCAGGAGCGGGGGACCGGTTGTGGCGCGCAAGACTATGCGGTTCCGCTGGGTAGTCGCGATGTACCTGGCCTACGGGGTGGTCACGGTAATCGCGGTGCGGCTGCTGTCGTCGGGGGCGGAGAAGCTGTGGTCCGGCGATCGCGCCGTCCTCCTGATCCTGGTGGCAGCCGCGGCCGCCGCGGCCGTGACCCTGGGCGTGTGGCGGGTTCATGGCGGCGGCGACACCGTTCGCGGCGCGCTGCGGCGGCGGCGCCAGCTGGCCCGGGCCCTGGTGGACACCCCCGGTAAGCTCCGCGCCCGGGCGCCTCTGGCGGCCGGGTGCCTCACCCTGGCCTCGTTCCCGGCCATGTTCCTGGCGTTGGTGGCGGCCCCGCGCGCGGGCGGCGTGCAGCTGCCGCCCGCGGCAGACGCCCGGCTGCAGCTCTGGTGCGTCGCGGTGGGCGCGGTGGTCGCGATCGTCGGGCTGGGCTGCTGGTACGGCGCCGGCAGCCTGGTGCGAGCTCTGGTCACGGACGGTTTCACCGCGTCCGCCGTCGTCTTCACGGTCGCGCTAGCGGCCGTCTCGCCGCTGATGGTCGCGCACCACGTCGAATCCCGCGGCGCCTGGCAGGGCGTGGCCGCGGCGCAGTTCTCGTGGCCGCTCGCGGGCATGTTCGTCTGCGGGGCCGTGTCCGGGCGGCGGAAGAGACGGCTGTACCGAAGGGCGGACATGACGGTGAACTCGTCGGTTGGCTCGTCCGCGAAGCCGGGGATCGACGGTTACTACGACCTGATCCTCGAGTCGCCGGGCAGGCGGAAGATTCCGGTCATCCAGGCGATCGTCACGGTGACAGGAATGGCGGTAGAGGAGGCCATGGACCTGGTCGACGACGCTCCCGGGCACGTTCTGCGCCAGGTCACGGGCGAACGCGCGGACCGGGCCAAGAACCTGCTGGAGGGCCTCGGCGCGGTCGTCACCGTCAGCAGCGATCCGGGCTGGGACTGACCCGCCACGGGCACAACGGCGGATTGGCGCTTCGCGATGTGGCTGCGGTTAGGCGATCTGGTGGCCCAGGCGGTCGCGCTTGGTGGCTAGGTAGCGGAGGTTGTCGGGGGTGGGCTGCGGGGGCAGCGGGATCCGGGTGACGCCGAAGCCGTGGGCGGCGAGGGCGTCGACCTTGGCCGGGTTGTTGGTCAGCAGCCGGACCGAGCGGACGCCGAGGTCGCCCAGGAGCTGGGCGGCGACCGAGTACTCGCGGGCGTCGACCGGGAGGCCGAGCTCGAGGTTGGCGTCGACCGTGTCGACGCCGCTGTCCTGGAGCTCGTAGGCCTGCAGCTTGGAGAGCAGGCCGATGCCACGGCCCTCGTGGCCGCGGAGGTACAGGACGACGCCGCGGCCGCGCTCGGCGATCTTGGCCATGGCCGCGTCGAGCTGGGCGCCGCAGTCGCAGCGGTGCGAGCCGAACACGTCGCCGGTCAGGCACTCGGAGTGCACCCGGGTGAGCACGTCGTCGCCGTCGCCGTCGGCCAGGTCGCCGTAGACCAGGGCCAGGTGCTCGGTGCCGTCGACGTCGGAGCGGTAGCCGTAGGCGTTCCAGCGGCCGTAGGCGTTGGGGATGACCGTCTCGGCCACCCGGGTGACCAGGCGCTCGGTCCGGCGGCGGTGCTCGATGAGCTGCTCCACGCTGATCAACGCGAGGCCGTGGGAGTCGGCGAACTTCCGCAGCCCGGGCAGTCGCAGCATCGTGCCGTCGTCGCCGATCACCTCGCACACCACGCCGACCGGCGGCAGCCCGGCCAGCACGGCCAGGTCGACGGCGGCCTCGGTGTGGCCGCGCCTGCGGAGCACGCCCCCCTCGGCGTACCGGAGCGGGAACACGTGACCGGGGCGGACCAGGTCGGCTGAGGTGCTGTCGGGGCTGGCGAGGAGCTGGATGGTCTTCGCCCGGTCGGCGGCGGAGATGCCGGTGGTGATGCCGGCCCGCGCGTCCACGCTGATCGTGAAGGCGGTGCCGTGGTGCTCCTGGTTCTCGCTCGTCATCTGGGGCACGTTCAGCCGGTCGAGGTCCGGTCCGAGCATCGGCACGCAGATCAGGCCGCGGCCGTAGCGGATCGTGAACGCGAGCAGCTCGGGGGTGGCCTTGCTGGCGGCGAAGACGATGTCGCCCTCGTTCTCCCGGTCGGCGTCGTCGACCACGACCACCGGGCGGCCGTTGGCGATGTCCTTGATCGCCCGGGTGACTTCGTCCATCGGGATGTCGGAGAGTTCGGCGTCCACGTTCCGCATGTTCAGTTCATCGTCCAGAATCTGAGTGGGTGTGAGGTCCGTCATTTGGTGCCTCCGGTCAGGGTCAGCTTCTCCACGTACTTCGCGATCACGTCGACCTCGAGGTTGACCTCGTCGCCCGGTTGCTTGCTGCCCAGCGTGGTGCGCTTGAGCGTCTCGGGGATGAGAGAGACCTCGAACCAGTCATTGTCAATGCCGGAGACGGTCAGGCTGATTCCGTCGACGGTGATGGAGCCCTTGTGGACCACGTATTTGGCGAGGTCGGGCGGGAGACTGATCCGGACGACGTCCCATTCGGCATGGGAGACGCGGGCCTGGATCGTGCCGGTGCCGTCGGTGTGGCCCTGGACGAGATGGCCGCCGAGACGGTCCTCGAGGCGGACCGAGCGCTCGAGGTTGACCGGGGTGCCAGGGAAAAGGGACTTGAGGCTGGAGTGGCGAAGGGTTTCGCCCATCACGTCGGCTGTGAAACCGGTTGGCGGGGAACCGCCCAGGAGACTGGTGACGGTGAGACAAACGCCGCTGACGCAGATGGAGTCGCCGATGCGGGCGTCGCTGGTGACGACCGAGCTGCGGATATAGATTCTGGCGAAATCACCCTGCTGGTCGACGTCCTCGACCTCGCCCAGGTCCTCAACGATGCCGGTGAACACCCGCGCCCTCCTCCGGTCACTGGCTCCGGGGGACGCGGTAGCCCGCCGAGGCGGCCGCGCCCAGGTATGCGGCGCAGCCTGCGCCGCCTGGGCACGGACGGCATCAGCCGACCGCGCGCGTGCTGCCTCCCATCCGGACTTTAACCGTCGGTACCGGAGTTTCACCGGTTCGGCCAGCCGCTGGTGCGGCCGGTTCGCGGACTATCA
>Ga0335072_10001463_pt1 | contig 38402 bp, 56 predicted proteins | sample Lox_Sample_21_FD_206725 | JGI IMG/M metagenome (GOLD analysis project Ga0335072, IMG submission 206725) | Soil microbial communities from Loxahatchee National Wildlife Refuge, Florida, United States - Lox_Sample_2.1 | ecosystem: Environmental > Terrestrial > Soil > Wetlands | place: USA... | reverse complement strand
GCTTCGAACGCTGGCGTAACGCGCGGATCAGGTGCGAATCATGCGCGGATCAGGTGCGGATTGGGATTAAATCATGCGCACTGCGCATTTTTTTGTTGACACGCGGGGGACACTTCGGCGATAACAGGACTCGCACCACGTTTCACCGAATCGCTAGCGGGTTCGCCCGCACCTGAAAGGAACTTCAGAAATGGCCGCTTCCAGCGCTTTGTTTGCCGATGCTTTCTCACCCGCACAGAACTTTCTAGCCTTTCCGCAATCCCTCACTGAAAAATACCGTCCGGTCACTCTGGATGGATTCGCAGGCCTTGAAAAACCGCGCAAGATTCTCTCCAAACTGGCCGCGAAACCCTTTCCCAGCGCCTGGCTGTTCATTGGTCCCCCGGGAACGGGAAAAACGACGATGGCGCTTGCGCTGGCCGATATGATGCCCGCTGAGTTGCACCATATCCCGTCCCAGGAGTGCAACTTGGAGACGGTAAAGCGCACCATCGAAACCTGCCACTATGTACCGCGCGCAGGCCTGAAAGCGCACCTGATCCTGATAGACGAAGCAGATCAGATGAGCGCAGCCGCGCAGCTGGCTTTACTGTCGAAATTGGACTCGACCGCGTTTCCGCCCGATACCATTTTCATCCTCACTGCTAACGCGACAGACCGCCTGGAACCGCGTTTCCTTTCGCGGCTGCGCACCATCGAGTTTAGTTCCTACGGCATGAGCAAAGACGCAATCGCGCTGTTAGAGAACGTATGGCGCGCGGAAGCTGGCGACGCGCCTGCGCCTAACTTCGCGCGCATCGTCAAAGAAGCGAATAACAATGTTCGCGAGGCCTTGATGAAGCTGGAAACGGAACTGCTCTGCATCTGAATTCGCACCTGATCCGCGCGGGTTTCGCACCTGATCCGCGCACCACTTTTCAGCGGGTTCGCCCGCACCACTCGAAAGGGATTCGACGTGACTATCCTCTCAGTTACCCCACTTACAGAAGCTGAGTTGCTGCGCTGGTCTCGCCAGCAATTCGGGTTTGCTGCTGATGCCTGGCTTGCTTCTGACGGGCTCTGGTTTATTCGCTGGTCGCCTGCGTATACCTGCAGCGCATCGGATTCCATCCAGTCCGTTGCGATGGCGCGCGCGATTGAAGCGCACCGCGCGAACCAGCTGCGCGAAGATGCCGAATTTGCGGCCAGACTGGAGCGCATCTGATGGCCGCGCGCATCCTCTCCGCCCTGCGAATTGTGCGAGTGATTGTTACGCAAGCTGCCTTTGTCTTGGCCGCCGCGCTGATCGTTCTCGCCATGTATCTGCTAGAAAACCCGCACCACTAGCACCTGATCCGCGCGCGAATCGCAGCTGATTCGCGCACCACTTTTATCGCGGGTTCGCCCGCACCACTCGAAAGGATTCCGACTCATTGACGACGAAGACCGCGCCGAGCTCACGCGCGAGAACCGCCCGCAGGCTGCTTTGTTCCCGCAACCTACCCAGCTGTCCCTGTTCTAGCAACCGATCCGCGCGCGAGTTGCAGCTGATTCGCGCGCGGACCTTTGACTTATTGACGAAGCTATAACTTCGCCCCTATAGTTGCATCCAACACTGGCAGCGGGTTCGCCCGCACCACGAAAGGAATGGCTCGTGAAACATCCCGCCCGTCCCCAGCAAATCAACCTGATTGAGCTCCAACGCGTCGAGGCACCCCCGCCCGAATGGATACGCGTTGGTTCTTCCCCGTTCAAAATTCACACCTACTGGATACACCAGGCCAGCGGGTGGCAGATACACCACTGCAGGCACCCCACCGCTAACTTCCCCTATTACATCCTCACGCCCGATGGTCGCCGCGTCGTGAACCCGCGCAACGGTCGCGGATTCCAGCGGCTGCATCTGGCGCAGGAACACGTCGAAGAGTTCGCACCGAAAGAGAGGAACTAAATGAGTCCTTCCACTTTGAGCGTTCGCCGCGCCCGGAACGCCGCGAGGCGCTTCATGTCTGAGGTTGTCGATCATGGCCGCCAGTGGGATGTCCGGAGCGTGGAGGATTATCTGCCCGATGGATGGATCCTCCTGCCGACGCTGGAACTTAGCGACTTTCACCCGCTAACAGTCGAGCACGTCGCGGCGGTTATTCGCCACGGCGCGCACCAGCTCGCCTCGTAAACGAAAGGTATGAGCATGGAGCCTGTTTATCTGGGCGATGGTCTGTATGCCTCATTCGACGGCTACCAGATCGAGCTCTACGCGCACAACGGAATCCGCAAGACAAGTTCTGTCTATCTCGACGGCCAGGTCCTCGTTGCATTCCTGCGCTTTGTCGAAGCGGTAAAGGCCAACGCTGCATAAACCACGAAAGGAACCCGATGAAGATTCTCGAATTACGCGCAGAGCACGTTAAGAAGCTGAAGGTGGTTCAGATCAACCCCGAGGGGAATGTGATCCAGCTGAAAGGTCCGAACGGCAGCGGGAAGACTTCCGTTCTCGATTCCATCTGGTACGCGCTGGGCGGCACGGATAACTTCCCGAAGCAGCCGATCCGCGAGGGCGAGGACTCCGCAACGATCTACCTCGACCTGGGCGACATTCGCGTGACGCGCAAGATATGGCCGAACTCGACACAGCTGTACGTCACCGGCGCCAACGGCGCGAAGTTCCCGAGCCCGCAGAAGATGCTGAACGAACTGCTGGGTGCGCTTACCTTCGATCCGCTTGCGTTCACGCGCGAGAAGCCCGCGCAGCAGCTGGAGACGCTGCGCGGACTGGTCAAGGTGGCCGTCGATGTCGATGCGCTCGATAAGGCTAACGACACCGACTACAACGAGCGGCGCATCCTGGGCCGCGATATCGACGCGCTCAAAGCCCGGGCCGCCGCGATCACCGTCCCCGAGGGATTGCCGGCGACACGCATTGACACGCACGAGCTCCTGCAGCAGCTGGACGAAGCCGGCAAGCGGAACGCGGATCGGCAGACGCTGATCGGCGAGCAATCGCAGCTGCGCTCCCGCTCAGTCAGTCAGGCGCAGACCGCGGCAGCTATCACGCGCGAAATCGCCGCGCTCGAAGAACGGCTCAGCGCCCTGCGCGGGCAGGCGGCAGAGGCCGACCAGGCCGCGCTGCAGCTGCATGACAAGGCCGAGGCGATGACCATTCCCGACGCCGTCGATACTTCCGCGCTGGCTGCAGCCATCCAGGGAGCGGAGGGGACGAACCGCGCGATCGAGGACCGCGAACGCCGCAGGGCCATCGAGGCCGAGCTCGCCGAGAAGACGCTCGCCGTCGAGGCACTCACCGCCAAAATGACCGAGCGCGAGACCGCGAAGAACCGCGCGATCGCCGAGGCCGAGATGCCCCTGCCCGAGCTCGGATTCGGTAAGGGTGTGGTGCTCTACAAAGGCCTGCCGCTTGACCAGGCTTCGAGCGCCGAGCAGCTGCGCGTGTCTGTCTCGATTGCGATGGCCGCGAATCCGAAGCTGCGCATCATCCGCATCCAGGACGGTTCGCTGCTCGATTCGAAGTCGATGCGGCTGCTCGCGAAGATGGCCGAGGAACACGACTACCAAGTGTGGATCGAGCGCGTCGAGACGGACGGCAAGGTCGGCATCGTCATGGAAGAGGGCGAGGTCGCATCGGTCGATGGTCAGCCGCGCGAAGGTCACGCCAAAGCTGCGCGGAAGCCGCGCGAAAGGGTCGCCGGATGAATGCGGGTCAGCCAGCAAAACCGTCGCCTAAGTTCGTTGCCATAGGCCACCGGGTGATGCAGGGCAGCAACCGCATCGCCCTGGCTACCTCGGGCAGCATGGCGCAGCGCATCGCGCACGCGCTCAACCGCTACACTCACCCGCGCTACACCACGGCGCCGAAGGAGGAACCCGCCGATGCAGGCCTTTAAGGTTTGTCTTTCCGCAAATATCCCAGCTGAAATCGAGTTCACCATCGAGGCCGAGGACGGCGACAGCGCGCGCGTCGAGGCACTCGCCCAGGCGCGGGCCGCGGCCGATCACGACTGGCAGCTGTGCGGCGACGCCTTCGAGATTCACTGGCAGTCGATCGAGCCGATCGGCGAGGCCGTCGCCTGAGATGCCCTGCGAGTGGTACAGACTCAGGGACGGCACCACGGTACACGTCAACGCAGGGCAGCGCGGCGGCCGGAAACAGCTTTGCCGTTTCTGCCGCTGCGGCTATGTCGAAAAAGTTATGCGATTTTCCGGTTGGAAAGAACCTCATGGGTGAAGAACTCACCTGTGATGCCGGAATGTGTAACCGGTGCGCGACCACTCTCGGCGCGCACAACGTGGATATTGGAAACGGTATCCAGCGCCTGGGCGACACGTTCGATGTGTGCCCGACCCACCGCAGTATGTCACTACCAAGGAGAACGAATGAACCGTGAAACCATGATCGCCGAAATTGACGAGGAGCTCACCCGCCTGCGCAACGTCCGCGAGATCCTCGCCGGCGAAGCCGCACCCCGCAGACCGCAGCTGGTGAAAGGCGGCGCCGCGCCCGCAGCTGCTCCCAGGCGCAGGCGCCACATGAGCCAGGAAGCGCGTGAGCGCATCCGCCAGGCGCAGCTGAAGCGCTGGGCGAAACAGAAGAGAGCAGCCTGATCCCACGGCCCCGCGATCCGGAGAGAGCGCGGGGTCATTCTCCCCACTTTTTTGAGCAGAAAGAAAGAGAGCGAAATCCAAATGGAGCGAACCGTATTCGAGCGCACCCTCGAAGTGCTGGAAGCCTACCCAACCCGCCCCGCGAAGCCTCGCAGGATTAAAAAACGCGCACTGCGCACTTTTATGCTGGGAGCCTCCCGGGACGTTGCCGGGTCAACAGGGCGCCGGGCCCTGGCCGACGCGTCAGGTAAGCGCGCATGAGTCTGAAAGAAACTCGCGAAAGTCTGAAGGAAACTTCCCGGAGTTTCCCCTACGTCTTCGTCCACCGGGAGCGCGATCGCCACGGCAAGCGCTGCCGGAAGCTGGGCACCGTCCGCCCGGCGCAGATGTGGATCCACATCGAATTCGAAGATGGGAAAACCGCCGTGGTCCCCGCCTCGGCGATCCGCAGGAAAGAGGGCTGAATGAAACAACTTTCCATTTTGGAACTGTGCCTGATCGCACTGCTGCTGGGCGCCCTGGGATGCCTGATGATTATCGGGTGGAACATACCGGGATGAAATGCCCCGCGCCGACGCCTGGAGGCCGCAGGACGAGCCCGCACCCCTCCGGGGGACCCAACCCCTCACCCAAACCACAGGAGGCGCCCCACGCGCCTCCTGTGCCGTTTGAGGTACTCACCTGGCGCCCGCGCCACGAATACCGCTTCGAGGATATGTGTCGGAAAATCGCGATGTGGATTCTCACCAATGCCGAGGGAAGGCTCGAAATTTCCTTCGAGACTCCGGAGCGCGCCGAGCGCGCGATCCAGCGCGTTTCTGAGATACTCAGGCACCCGCCCGCTAACCTGTTTCCGGAGGGTTTCCCTTGGTAAATCTTTTCCGTCGCCGTTCACCCGAAGAAGAAGAGGACCGCGCGCGCACCCTGCTCACGCGCAGGAAGTTTTTGTTTCTGGGCGCAGCTGCAGCCGGCGCCGTAGTTGCGAACAAGATCCTGCCGGCGATCCCCGGGGAGTACCACACTTACTTGGCCGGCAAAAATGCGGTGATCGGCCAATACGCCGACTACCTCGATTTTTCTGAGTTCGCAGTCGAGAGCGCGATCGACCGGGCGATCGAATACAACCTCCATTACTCCTTCCATCACGACTGCCCTCGCGATCGCGAACTCCGTTTTGCGCCGCAGTTCATCGCGGATCTGAAGGAGAACACGCCGATGTTCGAACTCTGCCGCGAGCGTTCGCTGCCCGAAGCCGCCGACGATAAGATCGGGTTATTCACCTATGCCCCGCTGCCGTACACGTCTTGATCCGCGCCTCACGCGCGCGCAGCTGCTCGAGCTCGGGCTCAGCCACGCCCAGGTCGACCAGCTGCAGGATGTGACCACGCGGATCTACAACACCGCCGCGGAGCTCGAGAGACTCGGCGCCACCGTCGAGGTGACGCTCAACATCAACTTCCCGCTGAGGCACGAGAGATGAAAACGATCTGCGGTAACTGCGGAAAGGTGCAGGCGACGAATATCCCCAAGTGGGCTCGCACTCCCGAGGAGTGCAGCTGCACCGACTACCAGCGCCCGGACGACAGTGTCGAGCGGATCGCGCTGCAGATGGCCAACCAGGCCGTGCTCGATCTGCTCACGTCCCCGCGACGCTGGCAGTTCTAGCGCCATTGCATCGGCCGTCATAGCGCCAGGGTGAACCGTCAGCGGTCCACCGCACCAGCGCCCAATAGCAGAGCGCGCAGCATCTGTAGGTATCTTTTCGGTCCTGGGCTCGAATCCGCCCGGTGTGCCGGCGCGTGCAGAATTCGCAACCGACCGTCTCGGCGCGCGCGCATCCCTGCCTCGAAAAAGAAATGCCCCGATCGCGCTCGAAGCGGGACCGGGGTTTTGAGCAATGTGCGGTTGTGGAGCGATCCACGGCCTAACTATACCGCAGCGCCGCGACCGCGCAGGACCGGCGACAGGTGCAGCGTCTCCGGCGTGATGAGGTAGTTGTATTCGGGTTCGACGTTCAGCAGCCAGATCCCGCCCGCGTCGCACAGGTCGATCTGGAACTGGCTGCAGATTTCGCGGTGCGCACTCTCGATGTGGCGCTCATGCACCAGCAGGCCGAGGATGTCGGCGAAGTTGTACGGCGTCCCGATCTTCGCTTTCGCGAAAGCCCGCATCTTCGTGTATTGCTCGGCCGTCAGTTCCAGCCGGTAGCGCCGTTCGCGCGTGGGCCTGCAGTAGTCGAGCGGTCGCTCCTCGACGCCGCCTTTGTCGTGCGCGCCGATCCAGCCGGTGACGAAATTGCTCTCGACCATGAAGGCGCCTTCGGTGTGATCCCACAGCGAGTTAGTCGCCCAATCAATCGCCGCAGAGACGAAGCCGGCGCCGTTGATGAATCGCAGCAGATAGAAGTACTTCATTCGCTTTCCTCCGAAAAGGCAGAGGCGCGCCTGGTTTGACGCGCCCCCCGGGTTTGGTTGTGCTTACTGCTGGGTGAGGACCTGCACGGCCGAGGCCTTCTCCACCAGTTCGCCGCTTTCGACGGCGGTACCGGGGATCTGATCGACCGAGATATCAACGACCGGCGCCACGCTCGAGGCCGAGCTGGTCGACGCAGGCGTGCTCGCCGAGGCCTGCGCGGCGGAGACGGCCGCGCTGATCGCGCTGCCGAGTGCTTCGAGCTCGGTAACAACTTTCTCGACCGCTGCCTGGCTCTGCGGATTGGTGATCTTCTCGGCAGCGAGCAGCTGCTGCAGGTTGGCCTGTACGCCGCTGATGACTGAGGCGGCAGTGGGCGTAGCGCCGAAGTCCGCGACCAGGCCGGAGACGGCCGCGATCGATGTCTGCGCATCGGCGAGCACTGCGGAGACCGCCGCGCCCCCCGGAGCTCCGGCGACGGCCGTCGCTGCGATCTGCAGGGCGGGGCCGGCATACTTCAGAACGGCATCCGCTACCTGTTCGATCTTCGGCTGCGCTGCATACAGCTTTTTCCATTCCTTGGTGAACCAGCTGGCGAAGGTGTGCGGGGCGCCTTCGATCTTCTGCAAAAAGCTTTTGTGCGCTTTGGTGGCGGTGGTGGTGGCGGTCGTGCTTACGGGCAATGTTGCGGTTGCCATAGGGGAGTTTTTCTCCTGAGTGAAATGGGTGAGTACTGCTATGGGTGCTCCCCCGCGGCGGTCTGAGGAACCTCCGCGGGGGCGTTCGTTCGCGGCGGGGGGAGGGCCGGGTTATGCCCTGCATAGAGCAGCGCGAACGCGCCGGTAACGAGGTTGCCGGCGATCTGAAAAACCTGATTGCGGGTTCCCGCGTCGACGGGCACCAGGCAGGCGCCGATCGCAAGCGCGGCGCCCAGCATGAGCGCGAGCTCGGCCGGCGAGAAATTCTGCGGGCGAGTGACGGTCACGCGTGTACCTCTTCGCCGGCCACGATCGGCAGCGCGAGGATCTCTTCGGTCAGGAGCTCGGCGGGATCCAGCTCGGCGAACGCGCACACCGTCGCGATGTAGCGGCGCACGTTGTTCTCGGTGGCCGGCGCGAAGCGCGCGATGACCTGCGAAATCTTCGCGCCGTGATAGCCGGCGACGAGGTCGCCGTGCTCGTTGAACTTCGCCGGCACGAGGAACCAGCTGCGCAGCGCGCGGTATCCGGTGGCCACGTCCGGAAACACGGCAAAGCGCGGATCCCCGCGCAGCGCGCCGAAGCGTTCTGCCTCCGGACCGAACTCGAGGTCGCCGGGGTTGTTGTTGCGCGTCGGCCGCGAGCCCTGAACGCCGAAGCCTTCTTCGCGCGCGACCGCTTCGAGAAAAGTTAGCTTGTTCATTTGAAGACCACCCGAATCAGCACGACGACGACGGCCGCGGCGCCGCTGTAGTACGCCATGCGCACCTTGAGGTCATCGATCTTTTTATTGGCGTTGTCGATCCGCCGATGTGCCGATTCCGCTTTCGCCTCAACCAGAGGGAGGCGCCCGGTCGGGCTCTCTTCGTCCGGATCGGATGAGCCCAGCATCTTGACGCAAAGTGTGTGTGTGTTGACTGCGATTTCCCGGAGCAGCTTCGTGCTCTCGGGTTCCTGCAGTTCTTTCTCTAAGTGGGGCATCGGGGGGAGTGTCCTGCGCGAAAGGTACTAAGTACGCGCGCGCGGGTAAATGCTGCGAATGTTGCAGCGGATATGCACACAAAAGAAAAGGGACCGCCCGAACGTGGCGGTCCCGAAATCGTCAAGGGCACCCGACGATAAAACCAAACTTCAGTAACAGAATGTCTGCGCTGCGAAATAGACGTTGGTGGGCTGCGTGGTCCAGCTCGAGGGCATGGCCAGCTTTACCTCGAGCTGATCGCTCTGCGCGATCGCATCGGAGGAAAGGCCGGTCAGCGGCGCAATGGTCGGATCAGCGGAGCCGTTGAACGCCACCGTTGCCTGCGTGTCAGTGAAGTTCGTGCTGGTGGTGACATCGTAGACCGTCAGCGTTACGTTGTTCGTTCCGGTGTCCGCAGTGCCGGAGCGCAGCGTGTAGTACTTAACCGCGCGCAGCGTACAGGCGGCCGGCGCCACGGCCGGCCACGCCGCCGCCGGCGATGCCCCGGAAACCGGCACACTCGATGCGCCGTCTGCGCCCATCCAGTAAGTTCCGGCCGCCGCAGGGGTCGGTATCGGTCCATAGGAGAATCCGAATCTCTGCGTCCATGCCGGCGAGCAGTTCACGATCTGCCCGCCGCCGAAGCATGGAACCTGGCCGGCAGCGGGCGATTGAAAATTTACAGGGTACCCCCCGAGCAGCCACGCATTGAAGCTCGCGATGGAGCTCAGCGCCGTAACCACACCGTTAGCGTGTCCGGAGCCGCCCGTCGCCTGCACTTCCATGTACGCGGCGCCCGCGGTTGCGAGTGAGCAGGTTGCAGTCGCCGATCCTCCGGAGCTCACCGTCACCGTCGATCCGCAGAGCGTATAGGACCCCGTGCACGATGCGCTGGTGTAGATCCCGAAGGTATAAGTCGCAGTTATGCCGGCGTCGGTCAGCCGCGCGTTCAGCGTGGTCGCGACGGTCGGGATCGGCAGGCATGCGGCGAAAGTGCCGGGAGCCTGCAGGCCGAAGTTATAGGTGGGAGTTCCATTCATCGGGCTCCAGCTGGGGGGCGCCTGTGCCGCCGCAGGCAGGATGCCGGCGACGGCGAGGAGGGCGCCGATCAGAACTTTTGCGAGGTACTTCATCGAATTTGTTTTTCCTTTCCTTTTGAGTTAGCAGCCTGAAACGCTGATGACGATTCCACCGGAGAACGTCAGCACGCAGCTGCCGGCCGTCTTGGTCCCGGTGAAGCCGTTGCCGCTGGGCGTGATGTAGGTGGTGGCGTCGATCTTGCCCGAGGCATCGCCGGCCGTCCCGTTGCCGACGTTCACCTGATCGACGCCGCCGCGCGATACGCCCGCGTCGATCGACGCGCCGTTATAGAAAGCCAGCGGGGCGCTGGGGCCGAAGATCGCGCCGCCGTTCACCGGATGCGCGGTGTCGCCGAGGGTCGCAGTGTTGCTCGATGATCCCGGCGTCCACGCCCCGAGGCTGTTCGCGATCCACTGCGCGGAGTTGTTCACGATTACCTCGAACGAGTTCGAATTGGTTGTGCCGATCTCCAGGCCGGCCGCGCCCGGGCTGCCCGCGCCCGAGCTCAGGATCTGGATCAGGCTGGGCTGCATATCGAACTGCAGGTACTGGCTGTTCGTCCCGTCGTTCGATTTGAAGATGTTCAGATAGCAGGGCTGGGTGGGGAGGCCGTTGGCGTTCAGCGGTCCGCAGTACATGCTGAGGGTATTGCCCGCCGTACGAACAAAAGTGATGTCCTTGTGCGAAGTGTCCAGCGTGAGTGAATTGGTCGGAGGCAGCGCCGCGGTAGGGGAGGTCACCACCACCCCACCATCGTTAATCGAATTGCCGTTCGTGTTGACGCTGGGGTAAGCCGTGTTCGTCGCAACGATCCACGGAGTCGTGCCGGCGTCGATCGTTCCGGCATGAGTCACGGTGAGATTCGGCGCCAGCATGTAGCCGGCGATTACAGACGCGGTCGCGGCCGAGCAGCCGCTGCAGGTCGGCGCCGGCGTGAAGCTCACCGTGGCCGAGCCCAGGCTCTGGAAGTTATAGCCGTGCTGCCCCATCAGAATTTTTACGGCAACGATTTCCCAAACGAGATTCGGCGACTGTCCGATGGGGTTCAGGTTCACCGGCGCGAAGACAGGAGCACCGTTGAAGCCGGTACCGGTCGGATCGCTCAGCGCCACCGAATAGCCGGTGGGAGCCAGCGCCCCGGGTGTGTACGTGCCGTAGTTACCGCCGGTGCTCATCTTAATGCGGTGGGCGCCGATGGTCGCCGTCGCCGTCACCTGTGGCTGGTCGCTTCCGACCGGAGCGACACCCGCGATCGGGCGACTATAGCCCGAGCCCGCGCTCGCAATGGTGCAGCCGCCGCTCGGCACCGTGTAAGTCCCGGGGGAGCCCGACAGAGTAAGCGTGATGGCGCCGCCCGACCCGCTGCCTCCTTCGCTGTCCTGCACCAGGGTCATCGGCATCCGGTTGTACGGACCGCCGCCCTGTACGACGGTGCAGGTCGCGAGGGCGCCGTTGCTCTCGGTCAGCGTGAGCAGCGTCGGCTTCTGAAACGCCGAATCGCCGCCCACGACGTAGAGCGTCGGAGCCGTCGAGTAACCGACGCCCTGCGCGACCAGTGGCCAGGAGCTTACCGAATTGCTGCTGATCACCGGCGCACCCCAGATAGCGCCCGCGCCCTGCGCGTAGGCGGTGAGGTTGCCGGCGTTGGATGACGACATAAAACTGTTCGCCATCGCCGTCAGCTTCGAGGTGTTGGGGTAAGCGAGGTTGATCGCGGTCACTTCCGGATCGAGCAGCGCGTTCGGTCCCTGCGCCGGCGAAGTCGCGGGGATCCCCGAAGTCGTGTAGTAATCGGAGCGAAGCAGATCATTGATGATGGTTACGTTGGTGGCAGCGTCGCCGCCCAGCATCCACATCTGCTTGGGGGGTTCCTGCGTCGGTCCCGGGAACGTGTTGTTGTAGTGGTAGCTGGTGGCGTGAAAGAAGCCCTGGTTATTCCAGGCCGTGAGGTTGTTCACGCTGTCGATATAGATCGCGGCCTGCGCGTTGGAGTCGAGCTCGTTCTTGATGATTGAATCGTTGTAGGGACCAGGCGCCGCGGAGCCGAAGTCGCGGCCGATATAGATCCCCGGTCCGATCGGGTTCGATGAGCAGCTAACAGGCGAACCGGCCGAGCCGCTGAGGTAGTACTGGGCGCAGCCGTTGGAATCGATCGAATTCCCTTCCACCCAGTTATCGAGCGAAGTTATATAAATGCCGCCGAGCGCATTGTTCTCGATCAGGTTGGCGTTGTCGATCTTCGTGTAAGAGACGTTCTGCCCGAGCTTCACGCCCCAGCCGGCGCCGTAGAGCATCCGGTTCGCCTCGATGTGCGTCCCGAAGGATTGGTCGTTGTCGCCGTCCGCGCTGATGTCGAGGCGGTTCGGAGCAATGACATTGCTCCCGCTCATCCACTCGAAAGTATCGTCGTGAATGATCAGGTTCCAGATGCCCTCGATGGAGATGGCGCTTACTCCGTCATAGCTCCCGGTGATCCAGTTCGGCGCCGTGACCGGGCTGCAGGCAGGTTCTCCCGTCGCGGGGAGGGACTCGCAGCCATAGGTCGAAAATTCGATGTTGCTGATGTCGCCGCCCTGCTTGAAGCCGGCGCCGGCGACTAACGGTGTAGGCGTCCCCTGGATATCCACCATCGCGGGCGCGGGATAAACCGTGTAGCCCTGGAAGGTGGCCGTGGGATTGAGCGTCCATCCGGACAGCATGAGCAGCTGTGTTCCGCCGTGGCCCGAGCCCTCGAGACGCAGGCCTGCGACATAGGCGCCTGTGGTCGAAATCGCATAGGAGGTCAGCGGCGCGGCGATACACCACTTCCCTGTGGAGATGGAGGGATAGAGCGGGTCGGGGCCGGGGAGAATGACGGGCGCGCCGGCCGCCGCGTTGATGGCGTTCTGAATCGCAGTGGTCGAATCAAACGGGCACGGCTTCGCGCCGTAGGCGATGATGTTGAACTCGCGCCCCTGGCGCGTCGCGTCGATCGGACCGCCGCAGGTTCCGGCCTGCGGATTGAAGACCGAAGACGCGAGGCTGCAGCTGTTGGGCCATTTCACATCGCGGTGCGGATTGATCTGCTGCGCGTGCGCCTCAGACGGCGTACTGGTAATCGCAGATGTGAGTGTCAGCAGGATAGTCAGAAGTAGCAGGCTGGGGGAGGAAGCCCGACGCATAAGTGATCGTGTCTCCGGTAATCGAGTAGGCCACGCCCTGGATCAGGCGTATGCCGTTCTTGTAAAGCCGATGGGACGCCGCAGGCGCCGGCGTCTTTGAAAGCGTGAAGGTGGCGTTTGTGCCGTCGATCGCGCCGCTCGGCACTTCGCCGTATTCGAAATAGTCGCCCGGGGGAACCGGGATCGGCGGGATCGGCGCGACCGGATCGAAAGGCGTCTGCAGGCTGAGGTCGAAGCTGCCCGAGCCGGTGAACTGGTAGTTGCCGGTCTGGATCACGTTGCCGTCGGGGTCGAAAATCGTGATGACGTAGAACGTGTTGGCCGGCGTGATGACATCGTTGCCCCACAGCGTCGTGGTGAAGACTCCGCTTTCGGTAGTTGCAGGAGGCGCGACGCGCGCGAGCATGGCAGTGCCGGCGACGCGGGGCAGCTGGGAGCCGAAGCCGGCGAGCAGGATCTCGACGGTGCAGTCTGCGACGGTCACCCCCGAGAGGTCATAGAGGTTTCCGTAAACGATGATGTTGGGGGTCTGCATGGTCGTTTCTTTCTCAGGCCGAAATCACCATCTGCCCCACGTTGGCAATGCGCGGGTGCTCTTCGCCCTTGCGCAGAATGTTGTCGCGAAACCATACGCGGTCGACTAAGTGGAGCTCGCAGTAATACAGCCCTTCGGCAGTCATCTCGTCAGGTTCCATCCCGGTATGAATGTCGTCGATACGGGAAAGAAGCTGCTGAAAGTCGGGAGAGCGCAGGCTCGGCCGCGGCCTCTCGTAAGGCTCGCGGCTCGATGCCTGCCAGTGGTTCTCGATCGTCTGCATCCAGTCGCCGCCGTACCATCCTGCGCGCACACGGTTGCGCACGATGAACGCGATCGCCAGCATCGGCTTCAGGCCGCCCATGTGACCGGCCTCCATGAAGCAGTGCTCGGCGAGCTGGGCGCGAATGTAGTTCGCGGGAGTCATCGCAGCCTGGTGCCCCTGCGCAGTCTGCTCTCGGCCGCGTCGAGCGCTTCGCCGATGTACTTGTCGAGCGAAGGCGTGTCGGTGAAATGAGTGAGGGATGCGGCGCTGGCGTTATACAGGTTCTGGCAGCGCTCGATCTGCTTCGCGCGCGGCTCGGTCGGCTTTTGTTCGGCTCTCAGCATCGCGAGCTCCTTCTGATTTCCTGCCCGAGCAGCTGCTCGGTAGTTGAGAGAATGCCCACCTGTGCGAGAGGGTCGGTCCCGGAGGTGCGCGCCGTGCATACCTGCTCGTCTTCGTCGGCCCACATTACGACGAGATAGCGAGGCGGTTTACTTTGGCCGGTGAGGAAGGAATCGAGCGTTGCGGCCAAAGTCTCTACCGCGGTTCCTTTCACGATTTGGTCGATCATCAGAAGCGGTCCAGTCCCAGCGTGAATCGCCGATGGTTGAAAAGCTGTTGTCGGTAGAATTCGCCGGCGATCCCGAGACAGGGACCGAAAGCCCTGTCGGCTTCGCCCTCGGTGAGAACGTCGGCAGTGATGAGCGCCAGCAGCGTGGTCCGCCAACCGCGATATCTCTCGTTGGTGGGCACGTTGTACTGGTTAAAGCGCATGATCGAAAACTCGGGCGAATAGGGGTACTGCAGGCTGGTCACCGTCTCGGCAACCATTCGACCGTGCTTATAGATCCACGCGTTAACTCCAATGCGGCCGAGCTTCGACCAGCTGTTGAGCCAGAGCCGCGCATACTTGCTTTCTTCCGGACGCGCGTCGATGCCCGCGCGCTGCAGCTTCCGCAAAAACGAGTAGGGATGCAGGATGTTGACCAGCCGCATCTCTTCGTTCTCTCGGCCCTGCCAGCGCTGTTGTCCTTCCCAGCGCTGGCCCTTCGAAACCATCTCGCTCTCTTCGTGCTGGCGGAGGAGCTCCTCGATCATGGCGTCGCCCGACCTGCGCTCGACGCGATCGCGCTGCTCGAGCTGCCGGAGCTCGGCCTGCAGCAGCGGATTGTCTGCAGGCAGATCCATTTCGGTGTCGTACTTCTCCCAGCTGGCAAGGTCGGAGGGTGCGCGGCGATGCTGCCGGCGCCACTCTTCGGCCGCGTGAATGTCGGCCGATGTGACCTTGACATCTTTCGGCGCCGACTGGTGCTCGATCGGGATGATGACGTTCGCCATTACTCGCTCCCTCCAGAGAGCTTGCTGGTTACTTTGTTTTTGCCGGTGTCGATCGCCTGCATGGTGGCGTCGGAGTTCTTTCGAATTTCCGCCGCGATCAGGGGCGCGTAGACCTTCGGGCTCGCCCCCACGTTGACCGCGTCAACGATCATCTTGCCCACGCGCGGATTCGTCGCCGCCATGTTCAGCACTTTGTTCACGACGCCCTCGGCGCCGGCGCCGATGATGCCGCCCTCGATCGGATGGCCGCCGAGCGCTCCCACAGCTGCGCCGGCGAAAGCGCCGCGCCCGCCCACGTGGTGCATATAGCGGCCGACTTCATAGAGCACGCTGCGGGTCTGCGCAGCCGTCTCGGGCTTTTTGGTCAGATCTGCCAATTTGTACAAATTGTCGATTCCCTGCGTGCCGATCACGCGGCGCACATCGGCGTCGTTCTGCGCGAGCAGCTTGCCGAGTTTGTTGCGCAGCGCATCCCCGCGCAGATTGCGATTAATCCCGGTACGCTGGGCTACATCCTGGGGGACGTTGTTAAAGCTGCCCTCGACGGCCGCGTGCACCTTGTCGAGAACCTTCGCATCTTTCCAGGCCGAGTTAGCACTTAGCCAGTCCGCGCGGTTGACCGCGTCTTTGTGCTCATCGAAGAGGTTGTCGATTCCCGCCTCGGCTTCATTCAGTTTCGCATTCGCCTGATCCCAGGCGTCGAGCGAAGCGGGTTGTTTCATAACTTCGAGCGCGCGCGAACGCTGCTCGCGGAGCGCGGTAAATTCGCCCTTCGATAACTGGTCGAGCTTCTGATAGACCTGCTGCGCCGGCTTTTCGATCGCGTCGGCCGCGTCGCCAAAGCTGCGCACATTCGCGGCCGAGGCCTTCGCGTCGACCGGCTCAAAGTTCGGGGCCTTTTCGTTCTCCACCTGGACGGTGCGCGGAGTCTGCGGTTTCTCCTCGAGCACGCTCGGAGGGATATTACCCGCTTCCGAGCCGACTTTACTGACAATCGGGTTGCGCGGCATCATGCGCTCGGGGACGGTCGCCGCGGTCGATCCCGCATCGCGACGCGCTGCCTCCTGGCGCAGGCCTTCGGGAATCGAGTCCGAGCCCTCGACTGCCGGAGCGCCGGCGCCGCGGCGCGCGATCACGGTCTGCTCGGTGACGGGTTGCCGCGCCTGGTTAACGCGGTTCAGCGCATCCTCGGCGGCCTGCTGCGCGGTGTTGGTGACGACGCGCTGCGCGCCCTCCTGCTGGGTGCGGGCGAGCTCCGGCTCGTCGCCGATCTTTGCCGCCTCGGTCGCTGCGCGCGGGGGATTCGGCCGCTGACTGGCCAGACGCGGGATCTCTTCGCCGGCGATCTGTACCGTGTCCGGTGCGACCCTGCGCACGGCGTTAACGACTTTGGTTCCGGCCGCGTCCATTGCGCCGCCCGTCGCGCCGATGGCTGCGCCTTCGGCGAGTGCGGTCCCGGGGTCGGCGCCATGCGCGAAAGCCTGGGCCGCGCCCACGGTGCCCTGGCGCAGTCCGGTCATGATCGCGGCCTGCAGCGCGGGAAATTTCTCAAGCGCCTTGAGCGCCGGCGCGATCGCCTTCATCTTGTCGGCGAGGCCGAGGCCTTTCAGCGCTTCGTCGCCCATCATGAACTCGGCGATGTTCTCAATCATCGCGCCCGTCTGCTGGCTCGCATTGCCAGGCGCGAAGGTCGCATGCTCCTGATCGGCGGTCGGCGTCTTCAGCCCCATCGCGTGCGCTGCGGAGTCGGGCACGATCAGCTTGCCGATGTGATAGGCCGTGTCGCCGGCTGCTTTCAAAAATCCTGTGTCCTGATCCTGCCCGCGCTGCAGCAGATCCTCGCCGGCTTTGACCGAAGTCTGCCAGTTGCTGGGCGCGTTCGGCGGCGGGGTGCTGGCCGGATTGCTCGCCGGCACCAGGCCACTCGAAAGGTCGATCGGCTGCGCGGGGCTCGAGCCCGGGGCAGCTGGCGGGGGCGGGGCCGGCACCAGGCCACTCGAAAGGTCGATCGTCTGAGCCGCGCCGCCCATCAGTTCACCACCTGGTAGTTCTGGGCCTGCGCCTGCTGGACGGCCGCGTTAATGTCGCCGTTTGGATTCGAGCGCAGCCACGCCGATTTCGAGAACACATGGGTTTGCGGTTGCGGCTGCGCGTTCCCATTCGCACCCGATCCGCCTGGGTTTTGCGCGGGATTCGCGGCAGCTGGCGCGAACTGCCGGAGCAGGTAACGGTTGCGTCCGATCAGCTGGGTTTTGCGGTTGGAGAGCAGGGGCTGCAGCTCGCCGGCGACGGCGCCGATCTGCTGCGCGTTGAAGCCTTTGTTAAACAGGTCATTGGCCTGTTTCATCTTGGCGTCTGAAGTCCCGCCCGCGCCGCCGCCCTGCATGATCTTCGCCACCTGGTCGGAGACTTCAGTGATCGCCCCGTAATAGGCGGCAATCTGCGGGTTGCCGGTCATCAGCTTGGCCCACTGCGTTACATCGTTGACGGGAGGAAACTGCCCGCGCGGAATCGAGTTCGACAGCCGCACCAGTTCGCCGAGGTTGCCGCTTTTGCCGTCCGGTCCGGTCAGCGAGTTCAGGTAGTTCAGCGTGTCCTGGGTGCCCTTCTGATGCGCATAGGTGTAATCGATCTGCGCCTGCGCCGCGTTGAAGTGCTGCCCGTAAACCCGCATCGAGTAGTCGTCGGCCGCGCGCAGCTGGGCGTTGTAGGTCCCGGTGCGCTTCGACAGCTGCGAGGGGTCGAGATAGCCCTCGGTCAGCATCATGCCGTCATGTTCCATCGGAGTCATCTGCCCGCTGGGGCCGCTGCCTCCGCTGGTACCCGGGATCGGAGCGCCGGCCTGCGCGTCGTAGTAGTGGCCTTCGGAGGTCGCCTCTCCGGCGCGTGCGTTGGCTTCAGTTGCCTCCGCGTCGTTTTTGCGGATTTCGCTCGGCTTGGTCGATGCCTCCAGATCCGTTTTGTACAGCTCGAGCATCTTCGCTTCCTGCGCCTGCATGGCGAGGGACCACTCCCCGTTGGTCATCGTCCCTTTCGGCACCTGACGGACGGCGATGGTCGGCTGCTGGCCTGGCTTTGTCGGCGCCTGGATGGTGTACAGCGGCATATCCTGGGCGATCTTCGCGTCTTTCCACTGCGGCGTTACCAGCGCGTAGTGCATCCCGTCGATCTGCCCCTGATCGTTCACGTGGGGGATGCCGATCACATTTCCCTGCGCCTGCTGCTTGAGCAGGCCCGGGTTGCTGGCCGCCAGCTGCTTCAGCCCCTGAAAGTAATCGCCGCCCTCGGGCATCTCGACGGTCCCGAGGTCCTGCGATCCCTGCCCTCCGGTCTTGATTGCCTCGACCAGCGCGTTCTCGCGCGTGGCGTCGTCAAACTTCGCGTTGATCTTCGCGCGGCCGAGCGTGAAGGCACTCTCGGAAAGCTGCTGCGTCATCAGCGCGGTCTGTGCCATCCGGACCTTCTGCTTCTGCTGCGTCTCGAAGTCGGTATTCGCGCGGTCGTACATCTGCTGTTCGTGCTGTTTGGTCTGGGCCATGCCGGCCGTTACGCTCGCGCCCATCGCGCGCTGCAGCTGCCCGGGGCCGGTGCCTGCCTGCGACATACCGCCCGCGAGGCCTGCGAGCCCTCCGGCGATGATCGAGCGCCATTTGTCCTCGCTCGAGGCCGGGGTTTTGGTGACGTCCATCGAGCCATCCGGGTTGCGCTTGTAGTGCGTAACCGTCGATCCGCCGAGCGCCGTCAGGATGCCGTCCAGCATCCGATCGCCGATATCCCTGTGTGCCGGGGCGGCCGGGGAACTGGAGGTTCCCCCGGCCTGCGGCGCGGGCTGCGCAGCGCGAGGATCAGCGGGCGCGGGTGATCCCGTCCCGGCCGCTGCAGGAGACGCTGTCGAGCCCGCATCCTGGGCGCCGACTGCGGGTGCGTTGTACGCTTCCGTCGCGCCTGTGTCTCCGGCATCCGGAGGCGTCGTGTTCTGCTGTGAGGGGTCCACTTTAGTTGTTGCTCCCGTAGCTCCATCCCCCGGAGCCGAAGTTGAGGTTGCCGGCCGCCGCGCCGGCGACGCCGCCGAGTGCGGAGAGAACCGGGGTCCACTCGGAATCCTGCTCCTGGGCGATCTGGTCGGCCGTGGTGCCCGCCGCCGATCCCGCGCCGGTGGTCGCGCCGGCGAAGCCTGCCGGGTTGAGCTCGGAAGCAACGCCGGTCAGAGCCGAGGCCGCGGTGTCGAAGTTCTGCTGGCCCTGGGCATAGTCGGCCTGGGTGATCTGCTCCTCTTCGCTCGACTCCTGATTGGCGGCCTGCGATGCGAGCTCGCCGCGCTGCTCGGTATCCTGGCCGGCGACGCTGAAGGTATTGCCGCCGCCCTCGGCGGCCTGATCTTCGCGCAGTGCTTTCTCGGCCGCCGCGTAGTTGGTGGCGGTTCCCTGGATGGCTTCTGAATCGAGGTTGTTTTTCTCGGCCGCCGAAAAGCCTTCCTGGCTGGGGCCTGCCGCAAGGATGGGCTCGAACGTCTTGGTGAGCTCACTGAGAACACCCTGGTCCTCGCCGAAGACGGTCGAGTACTCCTGGGTCATTTCCTGATAGAAATCGGCCTGCTCGGACTGGAGATTGGTTTGTGCTGCGGTCGGCCCACACATAGGCGATCAGGATCCCTTTCCACGTAAATCAATGCGCACTGCGCGCTTTTTTCTGACGGGGCTCATTGCCTCCCGCTGGCAGGATTGTCCTCACGAGCTCATCAGGGGACCTGCGGAAGCCGAGCCGGCGCAGGCTGAAGGCCACGAGGCGGGCCACGCGGCTCTCGAAGACGAGCTCGCGGATACCGACCGCGGCGAGCGAATGGGCGAGCCATTCGCAACCCTCGGTGAGCGCGTCGCGCAGCCGCTCCCGATCCGCTTCGGTGGTGGCCGGAGCGAACTGGATATGCAGGCGGGCGAGCCGCTCGATGCGCAGCGCGAAGATGTGGCCCTGGCCGTCCTCGAGCATCATCGTGTCGAGGCCCTTGTGCTTCTCGGTCCAGAAAGAAGGCGTCAGCCGGTCGCGGTGATCGTCGTCGGCTGCGATCCAGCCAGCGAGCAGCTGCTCATCTTCGGCGGTCGCGGGGCGCAGCGTGTACGGTCCAAACCTGAAGGTGCTCATCCCGTCACCACCGGCATAACGCGCTGCTTGGGCAGCGTCGAACGGGAGTAGAACTGCGCGAGCGCAGACTCGGGGCTCGCCATCGGGCTCGGGGTGGGGCAGAGCAGCAGCGGCGACGGGCTCACCGGGGCAGGCGGGTGCGGGGTTGCGAGCACCGGGCCGGAGCGCGGCTGCGGATCCCCGTACAGCTTCGCGCGATCGCGAGTGAGACCGGACTGTGCGATGCGGGGCATCAGGCCGCTACCCTTTCGCTGCGCACAGCGCCGTTGATCGCGTAGGTGAGTACCTCGTTCCCGTAGCCTTCGGCGGGGAAGCCGATCGACAGCTGCATGTGGCGGCAGAGTACGGGCTGCTGATTGCCGCGCAGATAGAAACGGTCGTTGTACAGCGTGTCCGCTTTAGGCATTGGGGGAGGCGGGTCCTGGGTGCGTTTGGTAAGTACTTCAAATTCACCACTGATTTCCCCGAGCAACACTCCCACGGTCGGGTGAGAGCCCAGCAAAGAGGAGTCAACGGCGACGAAGACCACCTCGGCGATCTGCCCCTGCTCGGCCAGCATGATCGAGCCGATTTCAGCCGTGCATGTGTAGGGCGATCCCGCGTCTTCCCAGACCGTGGGGTCGCGGAAAAGGATGGGGCCGGAGATGGTTGGGCCGACCAGCAGCTGCCGCACGCCGGGGGTGGTTTCGAGCGAAGCCACGGCGCCGGCGCCGCCCACCACTTCGCCGCGCGTGCACCACGTATACCCCGACTCCGGAGCCGGGGTGATGAGCATCTTGAACCAGCCGACAGCGCCATCGGCGACAAACAGGCCCATATCCGAGGTCGATCCCTGATGCCAGGTCATGTAACCGGAGGCGACGTTGTTCTGCATGTACAGGCTTGTGAACTGGTCGCCGATCGGGAAGCCCACTTCCTCGATTCCTGTCGTGGTACCAAATGACACCACCTGGCCGTTCGGCATCATGGCGTACGCGGTCGAGCCCTGCACGCAGAACAGGTCCCAGCTGGCCAGGCCGATGCCGGCAAGGAAGTCCTGCGGGGACTGGAAAGGCGAAGCCTCATCGCCCAGCCCGGGGATGAGCTCGGAGCCCGAAGTCGTCATGACCACGAGGCCGACCGTGGTCGGCCAGTAGCGCACGATGTTGTCGGAGAGCGTGAAGTTATTCGCGGGGGCCCAGGACTCGAAGCCGTTGCCGGTGGTCACATCCGGGCCGGTGCAGTAATACGCGGTCGAGTTGACCGAGCCCCACAGGCGGCCGGCGTGATAGGCGAGGTTGGTCAGGCCCAGCGGCGGGGGATTGTTGGTGTTGGCGATCGGCGCGGTAATCAGCGCATCGAGCCCGCTGTCCGGAGTGGTGTCGGTGTAGATCCATGCCTTGTTGCCGGGGTTCGGAATCTGATCGAGCAGCAGCAGCACCGATCCGCCCTGGTCGGTGCGCCAGATCCAGATGGTGGTGCATTGCGTATCGGGAGAGCCGGTCCCCTGCAGCACCACCTGGTTGCCGAGCGCCGGAGTGATGGGAACGCTCTGCGCGCTGGCCGTCGAGACGCCCGCGCTGATGTCGTTGCCGAAGCTGTAGGCGTAGATCCACGGCTCGGTGTTGGCCGAGGAGAAGCTGCCGGTGTTGGACCAGGTTGCGCTGCCGTCCGTGGTGAGCGAGCCCTGCGCGGTCGCCCAGGTGGGCGCCGTCGCTCCGCTTTTGCCGGGGTTCTGGATGGCCTGGGTGTTGCCGTTCGAATCGAGAATGGTGGTCGCGTCGGACAGAACCGCGCCGGCGCCGTAGCTGGCCCAGGTGGCCTGGCCGCCGATGTTCTGCCATACCACCGAGCCGTCAGAGACCTGGGTGCCGAGGCCGTTGGTCCACTGGATGACGGCGGTCGCCTGCGCGGAAGATTCGCCGGCCGTGACGCATTTGAAAAATGCGCTCTGGTTAACCGGAACCTGCTCCTGCCGCGTCTGCCCTCCGGTGCCGACCGGCACGGTGATGGTGATGTAGTACGTCCAGCTGACCGCGATAATCGCGCCGGCCGCGTAATTCGTGCTGACCGCGCGCGTGGCCGAACCCATGTTGGTCCAGACGGCGGTGTTGTCGGTAGTCGTGCCCCCGATGGTCGCGTTCCATGCGGGCGCGGCGCCGCCGAGCGTTCCCGGGGTGGTCAGCTGCTGGATGTTGCCGTTCGAATCGATGATGACCAGCAGAGGCGCATACCAGGTGTTGGGCGCCCAGGTCGGGTAGAGGCTGGGAGCGGCAACCTGGGTGACGCCGGGAGCGGAGAGCGGCGCCGCGATTCCCATTTTCTGTACGCTGGAACCGCGGCAAACCCACTGCAGCGTTCCGTCGTAGGTGATCCCTCCCAGCGTGGAACTCCACGCGGGCGCTGCATTGCCGCTGATCCCGGTTCCGGTGGTGACCGAGCCGCTGCAGGCCTGATAAGCCACGTCACCGAGGCCGGTCCCGAATGTGGCCTGCAGACTGTTAGGAGTGCTGACGATCGGCGCCGTGATGCCATTGAAGACGGCAAAGGGGCCGGTGAGTCCGGAGAACGTGACGCCAGCCCCGATCGGGATGTCGGTCATCGGCGTGCTCGGATCGAAGAAAAGATAGAGCAGCCCGTTGCTGATCTGGGCGTAATCGACGGTCATGGTCTGCGCGCCGATGGCCAGCTGCAGATTGTTGTTCGGATCCAGAACAAACTGCCCCTGCGTGAAGGAGGTCGCCGCGCTCCATACCTGTGCGGGGATGGTCCATTTCCAGGCGTCCACTCCGTTCACCATGTAGAGCGTGTTGCCGAGCCCGCGAAAGCTGGTACGGCCGGCGCCGGCGCTTTTGGTGTAGATCAGGGTTTTGGTGTTGGGACCGGTGGCGTCGTAAACGTAGTTGTCACAGTCGGCCATGACGCGGATGCGCGGCACGCCGCCCTCGACGGTTTTGAAATCGTAGTAACGGCGGATCGCGGGGAAGGTCTGCGAGTTATAGACCGAGTGCCCGGGCCGGCGCATCAGGGTCAGCTTCGAGGAACACTCGAAATTCGAGCCGCCGATCAGCGAATCAAAGCGCGTGGCCGAATAGAACTTCTCATACAGGTAGGGCGTCGCCGCGTCGCGCAGCCGGTTGCGCTGCGTCCAGAGCCCGGTAGGAAACCGGTTCGTTAACAGCGGCGCGTATTCGCTCGGCTGCTTCTGTGCGCCTGCGGCTTCAAAGGGAGAGCTCGGCATCTACTGAGCCCTCGCCTGGATGCCCTGCTGCGCCTGCTGCTGTGCGCGCTCGGCGGCCTGCATGGCGCCGGTCCAGTTGCCGAGAAACAACTGCTTCTGCATCTCATCGAGGCCGGCCTGCGCGCCGAGAACGTGGGCGATGAACTTGGTGTTGAAAATCTGCCAGCGCGCGTCTTTGGTGAGCATCGACGCGATCGCCAGAAAGCCCCAATTGAACATATAGCCGAGCTCGTCGGGGACCGACCACGCCGAGCCGACCGACTGCAGCAGCGGCGCCTTGGCCTGCCAGTCGAGGGTGAGCGTATAGGCCAGATCGGGCAGCGTCGAGGTGCGGAAAGTGATCGTGCCCTGCTGATCGTCATACTGCGCGGCGACGTGCAGGGGCCGGCTGGTCTCGCCGCTTTTGGTGAGAAATCTTCGAATCTCGACCGGATAGGTGTTTGCGTCCGGATCGGTGAGCGAAGCGCCTTCGAGAAAACCGAAGGTCTCGACCACTTCGGCATAGTCCTGCGTGGCCGGCGTCTCGCCCGCTGCAGGAACCAGGGTGATCGACGTGGTGTTGCGATTCCACGGCCACACGAAAGGGGCGCCGAGGATGGTTTCGAGGACGATATTGGCCGTAGTCAGTGCGGGATCCTGGCCGCCGCTGAGCAGCGGCATGAAGTTCACGAAGGAGCCACACCAGCCGATGGTGCTGCGAATGTTGAGAGTCGAGGCCATTGGGTTTTAAGCGAGTACAGGAGGAAAGGGCCACGCGGGGCCGAAGTCCCAGACCTGGGCGCCGTAGCCGTGCATAACGGTGTCGGTGGGGACGAAGCCGGCAGCATCGCGCTCGCGGTCGGCCGAGCGCGCGGCCTGCATCAGTGAAGCCATCCAGGCGTCGTGCCTGCCCTGAAACTGCGCGCGGATCTTCGCGTCTTCCGAGCGCTGATAGGAATAGGCGATAAACCCGTCCTCGAAGTAGTTCGAAAAGTCGTCGGGGATCGGGTTAATCAGCTGGGTAACTTTGGTGAATTTGACCAGCTTCGCCTGGGCGATGACATACATCATCCAGACGACATCGTTGGTCGCCGGCAGAGGCGAGACGCGCAGGCCCTGCCCGTTCGGATCGCAGACGATCCACGTCACCGAGCCATCGGCCAGGGTCGCCCCTGCGGCCGAGTTGAGGGGCGCGGCGACTGCCTCGCTTCCGGTCGTTCCATAGTTGGCCTGGGGGGCGCCGGCGAGCGTCAGCACATTGCCGTTCGTGTCGATCCAGCTGGTTGGCGGGTTCGCCGGCGTCGAGACAACGCCGGTTCCGATCGGCCATGTGTAGGTCTGCTGGGCGCCGGGCCATCCTCCCAGCTGCAGCTGGTTGTTTGGCAGCCAGGAGATTTGCCGGGGTCTTCCAAACTGGTACGAGGTGAGCTCAAGATCGCGCACCACTTCGAGCCAGATGATGGGCTTCGGTGTCGCCGTCGAATTGATCTGCTGCGCGACGCCGTGCTCGAGCCAGCCGATATTGCTCACACCCACAAGCGCATAGTCCTGCTGCAGCTGGGTCACGCAAAACGGCTGGACCTTCGCGCGATTCCACTTCCAGTTGAAGGCCTGCGAGAGCAGGTCGCGCAAAACGGAGTTCGCGATCGCGAGAGCAGTCGTGTTGACCTGCCCTCCGATCGGAAAGACGGGAGCGATATCGCCGAGTGAGCGGCAGTTGTCGATGATGTTCTGAATTGTGACCGTGCTGCCGCCCATCTCGGTTTAGAACTCCTCGGTGTGAATGCCGTGGGCGGCGAGCCGCTTCACGATGTTGTCGAGCCGCTTGTTGACGGGCTCGAGGATTTCGTCCTTCACCCACTGCGGGATCGGCTCGCGCGGCTTCCGGTCTTCCGCGTTGACGGTTTCGGGCGCGGGCGCTGCTGCGGGGATTGCCTTCTGCTCGGCCGAAGGCTCCGGACTGGCAGCTACATTCGCGGCCGATTCGCCGGCGATCTGCGCTGGATCCGCTTTTGTAACTTCGGCTGTTTCATTTACCACCTGGTCCTGCATTGTGTGTGTTTCCTCCAGTTCTGGGATTGGACTGCAAACACTTAGAGCGCGAGCTCGGCCGCGGTGGCGGGATCCATCTTCCCGAAGGTGAACAGTGCCGTGCCGCTGGGCTCGTTGTCGGTCGGCCAGTTGAGAGCCTCGCGATACTCGGCCAGCTGCTTTTTGAATTCGGCGACGGCCAGCTTCCACGCGGCGGGGTCCTGCTTTTTGAGCTCGGGGTTAGGCTGCTTCGGCATCCTCCACTCCTGCGTGCAGCGCGTGCAGAACACGACTGTCTCGCCGTGGGAGTAGGTGTGTTTGTTCACCGAGTAGTAGTTATCGGAGCCGTTGACGAGGCCGGCCTTGTTACGGCCGCCCTTCTTGTGCCGACACACTTTCTGGCTCGCGATGATGTCGGCGTTGGCCTGCTCGAGGGAGCGCTGCGCAGCAGCTGCGCGGGCTTCGAGTGCGGCTTTCTTCTCGCGTCTCTCTTCGACGCGCGCGGTGAGGTCCTCGAGCTCGAGCTCGGCCATCTGCAGCTTCAGCTGTGCGAGGCGCGACTCGGCTTCAATGCGGCGCGCTTCGAGCGCGATCACTTCCTGCTCTTCCCTGCTGATTTTCTTTTCGTCGTGTGCCATTGGGGATCGACTCGTTTCCTCGGGGATTACTTCAGAAGCAAGGCGAGGGACCGACGCCGCCCGATGTGGGCGAGGCCGGTCCCGCGCGGGTTAAGCGACGTTGGAGACGCTGTCAACGTAGCGGAGGCGCATGGTGGTATCGGGCACCAGCGTGACGGTGTACTTCGTGTTGTACGAAGTGAATCCGCCAATCATGCGGCTCGGATCGAACCCGCTGGGCTCGTCGAGCTTGCGCATCCACAGCTGCAGGTTCCTCCAGTCGCCGTCGCCGATCTGCGTTCCTTCCTTTTTGCCGAGCGAGATGGCGATTACGCCGTCTTCGCCGACCAGGTAGGTGCGCAGAGCGGTTTTCCCGGAGCTCAGGAAGTTCGGGGTCTGGGTGACCAGGGTGGTCTGGTAGAAGGTCGCCCCGCCCCAGTCCATGACCTGCACTTCGTCGCCGTCAGGTGCCGGCAGTTCCTCGAGGCGCATCTGGCCCTCGATGGTGTGCTTCAGCACGTCCACCAGCGAATTGTTGGTCGAATCGTTCACCGTGTCTCCCACGATGAACGGGTGGATCGCACCCGCGTACTTGCCGCGGTCGAAGGTCTGGATGTTGCGGCCGGCCATCGACTGGATGTTGGTCGTCACATCGCTGCGGGTGAACGGGGAGTTCGCGCTGGTCTTGGTGTTGGCGTAGACCGAGCTGTCGATGGTGCCCGCGCCGTCGATGGTGTTGCGGGTGATGATGGACATCGAGAGGCCCAGGCGATACGCCAGTTCCTTCTGGATGTTTTCGAGGGTGGGGTCGATGGCGGTTGCGCGCGCCATATCGGACAGGTTCACGTAGTCGGCATACTGCCCGATCTGCGAGGAGTTCTGCGACACCGAGACGGTGATGCCCGCGCCGACCGTGCCCTCGGGAGCCTGGACGGTGTTCGCGCCCAGCGTCTGGTACATGAACAGCTCGAGAGTGTTACCGGAGTTGAGAGGGAGCTCGCGGCGCTCGCACAGGCGGGGGAAAATCGTATTCGCCTTGAGGTTCTTGATGAAGTTTTTGTCGTAGTGGATCACCTGCGACTGCGGCAGGTTCGACGTGCGCATGGATGCCGGCGAGACGCCGTCATTCAGCTGCGCGGCCAGGACCTGGGCATGCGCCTGCAGTTTCAGGTAGAACGCGAAGGCGCTTCCGATCGTCAGCAGAAACCAGACGATGGGCGCGATCACACGGGTTGCGATGAACGCGACTAGAGGGGATTCCTCGGCCGCGCGAAATTGGCGGTTCATGGGGGAGGGCTCGCTTTGTTGAATTTTTGGTCCCGATGCTCAGGCCGTCATTTTGTCGACCAGTTCACGAAAGCCAGGTTCGTTCTCTAACTTGTCCTGGTAGTCTCTGGTTGACATCGCTTCGATCTGGGCTCGGGTGTACTTAGGCGTCGATCGCCGTTGTCCGGGTGCCGCGCTGGAATCCCCCTCGCGGAAGCCGGTTGACCGGGTTTCGCCGCGCTCGCGGTAGCTCACTCGGGAATCCCCCGGGGGCGCTGCCGGCGTGGTTGAAGGTGGAGGAGCGGGCCGTTCTGCTAACAATCCGTCAGCGCGCAGCTGCTCGAAGGCATACGCGAGGTTATTGCGGGTAATCGGCAGGTCCTCGCGCTTCAGAAAGTTGAGCAACTTCCGATTGTTGGCATCGGAGTTGTAGTACTCGGGAGTCGATTCGCGGAAGATCCGCGCCTCATTCACGGCTGCTTCGGCATCCTCGTCAACAGCCTCCCGGTTGAGCTTTTCGGCCAGCTTTCCCGGCGCAATGCCGATCTGGGCCTCGACCACTTTTGCGATCGCATCGGGCGCCTTCGCCGGATCGGTGATGTCCTGGGCGATCTGAAAACGCTCATCGGCACTCAGCACGCGCGGCTTGGCGACGGGTGCGGTCGCGGCCGCCTTGTCGGGCTTGCGCAGGCCGGAAATGATTTTCTTCTGCTGGTTGAGAGTCGCCGAGAGATGGACCTGAGCATCGGCCAGCTTCTCGAAAATCTCGTCTTTGCTGGCGCCCCGGAAGTGCTGCGGCTGCGAGCCATCCTCCGGATCAACGACCAGCACCAGTTCGCCGGCGGCGGGGTCTTCATTCTGCCAAAAGCGTTTCATGCGTCCTCCAGTTCATCGGGTCCGGGAACCAGCGGATTGAGGATCGACTCGATTTCCTGTGCCTCGCGGTCGATCGGCACCTCCGGCCCGGTCAGCTGCTCCACCTCGCGGTTAATGAGCTGCTGCAGGTTGATAAAAAACGTCCAGTGCGCTTTCGCGACTTTGTGCAGGGCGAGCACCTTGCGGGAGTGGTCCTCGTCGGCATTGACCAGCCGGCTCTCGGCGATCCCGCAGGCCGACTCCATCAGGTCGAGCAGGACCGCGTAGCCCGGGCCGCGCACCAGCTGCAGAAGATCAACGCGCTGCGCCTGCGTGAGCTTGCGGCCGATGGCTCCCGTTCTCTCGTTGCGGATCTGCATCTAGGTCATCTGCTCCGGTTCGGCGCTGGGCAGTATGCCGACGCCGTGCAAGTACTGCGCGAAAAGTAAAAGCGTGTCTAGTTCTTTTTGGCACGCCGCACGGCGGTGCGTCACTTGCTCTTTCGTGTGAGCAATAGCTCCGCAGATGACGCAGGTCCAGCCCGCGTGCGAGCTCCAGGAGGGCTCGATGCGGTCGTACCAGAGCACGCAATCGACGCCGGCGAAGCTGGGGCCATAGAGCAGCCACTTGAGCCGCTTCGCGCGCGTGAAGATATTCGAGACCGGCGCGCGCTTCACTGCGTCATCCCCGCGCTGATGGCTTTCTCGGCCATGTTGCGGTCAGCCATCCCGCCCGCGCGATCGAGCACGGTTTCGAAGATTCGAGACGCCAGGTTCTGCGTCGCGCCCTGGTCCTGCAGCTTCGAATCGACTTCGCCCTTGGCCTGGACCGCGGCGACCTTCGCCTGCGCCTGGGCGGCAGGGCCGCTCGACTGCTGCTGGTAGAACTGGCGCTCCTCGTCGGTCATCGGGCGCACCAGCTGGCGCGCGTTCTTCCACTCCGAAACCTCGAGCAGCATCTCGTAAAACTCTTTGACATCGACCACCCAGCCGGTTTGCGCCAGCTGCTGGACCAGGTGCGGGTTGTCGAGCAGCTGAATCATCATTGGCAGCTGCTGCGCCATCGCCTTCTTCGCCTGCAGCCGCGCGCCGGCCAGTACTTCGTACTTCAGCCTGGCGTTGAGGAAGTTATCCATGTCGAGCTCGAAGTCATGGCCGAGCTCGTCGGCGAGGATCTCGCGGATCTCGCTGGGCGGCATAAACTCGTTGACCATTTCATCCAGCGCATAGATGAATGGCTTCAGGACGTACTTCACGAACTTACCCAGCGGGCCCTGGATGCGCGTGGCCGAGGCCGCCGCGATGTTGCCGGCGCCGGTGGCGGTGCGCGCCGCGCTCGATCCGCGTCCGCCCAGCTGCCCCTGCACGAAAGCCTGATCGGCTCCGGAGACGCTCTCGCCGGCGTCGCGCGCGTTCTGGAGAACCGCCCAGGTCTCGGCCGGGACCTGGGGCGTCTCGAGGATGCGAAAGGCCTTGTCAACATCGCCGTCTACGTCGATGATTCCGCCCAGGCGCTGGCGTATCTGCTGCGTCGGCACGTTGGCGCCGCGGTTGCGCAGGTAAGTCTGATTGACGGCCATCGAAAGGACGTTGACGGCCGCGTTCACGGTGCCGGTTTCGAGGCGCTGCTCGGTGCCAACCAGACATCCGATCCCGAGGCCCCAGCCGGCGTTCTGGATGTTCCACCAGTTGCAGGACAGATAGGGCGGATGGCCAAACAGGTGCTCGGAGTTCCGGATGAGCAGCTTCCGGCCTTTGACTTCGAGCATCGCCATGACGTTCCACTTGTCCCAGCGCTCGATGAAGGCGATCGGCGCACCGAGAGGATCCTCGGTGTCGGTCTGGTCTTCGCGCTCGGCGTGATGCACTACCGAGTTCGCGACCTGAGTCTGGGCGATGTCGCTTTCGGTGGTGGTCGTCGGCGTAACCGGGAAGAAAAAGCCCTTGAGCTCCTCCTCGCTCGGGATGTGATAGTCGTCCTGCTTGCGCAGCTTGTTGATGTCTTCGAACGTCAGATACTGCTTTTCAACGATGTACTTGGCTTTATGGATCTGGTTGGCGTTGCGCCAGCCAGGGGCCGGGAAGACGGTACCGAGCCGCTTGAACTCGAAGAATGGCCGGTTCTTTTTCACCCGTTCGCGTTTGACGACAAAGTCGTCGCTCTCGCGGGTGGGGACGTGCAGCGGAGTGCTCTGGAGGGGGAGCTCGATGTGCTGCGCAGCTTCGCGGCGCACGCGCGTCTTGCGTATTTCGGTTGTGGTCGCCCAGCCGTATTTGAAGACTGCGGTGCCGTTCAGGGTCTGACACTCGACGCCTTCCTCGCAGGTTCCCTCGAAGTCGATTTCGTTGAGCAGCGCGCCATAGAGGGCCATGCGCGCGCGCTGGGTGGCTTCGGTGGTTCCGGGGTAGGGTCGGGCCTGAAACGGCGGCGAGTCGTAGAAGACTCCCGACATCATGGTCGGCACCAGAGTGTTGACGTGCTTGGCGACGGTGAAGCGCCGCACGTTGGCCTTGGTCGCGCCCGAGCCCCAGCTCTCGATGGTGCGCGGCGACTGGTAGAGGATGTCATTCTCGCGCCAGTTCAGCGCCCAGCTTTTATCCTCGATCCACTGCTCGGCCTTGCGATAGTCGTTCCAGACCAGACGCAGCGCGGCCTTGTCCTGAAAGACGGGCGCCTGCTCGGGGCCGCGCGTCTCGATCTCATGCTCGCGTATCTGCCCGTAAGGTGCGCTGTCATCGACCAGTGCGCCGTCGCGTTTCATCCGTCAAGCCCGCCTAACATTTCGTGGAGTCCGTAGCTGTTCGTGGGCGGCGGAGGAACCTTGTCGGCTTCGTCGATTTCGAGGACGGAGATTCCCTGCTCGCCATACAGAACATCGTGCATTTGCTTCTGGCGCAGGCTTTCCCACTCATGCGCGAACTGCTCGTTGTCTTCGGAGGCCAGGATGGTTTTGGGCAGAGCCTCGGCGACGCGCGCCACCGCATCGACAATTTCGTTCTCGTCAATCATCCCGAAGGATTCGAACTGCTCGCGCAGCTGCATGATCTGCGGGCTCTCTGCGTTGAAGAGCAGGCGCCGCGCCTCGATCATCGGCTGCAGAGCCTTCAGGCGGATCTTGCGCCGGCCTTCGTCCTCTTCGTAGTCAATCCAGCTGACATTGACGTGCCAGCCGAGCAGGACGCCCTGGTTGCGAATTTCCGGCTCGTAGTGAATCGCGCCCGGGGTGGCTTCAATGTGTACGGTGTGGGTGCCGTGGCGCTTGCACATCAGCACGATTTCGCGCGCCAGCTTCGAGGGCAGGAACTGGCCGCGCCTGTGCTCCATGATGTGCATGCGGCCGTTGTGCATGACGCCGGCCGCGCCTCCGGAGAATTTCATCGCGGGGTTGGCCGCGTACTCGAGACGCCACGCAACGCGCACCATGCCGGCGAGGGGCAGCTGCTCGGCGAGCAGGCAGGCGTTGAGCATGTCGGACTCGGAGAAGATGACCAGATTGCCGCCGCTGGCATCGTTCATGTACTGCGACATAAAGGAGCCGTAGTCGAGTTCGAACTGCTCTTTCAGAAATTCGTAGCTGAGCAGCTGCGGGAACAGCAGCGTAACCTCGCTCTCGGCGGGGAAGTCCCCGGGCTCGAGGCGCTTGCCGCTGTTGAGCCGGAGCGCGCCGCGCACCAGCGTCTGAGTACGGCCCGGCTTCGCTTTTTTGAGCAGCTGGCCGGTGAGGTCGAAGGGGTTATATCTCGTGGCCTTGGTGAGTTTGAATCCCCACGGCATCAGGGTCTTTAAGTTCACGAAGTAGTTACTTTTTACCGCCGCGATCGAGGCGTCGGTCTTCGAGTTCTGGGTGTCCACCACGTCATCGACGCAGAGCACATCGAAGTGCCAGCCGGAGATGCTGGTCTCGATCGAGAAAGCCATAACCGTCGCTTCGCGCCATTTGCGCTTGCGGTTGGGTGCGGTGAACAGGCCGGTGCGATCGTCGCGCGGGGAGATGGTGAACTTCGGAAAGATGGCCTGAAACAGCGTGGGCTCGCCCGTCATCGAGCGCACGAAGTGGCCGGAGATTTCCCCCACGATGGCCTGGGCGAGGGGCTTGGTCGCGGTGAGGATGCAGATCCGCACGTCGGGGAAGCAGATGATCCACTGGATGCAATCGATGATCGACAGCGTGGACTTGTAGCAGCCGCGCGGGTCGAGGTGGATGCGCTCCTTCACCGGCGACTGATCCTCGATCGACTTCGCCGGGTCTTTGAGCACGGCCAGCAGCGCGACCGGCTCGTGTACCTCGTCAATCAGCTTGTCGTATCCGAGGACGCGGCCGAGGGTCAGCAGATCGCGCTGGCAGATGCCGGCGAGCTCCTCGCGGTAGGCGTCATCTTTGAGCACCTTCGCTATGTCGATCTGCTGGATTTCCTCGGTGGTCACTTTTTGTCGAAGCCTTCGAGAACGTGGGCGAACGCGGCCATGTGGCGGATGTGCGCGTTCTTGGAGGTCTTGGCCTTGCGCAGCTTCTCGGCCGGAATCTTCTGGCCGACCGGCACGCCGAGCGCATGATGCAGCGCTCCGCGCTTCAGGTGCGTGAGGGCCTTGTGCAGTCCGGACGGATAGCTTTCGTCTTCGCCGCCAGTGTCGATCTCGGTTCTGTCCGGATCGCTACTGCGCCGGTGCGGGTGCGGCTTCTTCTTCTCCGCCATCGCTTCCCCCTACCTGCTGGTCCAGGTGATCGTGCAGCTGCTGCATGTTGGCCAGCGCATAGGGACCGGCCGCCGCGGCCTGATCGGGTGACGGCTGCTCGCCCTGGTTCGCGTATTCGTGGCGCACCACATGACCGCCGTTGACGGTGTGCTCGATGTGGGTGTGGGTGATGCGGCCTTTGCCTTTGCGCGCGGCCTTCGGCTTCTCGCCGAGCGCATGGCGTGCTGCGTCTGCTGCTTTCTTCATGGGGGGAGGGCTCCGGGTTCTCGCGAAAGGAACTCGGGGCGCCGTTGCTTCCGGTAGTCACAGGGACCCGGACGGCGCCCCTCTCGCGGGGTATGTCAGTTAATCAGCGAGAAATTGCCGAGGCTCGCGACGTTGCCGGCGTTGGCCGTCGAGAAGGTGATCGCGAACACCAGCTGGAAGACGGGCTCGGTCAAACCGTTCAGTCCGGTCAGTCCTGCGGTGAGGGCCGCGATCGCGGCAAAGGTCGCGCCGATCTGCGATTTGAAATTTCCGAACAGCTTGCCGGAAACGGAGTCGAAAACGAGGTCGGCATCGAGCCGATAGGGAACCGTGGTCGTACCTACGGCGGTCGCGGCAGTGGTGGCGATGGCGGTGTTGCTGCCCGGGGTCAGCGAAGATCCGCTCATCAGAGAGAGGGTCGCATTGTAGGCGCCGGCTGTGGTGATGTAGCCAGCTGCGCGGATCGAGAAGGCGCGTTGCTCGAGGCGTCCCGATCCGGGGACGTTGAGAACAGCTGCGACGAGTGCATTGTTGGGGTTCGGGAAAACCTGGGCGGTCGCGACGTTGGCGCTTACCTTGGAGGGAATACCTGCGCTGATGACAGGTATGAGTTCAGTAGGCATTTGAGTCCTTTTCCTTTGCGCACAGGCGCCGGTTGGGGGAGGCCTCTGCTCAGGTGTTGGGGAGATACGCTTCGAGGGTAAGCAGGGAGGGCGGGCTTTTGATATTCCCCGTAAGGGGTAGCAACGACTGTGCTTTGATGGTGGGAGATGTACACAACCGACACGCATCCGTGATCCCGGGGGGTCAGGCCGATGGGGTGCGAGCTCCATCGGCCAGATGCAGGATCAGTGTTTCGCGCCCGATCCGCGCGCGATCGGCGCCTGATTTTTCTCGTCCGGTATTTGGTAGGGAATCCAGCGGGGATTGTCCTTGTTCACGCTGTTGGCCAGCCCGAGGTAGCTGCATACTCGAGCCCCGTTGCCCTGTCGCATCGCTGAGCCCGTCGCCTCTCCCATCAGCAGCATGAACAGGTCGAACTCGTCGCGGGTAAGGGTGATGGTGATGGTTTCTTCGTTTGCTTCGCTCATGAGCGCTCCATCTCATCGTGGTACTGGTGGCAGTTCCCGCAATAGCGCTGCGTGATGTCCTGCGCGTTGTAGCTGGTGCGCCCGCACTTCGGACAGGTAATTGACCTGTCAGCGGTCTGCCCGATCGGCGGCTGATTCGCGGCGTTGAACAGTATCGGCTGCGGGTGCAGCATCGAGCAGTTCATCGCGGCATCTCCCAGCATCGTCTCGACGCGGGTCAGGCGCTGGTGCAGGCTGATGTTCTCCATCAGCAGAGCCGCGTATTCGTCCATCGAGAGCGTCATGTACGCCTGTGTGTTGCGCTTCTCCTGAACCCGTTCGAACTCGCGCACCAGCCAGCGCAGGCGATAGTCCTCGGTCGCTGCCATCAACGATGTCATATGACCATCCTCAACGGGAAAACCTGCGGCTGCGTGCAGGGTGCAGCCTGCTCCTGCAGATCCCGCTCAAACTCGGACAAGTCTGCGTCGATGGGCGCGGCCACGCGTGCGATCAGCACCTGGACGTAGACGCCTTTGTCCGTGGTTCCTTCCCAGACGCGGGCGAGCACGGCGCCGCCCGGTGTCGCGGGGATGAGCTCGGCGATTCGCTCGGTGTTGCTCAGCGTGATTTTCATGCGGCCTCCGGGGGAAGGGTTCGTAGCTGCTCGCCCAAGGTGCGGGCCTGCGCGAGCGTAAGTCGGAGATCCTTTGACCGGTCGCCGGCAAATTCGCCCAGATAGACCGCTCCAATACTGCCATCTGGCATTATTTCGGCCTTTCTGAAAAGGACGCTGATCACTGGCTGTTCTTCTTTCATGCTGCCTCCGCTGCGGTTTGCTTGGCGATCGCGGCGGCGCGCACCTTGTCGAACTGCTCGCGTGTCACTGTCGCCTGATGCAAAGTACTGGCGTCGAAGATGAGCACGGCTTCGGCTCCCTCCGGCCACTCGAGATTCATCGCCGCCAGCCGCTTCGCCCACTCGATGCGCTTCGGTTTCCCGCGCCGGCGAGATTCACCCGTTGAATCGCGCCATTGTTTGAAGAGTCGGCGCTCGACCGGGTTACTCGGGATACCACAGGCGGGGCATCTCTTCTCGATGAGCTCGCGCCGGCGCGCGAGGCGCAGCTTGCGGTGGCACTCGGTCGAGCAGGTTGTGGCTTTGCGGTTGCGGCGGGCCTCGGGGATTTCGCCACGGCAGACGTTACAGAACAGGGGCAGGCTCACAGATCCTCCAGGGTGATGATTGAGACGTGAATTTCAGTGCGGGGATTGTTCCAGTCCCTGCGCTTCGAGGCGTACAGATCGACAATGGCCGCGTCGCTTTTGATGACGCCGGCGCGGGTAAGTCCGTCCTGGATGCACTTGGCGAAGTTATCGACATCGCCCGACTGATCTTTGCCGAGATAGACGCGATAGGAGAGTTTGAGCCGCTCGCTGCGCTTGAGCGGACGCAGCTGGTCGCCGCGCGCGAAGGTACAGACGGCATCGAGAAAGGCCTGCGCTTCGCTGGTGACATACCACCGGCCTTTGGGGCAGCGCTTCGACGGACGAGGGTCAAATTTCTTATAGTGGTTGACGCTCGGCGGTTGGAGCGGGACGACAAAGCTAACTTCGTTCATGCGATCCGCGCGCCCTCACTCCCCCGGTACGCCACGACGCCGTGGCCGATGCAGGGCACGCAGGCCTGCTGACGCTTCGGGTCAAACCCGGTCCCTGCGCAGGCTGCGCACGCCTGTACATATCCGGTCCCCCTGCAGGTCTGGCAGCAGGAGTCAGGGCGGCGGCCTCCCTTCGCACATTCGCATTTCTTTCTCTTCCCCGTTCGGGCCATTGTTGATAGCTCTTCAGTTGATAGAGTCATTTCGTTTGCCGTCCTCCCTGGCAGTCTTGGTTCGTGTCATCTTACGTCGCCTCATTGTGGATGTACAGTGACGCTATGAATACCTCCAAGACTCACCCCTCCCGAAAGAAGAGACCGCGCAAAGTTCTGCATACGAACCTGCGCATGCTTCCCGAAGAACGAAACACCCTGGCGCGCGCCGCTCTGGCTGATGGCCGCTCCATGCACAACTTCATCCTGCGCGCGGCACTGGAAGCTGCGCGCGCGAAACTCACGGCCGATGCGGCCTGACCCGAAAGGAGGCTTGCCTATGAGATTCCCGCACCCCTCGGAGCTGGATCGGAGTAATTCCGTTTTTCTGCCCAATGTCGTGCTGGATTATGCGGTGTCGCCCTATTGCCCGGGGAAAGACGCCAAGGTGCTGCTGGCCGTGGCGGATAAGGTGTTCAGCGCCTCGGCCGGCCGCGAGCTCGATCCCGTGGCTGTCGCTCTGACGTTCCGCGCGATCGGCGCGAGTACGGGCCTGACCCGCGGAGCGGTGCGCAAGGCCGTCGCGCGGCTGGTCGGCGAGGGTGCGCTTTGCCGGAACGGCACCCTTTACACGTTCAACCTGGGCGCGGGTCCCTACCCGCGCCTGCTCCTCCAAGAGGCAGTCGCCTAACTCCCCCAGGAGAGATCAATGGAAACGAAAACAGGGTCCAATCCGTGGATTCCCAACAGCACCCAGACCCCGGATTGCCTGTTCGATGAACTGATGCCGGTTCTCGAAGGAACCGACAGCAAGATCATGTTCTACCTCGCCCGGCAGACCTTCGGATGGCGCCGACCATCCTGCCGGCTCAGCTATGCGGAATTTGCCGCAGGTACGGGGGTCGATGTGCGCTGGACGCGGCGGCGGCTGCTGTACCTGCTGGAGGTCGGCATCCTGCGGAGGGAGCAGACGCGGACGCCACGCGGGCGGCAATATCTGTACTCCCTGAATCTGGAGATGGACCTGCCCGGCTGCATCGAAACGCTGCGCAGCCGGAAGATTCCCACCATTATCAAAAGAGTAAACGAGTGCGCCGCAGAGGGTAACCAGTTGACTATGGGTCTGGAGACCCATAGCACCCTGGGTCTGGACGCCCATAGCACCCTGGGTCTGGAGACCCATAGCACCCTGGGTCTGGACGCCCATAGCACCCTGGGTCTGGACGCCCATAGCACCCTGGGTCTGCAGACCCAGGTAAAAGCACATACAAAAACAAACAAGTACTTAAAACCACCCCTCGCGCCTGGCGGCGCAGGGGGGACTGTTCCCAAAAATCCCCCCGCGGGCGCCTCTCCCGAGATGCCGGCGAAGGTCCGTTTGCGAATCGAGGTTTGCGAGCAGCTGGGGATCGACGACAGGCCGACCGAGCGGGCGATCGAGCGGCAGGCGGAGCGAGCACTGCGCAGCCAGCCGGCCGAGGCGATCGTGGCAGCGATGGTGGCGCAGTACCAGGCGTACATGGCGCTGAACGCGGCTGGCAGGCTGGTTTTCACCGTGGGACCGGATAAATTTTTTGGTCAGGGGCTGTGGCACGACACCAAGCGCTGGACGGTGAAAGAGAGCTCGGCAGGCGCTGCCAGCGTGGGGATGCAGCCCTCCGGCACGCCTCCGTCCGAGGAGGAAATCGAGTCGAGCCGGCGCTTCTTTGAAAGCAAGTGGATGGCTCTTAAATCGCGTCAGAACAGTGGCTTACAGTTAAATTCCATGGAGAAAAGCCAGCTGAGGTACTTCGCCGAGATGCTTGGGCCGGAGCGCGTGACGAAGCTGGAGGCGGAACTCGGACGGCTCGCGGAAGCCGTTTAGAGCCGTTTTGGGCGCTGGGGGTAGGCTACCCTGCACCCGAGGCGCAGCGATTGAAATTTGGGCCGTTTCCGTGGCAGGACGGGCCATGTTTTGAACGGGGTCTGACCCCCCAAACCCGGCGCGAGGCCGGCGAGAGAGAGGAAAAGCGAAGCAATGGCGAAGGATACGCTGGGTAACGAGGTCGAGGTAGGCGACTACGTGGAGCTGCACCTGAATGCGCCGAGGATCTTCGGCCGGGTGATGGACGTGCGGAACGGAGGGACGGTGATCCGGGGACTGCGCAGCGGGCAGGATCAGCGGACGCTCGGCAGCGTGAGCGTGACGGCCAAAATCGACATCGCGGTCGATCCCGACAACCCGATCGTGCAGGCGATGGTGAAGGTCAACGATCCGAAGCCGGAGGAGGCCGACGAAGTGCGGGCGATGGTAGGCAAGAGCGCCCTGGCGATTCAGTAGGTAAAGCGCGGAACACTGCGCATTATTTAGCAGAAGGCCCTGATCGGAGCGGAGCCGCGCACCGACAGGGCCTTGTTGCGTCTGGGGAAGGGAGGGGAGGGGT
>Ga0335072_10001462_pt1 | contig 38440 bp, 36 predicted proteins | sample Lox_Sample_21_FD_206725 | JGI IMG/M metagenome (GOLD analysis project Ga0335072, IMG submission 206725) | Soil microbial communities from Loxahatchee National Wildlife Refuge, Florida, United States - Lox_Sample_2.1 | ecosystem: Environmental > Terrestrial > Soil > Wetlands | place: USA... | reverse complement strand
TTCCTCGAGGTCGGCCATGTCTCCCGTCCGCTCGTACCGGCGACCAAGCTTGTTGCCAAGGTTATTCAAGTACATAGCCAGGTCGGAGTGGTCTTCAGGTGTAGATGTGACTGCTCGTCGAGCGATTTGGATAGCTTCCTCAAGGTCGGCCATGTCTCCTGTTCGATTATATCGGCAATTTAGAAATACCGCAAGGTTGCTCATCAAACTATTCGTGATTTCAGGTTTATTGTGTTCATAGCGTAGAGACATCTGTGCAAAGCTGATAGCCGTGTCGATCTGCTCTTTAATCCCATTCCGGGTAAACTCCTCATACATCGTGATCGCAATCATCGAAGCTATCTCGTGAGGTTCAACATCTTTCATTTCCAACTTCTCAGCCAGATGCGCCAGGAGAGCGTCGACGCCCTCTCGCTGATCTTCCATTCTGTCAAAGTACACCTCTCGTTGTGAATAATTAGTCGCAAAGTGAATGAAGAGAGTCTGTATCGCCTTTTCAGCTGTCACTCAGGCCACACTACCAGCGCATGTCTTGTGGCTGTGTTGAGGCTATGCTGGTCAAGGCAGCAGCGCGTCTCTAGGAACTGCCATCATACCACGTTACTTAAATTGTGTCAGCATAACTTTCTCACAACTCGGTTTGCATCCCCAGAAATGTAAGGATGACGGCTATTCTTCTTCCCCAGATTTTTATTCCAGTCGAGTCAATTAAGCTCGGACGGCTCGTCACTAGCGTCGATCATCCGCACCAAGACTACCACGATCCTGCATACTCCTCTACGCCGCTCCCGGCGATCAACATTCGCGCGCACTATGGCGGCCTCGGCCATGAGTCGCGTACTTCGAATTTTTCCTCAGCACTGACATCTTTGCTATCCGCTGGGTTTTCAAAACGCGCCAAATCGAGGGTCCGCGTCGAAACGAATCTGGTTCGAACCTACACGCTACAAAATTCCACACAATGGTTTGAGAAAGCGGTATCCTCTGAGGAAACTCGACGCTGGTTTGAAAGAGCGATTGATCAGGGCGATGATGTATACTTCATCGTGGGCTTCCACACTGTCACAGATGCGCAGATCATCTATGAGTCCGCAGAGCGCAATGAACATACGGGACGACTTGGTCTGCCCGTTGGCTTGGCGCTGAATGCAGCGGGAGCCATAGCCCCCCTCGGAGATCTTGCTGATCCACAAGTCGGCGTTCATCGTGGAAGTGTGGAAGGGGTTATTGAGCATTTCAAGGCTCCTGGAGAGCAAATTTGTGGCTTTCAGTATCGGAAAGTTTGCCATCGCTGGTTGTCGAGCCGAAGTATTGACAAGGCCACGCTGGCAAAGACACCGCGATGGTCGGCAGGCGATCGATGGCGTGATGAAGAGGAAGGGGTTGAGGACATCATTGAGGTGGAGACGGTGGATCTGGGTCGGCTAGAAGGAGAGTGGGATGAGGAGGTAGCAGATGATGAAACGCTTCTTCTTCAACTATCGTGAGCTAGAGATATATATATCGATCAACAAACCCGTGCTACGTTGAAACTTGGACAATAGAGCAATTGTTACAAGAAGATATGTGGAATTAGTTGTATTGTCTGGGAGCCAACGAGGCGCTCGAAGCTAGTTAGTTACCTAAATATGTATGCTGACTAAGCTAACCGATAACTTGTTAAGCTAGCGCCTCCACGTCACGTGTGGAAACAGCTCGAAATGATGTTTACACCTGCAATATAACCTCAGAAACGGCTCACTTTGAGAATGCTGTATATATGGAGATACACAGCTGTTTTCTTGCAGAATTGAACAACTTCTGAACCCCATATTAAGCTTCAATCACGTGTTTTGTGGTCAAAGCTTAACATAACTAACTAACTAGTTACTCCGTACTCCGAAGGCCGCCACAGGGCTGTCAATAATTGGTTTGTATTATGGCAACACTCAAAGACCTAGGTCAAACCATTCGATGGGTTTGAAAGGCGAAAAGAACTCGATGGTGGTGCTGTGGGTCGAGGTGTTTTGTTGTAGCATGGGAAGAGGCTCTCCGCAATCAGGCGGGTAGGCGATGATGCAAAGGTAATTTTCGGAGAAGCAGGGGTAAGGAATGTTCAGGATTGGGCACACGAGATGATCGATGCAAATGACTTAGAAAATTGATGCGCTCAAAAGGTTAAAGTTGCTTGAATTCAAAGTACCTGTGATTCGTCTCGCTACAGCGTGCGTCCCTGGACGCAGTGCGACACATTAGAGATCAACTCTACGCTAAACGGTCGGCGATGACTTGACCCTGTAAGGGTTGCCTTCCAAAGGGAACTGTTATTCCTCGCGGCTATCGTCACTCTATCGTCACTCCCTGCGTGGCGGAACAGTCCTTGCGATACTTCGTTTTTCTTTGCTCTCTTCTGTTCTTTACCTGCCCATGTTGGAATCCCATGCTAGATCCTAGTCATTGGCAATGGATTACCGTCCTCCTGAAAGGGTTAAAAGGCTGGATTGCACTGCTAACCAGAAGCCAGGGCTTCAGGTCGACTCTCGCATGGACACGATCTTCCTGGATAACGAGCATCGACATGGACCAATTCATCATAACAGCATACGCCTTCTGTACATCGAGCCAGGCACAGAGAATGATGAGATCAGCTGCTGTCTCCTGGTCGCCCCGCGAGAAACCGCAACCGGGTACGAAGCGTTGAGTTCCTGCTGGGGTCAAACTCGCGAGTGTCACAGAATCCTCATAGACAGCAAATCATTCTACATCCGCTTAAATCTGTACCATGCTTTGAGAAGGCTGAGACAAGCTGATCGGCCCGTTATCATCTGGGTAGATGCTTTGTGTATCAGTCAGTCCGACACGGGTGAGAAGACCGCGCAAGTCAGTAAAATGGCTATGGTTTTCCTCAGAGCTCAAAACGTGCTCATCTGACTCGGAGAAAGCCAGGACGACAGTGACTTTGCAATGGACTTCCTCGCTAAGCTTTTGGATCCCGAATACGTCAATGGGCCGATCTTCGGCCGTGAAGCTGCTCGCGGCTTCGTAGCACTCAAATTGCTCACAGGCCGCCAGTGGTTTTCTCGCGTATGGATCATACAAGAGGTAGCGTACGCAAGCAATGCCATCGTCTTATGCGGAGAGAAAGAGATCCATCTTGAAGATTTTATTGCTGCATTTCGACTAGCAAAATCCAAGCTATGTGGAGGAGACGGCTTCTCTCAAGTCATCTTAATTGACAAACCTCAGCGTGATGGGCTCCGCATGTTTCCAGACTCCGGAGCGCATCAATTGCTCCAGGTTATCAAGGATGTCTTTAGTCCATCGCAAGACGGGAGCATTAGAAAGAGAAAGACACTTACGTTGGAGGCTCTGGTATCTCAATTGACGTCATTTGAAGCCTCCAATCTTCGAGACATCGTATATGCTGCCTTAGGATTGGCATCGGATGCGGCGGAGTCTTGCTCTGATACTTGGGGGTTCCGACTCCAGCATATCCCTCGCAAACTTATCCAGCCTGACTATTCCAAACTGGTCGTAGATGCTTGGGTCGATTTTGTGGCTCATTTTGTGCAGAGCTCTGAATCGTTGGACATCATTGTTCGTCCATGGGCATCGTGTGAAAGCCTTTCCAAGGTAGATCAGCGGCGGGTCCCGTCCTGGATCAGAAGCCGCAAATATTTACCGTTCGATGATCCATCGTTTAGACATACCGGGCGTCAAGGAGCAGATGGACTCGTCGGAGCGACTCCAAAACCAGAGTATAACGTGTATCCTGGCTTGCGGCCTCAAGTTGAATTCGTAAGGAGCCCTACGTTGAGGCTTAGCGCTAGAGGTATCGATCTTGGTCGCATAGTACAACAACCCGTTCCTATAGAGCAGGGCATTATAACTCGTGAATGTCTTGAAATGATCGAGTTTGCAGAGGATCTTGTACATTCCGCTCCGCTCAATTCAACCGACGCCTCTATTCGAGTTTGCAGCTTTATGTGCGCAGGCAAGGTTCCCCATGTTGCGTCGCTCATAAGCTCATCCGGCGTCATGGATAATCGCAGAGCTTACCGACAACTGCTAAGAGACTCTGGAGATATTGACACCGAAGAGTGGCTGAAGAGAGACCTGTCACCTGATTTGAGCTCAGTCTTAAGCCGCATCAGAGCGGTAACATTGAACCGAAAGATTGCCTATATCTATGGTACACTGTACGCGTTAAGCTTGATACCCGAGGCAGCCCACGACGGTGATAGAGTGTGCGTTTTATTCGGGATGAGTGTCCCCGTTATTCTTCGCCAGACTAAAAAGAACTATCCAAGCCGTTCAATCAAGAGTTGGAAATTGGTTGGCGAAACTTACATTGACGGGGCGATGAACGGAGAACTCAGGGAATATTTTCAGCAGCATAGAGAGCTAGACATTGTGGGTGCCAAAGAAGTAAATGGAGAAAGTTTTGATATCGTATGAAGGTGACGACAAGTACGAGAGAGAGAGCTAGCATATCACGAACATATCGTAACACCTATTTGGGGATGTATAGTCCTACCCTCGTAGCTACGCGTTTCCAGCGGGTACAGTCTGTCCCTGCGTGTCGGAACAAGGTGTAGAGAAGTGGAAGGAGAAGAAGTAATCTAGTACCATCTAGTAGACTATGACATATTACATACTCATTACAGTGCTGTGGCCTGGCAGGCAGGTACGCAGAGAGGTGTGTTGTGTCTCCCAGCAACAGTGTCCCGCGATCCAGGGATGGAGATTACAATATCTTCTGTTAATTATACGAAAGAGTCAGTGGCTCAGTAGATGGGAAGTTAGTGTTGAGCTGGTTCTAATCTTCGCTACCGGATGCTATTCTAAGGGGTCATGTTGCAAATCAATGTACTGTACCGTACCCAGGAGCACTATTTAGCCGTCGTTTCCACTGAGAGCAACGGGTACTCCGTACGGTAGCGATGGTAGCAACCTCTACATGGCCCACACTGGGCTGTCGAGCACGGCTCTGAGAGCGCGCAAAGGAATAGGCAAAGGATTGGAGGCGAAAGCATTGAGCCGATAATCCCAGGGGTTCCTGGTATAGTTTTTTGAGGCGTCTGTGTCCGAGCGATCTGCCTATGGACACGAGAGCCGCGTGTTGCATTTTGTGTGGCACGGGCTGTGCAAAGCAATGGAATCAGTCCAAACTCACTCATGGGAGTGGCATGCTCGCAAATGATTATGGGAGAAGAAATGGAATGAAAAGGGGGCAGGAGGATCGAGAATTGGCCATGTAAGGACACAAACATATCCGTTTGGATCTCATGCACGATGCTGAGTCGTGAGGCGAGCAGTATCAGTGATCCACGGTGCAGAACAGCAGGCAAAAAACGTGGGAACGCACTCTATTTGCGGGAGGTCCGACCGGAGGTTTATACTTGGATAAAAAAACAAAAAGCGCAAGGGATGCGATTGGACGGGACAGAGGCGCCCGTCGGGCCGCCAGGAAGGCTTGGAATAGAGTGTGGACAGCCTAGAGAGCCTAGACAGCCTGGGGGTCTAGTCCTCCAAAGAATACGGTGGCCATGCGTCGTGTGCGCAGATGGCAAACCAACGACGCCTCGGTCATCGGCTTTGTTCACGAGGCCGCATCAATTGCAAAGAAATGGACACGAGAGCGCTGTTCTTTGGGTCTGTCTCTGTCTATTGCTGCGGTAGGATGATAGTTCCGACGGATGACCAATGGGCCGAATGGCCGGCAGTTGTGGCACGGAAGAGAGTTGGTGGGATGGTTTTTGGGTGCATCATCGCCCATTACTCGCACTCAGTTGTTCGCTCAGTCTCTGTCCAAGGATCGCATGCATGACCAATTGCATCTCACCGGCCTTCTTTCTCGGCTTAATACCCGTCCAATCCCGCTTCCCTTCCATCATCGCCGCCATTCTTCGACTTCGACGTCTTTTTCAACCTCTCTGCCGTGTAAAATTCTTTTGGTTGTTTGGGTGACTTGCAATCCGCCTGGATCGACGGCTGACCTGCACGCGCGGTGCTGCTGAACCCAGCCAAAGTATATCCTTGCACCCAGCAACCGCAGCACGGGTCCGCAGCATCATCACCAGCGTCGCCCAATTTCACGAGCCGCGCCTGAGTACGTCTCCCTCTAAATTCGCCACAGCTAGCAAATCAGCCAGCTAGTCTTTTCTCAGTCTTTCGCACCGTCTTTACGCTGCGCTGCGGCATTGAAAATGACCCTTGAGTGCTAACCGTGAGAATCCACAGCTTCTGTCCCGCTCGAGCCGTACATTCCATCTCGCGAGGAGCCTCGTCGGTGAGCGACGCGACGGAAAACAACAGTCCACCCTGCCTTCGTGCAAGATTATCCCTCCTCAACATCTCTCAACAATATGGCAGCCGTAGCAACTGCAACGCCTCCATCGTCTCTGCGAGCCAATTCCGAAGTTCTGCCTGACGTACCGGATGCAAGAACTCCCAGCCCTGTATCCAGCGATGTCTCGCACTACAGCAGTGAAGCCTCACGTCATGAAGATGAGATGGCCACTCTCAACGCCAAGCTGGTCGCCGCCATCAACCATCAGACCACCCTAGACGACTCATTACAAGAAGCAAAAAAGGAACTCGAAGACGCTCAACAGAAAATCGCGCAGTTGGAAGCAGCAGCAAAGAAACATCAAGAGCTCATCACCAGCGGACTATTGATCACCAAGGAAGATGTCGAAAAGAAGCAAACAGCATGGCAGAAGGAGCTCGATGAGGAAAAGCTGTTACGAACCAAAGCCGAGAGGGAACGAAAAGGAATGGAACAAGAACTTGAAGCCTTGACCTCACAACTATTCGAAGAAGCAAACCAAATGGTTGCCGAAGCTCGAAAAGAGACAGAAGCCGCAGAACGGAGAACCGAACAGGTTAAGAACCAACTCAGCGATAACGAAGCCCTTCTCCATTCACAGCAAGAGCAGCTGCAGGACCTGAAAACTGTGCTCGAGAAGGTCACTTCCGAGAAAGATGAAGAGAGCGCTGCTCGATCCGCAACAGAACCATCCACTCCTGGTGCGACCTCAACAGACAAGATGAGTCGTATGTTTGAATCCATGAATCTAGCACCTACTTCACCAAGTGACGACCTACAACCCGACCACCCACTCCGATTCTCTCATCTCATCCATCCTGTTCTCCGTGACGATCTCCAGGCCTATCGCGATTTCTCTGAACTCATCAAATCCGCCTGGTCCAACAAACCACCATCTCGTGTGTCAAGCGGTTCTTTCGGCAGTTTGAACGTTGCCAGTGCAGCGAATAGTTCTCAACCTTCCTCTAGCGCCAACTCACCGTCTCCAAACACGGGCTCGTTCGCTCATCCACATCCAGTCACGAACGGAAGCCATTCACCAAGGGAGCCAGCCGTGGTTCTACTCAAAGATACGAAAGTATACAAGCGCGCAGCAACAGAGGACATCGAGCCAACAATGCGTCTGGACATCGCTCCCGGCGTGTCTTGGTTAGCACGACGCACAATTCTGAACTCCATGGCAGCCGGCTCCTTCAGCATCGAGCCGATGCCACCACCAAACCGCTTCCGTGGACCCGTCTATCCATGCAGCCTGTGCGGCGAGAACCGCAAAGGCGACACCTACAGCCGCAAGCATCGCTTCCGCACAGCGGAAACGGAAGACGCGGTGCGCTACCCGCTGTGCGACGCGTGCCTGGGCCGGGTGCGCAGCTCCTGCGACTACATCTCGTTCCTGCGCATGATCCGCGACGGGCACTGGAAGGCCGACTCGGACGAGGACGTGCGCGCAGCCTGGGAGGAGTCGGTACGGCTGCGCGAGCGCATGTTCTGGCAGCGCGTCGGCGGCGGCGTCGTGCCGGCGTTTGTGCGCGCCAACGGCGACTCCACGCCGCGGAGCCCCGGCTTCGCGAAGGAGCGCCGCAGCGAGGACGCCGGCGACGGGAAAGATCCGTTTCGCGATGACCGCACCGAGAAGCGCGTCTCCATCGGCGACAAGGTCATCGAGAAGCAGGAGAGCTCGGAAGATGAGCCGAGCAGTCAGCTGCGCTGTGAGATGAGGAGTTCGATGCAGGATAACAAGAAGAATCTCGGCATCTCAATCCCAGGTTCGCCAGACGCAAAAGTACCGACCTGAAGCCTCATCAGCAACACTTTTCTTTACAATCATTTGCAGCGTTATTCGATACCCTTCTGTGCGCTGAAGACGCGTTCAGCTCACGTAGAGGCTCCCTATTAGGGAGCCTGGGACTTTAGAAGCCAGTAGTATCCATTTCGAACAGCAAGAGGACATGGCTAGAATTGCATGTCTTTGTGTACTATACCAAGGAAAGCTGATGGGATTGGAACGATTCGAGGAGTAATCCTGTATAATATACGCTTTAAACAATAACCGGACTATTTAGATGGAAATGCTGAGTCGTAGATCTCGATGTCCACAGTAAAGCTCTTGAATTGTATGCAGTTTCATTGTTGTTACTGAGTTCGCATGATTTAGGTTATCTTGTGTTCTTTCTGTTTCATCTCAATCGCTTCTTCACTATTTCTGAACTCAACTGTCATCGAAAACTTCAACGATTCCTTCAATTAACATCTATTAACGTCCAAAAATACTCTACAATGTACGCCAGTTTCGCCCATAGCGCACCGCCGACTTACGAAGTGCCTCCAATCTAGCCCTAGATTGGCCCGAATTTGAACCAACCACTAAAGAGCCCAGTCGATGGTGTGATCGATGACGCCCGCCACTTTTGACTTCACCCCTTTGACAACCAAAGCAGCGGTCTCGCCCAACGGGCCGCAAAGCATGACGAATCTCATCACCGAAGTATGAGACCGATCTTTCTCCTTGCCCTGCTGTCAAACACTAAATTTGGGGAGACGAAGTAGGTACGGTACACGGAAGCCTCGGCTGAAAGTACAAACAGCCTCAAGCCACATCTGCTTAGAATAGAGACTTCAGCAGAATCTCAAGAGCTGGATTGAGCCTCGACGGCTGATAATGCTACAGCTTAGAAGCAACGAGAATGAGCTAGGGAATTCGTGCTGTTGTTGTGACTTTGCGAAGAGTAGTTGTCGTATGCCTGCTTTCCTTCGAACCTCGGCCGGCTTATTCCCAACTCCTATCGACAAAATATCAATTAATCATCCAGGAACGCAATCGAAATAAATTGAACAGTCTGCCCAATCATGATGAATGTTTCTTCACGGAATCATGGAGCTCATTGGGCTACGACTCCGCGATGGTCCGACTACTATACATCAGGTTTGGGCATTGCGCTAAAATTGCGTGCTCGCAAATTGTTATGGTGCGTTTGAACGACACTCCAGCCGCGGGCGCACATTTACCTTCCGAGCAGAAGAAGAATAAAATATGCTGTTCTAAGTCGTTTCTCTCTTCCCACTTCTCTGTCAATATCCCACCTTCCAACTCGTCCACATACGTCAGAGGAGAAGTATTCTCTGTATCCTACATATAACCCTTCACCCTTAAGTGCTTAGGACCAAGCCATTGTTTTGCTGCTCTACATCCTCAGTGATACTCACACCACTGTAATTCACCATGTCCTCACCATTCGATACTGACAGTTTCTCTCATGAAGAGAACGAGTCTGGCTACATGTCGGCCGACTCACATTATGAGTGTTTACCAGACATCTACTTTACCAAACCTCACCTGAAGTTCCTCAACAAACAATTGAACCAACTCGAGCCCGAAGATATCCTCAAGTGGTGTCTTATCTCACTACCAGGGCTCTTCCAGACCACGGCCTTCGGCCTCACCGGCCTCGTAACAATCGATATGCTGTCCAAGATCACTGAGACCGTGCCAATCAAGTCAAAAGTCGACCTCATCTTCCTCGACACACTCTACCACTTCCCGGAGACACTGGACCTTGTCGAGCGTGTCAAGGCCAAATACACAAACATCAAGCTCCACACATATCAACCCGACGAATCCTACACAGCCGCCGAATTCGAAGCCAAGTACGGCGAGCGCCTGTGGGAGACCAACGACGAGCAGTATGACTGGCTGGCGAAGGTAGAACCAGCACAGCGGGCATACCGGGAGCTCTCGGTGAAAGCGGTGCTGACGGGACGACGGCGGTCGCAGGGCGGCAAGCGCGGCGACCTGGACATCGTGGAGGTGGACGAGACGGGGCTGATCAAAGTCAACCCGCTGGCCAACTGGAGCTTCAAGCAGGTGCAGGCTTACGTACGGCAGCACGACGTGCCCTACAATGTGCTGCTCGACCGCGGCTACAAGAGCGTGGGCGACTGGCACTCTACGCTGCCGGTTGCGGAGGGCGAGGATGAGCGCAGTGGGCGCTGGAAGGGTACGGCCAAGACCGAGTGCGGCATTCATAACAAGCGCAGTCGCTATGCCCAGTTCCTTGCTGAGCAGGAGGCCAAGCAGCGAGAGGCGGAGTTGGCGAAGGCATTGGAAGGGCTGGAGGTCCAGGGATAGAATGACTAGATGCTCAAGTGTAAAGAAAAGCTTTCGTTGCATTTAGCGTTCGGCGTTTGGAGCAGTGGCTAGCTGTCTGGATTGCCCAAGAGGGCTTGCATCGCTAGAATAGAAAAAGCGAGTAGCATCGAATATGAACATTTTGAGATCAAATACACTCAACGAGCATATCCATATTTACTCAGTTGTGAACTATTGTAGCTCAATCCATTCAGCTCCTTCATCATCTTCCAATGGAAAGGGACTGCAATTGCGCTCTTAACTATAAACATCGGACTGGAGTTGTGACTCTATCGACCCGAGCGCCAAGATTGATGGAGCTTCCGGGTTCAACTTTTTCGCCTGAAGGTCGAAGCGACGTTTTCACAAAATTTCAGAAGTCGGCGTAAAGTTTTACTACGCTGGGAATGGTTTATACTCTTCTTTCAAGGGATACGGAATTCCTCTTAGCGCCTCCCTGACCAGCGGTATGAGATATTTCTATCGTTCGACCTCACCTCCACCTATGTTACGATAGGGAGTTTTCTTTTACTGATGATGGGGCTTTCTTTCAGACTAAGACTACTCCCAACCAAAATTGACACCCAAGTCACTAGATTCATACCGTATGCTGAGCATGTACTTTTCATCGTTTTGCATTCTAGCAAGGAAATACTACGACATCTGCCAACATGTTGGTATCCATGAACCTTGGGCTTAGTCGTAACTCCCTGTACTCTCATCTACTATTCGACATTGAGGATATTGTTACAAAAGCTACGCGTCCCGAATTTCCTTGCCCACGGCGTCCGCCCAAGCCTCAATGTCGTTCCAATTTCTCTCATCGCCGTATATCTTTTTCTCCTTTGGTACACAACACGAGATAATCGTCCTCATAAACCATCCCAAGTCCTTCTCTTCAAACTTTCCGCGAAATAGCCTATGTCCCTTCAACCCAGGAACATGTTTTCGGATCTTGGCCTCGATCATTTTCTCTTCCGATACGCGGCCAGCTTCGTCTGGTGGCATCCCAACGCTGAATGCCCATACCGGCTTAGTCTGGAGAGTCGCCGTTTTGCTGCGGATAAAGCTGTTGGCCTGCGGAAGCCAGGAGCTCATGTGAATTGCGCTTCCTACAATGATAGCGGTGTAGCTGGACAAAGATGAGGCTTCAACATCTGCTATTGGCTGGCATTCGACGACCGGATGGAGTGCTTGAAGCCGCGAGGTGATTCGATCAGCAATCTCATGGGTTGAGCCTTTTGCTGACGCGTAGGTAACCAGAATCTTCCCTGCCATTTTCAATGGAATATGGATGTACAGGCAGACTTGAAAAACTTAAGAGAAAAATATCGAAATCATGATAGGTCCCATAGATCTTATAATGATAAATCTCTAAATCTTCCCTAACACGAGATGTCAGGATATCTTAAATGTTTGTAGCGGAAATACTACGTGGCGTGATTTTCGATTCTACCGGTTTGGCCTAGAAACGAGTAAATAGCCTACCGATACGGTAAGCTGGAGATCTCGAGTGTAAGATTACTTGAATGTAAGCTAAAGTATATGGCGGCTCCAAATTAGATAGGTGTGCTCAGTTGAAAGCGCGTTGTTGAGAAGGAGAACTACCAGTAACAACACCACATCAGGTGATGGCAATATATATCATACTACTGACCCCAGTACACCGTCTTTCCATCTTTGAGAGGAACTAGTGAGAAATTATAAAACCATGCATGTCCGTTTGGAAAAACAATCGCAAATTTTTGGGCACAGTCCATATACTTTGTGCATTCACATTGATTATCACCTTACACGCCTTTGACCGAGCAGCATTCACACTATGGAGAAAGTTATGACCATACAGAGTATTGTTCACCCTCTACATTCAAATCTAGCCGACGGTACTCCTATGCATATTATCGGTCAGCTAATCAACGATCCCTGGTATACGAGCCACGCCCTTCGCTTTTTAGATGGCACACGCCGTGACAACCACAGTGACTTGAGCGTTGCACCAGATTTTGACGTACGAGAATCTGAAGATTACTTCTTTCTTGAAGGAGAGCTAGCAGGTATTGCCAGCTCAAAGGACTTGACTATCCAGTGGGTTGGACGGCAGATACTGTTGATTAATGCTACCATCAACGAACTTGACATGGAAGCGGAATGGGGCATACGTCTACCGAATAATTCCAGCACTGTGGAAGTAGAAACGTCGGAGGCCAAAGATGTCCATGAATCAATTCCACATGAACACCAGCGCCATCGACGCGGCGACAAAAGCACGCACAAAAGAGGATTGAAAGTCTGGATGAACGAAAGGCATAAAGGACACTTGCAAAAGAGTTTTTCCTTTCCTTGCGATGTAGATACCGAGAACCTGCGAGCTAGGCTGACAAATGGTTTGCTGAAGATGATTGTCCCGAAGCTAAAGACTGGCAGAGTTGAGTCTACAGGACGGGTCAAGATAGAAGAGTGATGCTGTGAATTAAGAGATGTTGAATCCTGAGTCGAAGATGTTTGTCTAGTTCGTAGTAAACAATATATCTCCGCGAAATGGTGACTTCCTTCACAATATAGCTGGCTTCAAAGTTAGCCTTATCTCTGATACTGGGTGCTTGTCTTCCTCACAATGGAGAGTTAGGAATTTGCGTCTCTGGACATCTTTTGAGCGTACTGAGCACAAGGAGAGACATCCTGAATACGCTACTGCACACTACGTTAAAGCAGCAATTGCCGGGGCTGAAGGCTATTTCAAGATACTAGAGTGCCTCGCTAGGAAGGAGCTCACTATTGGCAATGGAAGTAACGAATTTATCCTTCCGTTTTGCTCTTGTGAGTTGCTTACTGTCTTACAATCTCGCGCAACTATCATCAAGAGCCTTGCTGTCTTCTTGTTTACCAAGTCTCTCTCCTTTCCACTCCTTTTATGCGTTACCGAAAGTTCACTGCATCATATACGCAAACCTAGTTCTTTCACCAGTGAATCTTTACGTGAGCGCAAACACTCACCTCTAAGTTTCGAATGGCGGATAGCGCGCCAGCAGAAGGCACGTCCTCTACTAAGCCGACAACTGAACCAACTTCTAGTTCGTTATGAGCTTTGACGTAGCAGAGTAATCGAGCTGACTGCGATCTTTTTTAGAGCCGCCTCAAAGTACCGATACAACTCCAGAAGAGACAAAACCGGAGAAGGCTTCAGATGCTGCGGCAAGCACTGATCCGCCCAAGGACCCAGGTACGTTGTCTACTATGCTTTGGTCGCTATGTACATCGCTAAGACGTTCTACGGTAGCTCCAACAGAGCCTGCATCCGAAGACACATCATCGGCTCCGGCTCCGGTTGAGGTTATCAAAGCAGTGGCCCCAGATAAACCAGTAGTCGCCGTAACTTCTGAGCCTGAAAATCCGAGGCCTCAAATCGTGAGAGTAACCACAGACACTGGAGAGCCTGTCCATGCGATCACTCGAGCTTCAACCGAGCAACCAGCAAAAGTTGTTATCGAGGAAGTCCAGCCCAAACCGACTGAACCTGCGAGTGCACAGTCATCTCACCCATCCACACCACCTGTCGAAAGCAAGCCAGAGCCTGAAATTTTTGTGGTGAAGCAGCCTACAGTAGTCGTCGAACTTGAAGCCGTCCTCGTCAAGCAGCCTACAGTTGTCGGCGAACCTGAAGCCGTCCTCGTCAAGCTGCCTACAGTTGTTGGCGAACCTGAAGCCGTCCTCGTCAAGCATCCCACTGTCACCGACAACATCGAGCCCGAGATGGTCGTGGTCAAGCAAGCGACTGTACCACCAGCCCCTCCAAAAGTAATTGTCACAGCCATCGATCAAGCTCAAAGTGCGTTTGACGATCCCACGTACGGGACACCCATCAAGGAATGGCCGACTAACAACTCGCCAGCCGAAGTCGTCGTCGAGACGACGCCGCTCATCACCAAACCCGATGTCTCCGTTAAGGTGGAGACCCTTTCACGCACTCGTCGAATGAGGATTTGCTTGTCCAAGTGCTGTGGCTCGAGAGCCATCAAGAAGGAGCTGGACAAGGTCAAGAACGTTGAAAAGCTGGTCGAGCCGAAGGCGAAGCAAAATCTCAATAAAGATAACAAGAAGGTGGCAAAAGAGGCTGTAAAGGGAAAGAATAAGGCTACCAAAGTGACGAAAGGCTAAGATGCTGTGCCTTCCGTCGACTCAGGTCCATGCCTCACCCTCATCGTCATCGTCTTCATCCGTAATGACTTTTGCAATTGCGGCTTTTACCATCTGGCGAGCTTCCATCAACCCTTGGCTGATACTCCCTTGACCATGAGCTAGTTTGACTTCGGTGTGGAGCTGCAATAGATCCTTCGCGCGCTGGAGATCTACATCTTCGTCCCGCTGTTGTCCTGCTTGGTTTCCTGCGGTTTGCAGTTGAGAGACGTTGTTTCCGGCGTTAGAAGGAGGAGTTGGCCTTGCAGACACCAGAGCAATGGCAGCGGAGTGGTCCTGTTATTAGTTTTCCCGTCTCGTTAGCTCCCTAGGAATCTTTGAACCTGGTTGCATTGTACCTACACAAACTCGAAGTGTATTCAAATCCGAAAGAACTTCTGCTAGCTTCATATTTGGCCTTCTTCAGAGTTTTCCTATACAATCAGAATTGTAAGAAGAGTCTTATGTAATAGAATTTGTCGGAAGATCCGAGCTAGATAGGTTCAGAAAGCTCTGTGCATGGAGTCGATAGAGTTAGAGTAATAAACCAGCTCGTTCCTGAGGTCGGAAATAATCCCTCCGGAGGATCCCACTCGGCGATCGAACCGCAACCGCTTGTCTCCACGAAGCGTCAAACGTGGGGACCTCCCACTTGTATTCATGCTGTTAATTCGCTTCAAAATGCTTCCTAAATTCTTCACTGTTCTTGGGCGTAGCCCTTCCAAATCCACTCATCATGTCTACGGCCTCCGCGATCCGGGCTAACTGCAGAAAGGTAGGTGATGAGCTCCAGCTCGGTCTTCAAACCGACGTCATTGCTTTTGAAGGCTCTGCATGAGTGCTGACATGTAAACTCTCACAGGTCGTGTGTATCGGCCGGAACTACGCGTACTACTCCCTCTCTACACCTTACTCGAGGAATACCGATTCAATTAACACTTCGATAGCGATCACGTCAAGGAACTCAACAACCAACGGCCAAAGCAGCCTTTCTTCTTCCTCAAGCCTCCGTCATCCATACTATTGCCAAATGAAGGATCGGTACTACGCCCTAAGGGTGTGAACATGCACTATGAGATCGAGCTTGGACTCGTGATGGGCAAGACATTGCGGGACTTTGATGAGAAGGATGAGCAAGGTGCAATAGACGCTATTGAGAGTGTGTCTCACCTCTTACATCATATTTGTCTCAGAAGAAGTTTCTGAAGGCGTGTAATACGGCGTGAAGGAGCGCTGACCTTTTGCTTGTAGGTTACGTTCTAGCTATTGACATGACCGCTCGCAATGTGCAAGATGAAGCTAAGAAGAAGGGCCTGCCTTGGAGCATAGCAAAAGGTTTCGATACATTCCTGCCCATTTCCAATGTTATCTCCAAGTCTGCCATCCCGAATCCGGCCGACATCGAGCTATGGCTATCCGTTAACGACAAGATCCGCCAGCAGGACTCTACGGAGCTTATGCTCTTCCGTATTCCTCGCCAGCTGCAGGATATTAGCAGGGTCATGACGCTCGAGAAGGGCGACATTGTGTTGACTGGAACTCCAAAGGGAGTTGGCACCGTAGTCACTGGAGATGTGATCAAGGGCGGCTTGAGGGTTGGAGGAAAGGAATTACCTGAAGCAAACATTAACGTTACGATTGCGGACAAACCTGGTCCATACGAGTTTGCGGAGACGTAGATTGGAAAGACTAAAAGCAGCTTGGCATGAACATGTAGCTGTGTGAATATGTAGAGGCTTTGGCTTCTCTGCGCTCTATCTGCTAACGTTGTATATGCGGTCTTACTCCGAATACTATCTGGCAAGTGCAAATTATTATGGTTTCCAAGGAAAAGACTGCAACACTCCGAAGAAGAACAGCGTAGATTCTACACGGAAAGCTTATTGAAAATGATGCCCTGTTCATTGGCTGAAAATACAGCCAGTCAGATCATCGGCTTTTTGTCCGGAAAGGCAAACAAAGTCAGGCCCCGACGCATTTTACTTCTTTAGTGGCCAATGAAAACTCGAATAAATGGGGAATACGCCAGGCAGAGGCCCAATTCAGGGACCGCCAAAATCGAACCTTAATTTTTCTCATCCTTCAACATCAGTATTTCGCATATAACCCTACCTATATCATTGCTAATAAACACAGCCGTGACACGCTCGCTGTACATCATGGCCGCTCTCTCACATGGCGACAGGAAAGCCATGGCCGAATTGAAATATCCTGCAAGCTTTAATCAAAAGGTTGACGTTGGTAAAGTGAAGACAGATGTCATCGCCAAGTTCGTTGCTCACCGCCGGCGCTACCGTCCACAAGGTCAACTAACATCGTCTAGACACATTGAAGACACTCTGTCGTCTCTTCTTCCACCAGATGATGACATCACGGTTCAAGCTTTCATTAATGAGATCAATGCTGCAGAAGGGGTACGCTTCTCACCATGCTTTGCTTTGTCGCGTGCTCACAAGTTGTTAGACGAGCCTGGACCCGAGGCTACTCCAGCTCTTCCTTACCGAGTATATTGGTAAACAAGAGGCTGCAACTTACATGGAGAACCTTTGGAAACTTCTCCTCAGCGCGCAATCGAGCACGACCGGCATCGCCCATGAAATTATCGAAGCGAAAGTCGCTGATTTGCGGTCTATCGAGGCATGTGACCTTTACTATTCAAGATGATAGTGTCTAACATTGCTTTCTACAGAGTGCCCGTACTGGTCCTCGTGTAGCTGATGGTGACCGTCGCCGTCAGTCCCGCGAACCTAACCGTGATTACCGCGGAGGCCAGAATCACCGCCGCTTTCGTGACGAACGCGATGAACGACGCGGTAAGAAAAGTACTCGCGCACGCAGCGTCTCTCCAGGAGCACGGGATAAGCATCAGCGAACTAACGAGAAGGGTTCTACGTATCGCGATGAGGGCCGTCGACGTGATGCGCCCACTCGCAGCCGCACGCCTGTCGACTGTGAATCTCGAGAGAAGTCGCCAGCTCGCCATCGGCCTCGTCCAAAGTCACCCCGCGGACGTAGTCCTGCTCGCCATGAGCGGCCGGCAAACTCACGTCGTCGTTCAAGCTCATCTGGTGATCGCACTCCGATCAAACGCGAAGATCGTCATCGGGAGAATGGCCGCCGGTACCGCGACGACTCACGCAGCCGCTCTCGCAGCTCACGCCGACACCGCCAACACTCTCGCTCTCGGCGCAATGTAGCACGCGACTTCCGTGATGAACGTCGTAATCGCCGAACATGGGACTCATATAGGCCTTCAGAGCGCACCGACCGTAAGCGCCGCAACAGTTCTTCTGATGAGGACGAATCGAAGCCTAAGCGCAGCCGTGATAAGTCTGACGATGTTGATGAAATGAAGACCAAACGAAGCCGTGACATTTCCAGGGATTTGGAGGAAACGAAGAACAAGCGAACTAAGTCGGAGACTGATGATAAGGGTAAGTTTTCGAACGTGAAAAAGGTGCAGCCTGCTCCTTCGGAAGCGTCTGATTCCATTGAAACTTCAAACGCAGTGAACAAAGTGTCAAAGGACGATGACAAGGTATCTGCTGACGAAAAGGTCCAACAAGAGAAGGCCAAGAGCGAAGAAGGAGAGGAGTAGGTCGAGAATGTGATGCACATATCATGTAATGCATAGCGAATCGGCGCTGAGGCTATTTGAGCGTTCACTTACAACATGGATCACTGGAAAAGGTATTTAGGATAACTACATTTCGCACTTTCTTCAAGTTCAATGGCTCTTCTGTCTTTGCATTCGTACTCTGACCGAATGCATGGAATCTTTAAACACCGTGTGGAGATTGGAAACGTGAAGAAGCTTCATGCCTGCTGCCAGTCTATGAGAACCCGTGACGCCGCTGAATGCAAGATATTCTGCCGCTAAGTCCATTCAGTATATCTCACTACGTCGTTGTCCTTCCTCCTCTCGCTCCGCTAGGGCCTGTTGGCGGGTCTCCAACCAAGCTGGCCTGCGCGAGCAAATATTTGCAGCAAATAAGCACGTTCTTGCATGCCTTCGTCCAACTCTCCTCTTGACTACCACCACCAATCCCTCCCATCATGCCACCTCCTCCTAGCCGAATACTGACGTCTCCGATACGATCCTTCTCAATCTTGTACGGAATGGCCGGCGGTGCCAATGCTTTCCCATCAACACCGTATAGCGTAGTAGTCATAGTATGCTGGACGAGAGCGCCCAACAAACCCAGAAACACGACGAGCGCGGCATCAAACTTGCGATGCAGCAGGCCCGACAGCGGCGCCAGCGTCGAAAACTCCCCGCTGCTGTACAGCTCGTAGACCTTATCGACGGGCTTCTGCGCGCGCGGCGCGCTCTGCCTTTGCAGGTCGTCAGCGGGGCCGGCCGTCCCGCCGCTCTGCAGCGGCGACGGCGCCGCGTACGCCACGATCTTGGACTTGGAGCCCTGCACGACCAGCGCGTGCGCGGCGAAGGCGAAGCCTAGCTTGCGCGCCACCACCGCCAGCAGGTGCAGCGTGTGGCCCCACGCCGCGTTGATCTCCGCCCAGTCCACCGGCTTGTCTGGCAGCCGCCCTAGCCGCAGCCCGTTGATCGTCCCGAACGACCCGTCGTGGCTGATCTGGAACGTGTCGTTGTACACGTTGGCCCGCTGCAGCCGCTGCAGCGCTTTCGCGTCGTTGTCGTGTTTCCGGAGCAGCGCGTTGCGCGACCGCTGCAGTGATGCGAGCTGCTGTGTGAAGGCGTTGCGTGACGCCCAGAACGCTTCTTCTTTGGTGGCCAGCGCCGCGCTTTGCGTTTGCAGCGCTAGGAGTTCCTCGTCCATGGCTGCTCTTTCGGCTTCGAGTTTCTCGAGCTCAGACATTGCGGTGCGCTCGCGCTCACGTGCCTTTTCGAGGTCCTTTCGTGCCTGTTGCAATTCCTCTTCCGAAGGGACGTCGGCGTTGAACTGTCGTAGCATTTCGACATACATGTCTCGTTCTTTGGTTGATGATGCCAGTCGCTTCTGTAGGCCATCAACCAGCAGTTCGGTGCATTCTACGCAGATGGGTTGGTCGATATCCGAATGAGCGGAAATGATTTCGAATAGCCGAGTCGCTCGTTCCATCTTCTCAGAGAGCAAGTCGTCTTCGACTGGCTCTTGTTCGGTAGCTGGCTCCTTCTTACGTGGAGGTGTTGGCACAGCAGGCTCAGTCGGGACAACTTGACTATCGGATAACATCACAAAGGACATTGATGGGTCTTTCCGTCGACTTCCAGCGGTTCCAGCATGGTGACTGGGCTGGACTGATCGTTTGATGATCGGAGACCGAGCATTTTGCGAAACTCGATCATATTCATCCAAACGTTCTTGGGCGTTTGGCGGTCTTTGTTGAGCGCTTGGCTGTGTGGTTGCCGGTACGGTAGATTCGACAGAGTCTACATAGATTTAGCATGTCATCCGAGAAGCATACATGTTTATAAGAGTTCCGCACCAACTAATAGTTTGAAGGCGGCCGGGTTGAGGTCTTCCAGTGAAGCATCGAGCTTGAGTGGCGTTCGACACTTTTGACAGTACATTTCGACTTGTAGCCGTCAAAAGGCGATATTGCATTCAGACTTATCCTGGGTAGAAATCCAATAGGATCATCTTTGAATTTTATTCATGTTTTGATGCGTTTTCAGGGAGTCACACGGCATAGAACAGATGGACATAGTGGAGCCTGCGGGTAATTAATCGGTGATGAGGCAAGTTGGATCCTCAGGTGCCAAACAACTCACACGACACGCGCGCAAACGTCGAAGCCGCGAAGGCGCGTGCTTTCGTGCTTTACTCCAACTTCCAGCTAAACCACCCCTCTTCTCGACATTCCACCTCAATCCCTCCACACAAACACGTCCGCAGTTACCAGCCCAATGCTCATTCTACGTTTCGGTTGCAGCTATGGCGCAGTTCTTCAGGGACCTCCGAGACAGGTCCAAGCAGCTGGACCTCCAAATGACCGATAAGGAAATTGACAACCTCAAGAAAGAAAACAACCGTCGCTTGAAGCAAACGTTCGACGACATCATCAAGAAGTATGGCCGCGACTTCGGGAACACTGGAGATGAAATCGACCTTGAGAAAGAGGAGATTGTCGTCAACAATGGTCACCTTCTTCACATGCAGCATGACCAAGATGCTGGCAAGGGCAAACGAACCAAGAACATTTTGGCTTCCCTTGTTACCGGTGAATTATGGGACGATGACGTTCTTGGCGACGGCGACGAAGGCATCTTGAGAGGATTGACAGATCAGGATTTGGAAGATGACTGGGAGGACGCATCTCAGGAAGACGCCGAGGGCGAGACTGAAGAGGATTCGGGAGATGATAGGGCAGATAACGTGGCCAGACGTTCACTCAGTCATACCGAAAGCGAGCCGACATGCGAAACGAATCCCACCTCTGCAGATGACTCCAACACTACACCACAGATAGATGAAAGTGATGATGGTCATGATCCTCTGTCAAGAGAAGAGTACTCTGCATCTTCGAAGCGGATGCCACTTAGAAGTCAGATGTCAACTACACCTACAAGCCAACAACTTACGAAACGAAGACGTAAAGAACCAATCGTAGGAGCAATGCGAACAGTGTCGACAAATCAGTTGACCGACATTCAAGTGGACCAGATCACTCCTTTCGCGCAAACGGCAGAAACCATGACTGCAGAGTTGGAGGAGCCTAATCAACGACAACGCAAGAAGCGCCGTACGGAGCCAATTCTCGAGATTCCAATCTGGACCCATCCCGGTTTGGACACTATCCCAGTACCAAAGACAGTTTGGGATCGTCATTGGTCTCGTAGACGCAATCCCAAGGATCGCACCTTTGACGAGAAAGGTAATCAGATTTGTACATGGAAAGACATTCAAGATAAACGGCGCAGGCAGCAAGCAGCTTCAGCAAGGCATCCGCTTATGGAAGCGACACAGCAAAATCGACGAACGCAGCAACCTATGGGAACTGCCGCAGACAACGGCGAGAAAATAAAGCTTGAGCATACGTGCTTGTCAGAAGACGTTGCTTCAGCATGTCCTGCTTGCGACCAAGCTGGTCTCTGCAAATTGGAAGATATATCTGAAGGTGAAGCCATCATAGCTCCTGAAGTTGCTGATGTTTTCCTCAGAGATCACACGTGTCTTTCTGGTGACGTAGCTGCGCCTTGTGCTGCATGTGAGAGAGAGGATGAGACCCAGGACGAAGAGAAGGAGGAAAACTTAGGTATTATCCAGAAATCAGGCAGACAAAGGTCAAAGACTGAGGACTCAGCCGAGACTACATCTCAGATTGATGGAGCTGGAAGTAATGAGTACGAGTTGGAAGACTGCAACTCTTCCATCGAAGAACGCAGCTCCGATCCTGAAGTCGATTGGGAAAACAATCCGGATCTTCCTCGACCACAATATGTTACAAAAGTAATAAAATACTACAGCAAGCGTAAGCCTTTCACTCCGGAAGAAGACCAGATAATAATCGACTTGATCGAAAATCAGGCCAAAGGCTGGGACGAAGTTATGGAAGCCATCCCTGGGCGCAGGCGAGGTCAGCTTCAATATCGCTACTATACTGAAGTACGCTCCGAACAATGGCGAGAGAAACAAGCGGCGGCTAGAGAAGCCAATAAAGAACGCAGAAAGGCGGAGATCGAAATGCAAAAGAGAAACAAGGAACGGCAGAAGGAATTCGTTCGAGCTGTTCGCGACCTATCTGGAACGGTTTTCGAAAAACCAGAGAGGAAATCTGATCCAAAGTGGAAAGAGGTTGTTGAAGACGAAGACCTTCAACTCCAGCCTCTTGATCCTTGTATCTTACCACCACCCGAGGACGAACACGCAAGCCCTACTTTCCATCCGACAGTACCATTGATTGAGTTAGTCGCAGTTGGAGGCCTGGATCACCCTGATGTAATACCGGTATGGCGACAGGCTCCTCGATTTCCAGTTCAGATAGAGGGCGTGCCAATGGAGCCTATTCCGCCACTGGACCTAATATACGAGACTCCTTACCCTGACGTCTATCCTCATGCGCAGTACAACGGCGAGCATACCTACGAGGTTGAAGATGAGAAGCAGCCTGAGGAGAACCCATATGAGAGTCTTCCAGTAGGACTTTTCGGATCAATCCCTACCCAAGGCCCTTTGCGGCCTATGAACCAAATGGCTTTTCCATCTGGAAATTTGCACTCACCATATCTTCAACCGCCACCATTGTTAGCTGTTGGTTCTGCTCCAACTCGACCGGGCATCCGTAGTCAAGCAGGACATCATCATTCGGGTCAGCAAAACCGTCCTCCTGTCCCAACACCAGAACCACGACTACAGTCTTACCCGCAAGCTATTATCCAACCGGTCTCAAACTCGCCTGCTCCTGAGAAGTTAGTGTTACGAAGTCAGCCGACAAGTTCTCGTCTGTCAGAGAATCGTACCGAAAGCCGACCACCACTACGGTCGAATACAGAATCACCAGATCCTCTCTCCAGTCCAGCTGTGGCGAGAGTCTCTGATATTCAAAGAAAGACGGGTCTAATCAGTACCAAGGCAACGAACCGCTCTGAGTCACCTAGGCTTAGTTCCACTCTACTACATAATCCAACATCTCGATGTACCTCTCGCACCAATTCGGGCACGCCTTCCGAACCGAGTATGACGGGCAAGACTGCTATGAAGAACAATATCACACGACCATTGAACAAGACTCACGTAGCGCCTTCAAGACAGTCCGAGAATCGCGCGAGAGCAAGGCGAAAGCACGAGGCATCATCTACGGCATGAGAAGGCTCTTTCGTCGCGCATGACGATGCTCCAAGCTCGCACTTCCAACGGTGAAGCTACGCCTCCTCGACCCGCTCACGTCGCCTCCCATATCGCAAATACATGCCCGAACTTTCGCTCGGCTCCGTTCGTACATCTCCCCCCTTGCGCACATGACGCCTTTTCGCCGACGTCATGTGCCGTTGCAAGCGACGGCGCGCTCCGATGCCCAGTGGCGGGAGAGCTCGTCAGTGCTGCCAAGGGGTGCTGCAACGGGGGATTTTGAGATTGGAGTAAGACACAAAGGCGTGATCGGGCGGCAATTGGGAAAGAGACGTTGGGAATGGTTGGTGGAGGGAGAGCGAGTGAAAGCGAAGGAGAATTTTGTCGTTGGAAGGCGGGTGCATTAATCACGCTGAGGAGGCTAGAAGCGATGCTATCATTATTTCAACTGTTCAGCAACGACTGTGGCGCATAGACAAGACAACGAGCCCGGTTTCAGCATTGCTCGGTGTCAAACGGTGGATCAAATCCAAACAACACTCTATTGACGAGAAGAACAAGTTGAGGAGGGAAGCCCCTGAACGGGAGTGCAAGAGATTTAAGATCTCTGCGCTCTCAGACCAGCAAGCCACATGTAGGCATATCACGGGACATGGTCGCGAAATGGACCAGACCGTGACACTCGGCAGCAAGAGTCTTGTCTCTTATAATTTGGCAATCCGAGCCTTGCGCTAGACCTGATCAGGCTGGATCATACGACGTGGGGGTCCAGTGCCAAGTACTTCGTTCGGCGACCTGACGAGGCTGAAATGGAGGAGCGGTGGCCACTTCAGCATTCTGATCATCAGCTATGCGATCTAAGATCAGGCTGCGCAGACTCCTTCATACTCTATGTTCTGGCAAGCGTACCAGGCCGGACGTGATTCTCCACCACAACAGTGATCCATACCTTACACAATGGTAGAAGTTCTCATAAATGCGTCCAGCGCCCATGTACGCATCTTCCTACGAGCATATTTCACCATAATACTACTACTGCTGAGCTTTTTAGGGGACCAATGCTGCACCCTACGAGTCAAACTCCGCTTGTACCATCACCAACGTGTCAGCATCCCCCAGATGACTGGATGGCTGAGTGGCTCTCGCACTGCAACTGCTCTGGTGTGGCTTCGAACGAGCCCGGCTGGCTGGCTCGGAGCTGCCATGATCGTCGCCAGCTTTCTCGGAGTCGCTTGTGACCTGGCTGTCAGTGGACTCGTCGTCACCACCGACGTAGTCAGTCGATGCCCCTTCAATACAACAGGATTGTACACCGTCTTGTCCCCAACACAGCTCCCCGCCCGTGTGTTTGTGTACCCTACCGGCACCTTGTTCAACATCATTACTCAGGCCCAAACTACCAGCCAGCTCAACGGAGGTGTCGATGGTATCTTCAAGAAAGTCAACACAGACCCAAACTTTCGCCCAGATAGCCAGGACATTGTTGGCCGATGGGTGTGCAATGCTACAGGGGAAGAAATGTCTTTTCCAGCGGCTACCGATCAATATGTCATTCTCCAATCGATGCAAGCACAAGGGCTGCTGTTCAATCAAAGTTCTTCTCTCTGTTTTGATGGTACAGCCTCCATCTATTACGGCGACTTGTTCCTGTGGACGGCTCCTGAAGATGATTACCCTACGCAACCCTGGACGATACGCGCCGCTGTCGACATGAACTTGAACGCCACGGCTGACTTGGCAATGAAAGTTTATTCGTGTTATATGGATGCACCCTCCCTAGATTGGCTACTGGGTAGTATTCAACTCCAAAACTCGCTGACCAATTGGTGCGAGGTCGTCAAGGGGGGCTTATACGCGGGCAGTGTTGCCAACGCTCTAGATTTGCAGACAGATCCAGGTATAACCATTGCCTCGACCTTAAACAGCATGATGATGAACTCGGCCGCAGTCTGGAGTAACTTTCTGTCGCAGATCGACGATCTGACTCAGGGATGCCTGTCCCCACGCGCTCTTGTGGCCGTGCCGGTCGTCTCGCTCTTCGCCATCACCACCGCAGGCACCATCGCAATGAGCCTCTATTTGATCACGCTCGTCTTCCTCATCCGTCGTGCTCGAGCCCGCAATTCGGCCGAGTACCGCAAGGCCGTCGAAGACTGCACGCCCGGTGGATTGTTCGGCTGGATGCGGCGCGCCACTGAAGAGACAGGCATCGCCGTACGAGGAGTTGGTGATGGTACCTACGCTTGGCTGAAACAATGGTGTCTTGTGCCTAATATCCCTCAAAAAACTACTGACCTTGTGGATGTCCGACGGAACAATGAGCAGAGCGAGCAACTGGCCGTTAAGTCTACTATCGACGAGAAGCAGCAAGTTCAAAGTGTCACGTCTGTGGATTTCCAACAATAGCAATAAAGAGCATGTTGGCCTGCCGGGCACCTCGACTGTTTCGAGAGTTTCTCCTTTGGTCATATCGCAAGATACCCTACATTTCTCCTAAGGTCACCTGAAAAGTTTTGGCAGAGATGGGATATTTTGTGGATCGATATGTAGCGACTCTTCTCATATCAAGTGGTGGATTTCTTCATCCAGAAGTTCTCGTGAGTGGGTGTCAGCCCATAGATCACGTGATCTATGAGTGAAAGGGATTTATTCAGTCCAAGTTGTTCCCACATGGTGGGTTTTCCAGCACGCGGGGGGCAGGTTAATTGTGTCGGAAGTCACTTATTCTGCTTAGGTATGCAGATATTCGAAATGTTACTTAGTTTAGTTCGTAAAATTCCCAGGTTGCTGACAAAACTCGGGCATACCGGTATTTGCCACTCTCTACCTTGATTACGGATTGGATGAATAAGGAAAGGCGTAGGCAGATTCGCCTGCTACCAGGTAGTCAAAGTTTTATACGGCTGACCATTTCAACGAAATCATGGGTCGCTCGCCCACTAAGGCAACCCGGGTATCAAAATCAAACGCTCGGGTGACTGACACCCAGTCAACGACATAGAATTCCAAAATAAAGCGGAGGCAGTGATTCAACACTTTGCCAAGAGAAGCACCTTCCCCGAAAGCATGCTCGTGAGAAATAACGGGCGTATCCACCTCAGCCAATGCTGATCCAAGATCACACTCCACCGACTTCCCTATTGATATAAACGTGCAAGTGATATGGCGGCCCGATCCAGTAAATGTGGTTCGTTGCTGAGCAAGCGTAGGGCACACCGCCGCTTTGAGCGTGTACGGGACATGCGACTATCGCTCTGCAGCCTGGCAGTGGCGAAAAGGGGCTCCCATCACTCCATGAACGTCTCATCCCCTCAGTGCTCAGAGAATCGCATCTCCAATGGCAGCCGAGCGTGCCTGAGCGGCGAGCCGTTCGCGCCGTCGCCACCGCGCAAGGCCAGCCAGCGGTCACGGGCGCACGCCCGCGCTGTGGAGCCAGGCGCGCCAAAGCGCCCGCGGCGACGCAGCCGCCTCGCGTTCTCTCGAGCGAGCGAGCGTGCGTGCGAGCGACCGCGTCCTCGCACCGCTGCGCGTGCAGTTCACGCGCGCACCAGCCCGTACACCAGCGTCCACGTCAACACGAAGCCGCTCAAGCCCTCGAACAGGCCGCCCGCCCACATCTCGCTGCCTGGGCGGTAGAAGTAGCGCTCGGGGCGGGCGTCGGCGCGCAGCGCGAACACCAGCGCCGACGTCAGCAGCGTGCCCACCAGGTAGAAGGCGAAGCCGGGGTACGACTCCAGGCCCAGTGCGCCGGCGGCCACGCCGAACAGCGAGGCGGTGAGGTTGCGTAGGTTGGAGATGGTCTGGCGCGGCGCGTCAGTGGTGGATTCTGCACCTCCTCGTGGAGGACGGGACTTACTCGAGCGTTATGCTGCACGCTGTCCGGCACAATGGGGTGCATTTGCAGCTCGCGTTCGTCCAGCATTGTGGCTTGGTGCGTGTTTAATCGCGCTCGACAGGAATGGTGTTAAGTCGCGACTGCTGTGAGTCTTAACGGGACGTTCCTTAGAGGCTGACTGGACAATTGAGGCTGTAGTTGATGTTCCTGTTGCAGGGGATCGGCGCGGCGCTGAAATGACGGCGGCCTATGGAAGCGGGCGGTGCTGGGCTATCTCATCTGATTCCGTATAGTGCTGATATGGAATTTCGCCCCTGGATGGAATCAAAGAGAGATTTGGAGGTTGATTGCGTGGCGAATGAACGAATGAACGGAAAGTCGCGGGAGGTAAGAGGATTGAGGTTGAGAGCTTTTTGATCAGGCAGATTCGACGGCCGAATATTCGGACCGACCGGCGCCGTTCACTTGGTCAAATCCAGCACAGCCTTGCCAGGGACTACTACTGAGTGGCAAATTCTGGTAATTCTGGCAACCTCTCAGACCACGCATGGAATTGTTGGTCTTCTTACAGCTTCGACATGGAAAAATAGGTCTGCGTCGTGGGACTTTCACTTTTTTGACATTCGGGGTATTTCGTCACTCCCGTCAATGCAAGGATGAAATCGAATGGGACATGTATGCATGGCGTCGAGAAAGGAGACCAAATTGCTCGTATCTATCACAATGCAATGGGTATCTGCCAAAAAGCAAAGGCCACCTGGTTCATCCAAAGATACTTTTGTGAAGAGGCAACGCTATTGACGGTCATAGAACATGAAATGCTAGTCTAGTACCGCTCAACTTCCAAATCAAAGCTCTTAATCCCATGTTTCCATAACTTCCACACGCTGTGCAGACACAAGCAACACCGTGCTCAGAAGACTGATGCTGTGTGTCGCACCTCCTCCAAAGACCAGCTCCGAGGGTGAAATCCACATATCAAATTCAATCCACAAATCGGCCGTAATCGTCGAGATATCTACGAGATAGCTCAGTAATCGATGCTCCCGGCCGACAGCTATGCGCAAGGAGAAGCTCTTCGCACGTACCTCTGCAAGTGCGCGGGTAGAGGAAACCCAGGGATGACAGAAGCGCGCCGGAGGTACAAGATGGCCTGTCTGAAGTAGTCGGTGTTCGTACTGGAGTACGACACGTTGCCTAGGCTCATGTACGCCTCCGCGGCCTCGAGCAAAAGATCAGACCAACACACAGCTATGTTTTGCAAATCAACACCTACAGTCACAAGCAAATGGCCCGACGGCCCCTCCTCCTCCGTGTCGGCCTGCTCGACCGCCCTGCGCAGGTATTCGATGGCGGGCAGCAGAATGCCGCGCGCCTCGACGTAGTCTTGCGTGTGCAGACGCGTCTCGGCCTCGACGTCGCGCTCAACGACGCGGTTGCTTCGCCGCACCTCTTCGACGCGGAAGCTCGCCGACGAGTCGCTGTGGGGGCGCGCGCCGCGCGACGCGCCGCGGGAGGCGCCGCTCGACGACGACGAGCTCTCTTCGCTGCTGATGCGCGCGAGCAGCGGCTGCGCTTTGTGCAGCCACCATTTGCCGATCCCTAGAACCGCTTGAGCTGTGGCCGCCGAAAAAGATCGTTGTCGCGGCTTGGAGACGCGAGGCACTCACATTTCAGAATGAGGACTGAGTTCGGGTGGAGCTGGAGCAGTATGAGCCACTTCTGCAAACACCAGTCCGCCCAGGCCGCACAAAGAGGCCCGTTGTCGGAATCAATGAAGGCCAGACGTTGCAAAACTTCCAATACTCTTTCCTGCGTGGTTAGCTGGTCGGGCTGGTCGAAGAAATGGAGGTTGTCCAGAGTTCTTATGACTCTTTGAAAGGACTCAGTGTAGGACCCGTGCTCGTTTGGACTGTAGTCGAGCATGTGGTTGATCTGCTCGATGGTTTGGAGACATTCTTGCAGCTCTCCGTTCTGCATCCTCGACATTTTCCTTCTCCTCCACCAACGCGTTAATATATGAGCGAGGCGCTGTACTCTTGATCTGATCGGATGTCTACGTCTGTGCTCCAGAGTTGTGCCGTCCTCTTGTACCATAGACGGAAAGTGGTGGCGAGATATGGAAAGGAATGTCGGAACATATGCAGAATATATATGGATCCTAATCGAAAATGCAGAGATGATCTGCAATGCAGAAGAGTATACGGTGGCAGAGGGTGGAAACGTTATGACGACCAATCTGCACGCACGAAAACACGAGATCGAAACAAGGAGAACATGTCGACTGCTGGCAACTTAAAGGCCTGCCGTATGGATAGCGGTAATGGCACTGTGAGGGAACTAGTGGCAAGGCAGGGCTGAAGCGGGATTGGAGAAAGGGAAATGGCGGTCCAGACTGGTTAGTTCAGTCTGCACGATATCCTCTGATACATAAATTTTGGATTGGAGGTGGCCATGCATCCAGCGAACCGCGACCGCCAGATGACGACGGTCGGCATGGCCGCGCTGCCGACCTTGACATGGAGGTGAGCGCGAAATTCGTCCACAAGGCTATACGATTCCGCCTGATCCAAGGGTTTGGGTGATGGGGGTGGCACCCGATGCTCATGAGGTAGTAGTTGGCGAAGCACAGAGGAAGGGCGTAGAGGAGATGAAAGGCGTCCAGGAGGTCTGGCCCGAACAGAAGGAAAGATTACACCAAAAGAGGCACGGCATGTGAAAGTGACGGGTGAGAGATTCGAAGACTTCTTTACGTCGCCTGGACGCTGGACGCTGATGGAAGAACGAGCTGTGAGGTTTCGGAACCGAATGAGCGATCAGGTAAGTCAGCATCGGGCTTGGGAATACAGAAACGCGAGGTGGACCCCGTTGTCCGCCACAGCCCGGAAAGGCGTCAGGGATGGGTCGCTAGTACATACTGTAGTTTGGAATCTGGCTGTTGGGTTCGCAGCCTGGTACCTTTGTAGCTAGCGTTCGTTTTGAGGTCGGATCCATGAATAATCACCAGCTGATATTCCCGTCCCCATCCCACACTTTTTGAGGTCATGGCTAAGGTAACCTCCGTGCGGCCGTACTTCGTGCGAAGTCGTGCGAAGTCGCGGTGGTGTTGTGAAGATAGAATTCACAGCCAAATACGATATGCTGGCTACGGTACCCGATTCCTGCAGATTGGACGGGTTAAGAAGTAACAACTATATTCAAGCCACCTGGTTGGATATTTTCCAATCGGGTAGAAGTGGTAATCCACGGCCGATCATGGTTACTAGTATCTTGCACTCGAGCAACGGGGAAAACACGGGGCCACCATATCGATGAATGCCGCTATGTCAGTATGTCATTCGGCCGACACCAATGAAATTCAAATGGCCCGAAAATGATTATCTAAACGGCGACCAGGAATTGTGGTTTAACTAATCCAGCTGAGGCTATGCAGGCTCGGCTTCCAGGTATGCATATCAAACCTTGATCCGAAACTTCGAATTCGGGTTGGGATTCAACGCGACAGTCCAGACTCGCATCTTCACTGCTTTCCTACGGGCGGTGCAAGCCTAGTCCCACAAACGGAAACCGCTCACTGATTGGCCATGATATTGTAGAATTGTTTCCGCAAAGCTTCGGGCATTATGCATTGTCAATCTTTATCATGTCGTTCTCACTTGAAATTCCTCTGGGAGATTTGGCGGAGTTATCGGCCCGAAGCACAATTCTCGGTCCGAAGCGAGAACAAATGGCTGTCTACGTCATGTATCATAACCTGCCATTGGGTCTGGTGCTTTACCCGAATGCATATCCAAACAAACATGGATTGCAACTACTTACTCCGTACTTGTGGATTATCTAACTTGCATGGCACATTTCGCACGGGCTGTATGGTAATCATGCCATGGTATCGGCAGCTGCATCGCAATCAGCCTTGATGAAGTATGGTGATAGTTTTAGCGATTTACTCACGGTTCCGAAAAGCCTTCGCTTCGCATAGGAGATATTCCGCTCGTACTTTCACGCGCAATTGGCTCCTGCGCAATGTCGCCAATCTCCACACATCAATTTCCAAGAATATGTCAGCAGCAATGCTACCTTGCAAATGCAGCCAATTTAAGACGCTAAAACTCTGCTCTGCCTGCTATCGCCTTCTTACCCCAGATTGGATATACAGACCCCAAAGCCAGTCCTCCAGACCGCTGTTGGGCCCTAAAACAGGCTTGTTCTACATTCGGCGACCAGAATGACGCCAGTGGAATTGCAACACTTTTTCTCGCCACTGGCATCTTGCTCCAACTGTTCGTATCCCAACTACTAAGACTGTAGGTCACCTTTGATGACAAAAAGCTTTCCAACTAGACAAGATACGTCGCATTCTGAAGTTAGCCGGCCAAAAAATTGCGGAATCTGATCTTCATTTTGCACCTGTGCATCTGGTCTTGTGTAGGACGCTCAAACTTCCGGTAGAATCTCGTATTCAGTTGTATACGAGTTGCAAACTAGGTGATGCTCATGCTATGATCTTCATGCGACATTAGTCGCCGTGATCTGATACGTTTTAGCGTCGTGCGAGAGCAGATGTTGAGCTGATTGCAGTACCTGCTCCGTGTTTAGCCTTCGAAAACAGTACAGTGTCATATTGGCTCTAAGTTAATCTTGCCGAGCTTAGACTGGGTAGCAGGGTTGAATCGGACAGCGGTAATTCAAAATCTTCGTGCTACCAGGAATTCAGTATTTTCTCCGTATCTTTTGCAAGAACAAGTCGGCGATAATGAGTATCAAGAGCGTACTGCCTTCAAAACCAACATCTATGGCGTAGGGATACCTCTCAGATGTGTTATCTGGGCTTTCAGCTTCCCTGCTTTCCAATCAGAACTGTCACATTCCATGGCTATATAAACGAAGCCGTAAAGAGAAGGAAATTTCATTCGGGCTATCGAAAGCACCAAGGTAAACATGAAAATCTGCTCATTTTGTCACGAACTGACGCTGCATCTACTTCGTCTAGTACCGCGAATAACCTGGACTTGCAAATGCCACATCCCAAGAAAGTGCGAGCTCACAATGGAATGTATGCTAGTAGTTCATTGCCTCAATATGCAAATTATGTGATTATTGAATCACTGTCGATTTTACTGACGGCGAAGAGTCAACCACCTCTTAACGCATACATCCAATCCATGTCGACATCTGTAGCCTATGTCGTGAGCGTTTCTTCTGCGATTCTAATCACAGTTACTCTCAAATTCGGCTTTAACTGTTGTGAAAGAGGACAGAAAGGCATATCGACACTGTACGACGGGAATAGTAGCCAATTGTCGATTTTGAAGCATCGTTCGCTTGGATAGAATGATGTGCAGATTCCTCATTTCGCATAGAGATCGGCGATTTCGCAATTCAAAGGTTTACATCAGTGATTTCGTGGACGGAAGGTTCTAGCTAATTTGAAGAGCTAAAACCATAGGCTTTCGAATGGCTTGGTGGTCCACAAAAGATCTCCAGAGTTATTAGACAGAGTAACAATGTGATTGAACACTGAGCGAACGGGCATCGAAGCATGAGTTGCCACTCGTGATGCATGATGCATGTGCGGCTTTCTCCGTTACAGGGACAAACGAAATAGTGAATGATGGTTCCAAGGAGACGGTTCAATATCTTCGTCTTCATGCAAGCGAGAGGTCCTGGCTCATTTTGTGGTATAACCATGGCTTCGAGGCTGAATCAATCCCTGACGTTTGCCGTCGTTCGGAACCTGACTAAGATTTCAGCAGCAGTCATTTGCTTTGTCATGGGGAGCCGCAAAGTGCAGACGCTCTGCTGATGCCGTGCTCCGGCCTGACAAAGAATTTCCGCGTAAACGTAAGCTTTGTAAGGTGGAGACGATTCGGCCCAGTCGTATTCGGCAACCATTTTCCATGGATTATATCACATTCTGATTGGAACGGCTTTCCACTGCCAGGCCTTCCAACGCATATGTAGAGCATGTTCGCACGCCGTCGAGCGGCCGCAACGCTCAGACTGCTCATCTCCATCTTCAGAGCGAATAATCACGCAGTCTTTGTGCCAATAGCCACGAAGAATGTTCTCGCCATCAGTGAGGAGAATTTGATCCCTGCCGAATCAACAAACGCAAGCGATTCTCCAACCCCATATAGAAAGTTTTTGCAGGGAGTTCAGATGCATGCCGTGCCACGCTCGGCTTCGGTTGTGTTTATAACGCTCGAGATTTAATTGTCCAGGCTCTTCGGGTCATGCTCAAATGGCGGTCAAGATGTCTGGCTCTTTCATCCAGTACTCTTCCATGTCCTTTGGATCGATTCTCATTTCGGATCAGTAAGAACCGGACTTCCGCGCCTTCAAGGCTGCAGAAAGCAGGCATCCCAAGCTCAGTCGATATGATCAAAGGGCGTAGGAATCGATCCTCATGACAATTCCTCCCTTGTCCTCTCTCCAGTGCCCTCCATCGCACCTGAACAGAACATACGAGGCTGCGCCATGCAGGCTTCACCGCAAACGAGTCCTCAGACCGTAATCATTACGCTGGCATTCTTGTACCATGCCGCCATAACATTCTCTCCGCTCCTCACCGTCGTCTCCTCGGGCTCCGCCCACCGCTCCAAGAAATCCGCGTGGCGACTGACGCGCGTCAACTTGCCGGTGATAGCACGGTAGACGTCCTCAGCGACGCCAAAGTCGGTCGGGAACAGTACGTCGAAGAAGCCCTGCAGCACCAGCGGCGTCGACGCGGCAACGGTGCGCCGCCGGAACCGCGTCTGCACCAGCGGCGCGTTGACGCCCTCCACCGTCGCCGCCAGCCCGTGGAAGTCCGAGCACAGCAGCCGGTGCGCCGGGAAGTACGAGTGCAGCACGCTGAAGAACTCCATCAGCCGCGTCGGGATATACTCCGGCGCTGATAGCTCCGCGCCCGAGGGCGTGAGCAGCGGGCGCCCGGACGTCCGCCTGTGGCTGAGCGGGTGGGGAAAGTCCGACCGCGCGGCAATGTCCCGGATCTTGAGGTAGCGCGAGGCCACGGGATCGAGTGGCCGGTCGAAGAACTCGTAGTATTCGCCTTGGCCGTCGATGAGCACGTTCGTTTGCAGAGGTTCCTTTGTGACGATGTCGTAGCGGATGGCGTCGTGAGCAAAGTTGTCGAAGACTTCGAGAGCGAGAAAGAAGCATGGGCTGCTGACGTAGGTATCCCAATCAAATATAGATTTATTTATGATTTCGACCTTGTCGAGGTGTCCTCGCGAATAGGCCGATTGCTTGAGTTGCTCAGCTTGCAGGCTAGCCAACGATGACGAGATTTCAATGATACGAAATTTAGTGCGTTGATAGACTTCTGGATGTTCGATGCGAATATAATCAAGGATATTCAACATGAGCGTACCATTGCCAGCACCCATTTCGTAGATGAGGAGATCGTAGTAGGGATACAGACTCAGTTTGTAGTTGGTCACCATGTATCGAGCCATTGCTTCACCATAATACGGCTTGAAGAGTTCCGTGGGTGTGTGCCAGAGCTGTCGAGCCTCATTTGGCCCTTTTTCATCCAGCTTATCTTCGAACTCGGTGTAACGGTGTCCGAGAAGCTTGTGGAATTCGGGTTCATCTCTAATTGTGCGGAAGTTGAAAGGCTCGCCAGGTGAAAAGATGACAGCTTGTTTGGAAAAGTAGCCGTAATTTGGGTTGTATAGACTGTCTGAAAGATGTTAAACGGCGCGTGCGAAGCTTGAAGAGACTGTGATCACCTTCGATGAAGTCGCGAAGCAACATTTTCACTCTACGCGGTCTCTGCTTGCGCGTCCGCAGTTCGTCCGCTGTAACCATAGGATATACTCTGTACTCTTCTGCTTTACCATCTTGAATGATATCTTGTCTCCGTCGCCATGCTGGCTCATTGCTCTGCTCAGTAGTCGCGTTTCCATATCTCTTTTCCGTACGGTTTCCGAAACCGAATATCGTTCGTTGTTGTCGATACGCTGTCAATTGGCGGCTATAACCTAACGCAGGTCGGTATCTAATCTTTGAGCAGGTATTATGCGATAGGAGACGCCTGAAGATGCTTGTTATGGCTGGCGAATCCATGGTTGGAGGTGATGCGAAGTTTGAAGCTCGGGGATTTCGTTTTTGAACGTTGGAGCTAGGGTAGCTTCCATCCAACCTCACTCGCGTGACGACATGTGCGATATCGATATTTAACACCCATAAGAGCTAGGACAATTGAAAGGAGCATATAGCAATTCATTATGACGGCAAAATGTCAACCGCAAGAACAACACTCTACGTCGGAATCGCCTTCACGATCGGCGTTGTTCTAACACTTGGACTTAAAGACCTGTACCCGGACCTCGAACAACGATTTCGCCGAGCTCGTGGACGAAAAGCTCGGCCACGGGCATTGTCAGAAGCGACACTTCTCCGCGAAGGCGACCAAATCTTCCTGCACGACAACGCGCGCTCGAACCGAACGTCGCTGTTCGCGCCGGCCGCGCCCATCCCCTGCGGCATCGAAGGCACCATCGGCAACACGCCGCTGATCCTGATCCGCTCGCTGTCGGAAGCAACGGGCTGCGAGATCCTGGGCAAAGCGGAGTTCGTCAACGGCGCGGGCCAGAGCCCCAAGGACCGCGTGGCGCTCGCCATCATCGACGCCGCCGAAAAGGACGGCCTGCTGACGCCGCATGCCGGCGACAAGGTCTACGAAGGCACAGTCGGCTCCACGGGTATTAGCCTGGCCGCCATATGTCGTGCTCGCGGTTACACTGCTCATATCTGCATGCCCGATGATCAGGCCCGCGAGAAGAGTGACTTGCTGCTTTGTTTGGGCGCAGAGGTCGAGCGCGTAAGGCCCGCGCCCATTGCAGATCCGAATCACTTTGTAAATCTTGCACGGCGGAGAGCTTTGATGCATTCACAGGATGAGAAAGTGCGAGGGAGAGGCTTGTTTGCGAATCAGTTCGAGAACGAGGCAAATTGGCGAGCACACTTTGAAGCAACTGGTCCCGAGATCTTTGCGCAATGCGGAGGATATTTAGATGCGTTTGTATCAGGAGCTGGGACGGGTGGAACCATCTCAGGTGTTGCTTTGTACTTGAAGCCACGACTGCCTAGAATGAAAGTCGTATTGGCGGATCCCCCTGGGAGCGGACTATACAATAAGATTAAGTACGGAGTCATGTATAGTGACAAAGAGAAGGAAGGCACACGGAGGAGGCATCAGGTTGATACTATTATCGAGGGTATCGGAATCAACAGAGTTACAGCAAACTTCGAAGCTGGGAGAGAACTGATCGATGATGCGATCAAAGTCACTGACGAACAAGCAATAGCCATGGCTAGATGGCTAGTGGAGAAGGATGGTATTTTTGTCGGCTCATCCAGTGCTGTGAATTGCGTCGCAGCATGTAAGCTTGCATTACGGATGGGAAAGGATCGTAGGATTGTCACTGTGCTATGTGATCCTGGATCAAGGCATCTCAGCAAATTCTGGAAAGAGGCCGGAGCAGTGGGAGGAGCAGATGATTTAACTCTGGACGATGTGCTCAATGCTGACAGCAAAACATGAATATCAGTCGTATACGAATCCACATCGTCTAACCGGTCAGAGCGACCAGTCTCAAGCTCTACGACAGAATAACATTCAACGCTCACTACCATCTTTGAACATGATGCTTCTCGTCGAGGATGCAAGCGTCGACAGTCAGTTATCCTGATCAAGCGCATTGTTGATGACGAAGTCTGGTGACCAAATAGGAACGGTTTCGAAGTTCACAACCATTGGCAATGTATTAAATGTTGCGGCGCCAGGAGCCACCTGGGTCTCACAGTCGGTCCAGGTGAGCGTGATTAGAGAATATTTGACCATTATGTATCATGGCTTCTCTGCATAAGGTAATAGCAAGATCATCCGATAATATGTTGGCGACTTTTGTACCATAGTTGGTAGGTATAGGTGAAATGTATTGTCAAGGGGTGAATCGTTTGAAGCATCTATCATCTCCATCTCACCCTGCTTAATGCGTTACCGTTAGACCTTTCACAATGTCATCACCACGCATGCATAGATGCTGATTTCACGAGATGACGATTGATATTCGCATAGCTTAACGGAGATCATCGACGAACATCAATGACGATACATAGGCTTCGAATTGGCGGATTGAGAGAGAAAATCTGATAGACTCCACAAGAAGAGAGGAAGCAAACCCATAGTTAGTTTTTCGTTTAGTGGTTCTTACTTCACGTTCGGGAGTGCACCGTGAAACCTCAATTTCAAATCTATGTTCGATCGCGCGAAAGAAATCTTGTTGACGCCAATGATACGCGTTGATGTTATTTTCCACTAGATTAAAATATGGTATTGTATCCAGTCATAGTGTAGAGGTATATAACCAACTGTTATCCATCGTCCTGCGTCGAATATCTCAGCAGTAGACGTTTAGTAGCGCTTCACCTCTAAAAAAGATAGTTATGCAAGGCACCGATAGCATCCTCAAGCTTGTGATTGTGTTCGACTATTTACTTCTACTCATACCATGCGGACGTGCTCGTGGCACACATTATTTTACGTTGTCACCTTGCTTTCTCTGGTTTGGTGTAATCCGGAAGATTTCCCCCTTTTTTCCGCATTCAGCGACCGCAACCTTAGCCTTAGTTTGGCGGAGTAAGGTGATGTGAAAAAGAGTAGTAGAAGTAGTGAATTGTCTCCTCTAGGCGATTGTGAACGATCCAAGTATGTAGGGTTACTGAAGTTCTACGTATTCATGTTCCATGTAAACGCCTTGCTTCGTCAGTTGAACGGTTCAAAGCCTTTCAGAGAAAGGCAGGGTATCGATATTGTTTCGGAACATGAGCCAGAAGAAAATACTTTGGTGAATGAAGATATCGCGGCGTATCGGATGCATCGTCACCATCTCCCTTGATTGAGGCGCACCAGCATCGTTGTGCCATGGTAACTCGTCATCGGAACGGTTTGCGGCCGTACACAACAGTCCTGCCATAAATTAGCGTTGTTCGTCAGCTGTTGTCTTCTCTTTTTTCTTTGTCTTGATTCTTGGCGGTCGAATTCGCTTGCAGGTATAAATCAGAATAGAACATACCCAGGAAGATAAGCGTGAGTCTTGTAGTCTTTGACGGCCTTTCTCATCTCTGCAAGATGTAATTGTGCTCTCTCGAAGCTCCAGCCACCAGCATTCGTCAATAACCTGAGCATGAAGCTCTCAACGCCGTCGTGCAGACGCAATTGATTCCAACGACCAAGC
>Ga0335072_10001461_pt1 | contig 38444 bp, 32 predicted proteins | sample Lox_Sample_21_FD_206725 | JGI IMG/M metagenome (GOLD analysis project Ga0335072, IMG submission 206725) | Soil microbial communities from Loxahatchee National Wildlife Refuge, Florida, United States - Lox_Sample_2.1 | ecosystem: Environmental > Terrestrial > Soil > Wetlands | place: USA... | reverse complement strand
ATGGCCGACGACGGCAAAGAGCTCTCCCGCCTCGCGCACTGTGAGGGAAGAGGTCGGCTCATCGAGGATTAGCACTCGCGGCGCAAAAGCCACGCCCTTGACGATCTCGACGAGCTGGCGCTCGGCAATGCTCAGATTGCCCACCTTCACTGCCGGCGGCAGATCGACGCCGCAGGCGGAGAGCGCCGCCTCGGCCTCGCGGTTCATCCGCGAAAAGCTGATCGAGCCAGGGAGCAGTCCCCGCGGCTCGCATCCGAGAAAGACGTTCTCGGCGACCGTGAACTCGGGGAGTAGACTGAGCTCCTGATGGACGAGCGCGATTCCTTCGTGGCGAGCATGCGCGGGAGTTCTGATGTCGACCCGTCGGCCGTCGATTGCGATCGAGCCCTCGTAGTCATCGAAAAAACCGGCGAGCACCCTCATTAGCGTTGACTTGCCGGCCCCGTTCTCTCCGATCAAGCCGTGGATCTCGCCGCAGTTTAGGTCGAGGTCGACGCCATCGACGGCGAGTGTAGCTCCAAAGCGCATCGCCACGCCCCGCAGCGAGACGAGATTCTCTCCGGCGCGCGCCGCCGCCGGCTGGAGCGAAGGGAGAGGGGCAGCGCTCACGAGAGTCCCCGAAAGCAAGGCTTCCGCTCGACATTATCAAGCTGGCTGATTGTCGACAATCACTTTTGGACACAAGCATTCGTGTCATGATAAAGGGTCGCATCTCTGACCGCGCTCGATAAATTGTAAACAATATTCAACGGCAAGTGATTGTTGTAGATGGCCAACGCGACCGCCTCGCTCGCCCCATTCCGGTCCGGGAACGAGACCGACCCCGCCGCCGACCAGATCGCGCGCACGATCGAGCAGGACATTTTCGGCGGCCGCCTTCAGCCAGGGGAAAAGCTTCGCGAAGAAGAGCTCGCCGAGCGCTTCGGCGCCTCCCGCCATCACGTCCGCGAGGCGCTCGTCCGCCTGCTTCGGGTCGGAATCATCGTCAAGGAGCGCAACAAGGGCGCGTCGGTCCGGCGCTTTGGCCGCGACGAGCTGAGGCAGATCTACGAAATCCGCGAGATCCTGCAGCGCCAGGCGGCGCTACGCGTTCCGCTGCCGGCGAACGCCGCGACCATTGAGCGACTTACCCGGATCAACGAAGAATTCGAAGCCGCGGCGCGGGCGGCCGATTTCCGCCGCATTCACGAGGTCAACGACATTTTCCACGCCGAACTCTTCGGCTTGTGCAACAACGATCTTCTCGTCTCACTGATCAAGACCTACATGGATTTGACCTACGCTGTGCGAGGCGCGGCGTTCAGCAATCCGCAGAATCTCGAGAAGTCCCAGGCGCAGCACCGGATCATGATCCGCCTCCTCTCCGACACGGATTCGTGGGCGCTAGCGCAAATCTGCGTCGACCATATCCAGATCACCAAGGATCAGTATCTCGCCGCGATCATTGAACCCGCGCCGGCAGATTGACGACGTCGCTGCGCCTCAGTCAACGGCTCGTCAGATCCTGACATTTGCGTCGGCGCCCGCCCGCCGCGCCCGCGGCGACGGCGCGAACTGCGCCTCCTGGCTCCATCCGCATGACGCTGTCGCTGGCCTTCCTCAACCCAGCCCTCAGCGACGCGGCATGCGCGGCAACCCTTCCTCCCGGTTACAGCGTCACGCGGCTCATGGATCTTCCAGTGCGCTTTGCCGATCAATGGCGAGCACTAGGTCTGATACGCCCCGCCTGATTCGATTGCCTTTTTCAGCCTGAACCGCCGAGCGCTCCGAAGCTTCGCGGGGCGCACGATCGTCAGAATGCGCACTGCAGCGTTGCTCGCTTCGCCTTCCCGCCGCCACGGCAGCCTCCATGCGCCGCTTCGAACGGTCTCAGGCAACTCGAAATTCGCTATCTTTCGGACGCCGTCGCCAAATTCCACTCGTAAACTGATGAATCGCCGGGTGCTTCGGCGCGTCCCATGGCGTAACCCACGCCTTCGGCCAAATAACCGGTTTTCTGGCGCATCGCTCTCGTTCGGCGTGCCGATCCCATCGGAGGGCGTCCGCCCATTCCCACCATTTACTCTCGGTCCGAAATCGGGCCCGACGCACCCCCGATACAAAGTTGCCATTCAGAGGTTGCGTTTGCCCCGCGTCAATGCTTCTTATGTCGCTTTCCACACTCGCGTTCGGAACCTTTCCGCCACCGACCGCCGGGCCAGATCATCGGCGCGCCGCTGCGCCTCCCGTCTCACGGTTCGCTCATCGACGCTGGTTACAACGCCATCGCGCATGACAAAACGCCCGTCGATCATCACCGAGCATGTTTCGTGTCCGAGAGCGGAATAGACGATGGCAGAGACGGGGTGATGAACAGGGGTCATGAAGGGGGACTCGCACCCGATAATAACGATGTCGGCCTTCTTGCCAGGCTCGATCGAGCCCACTTCTTTTTCGAGGCCGACAGCACGGGCACCATCGATGGTCGCCATTTCAAGGGCCTTCTCAGCCGTCAGTATGGTTGCGTCCTGACTGACGCCTTTCTGGATTAGGGCGGCGAATTTCATCGCCTGAAACAGGCTATGGTTGTTGCTGCTCGCCGGACCGTCCGACCCCAACCCAACCGTAATGCCTTCCCTCAGCATTGCGGGAACCGGCGGCACGCCCGAGGCAAGATAGAGATTACTGCATGGATTATGCGAAACTTTGGCGTCATGGCTGCGCAGGAGGCGGATGGCCGTTCGATCGCAATGGACGCAATGCACCGCCAGCACGTCCGGCCCGAGAAAGCCGATGTCGCTCAGGAACTCAGTGTCACTCATTCGGTACCGCGCCGCGGCCTGCTCGATCTCAAAGTGCGTCTCCGCCACGTGGGTCGTAATCAGCGCATGTTCCTCGTTGGCCAGCAGCCGGGTTCCACGCAAGCCCTTCTCGTCCACAGTCCAAATCATGCAGGGCGCGACGCCAACCTGTACCCGGCCACCCGATCTGTTATGACGCCGAACCAGCGCACGCGTGTCGCCTAGCGCGATTTCCGGCTCCTCGATCAGCGCGGGCGGCACATCGAACTCCTGACCAGTCGTCATGAATCCGCGGCAGACGAAGCCGCGCATGCCCGTCTCGTGAAAGGCCTCCAGCACTGCCTCAGTCATGCCAGGACGGGTGTGCACGTACATAAAATCAACCAGTGTTGTGACGCCAGAGCGGATCGATTCCACGCAGCCGTGCCGCGCGGCGGCCTTTGCGTCTTCACAAGTCAGGTGCACGGCGCTTGGTCCGGTCATGCATGTGAACCAGCGTTTGAGCTCCATGTCGTCGCCTAGCCCCTTAAGCAGGGTCTGAAAGAGATGGGTGTGCGTATTGACCATCCCGGGCATGATGATCTTTTCGGCGCAATCCACGACCTCGGCTTCGGGGTGGGCGCGGATGAGGGCGGCCCGGCTGCCGACGGCAGAGATGCGATTGCCGCTCACAGCGACGCTCGCACGCTCGAGCACCTCCCGGCGGTCGTTCATCGTGATGAGCCACCCGTCGGCAAGAATTGTGCTGCGCTGTGTTGTGATGCGGTCAGTTGCGGACATAGGGTATCATTAGGGCTGCGGGTTGCCTCGCCTTGCTGCCGAACAGGCCCGAGATTGCGAGGATCGTAACGACGTAGGGCAGCGACAGCAGAAGCTGCGGCGGAATTCCGGAATTGAAGAGCTGTAGCGACAGCTGAAGTGCGTCCGCCGCGCCGAAGGCCAGTGCGGCAGCCGCAGCCTTCCATGGGCTCCAGCGGCCGAAGATCACGATGGAAAGGGCGATGAATCCCTGCCCCGAGACGATCGTATCCCGGAACATTCCCACCTGCGCGAGGACGATATAGGCGCCGGCCAGCGCCCCCGTCATGCAGGATAGCATCACGCCGACATAGCGCATGCGTTCGACGGGCACGCCGGCCGCGTCCGCAGCCTTCGGGTTTTCGCCTACCGCGCGTATCGAGAGGCCGAATCTGGAACGAAACAGGACGACATGCGCGACGGCGACCAGAGCGAACGTAAGATAGAGGACGGGCGGGTGGTTGAAGAAGATCCGGCCGACGAGGGGAAGACTGCTGAGCCACGGCAAACGCAGTGGCTCGAGCATCGGCACGATTTCCGGGCTTGCCGCCGCTCCGAGGCTCGCCTGATAGAGAAAGCTCGCAAGCCCGACCGCGAACACGTTGAACACAATTCCCACGACAACCTGGCTGGCGCGCGCAGTCACGTAGAGTAAGGCAAGGAACAGCCCGATAAAAAGGCCGACCAGAATCGCAGCGGCGAATCCGGCCCAGACCAATCTGGTCTCGTAGCAGGCGAGATAGCTCGCAAGCGCCCCGAGAAGAATGGATCCTTCGATCCCGACATTCAGCACGCCTGACCGCTCGCCGAATATCTCGCCGACTGAGGCGAGCAGTACGGGACCGGAGAGGCGAACCGCGCCCGTAAGCCATGTCACAAAAAATGCGCTGTCGATCATGCCGCCGTTCATACGATGGCCTTTCGGCGGGCCCGGCTCCGGAGGGGGAAGAAGACGATCTGGTAACGGCGCAGAAGCTCGCCGGCGAGTACGAAGAGCACGATCAGACCTTGTAGGACGAAGGCTATCGAGGAGGGAACGCCGACGCTGCGCTGCATCGCATCGGCCCCGACGGTCATGCCGCCGAAAACGATGGCCGTCGGCAGGACCGCGACCGGATTGAGCCGCGCGAGCAGGGCGACCACAACGCCCGTGAATCCGACGCCGCCGCTCATGCCTTCGACGAGCCGATGCTGGACGCCGAGCAGCTCCACCAGGCCAGCGATCGCGCCGAGACCGCCGCCGAGAAATGCCGCGAGGATCAGCCTGCGTCCGACCTCTATGCCGCCGTAACGCGCGGCGGCCGGATTGAGGCCGGCAACGATCATTTCGTAGCCGACAGCCGTCTTGCGCAGCAGCGTCCAGACCAAACCGCAGGCAACGAGCGCGATGAGAACGCCAGCGTGAGCCCGCGTACCGGGGATGATAAAGGGGAGCCAGGTCTCGCGAGGCAGACGGGCGCTTTCAGGCAATCCGCCGGGGGCGCGCATCGGCCCCGACACCAGATACTGGACGAGGAAGATGGCGATATAGTTCGTCATCAGCGAGATCAGTACCTCATTGCCGCCGAACCTCGCCCGCACGACCCCGACCAGGCTCGCCCACGCGCCCCCGACCGCGAAGCTGAGAAGCAGCGCGAAAGGAAGAAACACGACGAGCGACAGAGGACCGGTAGCCAAGCCGGCGCTCGCGTGGAGGCCGAGCCAGGCTGCGGCAGTCGCGCCGAGAACGAAACAGCCCTCGAATCCGAGATAGCCGAACCCTGCGCGCCAACTGACTATTGTCCCCAACGCGATCAGCGTCAGCGGAGCGGCGCGAACGAGTGAGAAGCCGAAGCCGCGCGTGGTGGCGAAGGCCTCGCGTAAGAGCGCCCAATAGCCGGCCAGCGGATCAGCGCCGACGGCTATGAAGAGAGGGGAGGCCAGCGCCATCGCGGCGACGATGGCGACAACGGTCGTAACCGCGACCGCGGCTTGCGAATTCGAAGGAGAAAACCGCTCTTCGAAAAATCTAGCCAAGCGTTTCGCACTCCTCGGTGCGGCGCGCCGCTCGTCCTGCCATCAGCATGCCGATCGTCTCAGCGGTCGCCTTGCCGGCTGGGAGAACGCTCAAGATGCGGCCTTCGAACATAACCGCGATCCGGTCGGCAAGGTTGAAGATCTCGTCGAGTTCGGCAGAGATCAGGAGGATCGCCTTGCCCGCGGCACGCTCGGCGAGGAGCTCGGCCCAGACCGTCTCGATCGCTCCGACGTCGAGACCACGCGTCGGCTGCTCCACCACCAGCGCGGCGGGATCGCGCGCAAGCTCGCGGCCGAGCGTCAGCTTTTGGAGATTTCCGCCCGAGAGCTTGCCCGCCGCAAAGTCGAGGCTCGGCGTCCTGACGCTAAAACGCGAGACGACGCGGGCGGCGTGGGCGCAGATTGCCGACTCGTCGCGAAAGATCCGGCGTCCCCACGTAAATCTGCGCTGCGAGCCAAGCAAAGCGTTATCCGCGACCGTCATCTCAACGATCGAGCCCACACCGCGCCGGTCGGCCGGAAGATAAGCCAGACCCATCGCGCGATGCTCGGCGGGGGTGGCGCGCGTGACGTCTACGCCACGCAGTTCTATCCGGCCACTCTCGACCGGTCTTAGATTCATCGTCGCTTCCGCCAGTTGGGACTGGCCGTTTCCGTCAACGCCGGCGACGCCGACGATCTCGCCCGCGCGCAAATCGAGGCTTACGCCCCGGAGTTTCTCGTAACCCGCGTCGTCTCGCGCGCGCACATCTATTATCCGCAAGACGACCGGCCCGGGCTCTCTCACCGCCTTTTTCGCGCGCAAGGCCACGTCGCGGCCGACCATGAGACGCGCCAGCTCCGTCTCCTGCGTGGCCGTTGTCGCCATCGAAGCCTCGACGCGGCCGGCGCGCATCACGGTCACGCGATCGGAGACATCCATGACCTCGCGCAGCTTGTGGGTGACAATGACGATCGCCTTGCCTTCGGCGGCCAGACTGCGCAGCACAGCGAAAAGCCCGACCGTTTCCTGTGGCGTTAGCACCGCGGTGGGCTCGTCGAGGATAAGGACGCGCGCTCGGCGATAGAGCAGCTTGAGGATTTCGACGCGCTGTTGGACGCCGATCGGCAGATGCTCGATCCGCGCCGCAGGATCCACGGCAAGTCCGTGACGCGCCGACAGTGCGCGAATCGCCTTTGCCGCGCGGGCAAGATCGAGCCATCCGCCCCGCTCGCCGGGAAGGCCGAGGATGACATTCTCCGCGACCGTGAACGGCCGCACTAGCATGAATTCCTGATGGATCATGCCGACGCCGTGCGCAATCGCCGCTCTAGGACTGACAATGACGACTGGGGCACCGTCGATAAGGATCTCGCCTTCCTCGGGCTGATGAAATCCGTAGAGGATTTGCATCAGCGTGCTCTTGCCGGCACCGTTCTCGCCGAGAAGGGCGTGGATCTCCCCCGCGGCCAGGTCGAAGTCAACGCCGTCGTTTGCCCGCACGCCAGGAAAGCGCTTGACGATCCCGCGCATCTCGACAAGCTTCGCCATCACACTTTAGGCCGCTCCGGCTGTCGACGCACCCGGCTACTTTATCAGATCGGCCGCGGAAATTTTGTGGGCGCCAAGATCCGTCCAAACCTTCTGGAAGGCGCTCCAGCTCGCGGGCGAAATCAGCTTCGGGTTGTGGTCGCCGTTGTCGCCCGCCTTGAGGAGCCACATCTCGGTGACCGTCGGCTTCCATTCGGTTCCCCCGGCGAACTTGCCGTCCGCGACCGATGTCGCGGCCGAGATCACCATATGCGATAGGTTCATCACAAAGCTTGTGACCATCGAATCCGGCGCCAGCTTTGTCTGGTCGGAGTAGCAGCCGATTACCTTGGCGCGGCCGACGACCGCACCTTGGATCGCGCCGAGGCCGGTGACGTCGGCGGCATGCCAAATCACGTCGGCCCCGTTGCCGATCATCGTCGCGGCCGCCTCCTTGCCCTTGGCGGCGTTGTTGTAGTCGCCCGTCACGATGCCGAGGCCTTTGACGCCTGGAACCGTTCGCTCGGCCGCCGTGATGAAAGCCTTCATCATCCCCTGCTGGGTCGGATTATCGCCGCCGCCAACGAAGCCGACGGCCTTTTTCTTGTCGGAGCAGAGCGCGGCGAGCGCGCCCGCCCCATAGGCGGCGTCGAGATAGGCGAGGTTAACGAACTCGATGTTGTCGGGAATTTTCGGGGCCGGCTGGAAGGTCGAAACGAAGAACTTCGTCTTGGGATAGTCCGGCGCGATTTCGAGCAATGCGCTACCGAATTCGAAGCCGTGGCCGATAATTAGGTCGTAACCGTCGTCCGCATAGCCGCGGGCAACCTCGGGAATCTGAGCTTGGGAGATGTTCTCAGCATAAGCGGTCTTGAAGCTCGGTCTGGCGGCAAGATCCTTGATCCCCTCGTAGGCGAGTTGTCCCCAACCGCCGTCTGAGATGACGCCAGATAGCAGCAGGGCGACCTTCGTCTCCTTGTCCGCCGCGAATACACCGTTCGCCCCACAGGCGACAGCCGTCGTTGAAACCAGAGCGAGATTGAAGCCGCGTCGTGAGACTGTGCGCATGAGTTCCTCCATCTAGTAGAATAAACGAACGGCTGTCTTGGACGCCCTAAATTTCGGTTCGTCGCAGCGCTCACGACGCTGTCGCGGCGAAAGAGAACGACGCGCGCAGATTGGCGAGCGGATAGCGATGGACGTCGGTTGCAAGATTCACAAGCGCGAAAGCCGCTCTCTCGACAATGGCCTCGCCGGCCTCGCCGGTGGCGCGCGCCGCGTCGCCGCACGCGCCAGCCGCGTTGAGGTCCTGCGCCTGCCAACCAAAACCCACCGGGCCCTCCGAACGCAGGACGGGGTTGTCCTGCTCGATTCGCTCGGCGAGAGACGCGAAATTCCGCGCCTTGGTCATGTCGACGAGGTTAGGATGGAGGCGCCGCATCACGCTGGTCTCAATAGCCCCCGCATGAATCCCGTACTGGAGCTCCGTCGCGTCAAAGAGGTCGCTGAGGTCGACAACCTGAAACCAGGAGCAGGCGATCGCGAACATGCCGAGCCTCACCCGCAACTCGCGGCAGACGATATCGACCAATTGGGGCTGTCCGCCGTGCGAATTGAAGAAGATGATCTTGCGGCAACCGGATCGGTTCACGCTCTCACCGATCTCGAACCACGCGCGGCCGAGCGTCTCGTAGGAAAGGGTCAGCGTGCCAGGAAAGGCGCTGTGCTCATTGGACTTGCCGACTGGCAGGCTCGGAAGGACAAGAAGCGGCAGGTCTGCGGGCGCAAGCTCGAGCGCGCGCGAAACAATGCCCGCGTTGATCGCGGCGTCGACGCGCACGGGAAGATGCGGCCCATGTTGCTCAACCGCGGCGACCGGTTGAAGCGCGACCACTTCGCTCATGTCGAGCGCGGCGAACTGCGCGGTCGTAAGGTCCCACCAGTGACGCGACGAAAGCCTCATCCCGCCTCCTTTAGCTGCGCGGCCAGGTCGCTCTTCGCAATCTTGCCAGTCGGTGTCATCGGAAACGCCTCGACGACCATCACGACGAGCTGCGATAGGTCATAGGGCAGCTCAGCGCCGATCGAGGCCTTGATCGCGGCTTCGTCGAGATTGGCAGGCCGGTCGAGCCTGATCGCCGCGATCGGTCGCGCGCCAAGGGCGGCGTCGGGCAGGCCGACAAGCGCCGCTTCATACACGCCTTCGATGCGGCATAGGGCCTCCTCCACGTCCCGCGGATACCAGGCGGTGCCGTTGACCCAGATAAGCTCCGACCGCCGGCCACGCATGGTAAGATAGCCGTCGCGATCCATCACCCCGAGATCGCCTGTACGGAGCCAACCACCGCGCGTCGCCTCTGCAGTCTTGTCAGGCTTACCCCAATAGCCCGACATGAACCCACCGCGCAGCACAATCTCGCCGATCGATCCGGGCGGCGCCTCCCGGTCCTCGCGGTCGACAATCCGCACCTCCTTGTCGGGCAGCGGCGGACCGACGCACATCAGCCGGGCGTCGTCAGACTCGATTTCCGGCAGGCCGAGCGCCATAAAGCCGCCAAGTTCGCTCTGGCCGAAGCTCTCCACCAAAGGCAAGGCGAGTTCGTCGCGGAAGGCTTTCTTGAGCGTTGGCGGAACTGGACCACCGCCGGAGAGACCGAGACGAAGTCGCCCCGGCGTCTTTCCGCGAATACGGCATTCGGCCAGAACCTCCTGGAGAAGACTAGGGTTGGCGACAAACAGGGTCGCCCCCGCGGCCTCGATCGCGTCGTATCCAGCTGCCTGCGACCATCGACCCATGACGTGAACGGCGGCCGTCCGCCCGAGCGGAGGCATTAGATTGGCGACCAGCTGATAGGAGCTCGACAAGGCGGTCGGTCCGAAGGACACGTCCTCGCCGCGGATGCGTAACCGCTCGGCGATACACCGGGTTGCACGCACTGTAGGTTCGTGGCGCAAACAGGCGCCTTTTGGTTTCCCGGTCGTGCCGGACGTATAGGAGAGATGCGCGATTGCTTCGTCGTCCCACGGGTCGGGCGCGGGCTTGAAGCCCGCCGCCATCAGGTCGGGCAGGGAATGGGCGCCTTCCTGCGGCCCGTCCATACAGACAAGATGATGAATGGAGGGCGCTCCGGCCGCGGCGCGCCGGACCGGCTCGGCCGTGTCATGGGTGTAGATGACAACGGAGGGTTGGTGATCGGCGAAATAGTAGGGAAGCTCGTTAGCGAACTTGACGTTGACCAGAGCCGCGATCGCGCCGATGCGCCAAGCTCCAAACATGGAGATGAGATAGTCGAGTCCGTTATGGGCGAAAATCGTTACGCGATCCCCCTTGTCGACGCCGAGATCGGTAAGCGCGCCGCCCATGCGATCCATCGCCTGCGCTGCTTCGGCGTAGGTGAGGGTTCTGTCGCGGTCAACCCAGCGCCACGCGGTCCGTTCGGGCTGTCGCATGGCTCCGTCCAGAAGAAGCTGATGAATGAGCATCTGGCCCGATCGTGGTTCGCCGAAAGGGCTAGCAGGCCACGGCGCCCGCCCATTGGAAAGGCCAGACGGCGGATAGTATTTATAGATGCCGACTTATGACGGGACTCGCTGTCCCTCTACCCGATTTCTGCGGTCTCCATTTCCGCAACCTCCAGGCTTTGGCCGGCGAGCCCGTTGAACCGTACGATTTCGCGCGCGACACGACGCACGATGTCCCGCAGCCATCGGCCCTGCCGCGAGTTGTGCGACCGCTCATGCCACAGCATGTGGAACCGCATGCGGCCAAGCTCCGGCGGCGCCGCCAGGAGCACGAGGGGCATCGAACTTGCGAGATGTTGGGCAAAGGGCCGGCCGGTCGTGAAAACCAGATCGGTACGGGCCAGCATAGACGGGGCGATCGTATATTCCGGCACCGAGACAGCGATGCGTCGCTGTAGGTGGAGTTCCCGGAGCCGTCCGTCTATCGGGCTCCAGGCGGCGACCGACCACGGCGTCGGAGAAATGTGGTCGAGCGTGAGATAAGTCTTCAGGTCCAGCGCCCGCACCTGCGCCAATGGGTGGCCAATCCGCACCACGCAGACAATCTCCGCCGTGAGCAGCGGCGTGAAGCGTAGCCGTTCCGGCAGGGCCGGCCAATTGCCGATGACGAGATCGATCTCGCCGCCCTCAAGGCCATTCATCAATTCACTCTCGGGCTCCATCGAGCAATAGTCGATCACGATTCGCGGCGCGGCGTTTCGAATGAGCTCGGAAAGGCGCGGCAGGAAAAAGGGCGCGAAGCAGTTCGCCGCGACGATGCGCAGACGCCGTTGCGAACTCGCCGGATCAAAGACCTCTCCGGGCGCGACAGCAAGACTGATTTCGTCGAGAATTTGGGTGATGACGGGCAGAAGCGCTGCGCCCCGCTCTGTCATCACCATATGGGTGCCGCTTCTGACGAGGAGTGGGTCGCTGAAAATGTCACGCAACCGCTTCAGGCTTGCGCTGACGGAAGGCTGGCTGAGCGCCAAGAGGTCCGCCGTCCGCGATACACTGCACGATGTAAGCAGCATATGGAGGATCCGAAGAAGTCGAAGATCGAGAGTCTCCTCGAGATTGCGATTCATTTCGCGTGGCCGATTGAACGCTTATTCTTGCTACCCTAGCGCCTTCAAAACATCTTGTTAATAGCGCAGAGCCTCCGTTAGCTGCGCCCATTTTAAAGAGACTGCACTAGCGTCGCGGGGTTCGACATCGATCCGCGTCATTTCCGTAGAGATGACTACTCGTGGCCGCACCAAACCTCCGAGCACAATCAAAGCGAGCGTGATCCGCAACGGCTTCCCCGCTCCGCCGCAAACGACTGCTCACGCCGTTCCGCCGTTTCATAGACTCAGCCTGAAGGTTCGCAAAGGTTGAATCGACGCATTCGCGGCTTGGTTTCGGAAGGGCACCTCCTGACACATTCCTGCATGCGGGTTCCGCGGGAGCTTCAGCTTCGGGCGAACTCGAGACTAGCGCAAGGGACAAGCGATGCTCGCTCAGGACCCAAGCTGCCCCTGGCCGCATTTACCGCGAGTGTCCGCACTACCGCCTTGGCCATTGGAATCGTAACCTGGCGTCTCCCCTCGCTGACTTTTATGGTGCGATAGGCCTCTTCGAGAACGATGGTTTTGAGCCGCTCTTCGTTGAGCGCGGGAACCTTATTGCGGGCTCCTTTCGGGCGGCCCTTTGGATTGCCTGACCGGCCGGGCTTGAACAGGGTGATCGCCGGCGGCTTGCTATAACCAACCTCGTAGGCCGGCTGTTGAGGAGGCGGCGGTTTCAGGCGGACTTGACGGTCGTTTGGCATCGGCCGTTCATCCTTCCGCGGAACGCCGCCGTCGCCACGGCGTAGGCCCGGCGGTGCCTAGCTAGGCCGATCTTAGCGCTCAAAGGAATCCCTCCGATTGCGCCCAAGTCAATTTATCCCGCCCGCCCAAATGTCTACAGGCCCTCGACCGCCCCGCCCGTCGTCGACGCCCGAAAGTCTGAACCGTAATTTTTTCGCTTCGCGGCTCTTGTCAACGGGTGCGCGGCGATGACACCCTACGGACGCGGGCGCACTACCGGCGCCTCCTGCGCGGGACGGCCTCTTCCACATGCCAAGCGCGACAATCGACGAGATTCCAGTCGGCCTGCTCTATTCGCGTACCGGCCCCTATGCCCGGATGGGCGCGGAAATGCTCAAGGGAGCGGTTCTGGCGATCGAGGAAATCAACGCGGGCGGTTACGGCTTCCGTCTTAAACCTCTGTCCATCGATCCGGGCGGCAACCCAGCGCGATACGAGGACGCCTGCCTGAAGATGGTTCACCAGCACGCGATCACCCATCTTGTCGGATGTTACACTTCCGCCTCGCGCAAACAGGTGCTGCCGCATTTGATGCGAAGCAACGCCCTGCTGTGGCACCCGGCGCGCTACGAAGGCTTCGAGGCCTGCGAGAACATCGTATATGTCGGCGCAGCGCCCAATCAGCATGTCGTCCCCCTCGCGCGCCACATGATCAACTCGATCGGACGGGACGTGTTCTGCGTCGGCTCGAATTACATCTGGACATGGGAGACAAATCGCGTCCTGCGGGAAATCGTGGAGACGGCCGGAGGCTCGATCGTCGGCGAACGGCTCATTCCGTTCGGCGCTGTCGATGTCTCTTATCTTGTTACCGCAATCTTGGAAAGACGCCCGGCAGTGGTGTTCAATACATTGGTCGGCCGATCGAGTTACGCCTTCTTTCGCGCCTGGAACCGGAGGCGGCTGCGGCGCGGTTTCGACATCCCGATCCTCTCCTGCAGTCTCAGCGAACCGGAGCTGAAGCTTATCGGGCCTGAGGCCTGCGTCGGCCACGTAACCTCGTCGGTTTACTTCGACACTGTCAATCGCGCGGAGAACAGGGCCTTCGTCGCGCAGTTCCGAAGGCGATTCGGAGATCGGCATTCGCTCTGTTGCGACGCCGAGGCATCCTACGTCTGCGTGATGCTGCTTGCCCGCGCGATCAAGCGTTCGGGCCGCGCGTCAGTCCAGTCCGTCCTCGATGCGGCCTATCTCGACCGGTTAGAGGCGCCGAGCGGAGCCGTCTGGCTCGATCCGCGGAACAATCACTGCCACCTCACGCCGCGGATCGCCCGGTCGCGTTCCGACTTCCATTTCGACATCTTCTGGCAGGCGGAGCGTCCGGTGCGGCCTGATCCATATCTCGCCGAGTTGGACCTCTGCGAATTTGCCGAAGCAGCGTCGCACCAGAGGCAACGGAGCTTCGGGGCTCCTCATCTTAGGGTAGTCAAGTGACGTCAATCCCTTTGCCGCGGGTTCGCGAAAGGCGCTGCGCTATCTACTCCTTGGATTCCAGGACGGTCCGCGCGCTGATCCGGCAACTGGATCTCCTCTGCGTCGCGGCCGAGATCAATCCGAGCGTCGGCGATCCACCGGCCGAATTCGCCTTTCTCGATATTGACACGATGGCCGATGACGCCAGTAGGCTTCCCATCGGACTCGGGAAACTACCTTTCATCGCCCTGATCGGAACGGAGACGCCGAGCCGGCTCGAATGGATGATCCAGCGCGGGCCCTCGGCGGTCCTGATGAAGCCGCTCGGCGGGAACGGGGCCTACACCGCGATCGTCGTCGCGCTCGCCGCTAGCCGCCGGCGGGAGCAGGAATTCCTGAAGGTGCTTAAGCTTGAGGAGCGCATTCGCGCACGCCGGATTGTTGTCGCGGCGATCGTCCGGCTCATGAAACAGTACGGGATCGAGGAGCCCGAAGCCTTCGCGCGGCTCCGAAATGCCGCTCAACAGCGGCGGATGACGATCGAGATGTTGTGCGCCGAAGTCGTGGGCGACAATTTCCTGCCGGTTCGCCTCGCGACGAGCCGATAGTCCCAATGAATGGAGCCTGCGATGATTTCTCTGACCGCGGTGATCCGGTGCAAGCCGGGCGCGACGGCGCTCATTCGTGATGCGCTGAAAAAGGTCGCGGAATTCGCGACCAAGAACGAGCCGGGCACGGTCTCTTATTTTCTCGCCGAAGCGAACGACGGCGTGTTTATCACGCATGAGCGTTACCTCGACCAGCAGGCGCTGGACGCGCACAATGAAGGCAAGGGCGCTAAGGGCTTCTTTGCCCACGCGGAAGGCTCGCTCGGCAAGATCGAGGTTTATACCGGACCCGAAATCTTTCCTGGTGAGGGTCTCAAGAGCGCGGAACGCCTAAGGTCAGAAGCGGACTGTCGATCGCCGCGCGCGTGAAGTCCTCGACATGGTCGAGCAGCCGGTTCGCAGCCGCTACCGCTTCGGGTTCGTTGTCAGTCGCAATGGAGTGCAGCACGTCGGCGTTTAGCCGCGCCGCGGTTGCCAGCTGGCTGGCGTTCGTCTGATAGGCGAAGAAGAAGCGCCGGCTGAGGGCGTCGATGGCTTCGACCGAGGCGGCGAGAAACTTGTTCCGCGTACATCCCACCACGAACCGACGCATCGCGAGATGTCGACGCAGATAGTCTTCGACATTGGCGTTCGCGATCGTATCGATGAGCTTCCTGCGATAGTCGGCAATCCGAATCCGCTCTCTCGGGCTTGACCGCCGCGCCGCCCGAGATGCGATCACCGGCTCCAGAGCGCGACTCATCTCGACGACCATGATCTGCTCCGGTACCAGGATCTCGGTGATAATCACCCCGTAGCGCGGCACAACCTGCACGAGCTGTTCGAGCGCGAGCCGCTGGAGCGCCTCCCGCACCGGGGTCCGGCCAATTCCAATCCGCTCGCACAGGGAGGATTCTGACCACGTGCTACCCGGCGGCAACCTTAGCGTTACGATCATTTCCTCGAGGATCGTATGGGCCTGCTCCGAAAGACTGGCCGGACTCTCAGCCTCGCCGACTGGAGTCAGACTCGCAACAGAGCGACGATGGGATTTTGCCCGCAATCGAATCTCCACCAGCGTCGGCCGCAGGGATGCTTTCGTAGCGAATTCGGCCCGGATCCGCCCGACTCCTTGCGGCGAATGATTTGGATACGATCTCCTCCGCCGAGATGCCCAGGGTCGCAGGCGGGGCGTAGAACCAGCCGAAAGCCGCAGATCTTCGACCGGCTGGGCTCCGTTTCGCCTCACACTCTCTTTCTCCGCTCCTTCCAGATCGCGGCCTCAGCGCTCGACGGCGCTGAAGTCCCCCATTGCGCTCGCATCGGTCAAAGCCTGGGCACCGAATTCACGAACGATCGTTCCCTTCTGGATCAGCAGGACCCGATCGGAAAGGGCGCGGATGACGTCGACGTTCTGCTCGACCAGCACAACGGTCAGGCCGCGCCGCTTCTTCAGCGCCTTCAGCCGATCGACGATTTCCTCGATGATCGAAGGCTGGATGCCCTCGGTCGGCTCGTCGAGCAGGACGATCCGCGGCCGCTGGACCAGGGCGCGGGCCAGCGCGAGAAGCTGCTGTTCCCCGCCGCTCAGCGCCCCGCCGGGACGATCCAGATAGTCCTTGAGGCGCGGGATCTCGTCGAGCACTTCCTCGAGTTGGCCGTCCGGGCGCGCCCCGACCGCGGCGCTGGCGAACAGCAGGTTCTCGCGCGCTGTCAGGCCGGGAAAAATCCCTCGCCCCTGGGGCACGTAGCTCATGCCGGCGCGCGCCCGCCGGTGGGCGGGTGCCCTCGTGACGTCCTGCCCGTCGAAGACGATCCGCCCGCCGGTCGCGGGAAGAATTCCGATCAGCGTCCTGAGCAGCGTGGTCTTGCCCATCCCGTTGTGACCGAGAATTCCGACAAACTCGTCGTCCGCCGCGGCCAGCGAGAGGCCGGCGAGAATCGGGATCGATCCGTAGCCCGACTGGAGATTGTCGACCTCCAGCATCTCAGGCCCCCATCGACCGGCCGAGATAGACGTCGCGCACGGTCGGGTCGGCGACCACCTTGTCGAACGTGTCCTCCATCAGGATGCGTCCCTGGTGAAAGACGGTGACCATCCGGGCGATCCGACGGATGAACTGCATGTCGTGTTCGACGACCACAATCGTCATCTCCCGGTTGAACTCGCGGATCAACTGGGCGGTGAGCGCGGTCTCCTCATCGCTCATGCCCGCCGCGGGCTCGTCGAGCAACACAATCCGCGGCTCCGCGACGATGACCATTCCGATCTCGACCCACTGCCTCTGGCCGTGCGCGAGCTCGCCGACCAGCCGGTCGAGGATCGGCGTGAGCGAAAGCCGTTCGGCGACGCGCCCGGCCGCGGCGGCCGCCTGCCTGCCTCGCCATTTCGAGGAGGCCGCCAGCCAGAGGTTTTCGTGGACGCTAAGCCCGTTCATAACGTCAGGGACCTGGTTCTTGATCCCGACGCCGAGACGGGCGATCGCATGAGGCTCGGCTTCGCGCACGTCGCGCCCGGCGATGTGGATTTCGCCGGCGGTCGGCCTGAGCTGTCCGGTGATCATCTTGAAGAAGGTGCTCTTGCCGGCGCCGTTCGGCCCGATCAGGCATCGCAGCTCGCCCTGCTTCAGCGTGAAATCGACGCCCGCGACGGCGCGCACCCCACCGAAACGCCGCTCGAGGCCCTTCGTCCAGAGGATCGGCTCTTGGGTGGTCATGGCGCCCGCCCGTAGGACTTGCCTTTCCTCCGCAACCGCTCGAACGCGTCGCCGATCGAGGGCAGGACGCCGCGCGAGAAAAGCTGGACGAAGACCATAAGGACGAAGCCGAGGACCAGCGTGACCTGCCCCACGTTGACAGTGCCCAGCCAGTTGCTGAGATACTGGACCACGCCCGCGCCGACGATCGGACCGATCAGGGTCGACCGGCCGCCGACGATCACCCAGATGACGACCTGCGCCGCCTGATTGAGGTTGAACATCTCCGGCGCGACGAAATTGCCCCAGAGCGCGTAGAGCACCCCCGAGAGAGCAGCGACCGCGCCGGCGAGGACGAAGGCGGCGAGCCGGTAAAGCCGGGTGTCGTAGCCTAGCAATTCCATCCGCTTCTCATTTTCGCGGATGCCGACAAGAACGCGTCCGAAGCGGGTGGTCAGCAGGAGCCTCAGGCCGACATAGGCGGCGAGCATCGCCCCGCCGGCAAGATAGAACACCCCGGAGATCGAAAGAGGCTCGCTGAGCCACGGCAAAGTAAGGGCGGGAACGCCGGGGATTCCGTTCTGGCCGTTCAGTCTCACCGCGCCGATCACGTATTCCGGACCGGAGGTCGAGCGGATGCTTTTTTCGAAGATCAAGGTGACAACGAGCGTGATCACGCTCAGATAGATGTCGCTGATGCGGCCGTAGATCATGAAATAGCCGAGCAGGGTGGCGAAGAGCGCCGGAATAACGAGGGCGCCGAGGAACGGCAGGTTGGTCGCGCTGAGGTTCAACGCCAGGATCGCGTAGCTGTAGCCGCCGAGGCCGAAGAAGATTGTCTGACCGAAGCTTAGGATGCCGGCATAGCCCCACAGGAATCCCATGCTCAGCGCCAGCAGCGCGAAGACGAAGATGATCGAAATGTCGAGCTGGAAGGCTTCGTCGCCGAAATAAGGAGCGCCGGCCAGGGCCGCGGCCGCCAGCGCGACGAGGGCCCACCACCACGACTTCGGCGGAACTGCCGCGTCGGCTGAGAATTCGGGCGTCATCACAGGCCGGTCCGCATTCGCCCGGTAATTCCGCGCGGCAGCAGACGCAGCAGGATCACCGCGACGATCAGCACCGTCACCTCTCCCACCACGGAACTGAGGATATACGAGACAAAACCGTCGATCGCGCCGAACAGGGTCGAGGCGAGGATGGTGCCGAGCAGAGGCAGATGGCCGCCGACGATCACGTTGATGAAAGCCTTGCTGACAAAGAAGAGCCCAACCGACGGGGAGGCGCCGGTGATGGGCACGAGGACCGCTCCGGCGAGTCCCGCGAGCGCCGCCCCATAGCCGAAGGTCGCCATGTAGGTGAGGTCGCGATTGACGCCGAGCGCGCTCGCGACCACCGGATCCTGCATCGTTCCCCGCACGATCAGTCCCGCCACGGTGAAGCGCGCGATCGCCCAGGTGACCAGCACCATGCCGATGGAAATCGCGATCAGGATGAAGTTGTAGCTGGAGAAATTCATGCCGCCGAAACTGACGTTGCCAAACTCGGTGGGGATGCTCCAGGCCTGGGGGCCGAACAGGCTGGTGACCAGCCCGACCAGGAACAGCGAGAGGCCCCAGGTCGCCAGCAGCGTATCGACGATGCGCCCGTAGAGGTGGCGGATCAGCACCCGCTCGACCAGCACCCCGAACAGGCCGACCGCAATCGCCGCGGCGATATAGCCCAGCCAAAGCGGAGCGCCCGATCGCACGCAGAAGACGCAGGCGTAGCCGCCCAGCATCATGAACTCGCCATGGGCCAGGTTGATGACCCTCATCATGCCGAAGATCACCGCCAGACCGAGGCTGACCATGGCGAGGAGGGCGATCGAATAGACGATCAGATAGATCGTGGTCATCGCCGGCGAAGTCCCGCCGCGCCGGCGCCGGACGGCCGTGACGGGCGGCTCATCGAGGCGCGCATGGCCTCTCGCGCAACCCCCCGGGCCGCGCCGGACGATCAATGTTGGCTCCAGGCAACGGCTAAAGCTTGGGCTCGTACTGCTTGGTGTCGTTTGGGTTCTTGATCAGGTTGCAGACCGCCTGGGTGTCGCTCGGCGGGCGCTGCGAGAACGACTTGATCAAGTTATAGCTGCCCTCGCGGTTGCCTTCGGCGATATGGACGTCCATCGTCGTGTGATGGGTCTGCGGGTCGATGGTGTAGAGACCGCCCGCGCCATGAATGGAGACGCCGCCAAGCGCCTTCATCACGTCATCGGGCGCCGCGCTGTTGGCCTTCTTCACCGCCGCGGCCCAAAGCATCATGCCGCGATAGCCGTATTCGCCGTATTCGCCGACATAGTCGGTCTCCTTGGAATATTCCTTGAATTTTTTCACAAACGCCGCGGCCGCCTCGGTCGGCAAGGTATCGAAGAAAGAAGTCGCGACGAGAATGCCTTCGTTCTCGTCCGGGGTCAGCGTCGCATTCTCGCGGCCGACGCCATAGGTGGTCGAGGCCAGCGGAATCTTCTTCTTGCCGATCGTGGCTTCGTATTGCCGGTAGAAGCCCATATGTGCGTCGCCGACTAGCGCCGACCACACGATGTCGGGTTTGGCCGCCTGGATGCGGCTGATGACCGGGGCGAAATCGGTGGCGTCGAGGGGGAAGAACTCCACCGCGACGTCCTGGCCCCCGTTTTCGCGAATGTACTTCTGCATCCATTTGCTGGTGATCTGGCCGTAGTTGTAGTCGGCGGCCAGGATGTACCCCTTCTTGAGCCCCTTCTCCTTGACGACGTGCTCGACCAGCGGCTGGACCTGCTGGCCGGGCACGAGGCCGCAGCAGGCAAAGCGCTCGTCGCACACCCCGCCCTCGTAGAGCGAATTGTAAAAATAGAGGCCCTTGAAGCGGCGGACGATCGGACGGATCACCTCGCGCGACGAACTGGTCACGCCGCTCATTATGACGTTAGCCTTGTCGCGCACCAGCGCCTGCGTCGCGTACTGGGAATCGAACTGATTGTTGGACTGGGAATCGTAGAAGATCAGCTCGACCGGCCGACCGATCAAACCACCCGCCTTGTTCAAATCGTCGACCGCCATCGCGGTCGCCTTGATCTGCTTCAGGCAGTAGATATTCAGACCGCCGGTGGCGTCGAGAATGTTGGCGACCTTGATCGGTTCAGCCGCCGCCAGCCCTGCCTCCGACAGGAGGCTGGCGCTGCTCGCAAAGGCGAGCGCGCCGCTCGCCTTTCGAAAAAACTGACGCCTCGACAGTGCCATTCTTCGTTCCTCCCTTTTCCAATCAGCCGCGCGGAAGGATCAGCTTTCGCTCCTCGCCGCCGCTCCTCCGCGAGCTCTGGTATGTTATGGAAACATCAAGAGAGACCGCGGTCAAGAGCCGGATGGTTCCACTCGCGAACGCTTAATTGCCGCTGATTCACGACATATTCGGCCTCCGGCGGCAACTTTCGACTCTCCGGACGCCTTGACGAGAGAAGGCGCGTGCGCTCTATGATATATCAGGAAGACGCGATCGGCAGCATCCGCGGACGGGGCAACCGGCCGGCGTCATGGGAGGGAGCCTGACATGACGAACGGGCGGGAACGGCTCTCGAGCGCAAGGCGCGCGCGCACCGTCGGCCTAGGCTGGAACGCGCCGTTGTAGCGCGATCTTCTGGACAGGGCGGTTGGAGAGGACGAGCCAGCCCCATGCTTCCCCGTCGAGGTCGCTACGAGGAGGTCTGCGCCGACTTTCGCTGGTCGATTCCCCCGCGCTACAACATCGGCGCCTCCGCCTGCGACCAGTGGGCGGAGAAACAGCCGGACCGGCTCGCGATCCTTTACGTCCAAGCCGATGGCTCTCAACGCCGCGTGACCTATCGCGATCTTCAAGCGGCGTCCGCTCGGCTGGCGAATGCGCTCGCAGCGCGTGGCGTCCGCCGGGGCGATCGAGTCGGCGTTCTGCTGCCGCAGGCTCCGGAGACAGCGGTCTCCCATATCGCGGCCTACCGGATGGGCGCGATCGCGGTTCCGCTTTTCACGCTGTTTGGGCCGGAGGCCCTTCTCTATCGCCTCGGCGACGCAGACGCCCAGGCCGTTGTCACGAATTTGGAAGGCGCGGCTAAGCTCGCATCCCTGCGACCGAACCTTCCCAATCTCAGGCATGTTCTCTCCGTCGACGGCGAAGCGGAGGGCGTGGAGGATTTCGGAACCGCGGTTGCTTCGCAATCGCCGGCATTTCCACCCGTGGACACCGCCGCGGACGACCCGGCGCTCATCATCTATACCTCTGGCACCACGGGCAATCCCAAGGGGGCGTTGCACGCCCATCGCGTCCTGCTCGGCCATCTTCCGGGCGTCGAGATGAGCCACGGTTTCCTGCCCCACGAAGGCGATCGTTTGTGGACCCCGGCGGACTGGGCCTGGATCGGCGGCCTGCTCGACGTGCTCTTTCCTGCGCTTCACCACGGAATTCCGGTCGTCGCGCATCGCTTCACCAAGTTTTCCGGAGCGGCGGCGTTCGCCCTCATGCGCAGCGCAGGCGTGCGCAACGCGTTCCTTCCGCCGACGGCGCTGAAGCTCATGCGCGCCGCGACCGAAGCGGACCCTTCCCTGAAGGTTCCGATGCGAAGCGTTGCGAGCGGCGGCGAGACGCTCGGGCCGGAGCTTCTGAAATGGGGGCGCGACACATTCGGCGTCGAGATCAACGAGTTCTATGGGCAGACCGAATGCAACATGGTGGTGTCTTCCTGCAGCGCGCTGGCGCCAGCCCGGCCCGGCGTGATGGGTCGGCCCGCACCCGGCCACGACGTGCGGGTCATTGACCGGCATGGCGCGCAACGCCCCCTCGGGGTCGAGGGAGACATTGCGGTCCGCCGCGGCGATCCCGTGATGTTTCTCGGCTATTGGAACAATCGGTCTGCGACAGAGGCGAAATTCCGCGGCGAATGGCTTGTCACCGGCGACAGGGGCGTTGAAGAGGAAGGCGGATGGCTTCGTTTCGTCGGTCGGGACGACGACATCATTACCTCGTCCGGATACCGGATCGGACCGGGCGAAATCGAGGATTGTCTCCTCGGTCACCCGGCGGTTCAGGTCGCGGGGGTCGTGGGCAAACCAGATCCGCTCCGCACCGAGATCGTGAAGGCCTACATTGTCCTGAACGAGGGCTACAGGCCTTCGGACGGCCTGGCGAAAGAGATCGCCGCCTTCGTCCGGTCGCGGCTCGCGGCGCACGAATATCCGCGCGAGATCGCTTTTCTTGACGCCCTTCCCATGACAACGACGGGCAAGATCGTGCGGCGCGCCTTGCGCGACCGCGCCGTTACAGAGCCCGCCGCCGGACAGGATTGATTTTCGCGAAACTCCGGAGCCCCGATGGACATTAAAGACCGACCCTTTGAACCGTTGATCTCGCTGTCTGACCGTCTGCGACGCCGCGAGGCCTCGCCCGTGGAAGTTGCCTCGGCGATGCTCGAGCGGATCGGCGCGCTCGACGGGTCCTATCACGCCTATGCGACCGTTCTTGCCGACCGGGCGATCGAGAAAGCACGCGCGGCCGAGTCGGAAATCATGCGGGGACATTGGCGCGGGCCGCTCCATGGCGTTCCGATCGCCGTCAAGGACCTGTGCTTCACCACCTTTGCGCCAACGGCGGCCGGAACGACGATGCGCCGGGGCTTCACGCCTGACTTCAACGCGACCGTTGTCGACCGCCTTGAGATGGCCGGCGCCATCATCCTCGGCAAGCTGAAGATGACGGAAGGCGCCTACACGAGCCACCACCCTGCGGACCAGAGTCCGCTCAATCCATGGGGCGTGGAGTACTGGGTGGGCTCGTCCTCGACAGGTTCGAGCGTCGCGACCTGCGCCGGCATGTGTTACGGGTCGCTCGGCTCGGACACCGGCGGCTCGATCCGTTTCCCTTCCGCAACCTGCGGCCTGACCGGCATCAAACCATCCTGGGGGCGCGTGAGCCGCCATGGCGTCTTCGCCCTCGCCGATTCTCTTGACCATATAGGTCCGATAACCCGCGCCGCCGGGGACGCCGGCGCGATTCTCGGGGTCGTGGCCGGCACCGATCCCGAAGACCCCACCTCCCTTCCCGACCGAGTCCCGGACTATCTTGCCGAGCTGGGAAACAACATTCGCGGCCTCACGATCGGAATCGACCGGCGCTACGCCACCGAAGGGATCGACCCCGAGGTCGTCTCCGCTCTCGAAGAGACCGAGCGGACGCTTGCGGCGCTTGGGGCGCAGATCCGCGAGGTCAAGTTCCCGCCCTACGAGCGATTGGTCAGTCTGTGGATCCCGATGTGCTCGGTCGAGACGGCCATCGCGCATAGGGATTCTTATCCGGCGCGAGCTAAGGAGTACGGTCGCGATCTGGCGCAGTTGATCGACCAGGGCCGCGCTCTTTCCGGCATGGAGATCGGAGAAATCATCCATGAACGACTGAAATTCTGCGGCGGCCTAGCTTCGCTGTTCCGCAGCGTTGACCTTTTGCTTGTCCCGACCATGCCCATGCCGATCCCTACGCTCGCGCAGATGGCGGCCTATGGGGAAGATCCGAGCGTCCTGCACGGCATTCTTCGCTTCACCGCGCCCTTCGATTTCTCGGGCAGTCCAACGATCACAATGCCGAATGGAATCGACAAGCGGGGCATGCCCCTGAGCTTCCAGCTCGCAGGTCCGCGCGTCTCCGAGGATGTGCTGGTGCGTGCGGGCCATGCCTATCAGTCCGTGACGGACTGGCATATGCGCCGGCCGCGCGCATTCTCCTAGACGATCCCGGCGACCCAATCCCGCGCAGGGTGTGAGGTCGCGTGAAAGAGGAGGAGGTAACCAATGTCGGTTGAGCGTCCCACGCTGCAGCAAATGGTCGAAATCGTCGAAAGCCTCGGCATGACGATGACGCGAGAGCGAGTCGGCGAGTTTCTCTCACTCATGGAGGGCAATTTCGTCGCTTACGACCTGGTCGACCAAACGCCCGACAACATTCCGACAGTCAAGTATCCGCGCACGCCGGGTTATCGTCCCGACGCCAGGGAAAATCCGCTGAACGCTTGGTACGTGAAGACGGATATCGTAGGCGCGAGCAAAGGGAAGCTCAAAGGTAAGACGGTGGCGGTGAAGGACAACGTCTGCGTTGCAGGCGTGCCGATGATGAACGGCTCATCGACACTCGAAGGCTATGTGCCGGATCTCGACGCAACCATCGTCACCCGCCTTCTCGACGCGGGCGCGACAATCAAGGGCAAGGCGCATTGTGAGTTGTTCTGCCTCTCCGGAGGCAGCCACACGAACGGGCTCAACGCGGTCCACAATCCTCACAAACGCGGCTATTCCGCCGGAGGATCCTCATCGGGCTGCGGCGCGCTGGTCGCGGCGGGGGAGGTCGATCTAGCGATCGGCGGCGACCAGGGCGGATCGATCCGCATCCCTTCGTCTTTCTGCGGCATCTACGGCATGAAGCCGACGCACGGCCTCGTGCCTTACACGGGCGTCATGCCCATCGAGTCAACGATCGACCATACAGGGCCCATGACCGCGAACGTCGCCGACAACGCGCTGATGCTGGAAGTGCTCGCAGGACCCGACGGCCTTGATCCACGCCAGTACGCGCCCAAGGTCGGCCGCTATTCAGCCGCGCTCGAGCGCGGCGCGAAAGGGTTGAAGATCGCTGTGGTCAAGGAGGGGTTCGGCCACGCTAACAGCGAGAAGGAGGTCGACGCGAAGGTCCATGAGGCGGCGAAACGCTTCAAGGCGCTCGGCGCAACCGTAGAGGAGATTTCTATCCCCGAACATCTCGTCGCGCCGGCCATCTGGACACCGATCGCGCTCGAAGGCCTTCAGGCGCAAATGATGCTCGGCAATGGCATGGGCTTCAACTGGAAGGGGCTCTATACGGTGAGTCTTCTCGACACGCATGCGAACTGGCGTTACCGCGCCGACGACCTGTCTGACAGTCTCAAAATATCCATGATGGTCGGACAGTATTTCCTGACCCATTATCGTGGCCGCTTCTACGCCAAGGCGCAGAATCTAGCGCGCAAGATCCGCGCCGCCTACGATAAAGCCTTTGCCGCGCACGACCTCCTCCTTATGCCGACACTGCCGATGAAGGCGACGGCGCTGCCTCCGCCTGACGCTTCGTTGGCGCTTTATCTGCAGCGCGCCTTCGAGATGATCGCCAACACCGCGCCGTTCGACGTAACCGGACATCCGGCGATGAGCCTCCCTTGCGGGCTCGTCGAAGGCCTCCCGGTCGGCGCGATGCTCGTGGGCAAACACTATGACGAGGAAACGATCTACGCCGCCGCCGCAGCATTCGAACGCCGCGGTGACTGGAAAAGCCTGTAAGACCGAGGATCGGACTGAGACCTCGGCCCACGCTTCTTCGCAATATTGGGCTCTTCGCGAAGTTCCGTGGCGTGGGCCCGAAGACGGCTGCCAAGATGCATGCGCTTGGCATTGAGACGGGCGCAGACTTGCGACGCCAAACGCTCGCCTTCCTGCAAGAGCGGTTCGGCAAAGCGGGCAGCTGGTATTTTGAAATCGCCCGTGGCCGAGACGATCGTCCAGTTCAATTCGACCGAGAGCGAAAGTCTTCGGGGTCGGAGACAACCTTCTCGGAGGATCTGCTTGATCTTGCTCGGATCGAAGCCGGTGTGATCGCGATGGCCGACGATGTTTGGGCGTGGTGCGAGAGAACGAATTGTTTTGGTCGGACCGGTACCGTGAAGATCAAATGGGCTGACTTCCAGATATCCTCCCGCAGCCGATCGTTAGAAGCGCCGATTGAAACGAGGGTGAAGCTGCATGAGCTTGCCCTCGAATTGATCCGATCTGTTTTTCCGCCCCCGAAAGCGATTCGATTGGTTTGGCGTGACGCTGTCCAATTTTCGATCGCGAACAGCGAGCTCCGAGGCTGAACTCCCTTTTCGTGAAATTTAATCGGCCTCGCGCGACACGAATTGTCGCGTCGACCGCACTGATCCTTCACACGGCATCATCAAGTTGACGATGCATCGCGCCTACATGACCTCGGTCAGGTAGATGTTCCCGAACCGTCGGCTTTCCACTGGCCATTGATCAGGCGGCCCACGACAGCGGCAGGGATTTCCCGTTCGCGCCATCGCCTCCGAACCTTCGCCTGATGAGCGAAGGAGAAAAGGATGGCTACCGCTAGCGCCGGCCGCGCCGACAAGGGTTCGTCGCGGGGCTCCCGCGCGTTCCGCGCGCCCTTGCAGCACGACCGGCCTCGCGGTCGGCGGGCAGGGCAGGTGCGAAGAGAAGCCCAAGGCCAGACAGCCGAGCTCCTGCGCTCAAACGCAAGGAGCGACCATGAGCGACCCGGAGATCGAAGACCTGCGCGACAAGGTGCATTGCGCCGTTGTGTTGGAGCGCACGCCGCCGCCATGGAAGCTCGACCGGAAGGAGAGCACGAAGCTCAGCCTGAAGTATCGTCGCGGAAAGGGCGAGATCCTGATCGTCAGCCATGGCGGCAAAGGCTGGTGGGATCCAACCAGCGACGCCAAGGGCGATGTGTTCGGTCTGGTTCATCGAGCAAAGCATTAGGGTGGCGCGAGCGCGGTGGCTGCGCGCGCAGGCGGGGGTCATGGCCCTGCCTGTGGTGATGATTGCAGGGGTCTTGGCTTGGCTGAACCAGCCAACTATCGCGGATCAATGGCGTCGATGGGTTACTGAGCGGCCGTTTTTATCTGCAAATGTCTGGCCATATATCCTCAAGCCAGAGGACGAGCGGGCTCTCTACCCCGGAAAGGCTTTTAGGGAATGCGCGCCAAGGCAGAAGGACAGCGACTATTGCCCAGATATGGTGGTCGTCCCCGCTGGACCGTTCAGGATGGGCTCGTCATCGGATCCGGCAGCATACCCCAGTGAGTTTCCGCAGCATCCGGTAACAATCGCGCAGGCATTTGCGGTTTCCAAATTCGAGGTAACGTTCGACGAGTGGGATACCTGCGCCGATCACGGGGGCTGCAGCTCGGGCATCAGCGATCGTGAGTATGGACGCGGCTCTGTGCCTGTGATCAATGTGAACTGGGACGACGCCCATCAATATGTGAATTGGTTATCGAAAATTACTGGCAAGACTTATCGCCTACTAACGGAAGCCGAGTACGAGTACGCGACGCGAGCCGGAACGACAACGGCGTATCCGTGGGGCAAAGAAATCGGTAGTAAGCACGCCAACTGCAAGGAGTGCGGTAGCAAATGGGACAACCATTCGCCGGCACCCGTCGGGACCTTCACATCCAACGGGTTTGTTGGTTCGTTCGCGCCAAATGCTTTTGGTCTGTATGACATGGTGGGTAACGTTTGGGAGTGGGTTCAGGATTGCTGGCATCCTAACTATGAAGGTGCGCCATCGGACGGTAGGGCTTGGACCGAAGGGGATTGCAAGAGGCACGTCAACCGAGGTGGTTCGTTTGAGGATGTTCCCAGAGACATCCGCTCCGCGAACCGCTACTTCCCGCGAGATGTTGATCGGGACACCATCCTTGGGTTCCGAGTCGCCCGGACTCTTTCCGCGGGAGCCAGCGCAATTACGTTGGCGCCGGGTGTGCGTTCAGCTCCGTCCCCACAGTGATCTCGCGGGCGATGTCGCTAAACGCCGCCCCGGGTAACGCGCGACCGGCGGTTCCACCGATGCCCCCGGGGGCCCTGCCACCGATGCTCGAAGGACCTTCGGCAATGCCGGAAATTACATGCGCGCAGGTGCTACTATCACGACGGGTAAGCCTGCTTCGCGGCGAACTCCGGGCCTTCCGTGAGTACGCCCCGTAGAGCCGCAGTCCGCCCTTTTGAGCTGTTCGACATCGTCTGGACGAACGTCTCTTGAGGGCGGAGAGCGGACCTTTATGCACCTGATTTCTCCACCGCGTAACCCACTGACTTCATTGACGTCGATCCCGCGTGCAAAAATCTTGACTTTTGCACCATTCGAAACTCGTGGGTCCGCGACCATTTGAGAGGCGGCAATCGAGAATGAGTTATGGGAGATGAATTTATATGGGGGCTTAATGGCGGTCCGCCAGCCACGCCGTCAGTCTCTCGGTTGCCGCCGACTTGCCAATCCGATACGTGTGCTCTTGATGGTTCCCTTCGGGGATCAAAAGGGAACACGGTGCAGGCCGAAAGGCCAATGCCGTGGCTGCCCCCGCAACTGTAAGCGGTAAGACGACGCCACTTATGATCACTGGGCAACCGGGAAGATCGGCGTCCGTCGTTGACCCGCGAGCCAGGAGACCTGCCATCGCTCGTGCAGCCGATCTCGGGCGAGGTGACCGATGGTTTGTCTCTTTGGCGACATCACTCGCGATCGTGCTGTTTTCCCCCAACAGCATGCGAGGGTGTCATGCCTGGAATCGTCTCAAGTGTCCTGAATGAGGGCGGCGCTGATCTGCGCGGCCGGTTGATCGCTATCTACGCCGTGCTGATCGGCGGCAATATTCTCATCTGGCTCTGGGCGCTCGTCGCCTTGGGTGGTCAGCCGGTCCTTCTCGGAACGGCGCTGCTTGCCTATACGTTCGGCCTGCGCCACGCGGTGGACGCGGATCATATCGCGGCGATCGACAACGTTACCCGCAAGCTCATGCAGCAAGGCCAACGCCCGGTCGGCGTCGGCTTCTTCTTTTCGCTCGGCCACTCGGCCGTCGTGGTGTTCATGTCGATCGGCGTCGCGTTTGCCGCGTCGGCTCTCACCTCCCGCTTTGACTCGATGAAGGCGGTCGGCGGCATCATCAGCACGAGCGCCTCGGCGCTCTTTCTGTTCGCGATCGCCTTGATCAACATTCTGGTGCTGATTTCGGTCTACCGAACCTTTCAGGTGGTCAAGCGCGGCGAGCCGTTCGCGGAGGACGATTTCGACATCCTGCTGAATAAGCGAGGGTTCCTCTCGCGCATCTTCCGCCCGCTGTTCCGGCTCGTCACCAAGAGCTGGCATATGCTCGCGATCGGGTTTTTGTTTGGGCTGGGGTTCGATACGGCGACGGAAGTTGCGCTGTTTGGCATTTCCTCCACGCAGGCGGCCAACGGCATGTCGTTCAGCTCGATTATGGTGTTTCCGGCGTTGTTTACGGCCGGCATGTCCCTTGTGGATACGACAGACGGCGTGCTGATGCTGGGAGCCTATGGCTGGGCGTTCATGAAGCCCGTCCGCAAGCTCTATTACAACATGACCATCACGGCGGCTTCTGTCGTCGTGGCCGTCCTGATTGGCGGCCTCGAAACGCTCAATCTCATCGGCGATCAACTCGGCCTTACCGATGGGGGCGGTTTCTGGGGCGCGATCGGCGACATCAACGATAACTTCGGCGTGCTCGGCTATGTCATCATCAGCGTTTTCGCGCTGAGCTGGATCGGCTCGGTCGCCTTCTACAAGTTCATGCGCTACGACGAGTTGGACGTTCGGGTTACGCCGATATAGCCCCTACCGGCCAATTCCCCGCGCTTTGGCTTCGGTCCTACCAGACCACCCGAAGTGCGGGGCATCGGGCGTACGCATCTCTCAAGACCCCCACTTTTTGGTCAAAAATCTTTGTTTGAAATGTGTTGAATTTTGCCCGCCGACGCCCATCGGAATCGGGTGGGCTGCCGCTTCACGGCCTGATTACGCTCGGCCTTCCAATCGTTCGGAGAGGTCTGCTGTGAGCGCAAAGACATATGGCACCATGAGCGCCGAAAGGCAGAAAGAATTGAGCGGGCTGGAATTCGTTCAGGGCTTAGCTGACGGATCGCTGCCCCTCAACACCATAGCGGAGACTTTGGGCTACGATGTTGTCGAGGCCGAAAGAGGTCGCGTCGTGATTTCAGTCATCCCGAACGATTCACATCTCAACCCTCGGGGCACCGTGCATGGAGGCCTGACAGCAACGCGCGACCTTCTCGAAATCCTCGAAGATCGCCACCAGCGCGCCTCGACGATCGTCACCAGCCAGCTCCCCGTCGAGCAGTGGTGCGACGCCATCGGCAACCCGACCCTCGCCGACGCCATCCTGGATCGTCTCGTCCACAACGCCCACAGGCTCACGATGACTGGAGAAAGCATGCGAAAACTCGCCGCCCGGAAGCAATCGCTTGACGGCGCCGCCGTCCCCTGAACCAATGTCGCCGTCGACGACGCCCCCGCCGCTCACGATCGCGCGGAATCCGTGCTCAGGATCCCGTGGAATGGCTGCTCAGCTTCGCGCGGAACAAGCGCTCAGCATCAGCGGAATGCGCACCTGTCGGCCTTTACGCTCGACCAGAGGTCATCACTGACGATGCGCAGGGCGGGGTCTTGAGCGCGACGGACAAGGATGTGGGGTAACATAAGAACCGAGATCACGCGGTCCGCTGCGCGGGTCCACTCCCGGCCCTCGCGCTCCTCCAGCGCGGACATCTGGTCCCTCGTTTATCGGCAGAGATGCAATGAATACTGCCGTCGTGGGTTCATGGCTTTCGGAGGCGAGAATTCGTCAGGGACAGATCGCGGCCATCGATTTTTCGGATGTCCGTAGTGGCGGCAGGTAATACGAACCTGGTCACCTCGCGATATTCTCGATCCAAGAAACAAACATTTCCAACTGTTGTCGAACGAGAATCTCTCCGAGAAAACAAGGAGCACCCAACGACGACGAATTCAGAATCGACAGACAATCCTCGCGTATACATCTTTCCAATTGTTACAATACATCTAACACCATCGGAAAGCGCCCCTCTGTCCGAGTCGCAAGTAAGCAACGACCCACCCTCGGTAAATACGATGTTGTGGCAGCTGTAACCGTCTATCGTTTTCGCCACGGCCACATGCCCGCTTTCCCGAAACCATCGGACGAGTTGGCTCTTCAGACCGGTCCGCTGCGAGCACCGATGAAGCATCAGATACGTTCCACCCTCGAACCCGACAACAGAATTTACGTGCGGATATCCGGAAACGAAGTCCTGGAATCCGATTTCTCCCCACGGCAGAAAGCTCGAATATGATAAGAAATCTTCTGCAATAATAAAGAGGCGGCTATTATAGGTATCGCAGATAAATAAATTCTTTCCAATAAAATCGATTTGGTGACAGCCGTTGGGTAAGCCTTTCACGACCACTTCTGCAGAGACTATTCGTCCATAGTTCACCTGGAGCCGGACAATTCGGCCGCGATGCGGCCAAAAAGTTGAAATAGGACCAAGAGCTTCAAAGCAGTATATCGCTTGATCGTAGACCGTGAGTCCGAAAAACCGACCCTCGGCAATCTTCATGACTCCGGCGAGGCTCAGACCGAACAGTCCCTCGCGGCTCGACACGATATGCGTGAACCCTCCGAGGCTTTGGGTCAGCAATTCGAAAACGTCCTCGCTGTACATCGTGTCGGTGCCCACGATGTCGCACATTGCGCCGGGTTGTTCCCCTGGACGAAGGCCGCAACACTGTTCTCTGATGACGAGCGGACGCTGTTGCACGCTTCTCTTCCGTTGCACGCAATATCCAAGAAACGGTACACTATGGTTTCGAGCAACGCCGGGAAATGTTCTGAACGATCATTTCCCTCTCCGCCAGGGTTATGATGGAGGCGTCCGGCAGGGGATTGCGCCGCTTCGCCACCGGCTCAGAGCAGGCGATCGAGACTAGCGCGACTCCTATTGCGCAATCGGTGCGAGTTGGTTGGCGAAAGAGCATGAGCATGTTGGGTGTTGCTCGCTCACGCCGGGTTAGCTGTCCCTCTGCGGCGCAAAACCGTTTTGGAACCATGGCCTGCGAAGTTGCCACGTTCGCCGGAGCGAGAGATGAGGCTGTCGGTTTTGGACCAGTCGGTTGTCGAGGAGGGGCGTTCGCCGGGAGCCTCGATACGTGATACTCTTGAGCTTGCGCGCCTTTGCGAGATGTTGGGTTATAGCCGCTACTGGCTGTCCGAGCACCACAATTCCGAGGCGGTCGCGGGGACGGCGCCAGAAATCCTGATTGCGGCGATTGCAGCGACCACCGAGCGAATCCGAGTCGGCAGCGCGGGCGTCATGCTGCCGAACCATTCGCCGCTGAAAGTCGCCGAGCAGTTTCGCGTGCTTGAGGCGATTGCGCCTGGTCGGATCGACCTCGGTATCGGTCGCGCCCATGGGTGCGACAAGACGACGGCGATAGCGCTGAACCCTCAAGCCGAAGCCGCGCTCAATTCCTTTCAGGAACAGGCCACCGACCTGATCGCCTGGGTGTCCGGGCGGGAAATGCCCGAGGGCCACCCGCACCACGGAATCATTGCTCAGCCGCGTGGGCCTTCAGCGCCGGAAATATGGCTGCTGGGTAGCACGGATAAAGGGGCGAGGGCCGCCGCTGCCTTCGGACTGCCGTTCTGCTTCGCCCATTTCATATCCGGCGGACGAGGGGTCGAAGAGGCGCTGGTCGCGTACCGCGAGACGTACCAACCGAGCGAGCGCCATCCTTCGCCGTACGCCACCCTTTGCGTCTGGGCGCTGGCCGTGGAAGTCGTCAGCGACCTTGAAAGATCGCAGATTGCGCGACTGGGAGACCACTTGCTTTACGGCGCGCCGGAGGATGTCGGCGCGCTCCTGCGTAGTCTCGGATCGGCGCATCATGTCGATGAGATCGCGGTTCTCACGACCGTGAGCGATCCGAAGGCGCGGAAGCGTTCGTACGCGCTACTGGCGAATGAGTTCGAACTGTCTCGTCTTCGATAACGGCACGTCCGGCGTCTGGAGTGCAAATTTGGTCAACGGAAGGTGATCGCAACTAGCTCTTATGTTCGTGGTCAAGGACCCGGACGCGGTCGAGCGACCGTGCGGCGGGATAGCCGTCGGCAAGAATGGCCGGAGCTGCGCAGAGGTGGGAGCGGAGCTTGAGACGACGGTTGATCAGTCCCGTATCCGCGGGCTGGTTACCGCCTTCCGTTTTTTCGTCTCGGGGCTTTCCTCGGTCTAGAGGACGGGCGTCGGGCGAAGCCCGGCCACATAACTAGCGACGGGAGTTCCCCACCTTCGTGCTCCGCTCCCGGGTCTGCGTAGCGGGGAGAGAGCCTCCTTACGTGGGCGCGACCTTCCGTCCGATCGCCCACAAGAAAGCGACCATCTCGCGGGCGATCGCCGCCACGATGACAAGCGGCTTCTTGCCCGTGGCGCTGAGGTGGCGATAACGGGCGCACAGACAGACTTGCGCCTTCCAGGCGATATCGCCCACGGGATTGGGCAGCCCTTTTCGATAGGTCCAGGCAGCCTCGATGAGCGCCCTGCGTGCTTGAGCTCGGCTCGGTCCGCCCCAGCAACCCTCGTTCTTACCTGCGCGAAAGGGCGGGCCACCGGCTTAGAAGCGGTTTCCCTGCACCAGGACGAATCCTCACCTTCCAGGCTAATCGTTCCCGAACATCGAGCGCGGGTCCGCGAATTGCAGAAAACCCCGAATGGACTCTTCGTCGATATCGAGAGCGGCCGGGCTCAATCGATCTCCGAGGCACCGATATTCCGCCAGAAGCCTCTCTCGAAAGTCTGGCTTCAAAGCGCCCCGTTCAAAGGCATGGGTTAGCCGCGCGCGAAGCTCGGGTGCGCTGGGCTTTAGCTTACGCAAAAATGCATACGCGATCAGATCGCCCATGGTGAGCATCGCGGTCTGGACGTTGAAGTGAAGCGATTCCTCGTCCACGGTCTCGCATCGGTGCAGGAACCCGCGCGGAACGAAAGCCGCAGAACCGGGTCGCAAATCGAAGACCGTGTGGTTGTCAGGCAGCCGGGCGGGCAACTGTCCCCCGGCTTCGAGACTCTGGACGACGCCGGCGGGGCGGTCGACGCGATAGCCGACGGTCGGGTTCAGGGCGCTAGGCTCGGTTGCGAGCCGCCATCGCTTCGTTCCTCTGACCTGAACGACGATATTATCGTTGACGTCGTAGTGCGTTGCGACGCCCATTCCGCGAGAAGACGCAAATGCGCTGATGCGCGTGCGGCCGCCGCAAAGGCCCAGCTGCTCGTTGATGGCGGACGCCAAAGCGCCAAAGTCAGGCGATCGCATATCATGGCAGTAGAGCGTCAAACCCGAGCGATAGAGCGGCAGTGCCTGATCGTGATTCACGACGAGGTTCTCGGTCGACCCGTCCTTCGACGAGGAAAATGCCATCATTCCGGAACACGGCACCTGAAGGAGCTCGTCGACGCCAGACGGAAAAATGCCGTTCAGACGCTCTATCGGGCCGTGCGCGAGATAGGGGTGGTCGGGCCAGTGCCGCGCGAGGAACTCCTCCGCTCCGGATTGTCCGAAAAGCAGCGCCAGATTTGCCGCTTTCGTGGCCGAGCTTGTCACGACCGTCCTCCTCGAGGTGGTTTGCGCCACACCTCCGGGAAACGCAGCGACGCCGTCCTGTCGGACGAGCTCAGCATGCGTGGACCGTCGTGCCGGCGCTTGCGATCGATCCGGAATGCGCCAAGGATTGGCGCGTCCGGGCCAGCAACCCAATGAGCCGCTCCTCGTCGTATTGTCCGATCGGAAAGAGGCGGTTTAAGTGCATGTGCGCCAGGCTCCGGCAGAGATCCTCCATGGAGACGCAGAGTCCGGCGGACTCATCGAGCGCCCGAAGCTTCCTAACGACTCGACCGAGCTCGCGACGCCGGTTTTGAAGAATTCCCTTGAGACGCGGCCGCGCCGCGCATCTCTCGCCGACGAAAGCAAGAAGGGCCGGCTTCTTCTCACGATACGCCTCGCCGCTGGTTTTGCGCGCTTGTCCTGCAGCTTTCGACAGCCACAACGCGGCTGTCGCGGGGTCCGGAGCCAGCGCGTCATAAAAATCGTCAAGCGTCGCAACGGCCAGCGCAGCCATGTCCAGGCCCCGACCCGTGGAAGCTACATGCTCGAGCAACTGAAGCACCGACAGGCTGTCCAGGTGAAACAGGCTCTCCGCGATCTCAGTCGATGAAAGCCCGCCGTAGCGCTCGATCTCCCGCTCGTATGTGTCAACGCCATAGCGGTCGCAGACGCCGCGCTCGAGAAGCCGGTTTGCCCAGTCCAGTAACGCCGAGCGCCATTCCTGATCGAGGTGCTCTTTCGTTCCGTGAAACCGCAACCGCAGATGGGGGTCGGGGTCGGCGTATCTGACGAAGAACCACTTGTCGATTTCGCCGTCCTGCGCGACGGCTTCGCAGAGATCGAGGACAGGCCCGCGAAGGACGTCGTCCTGAAGGCCACGCGGAACGTAGAGCTTCAGGTAGATCCAGTCCCCGCCGGGCGCCTTCAATCGCTGTTCACGGCGCAAAGCTCCAGGCTCCCGGGCGCAATCGATCGCCTTTGCAGCCCCGGAGCTTCTTTTGATCAACGGCACAACGATCTCGGTGATGAACGAGCCGTCGCGCGACTGCACCCAGGCATGATCGACGCCAGGGAGTGCCTCCTCTACGTAGCACGCTCCGTTCGGTTTCAACTTTCCGACCTCCAAAGCGAATTCGCGCAGATGCTCGGGATCATCGAGGTCAAGCAGGAGACGGTTGTCCCCTGCGGAGAGATAGACGCGTCTTGGGACGTCCCAGTGCGCCCGCCATGACGAGATGTAATGTCGAACTTCGTCTTGCCCAGGATTTCGCAGGTGAGCAGGCGCATCCACGCGCCAGCGGGCGGGGCAGAGAATGATTCTTTGATATTCGAGGCGAGGAAGAAGCGGGTAGGTCGCACAGGCGCCCCAGTCAAAGGGCGCAAGTTGCGCGACGCCGTCCTGGCTGGCCTCCAACAGAAATTGAACGACCTGGGGTGCCCGGTTGATGTTCATGACATGGCCCGCGCAGAAGCGGACGAAGCATTTCCCGCGCGACCATCTCAACTTGAAACAGTCGTCATGGACGGACACCATGATCTCGTCGAGATCGATGGGCGCCGCGTCCACGACATCTGAAAAAGCCCCGAAAACGCTATGATGGCTGCGAACGATGGGAGACATTCCGACATTGGCGGCTCGCGCCTCGGTTGGCAAGTAACTCAAGTCAACGAGCCGCTCGGAACACAGGGCCTGTTCCCGATCGGCCAAGGCGCGACGCAGGCCATCAAGCTCGCAACCCAGCACGTTGGCAAATCGACTTGCGTAACGACCCGCCCCAATAACCCCGAGCGTCGGCGCCAAGGCGATCGAGAACCTGCCCCGGTCGATTGAAGACGCTTGGTCCGCGATCACCGATATGTGCAAATCAATCGAAAGCGGTGCCCGCTGGGGGTCAAAAACTTTATGCTCTAATCGCGCGAACATGGCCTCATCGATGACGACTCGGAGCTTCCGGTCGCGAACGGCGTCCATGGCCAGCTCTTGGACGGCTCGCGCGCGCCTTGCCTGCCCCTCCGCGGTCGGGCCTCCATGGGTCGGCGTGGTCGCGCTCAGCGGACCGAGGCCCCAGTCCGGGCTAATCAGTTCGTACAGTGCGACTTCGCGATAACGGCCATACCGCGCGAGAAATGCTTGCCGGTACTGCACGACGCGGGGCGGGCCGTACGGCGATCCACCGAGGCGCAACAACACTTCGGCGGCTCTAGCCACATGGTGCGACACCTCGCGTCGAATTTGTTTGCCGACGAGGGACACCGAGCAATCGGTCTGCAAGGGCGGATCCGGCCCGACGTTTACAATAAGCTTCGCCTGAGCGGCGGCGTACCGGTGGAGTTCAATCGCCTTGTCGGGTGGCGCAGCTTCGCAGCGTTCAATGGCTCCCTGTAACGCCGACAGTCGGAGGCACACCGTCCTGGCTTCTGGGATTGGCTGCAATTTATGGATGACGTGTCCGAGCGGGTCGGAAGCGGCGGGCGCCGGTGTCAGGTCGGTAAGGAATACATGTTCCCGCCACAACCGATCGAGGAAGTCCTCGACCCGATCCCGGCCAGGGAGAACGGCGGCGGGCGTCAATCGGTCAACCAGCGACGCATACGAAATCGGGAGACGGCCTGCTTCCAGCGCGCGCAGCACCAGGGGCGTCGCGCGCATTGATGCGCCGGCCTTGTCCCAGAAGGTCCGTTCGTCCAGGAACAGGCGGCCTCCCCTCACCAGGCAGGCGGGATTGGCGACCCACATTAGAGCTTTGCGAATGGCCACGCGCTTCTCGAGCTCGCGAATGAGCGCCGCGAGCCACTCCATGTCGGGACGGATCCTGATGCGATCGATCCCATCGAACTCCAGATCCGTCTTTTCGCCCCAGCGCCCCATCGCGACGCTGGCGAAGAGCCCGAAAGGCGTCGGGCGCGAACGCATGCGTATGGCGTATCGAAGCAGCTTCCCGTGAACGGCCTCCAAGTCTTCGTCCTTGCCGCTTCTGTGCGCGCGGTCAAAAGCCGTCACCAGCGAAGGGCTGGCGACAGCGAGCGCGTACCAGAACAAAGCGTCCGAGAGGTCCAAGCCGCCTTGGCTTTCCTGCGATTTTCGCGAGGAGACAATCGGAGACACAGGCGCGCGGACGCAAAAGGCGTCCAGAGCTTCGTAGAGGGTCAGCTTGGAGTTACGAGGCTGCATGGTCCGGGCGTGTCCGTGTCACGACAGGAGAAACAGACGGTCCCAGCTCGGCTCGACGGAAGTCGCCGCGGCTAGGAAGGCTAATGCGACGCCGGGTGCCCCATCCAACAGTCCCGGTTGATCGACCCTCTGGCCGCGAAACTCAAAGGTGCGGAAACCAAGCAGGGAGTCGGGCTCGAACATATCCTCGATCTCGCAAAAAATTCGCTGGGCTTCGTCAGCGAATTCCTGGCCGTGGGCAGATTGCGCAAAGCGCACAAAGATGTGCATGAGCCCAGCCAGGCCATGACAAAACGTAGGCGCCACGATGCCCCGCTCGACGGGAGGCCGTCGCACGATCGCCCGCAAGGCGTCCTCGGCGACGTCTCCGTAACGGTCGACGCCAAGCGCCTTCCCGGCCAGACGAAGAGCATTGGCTACTCCTGGGCTGCCGTAACACCACGCGTTATGAGTCGGACTCGCTTCATCCCGGAGCGCGTATCCGCGCCCGTTCGCAACGATTGCGATGACGTTTGGCCAATTGAGGCCCCATGCATCATCAGCGCGGTGGGACTCAAGCCAGGCGGCCATGGAGTCGATCGTGTCCTGCATCGCCGGTCCCGCGGCGACGCCGGCGAGCGAAGCCAGCGAAAGGACAGCGAGAGGGCCGGGGATCCCGTGCGCAAGGCCGCAGTTCAGATTGCCGTGCGGAAACTGGCGCTGACGCTTTTGATCCTGATCGACGAAACTGGATGGCGTGTGCCAGCGCGGACGACCGTCGACGGTTTCCCAAAGGCGCATGAGAGCCTCCAGGACCGAAACCAGAGGCTCGCGATACCCAGGCTGATCCAGACGAAGCAGCAAG
>Ga0335072_10001460_pt1 | contig 38450 bp, 33 predicted proteins | sample Lox_Sample_21_FD_206725 | JGI IMG/M metagenome (GOLD analysis project Ga0335072, IMG submission 206725) | Soil microbial communities from Loxahatchee National Wildlife Refuge, Florida, United States - Lox_Sample_2.1 | ecosystem: Environmental > Terrestrial > Soil > Wetlands | place: USA... | reverse complement strand
ACGGCAACCGACGGCAGGGGAATCGCGCGGGCGATGTTGCTGACCGGCCCGACGATTTCGCCGAGCTCGCTGATGGAGAGGCCGGCGATCACACTGATCACGGAGGCATCCGGTTTGAAGCGAAGATCGCGGAGAAGCCCTGCATCTGCGGGGCGCAGACAGAGCAGGACCACGGAGGATTCCTGGACCACGGCTTCGTTGCTCCCGGCGATGCGAATGCCGGGATAAGAGGCGGCGAGGGTCGCCGCCACCTTCAGATTGCGAGGGGAAAGGAGAAGATTCTGAGGCTCACCGCCACGGCACAGACCCGTAACGATGGCGGATGCGATGGAGCCCACTCCGATAACACCAAGAACCTGGTCAGCGGTCATTGAGGATCAGGATAGCGTGCGGTTGTGGTTCCGGCGGCGCGACAGCGGGTTCCTCCGGATCGCGAGGGTCGGCGTCAGAATGACACTGCTTATAAGGTGGCGGCGGCGGTGGCCTCATCCTTATAGAGGCCCGCGTATTTGGCGATGCCGACCATGGTGAAGACTTTCTGGAAGTGGGGGGTGAGGCCGAAGGCGGCGACTTTGCGGCCGGTTTTGTCGGCTTCCATGAGCATCTGGATGATGAGGGCGATGCCGCTGGAGTTGATGTAATCGACTTTGGAGAAGTCGAGGAGGACGGGGCCGCCGCCGTTGACGGTTTGCCAGGCGCCAAGGACGGAGTCCTTCGAGGTGCTGGAGATGTCGCCGCTGAAGCGGAGGACGGAGATCTGCGTGCCGCTGGAGCCGGAGATTCGGTCGACGGTGGTTTTGGTCTCGGCCTGCACTATTCGCTCTCCTTGTTGAGTTCGTGCTCTTTATCCAGCCGGATGACCAGCCGCACGTAACTGCCAATGCCTTTGCTGTCGTGCACCCACTCGGCCTCGTCGACGAGAGCCTGGATGAGGAACATGCCCATGCCGCGGGGCTCCTCTTCGCCGTGGACTTTGCGGTCGATGTCGGGTGCGGGGGGCTGTTTCGAGATGCCGGAGCCGTTGTCGACAACTTTGACCTCAAGCTCGTCGGCTCTGGCGGAGAGGATCACGCCCACGGAGAGCTGCTCGTTGAGGTTGTTGCCGTGCTCAATGGCATTGATGCAGGCTTCGGCGACAGCGGTTTTGAGGTCTTCAATGCGTTCGGGGGGAAAGCCCATGAGCTGGGCGACGCTGGCCGCGGTGCCCATGGCGACTTTCTCGAACCCGAGCCGGGAGGGGAGCCGGACCTCCACCGACGTACCCGCGGCATTGGTCATTGAACGATGTCTCCCATCAGGCGCGGTCTCCCATCAGGCGCTCATCCGCGGGCGTCGTACGAACGAGGGCCAGCGCCGTCATGTCGTCTTCCTGCGATTCCGTGCTGGAAAAGCGGCGCAGTTCCTGCCACAGCGTATCGAGGATAGCAGCCGACTCCAGGGAGTTGCACTGCTGAAATGAGGCGCGGAGGCGGTCGGCACCAAACTCCTCATCGCCGCAAAAGACTTCGGTGAGGCCATCGGTATAGAAGAGGAGGCGGGAGCCGGGGGGGAAGTCGACGAATTCAGAGCTGTACTGGGCGACAGGGAGAATGCCGATGGGGGTAGCGCTGGCGGTGAGTTCGTGGGTGTCGCGGCCGGGGCGCACGAGGAAGCCGGGATTGTGGCCGGCATTGACGATTTCGAGGCGAGGGAGCCTGGGGTCGAGCTTCAGGAAGATTCCGGTGACATAGCGCTTGCGGGTTTCGTGGCTTTCGGCGCAGTGCTGGTGATTGAGGCGGGAGACGAGTTCGGGGAGAGGAAGGCCCGCACCGACGCCGGCGCGGAAAGCGGAGCGGAAGGCGGTGCCGACGATGGCGGAGGCGAGTCCTTTGCCGGCGACGTCGGCGACAGCCATGACATGGCTGCCGTCGGGAAGGGCGACGATGTCGACGCAGTCGCCGCCGACTTCATAGCAGGCGCTGTAGCGAACGGCGACCGAGTAGCCGGCGATTTGCGGCATTTCCTGGGGAACAAGGCTGCGCTGGATGGCGCGGGCGGCGTGGAGGTCCTGTTCGACGCGAGCCCAGGCGACGCTGCGCTCGTAGTAGCGGGCGTTTTCGACGGCGACGGCGGCCTGGAGCGCGAGGCGCTCGAGGAAGTCTTCCTCATACAGGGTGAGCGGGCGGCCGTCAGGAGTGGCGACGATAAGCTCAGTGAGGCGATTGCCGTCCTTGTCGTGGAGAGGAAAACGGAAACATCCCGGCCAGGGTTCGGGAGGCATATCGCCATGGGTCATGCGCGGCTCGGTGTTCAGTGCGCCGGGGAGTTCCAGTTCGCGGACGACGATGCGGAGAATGGTGGGGAGAACTTCGTCGAGGCGGATGGTGGAGTGAACCTGACGGGAGGTTTCGAGCAGGGCCTGCAGGCGGACGATTTCCTGCTGGAGGTCGAGCGTGTCTACGGATGGCGCAGATGGCATGGGTGTAGCCATGACGATGGGCGGCGAGCCCCTGGGACGGCGGAGCCTGGGGAATTCGTTCAATGTAGCAGGGACGAGCAGGAAGAGGGAATAGGAAGCAGGGAATCGCGAATCGGGAGTCGGCGGTTAACTAGTTGCGGGTGGGGGCGGGAGAAGCCGCGTCCACGTGAGCGAGCTGGAATTTGCGTGTGAAGCCGGTGGGGTCGGCGGAGATGTTGACCTGCAGGTTGCCGCTGGCGTCGCAGGTGTACATTTCGCGGATGACGAGATGGCTTTGATCGGAGAGCCGCTGTACGGGGAGGGAGGAGAGATCGGGAGCGCTCTGCAGGTGCGGATCGAAGGGGAAGCGAATCTGTTCCCAGTTGGTGATTTCGCCGAGGGGCTGGCCGCTTTCGTCGAGCTTCGAGCATTCGAGGTAGCGGAAGTGGCCGACGTTGTGCGCGGGATGGTAAACGCGCTCGCTGGAGAGGGCCGGTTCGCCGGGACGCGGAAGGCGGGAGCCACGAGGAAAGATGAGGTCGAAGACGATGCTGCCGCCGGAATCGGCTTCGCGCCAGATGCCGAAGTTCTGGTTGAACTGATCGCGCAGAGTATCAGCCTGGGCGGAGGCGCGAATGGCGAGGCCGACGGCGCTGGCCGAGCGCATGTAGGCGGATCGGCGGACCTTGCGGCCAAAGCTCTCGCGCAGGATGCGGGCGACAGGGGGAAGCTCTGATCCTCCGCCGGTGACGTAGAGGGTGTCGAGCTGCAGGCCAGGATGGGCGGCGAGGAGGCTTTCGACGACTTCGCGGGTGGATTCGATGAGGGGGCGGCAGAGGTCGTAGAAGGTGTCAACGGGAAGGGTGACCTGGGACCAACCGGGGCGGACGCGGTCGAGGTCGATGGTGATCCTGCGGGTGTTGGGGTTGAGAGATTCCTTTTTCTCGCGGCACTCGTCGAGCAGATGGTGCCGCTCGGCGGCGGTGAGGTCGGAGTCCTGACCGGCCGTTTCGAGGGCGAGGTCGGCGAGGATCTGGTCGAAGTCGTCGCCACCGACGTTGGGAATGCCGTCGGAAGCCTCGACGGTGTGTTCGTCTTCTCCGAGGGTGACGAGGGAGACATCGAAGGTGCCGCCGCCCATGTCGTAGACGAGGAGGCCACGTTCCGCGCGGTTACGACGCTCGGCGCTGTTGCGGTAGGCGTATTCGATGGCGGCAGCGGAGGGTTCATTCATGAGGCCGAGCACGGTGAAGCCGGCCGCCTGCGCTGCTTCTTCAGTGAGGAAGCGCTGGTTGCTGTTGGCATTGGCGGGCACGCCGAGCATGGCTTCGATGGGCTCGCCGGGCCTGACGCCGAGGTTGGAGTGCTCGATGAGCTGAGTGCGAAGCGCCGCCATCATTTCCGAGAGCAGGAGTCGCAGGGGGAGAGCCCTGCCCGCGGCGTGCAGTTCGGTTTGAGGACCGGCATTGCGGAGAGCGCGCTTGAGGGAGCGAAGGACGGTCCAGCTGTCGTCGTCCAGCGCCGCGACCGCCTTCCAGCCGTAGAGGCGGGTGGCGCCGCGGACGGCGACGACGGGAGGAAACCAGTCACAGGCTTGCCCGTCGGGGGTCTCGAAGTTGACGAGGGGGAAGTTGCCTCGATCGACCGAAGCCACGACGACCCGTGTCGTTCCGAAGTCGATGCCGATTCTCATCAGGTCCAGTTTACGACGAAGTTATCAGGTGGAATCGCGTGGAAAACGGGGCGCATCCGATGGTGCACGGTCGGCGTGGTAGCGTTTCTAACGGAACGGAGTAGACGCGCGAGGGCGATGCGAATCCTGTACGGGAGTGCGATTTTTCTCGGAGCGTTTCTGCTGTTTGCGGTCGAGCCGATGGCGGCGAAGCAGTTGCTGCCGGCGCTGGGCGGATCGTCGGCGGTGTGGATCACGTGTCTGGTTTTCTTCCAGACGGCGTTGCTGCTCGGGTATCTGTATGCCCACTGGCTGGGGCGGCGAGGGTCAGGCCGAAGGGCGGCTGTGGTGCATCTGGCGTTGCTGGTCGTTGGAGCCGGGTTGCTCGTGCTGGTGCGGCAACCGGATCTGAGTGGCGCCGCGAGTCATCCGCAGACGGCGATTTTCGCGGTTCTGACGCTGACGATCGGGTTGCCGTTCCTGCTGCTGGCGTCGACCGGCCCGCTGCTGCAGTTGTGGCTGGCGAGAGAAGAAAGCGGCGGGATTCCGTGGAAGCTGTTCGCGCTGTCGAATGCGGGATCGCTGCTGGCGCTGGTGCTGTATCCGACGATCATCGAACCGCACCTGTCGCTGAGCCTGCAGCGGAAGGCGTGGGGATGCGGGTTCGCGATTTATGCGGTGGTGTGTGCGGCGATTGCCTGGCGGATGCGCGGGAGCGGAACGGCAAGACGTGCGGAATCCGGGACGGGTGCTGATGGTTCAGGCGCAACATGGCGCGCGAAGCTGCTGTGGTTTCTGCTGCCGGCGGGCGGGGCGATCCAGTTGTGCGCGGTGACCAGCCACCTGAGCCAGAACATTGCGGCGATTCCGCTGCTGTGGGTGCTGCCGCTGGGCGTCTATTTGCTGACTTTTATTGTTGCGTTTGAAATGCCGCCCCTGCGTTCGATGTGGATGGTGACGCGGCTGCTGATCGTGCTGCTGGCGGCGCTGGGGTGGATGCTGTCGAAGACGGATGTAACGATCCCGATTCAGATCAACATCGGGTTCTTTCTGGCAGAGCTTTTCTTTGCGTGCCTGTTTTGCCATGTGGAGACGTATCGGCTGCGGCCGGCGAATCCGTCGGAGTCAACGCTCTTCTATTTGCTGATAGCGGCGGGCGGAGCGGCGGGAACAATCTTTATCGGGATCGTCTGCCCGCTGATTTTCGACGCGAACTACGACGTGGCGGTGGCATTTCTGGCGACGGCGGCGCTGGCGCTGATCGTGACGTGGGGCGGCGGCTGGGCGCAGCGACTGTTGTGGGGGACGGGAACGGCGTTGCTGCTGGCGCTGGTGGTGATGCTGCACCTTGTGTATGCGCGCCATGCGATTGTGGAGGAAAGGAATTTCTACGGCGCCCTGCGGGTGAAGGAATCCCACGTACCGCCGGGAGCGGAGACGGTGCGCACCCTGATGCATGGCACGATCGAGCACGGGACGCAGTGGTTCGCACCGCAGTTCCGGCGCAGTCCAACGACGTATTACGCGACGGATTCGGGGGTGGGGCTGGCGCTGCGGTTTTGCTGCGAGGGGCGGCCGGAGCATGTTGGGGTGGTTGGTTTGGGAGCGGGGACGCTGGCCGCCTATGGCAAGCCGGGCGACCGGATGCGGTTCTACGAGATCAATCCTCTGGTGCGGCCGATTGCGGAGAATCTGTTTACGTATCTGCGCGAGTCGGGAGCGCAGATTTCTTTTGCCGACGGCGACGCGCGGATTTCGTTGACGCGCGAAGCGCCGCAGAATTTCGACGTGCTGGCGATCGACGCGTTTTCCGGAGATGCGATTCCGGTCCATCTGCTGACGACCCAGGCGATGGAGGTGTATCGGCGGCAGATCGGGCCGGGAGGGATTCTGGCGTTCCACGTGTCGAATCAGTATCTGGATCTGACGCCGGAAGTGGCGGAGCTGGCAGCGGCCTCAGGCATGGAAGCGCGGCTGGTAGATACGCCGGCGCAGGAGTGGCGCGGGGAATATCGAGCGACGTGGGTGCTGGTGACGGACAACGTGGCGTTCTTTGTGCAGCCGCAGGTGGCGGCACTGGCGCTCCGGATTCCGGACAAACCGGGGCTGCGGGCGTGGACGGATGACGACTCCAGCCTGCTGCGGTTGCTGCAGTGGCGGATGCCGGGACGGTAAACGACAGAGCTACAAGGGCTTCTGTATTCCCAGGAAGGTTCTGCGACGTTCGCAGACGCTCCGCATTTTGTCCATTTCGATCATTTTTGTGGCCAAAGTTGCACAAATGTGGTTGAATTGTGGCCGCATTGAGTTTTTTGGTCTGAAAGCTCGGTGTGTACCCAAGAAGCCAAAAGAGAGATTCGAAAACCCTGCACGATCGCGAACCAATCGAGGGAATACGGTATGACAAAAACTTTGAGGCACCTGATGTGGGGATGGGCGCTGATTCTGTGCGCGGGCATCCCGGCGGCAATGGCGCAGAATGTGACCGGATCGATCGCGGGGACGGTGCTGGATCCGAGCGGAGCGGTGATTCCAGGGGCGCAGGTGATTGCGCACAATCTGGACACGGGCGTGGACAGCGCGGCGAAGACGAACGGTGAAGGGGTCTACCAGATCAACTTTCTGCCGGCCGGACACTACGAGGTGAGTGTGCAGGCGGCGGGGTTCGATAAGGCGACGCTGCCGGCCTTCACGCTGGAAGCGGTGCAGACACCGACGGTGAATGTGACGATGCACGTGGGCGCAGGAACCACGACGGTGAATGTGACGGGAGCGCCTCCGATCCTGGACACGAACGATCCGACGATCAGCTCGACGTTTACGGCGAACACGATCTCGAATTTTCCGCTGAACGGGCTGGATTTTTCGGCGCTGACTCTGTATCAGCCGGGCGCGGTGGACACGGCGGGCAGCTCGGGTCCGCAGTCGATTGAGCGGAGCACCTACTACACGGATACGCCGAACATGAACGGCAACCGCGCGCAGGGGAACAACTACACGCTGGACGGGATCGACATCAACGAAGACTTCAACAACCTGATCTCCTACAGCCCGTCTCCGGAATCGCTGCAGGAGATTAAGGTGCTCACGGCCAATTCGCCGGCGCAATTCGGGAACGTGGCAGGGGGCGGCGTGGTGAGCATTCTGAAGAGCGGGACGAACACGTTTCACGGATCCGCCTTCGGGTACGTGCAGGACTATCGGCTGAACGCGAACTCGTGGCAGAACAACCAGAGCGGCGCGCCGATCAGCCCATTTTCGGAGGCGCAGTTCGGAGGGGCATTCGGGGGGCCGATTTTCCGTAACAAGCTGTTCTTCTTTGTGGACTATCTGGGATCGCGGTATCACGTGGGCGGGGTTGGGTTCGCCAGCGTGCTGACTCCGCAGGAGCGGACGGGCAATTTCTCGGATCTGCTGGCGGTCTACGGCACACAACTCTACGACACGCAGAATGGCTTTGCGCCGTACGCAGGGGATACCGGCATACCGATCGTCAACCCGGTAGCGAAGTTCCTGTTTGCCAATCCGAATTTCTACCCGGTGCCGAATAACACGCCGACCGATGGGCTGCTGCACAACAACTACAAGGGTCCGCAGCGCAACTTCAAGGCGAACAACCAGGGCGACATCAAGATCGAGTACGATCCGCGGGGCAACGACAAGATCACGGGCTTCTATTCGATGTCGACGGCCTACGACGGGGAGACGGCGGTGCTGCCGATTACATTTCCGGGAGTGAATCTGTTTCCGACGAAGGTGGCGGGCGCGAACTGGATCCACACCTTCTCGTCGTCGCTGGTGAATTCGCTGCACGTCGGATTCACGCGGACGGTGTGGAACGAAGGGTTCCCGCAGGATCCGACGGGGCAGTTCGGGACCGGGGGGAACGCGAAGGTGGGGATCACGTTTGCGAACCAGCGTTTCAACGGGTTCTCGTTCCAGAGCATTGCCGGCGTCTACGGGGCCAACAACTGCGGGAGCATTTCAGGCAACAACTGCGCCTCCGGGGTGGGAACGCCGGCGTTCGATGGCGGCATCATCGACAACACGTACAGCTATATGGATGACGTGATCTGGCAGCGCGGGCGGCACACGTTCACGTTCGGAGTGGAAGGGCTTCGCTACCAGAACAACTATCCGACGAGCAATAACAACGGCTATCTGGGGACGCTGACGTACAGCGGCGCGTTTACCAGCAACCCGGCGGTGGGCAACTCCGGCTTTGGCGGCGCGGACTTCGTGCTGGATCGGGTGAACACGGCAGCGGTGACGCTGAACAGCGTGAATGTGGGCCAGCGGCAGTGGCGGATCGCCGGTTACGCGCAGGACGATTTCCGGGTGCGGCCGAACCTGACGCTGAACCTGGGCCTGCGTTACGAATATGACGAGCCGTGGATCGAGGAGAACGACAAGACGGGCAACATCGATCTGACGACGGGGCAGGTGATCTATGCGGGTCACATTCCCACGGGAGCGCCGGCGGGTTCGGGAATTTGCAGCAACCACGGGTGCTACGACTCGAACTTCCGGCAGATCATGCCGAGGTTTGGCTTCGAATACCAGGCGACGAATCGCGCGGTGGTGCGCGGCGGCTATGGCGCGACGAGCTTCTATGAAGGCAATTCGTCGAACCAGCGGCTGACGTCGATCACGCCCTTCATCCAGGCGGTCAACGTGAATGCGGTGACGCCGAGCGCCGGGAACCCGGGCAATCCGCGGACGGCGGAGCAGGGATTCACGGGGGGAACGGTGGCCTATGGCGGAACGTTCAACGTGTATCCGAAGAACATTCAGCCGGCGTACATCCAGGAGTGGAATCTGACGGGCGAATATGCGCTGACGCACACGGCTTCGCTGCAGGTGGGGTATATCGGGGAGCAGGGCCAGCACATCGAGGATTACGGCAACGTGAACCAGTACCGGGTGAACGGCGATCCGACGAGCGCGCCGTTCTACAACAACCAGTACATCGGGATCAACGCGATCGATCCTTCGGTGAGTATCGGATCGAACTCGCTGCTGATTACTGAGTCGCGGGCGATGATGAACTACAACGCGATGCAGGCAACGCTGCGGCAACGCCAGCTGCATGGTCTGGAAACGACGGTGAACTACACCTACGGCAAGGCCATGACCAACAGCCTGGGCAACTATGCGCTGAACGTGAACGGATACAGCGGCGCGTTCCAGAACTACTACGACTCGGGCGCGGACTACGGTCCGGCGGGCTACGACGTGAAGCACAATCTTTCGTTCACGGGGGTGTATGCGCTGCCGGTCGGACATGGACAGGAGTTCCTGCCCAATGCGAACCGCGTAGTGAACGAAGCGATTGGGGGATGGAAGCTGGCAGCGGCGGGGGTGGTCTGGTCGGGATTCCCGCAGAGTTTAACGGGTCCGGGCAACAACTCGAACAGCTACGGCAACTCGCGGCCGAATCAGTATCGTGCTCCGAAGATCGTGCACCGCAGCCTGGCGCACTGGTTCGGGGACGATGCGTCGGTGACGGACTTCTGCACGGGGCCGGATGACGGCGTGTGCGCTTACGGTGCTCCGGCGGCGAACAGCACGGGCGGCACGGCGTTTGGCACGGCGCGCAACGGGTCGCTGCGTGGGCCTGGGTTCCAGAACGTGGACCTCTCGGCCTTCAAAGACTTCGAGACATGGCGGGAACAGACGATCGGCTTCCGCTTCGATGCTTTCAATGCGTTCAACATGGTGAGCTACGGCAATCCGGACACGAACGCTGCGGACACGACGAACTTCGGGGCCATTACCACGCAGAGCTCGATCCGCTCGCAGGAGCGGCGTCTGCAATTCTCGTTGCATTACTCGTTCTAATCTTATGGGCTGGCGCGGCGAATCGCGGCAGCCCACTCATTCGGCATGGGCGAGGCGGGTGCCGTTTTTGCCGGGTCGTAAAGAGGCGCTTGCGACGGTGTGGGAAGATGGGATTCGGAATTTATGCAGCTTGAAATTTGCGTCGATTCGGTGGAATCGGCCATTGCCGCCGAGCGCGGCGGTGCACAGCGAGTGGAACTCTGCAGTGACTTGCTGGAGGGCGGCATCACGCCGTCGGCCGGATTGCTGGCGCTGGTGCGGGAACGGATCGGCATCGGCGTTTTCGTCATGATTCGTCCGCGGGGCGGAGATTTCTGCTACACGGATCTGGAAATTGAGGTCATGCAGCAGGACATCGAACGGGCACGGGAGATGGGGGCGGACGGGATCATTCTGGGCGTGCTCGACGAACACGCGCAGGTGGACGTGGTCCGCACGCGACAGCTGGTGGAAGTGGCAGAGCCGTTGCCGGTGACGTTTCATCGGGCGATCGACATGACTCCGGATCCATGTATGGCATTAGAAGAGGTGGTGAAGACCGGTGCGGCGCGGGTGCTGACGTCGGGAGGGGCGGCGAAGGTGACGGAAGGCGCGGCGGTGGTGGCGGGCATGGTGCAGGCGGGCAGGAACCGGATCGCGGTGATGGCGGGCGGCGGCATTACGGCGGAGACCATCGTGCGGGTGGCGGAGTCGACCGGGGCGAGCGAGTTTCACGCGAGCCTGCGGAGTGCGCGGCCGAGCCCGGTGGAATTTCACCGGCGGCATGTGCAGATGGGAGAGGTGCGCGATCGGGAGTATCTCCGGTTTGTGGTGGAGGAAGACAACGTTCGCGCGCTGGCCACGGCGTTGCAGCGCATGGCAGAAGAGCGGGCTGCGGCGGGGTCGCGCTGAAACTGGAATCGATGGCATTCCAAATGCGAAGTTTCAGCGATAATGGTGCGGCGATCCCATGTCACTGAAAACGGAGCAAAGGGCAAAGAAGATCCTGCAGGTTCTTCTGCAGCACGGTAACGCGTCGGTGGACGAACTGGTGGGTTATCTGGGGGCTTCGGCGCCGAGCATTCGACGCGATCTGGCGCGGCTGGAAGAGCGCAACCTTGTCCATCGGACGCACGGCGGGGCGCGGCTCGCCGGGCAGATGCAGTACGAACCGTTCCGCTTCGATTCGTCGTTTCACGTGCGTGAGGCGCGGTTTGCCGATGAGAAGCGGCGCATAGGGATGGCGGCGGGGGAGTTGATTCGCGAGCACGACACGGTGGGATTTACGGCGGGGACGACGCCGACGCAGGTGGCGCGCTGCATCCGGCATCGGAATTCGATCCACGTGATCACCAACGCGGTGAATATCGCGATGGAGCTGAGCAACCAGCCGGCTCTGAACGTGACGCTGACGGGGGGGACGATGCGGTGGGCGGGCGCATTTTCGCTCACCGGGCCGACGGCGATCGAGATGCTGAACGGAGTTTTCATGGACAAGGCGTTTATCGGCGCCTGCGGCGTGGATGCGAAGCGCGGGGTGACGACCATTGAGCCGGATGAGGCAGCGGTTTTTCGCGCGATGGTGCGCCAGGCGAAACAGGTGGTGGTAGTAGCGGACTCGAGCAAGATCGGGATGCTGAGCCCGGCGCTGATTTGTCCGGTGAATGAGATCGATGTGCTGGTAACGGATTCCGGAATTACGCCGGATGCGCTGGAGGCTTTTCGCGCGAATGAAATTGAGGTGCTTGCGGTATGAGGTCGATGAGGTGGTGGGTGGGGCTGGTGGTTCTGGGGCTTGCGTTGCCTGGAATGGCGGCGACTCCTGGAGGGTTGAGCCAGGCGACAACGCAGAGTGGGCATGCGGTGGCGCTCTTCTACATGACAAACGATCCGAAGTCGATTCGGGACTTCTTTGCGCACTCGTCGCAGATCGATCTGTTGGTGCCGACCTGGTATCAGGTGGACGAGAACGGTCTGGTGGTGGGCGAGCCGGAACCGGCGGTGCTGGCGCAGGCGCAGAACGAGAAGCTGCCGGTGATGCCCATTGTCGCGCTCTTCAACAAGAGGAGCTTTCATCTGCTGGCGACGAGCGAGAAGGCGCAGGCAGAGATGAATGCGGCGCTGGTGCGCGAATGCAAGCTGCACGGCTATGCCGGATTCCAGTTCGACTTTGAGAATATCGAGTGGACGGATCGCGATGCGCTGAGTGCGCTGGTGGCGAGGAGCGCAGCGGCACTGCATCATGCCGGATTGCAGCTGAGCATCGCCACGGTTCCGAATGCGCCGGGGTATCCGAGCAACGCGGGTTTTGCGAAGTGGATCTACACGGACTGGCGCGGGGCCTACGATCTGGCGGCAATTGGGAAAGCGGTGGATCTGGTGTGCCTGATGACGTACGACCAGAACACGCGCTGGACGACGCCGGGGCCGGTCGCGGGATGGCAGTGGACGGTGGACAACATGCAATATGCGCTGCAGACGGTGCCGAAGGAGAAGCTCTCGCTGGGCATTCCGCTGTATGGCTACCACTGGTACACGGGGCCGCCGAGTGTGACGCCGGCGGCGCGCGAGGGTGAGGCGCCGGTGGAAAAGCCGAATCCGACAGCGGATTACATCAGCGCGCCGGATGCGATGCTGCTGGCCCACGACTGGAACGGAAAGATCGAGTGGGACGCTGAGGATCGCTCAGCGTGGTTCTACTTCTATCGGGACCAGATGCGGGAATGGATTTTCTTCACGGACCTGCGGACGTTCCGGGAACGTTATGAACTGGCGCAGCAGAATGGGCTGGAGGGATTCTGCTCGTGGGTGCTGGGGGAAGAGGATCCGGCGATCTGGGGGATTTTGCCGAAGCGGCATCCGTAGCGAAAACGTGGCCAGGCGGAACGACGAGGGTTTCGAGCAGGAGAGAGAAACGATATGCAGTATTTCCTCGGCGTGGATGCCGGAGGGACCAAGACCACCTTTGCGCTGGGCGACGAGAGCCGCGAACTGACGCGCGTGCAGGTGGGCACGATCAAGCGGATGAAGGCGGACGAAGAGACGGCCGCAGAGAACCTGGAGGCAGGACTGAGGGAACTTCACGCGAAGGCCGGCGTCTCCGCCCAGGAGATTACGCGGTGCTGCATTGGGACAGCGGGAGAGACGGTTGCACTGGTGACGAGGTGGCTGCGCGAGGCGTTTGCGCAGAAGGTGGGCGGCGAGCTGCTGATTGTGGGGGATGTGGAGATTGCGCTGGATTCGGCTTTCTTCGGGAAGCGGGGCGTGCTGGTGCTGGCGGGGACGGGATCGAACGTGGCGGGGCGAGCGGCGACGGGTGCCATGGTGAGGGCCGGCGGATGGGGACCGGCGCTGGCGGATCAGGGGTCGGGGCATTTTCTGGGGCTCGAGGGGCTGCGGCGCGGTTTTCTGGCGATCGACCAGCGGCGGCCCACGCGATTGCTCGATCAAACGCTGGAGTTCTGGAAGCTGGGCTCGCTGGGAGAGCTGATTGAGTTTGCGAACGCCAATCCGGCACCGGAGTTTTCAAAGCTCGCTCCTCTGGTGGTCGCCGCGGCGGAGCGGGGGGATGCGGTGGCGCGGGAGGTTGTCACCCAGGGTGGGGTGGATCTGGCGATGCTGGCGGGGCTGGTGATCGAACACATTCGGGGACTCGAATCGGAGGTGGGTTCGAAGTTTGAGGTGCCCGCGGTGGCAGTGGCGGGGAGCATTCTCGAACGGGTCGCGATGTTGCGCGATGCGCTGACTGCCGAGTTGCAGAGGCGCTACACGGGAATTCGAGTGCTGGAGACGCCTGCCGATCCGCCTGCGGGCGCGTTGTGGAGGGCGCGGCAAGCGATCTCGACGGGAGCGGCATCCTGACTACAATCCACTGATGACGCTGACGACGGCGCACTCGATGCATTTGCGGCCTTTCGATCTCGCGCTGGTCGCGGTGTATCTGGTGGGAATCACGCTGTTCGGGTTGCGCTTTCGGAAATCGCGGCAGAGCTCACTGCGGTCGTATTTTCTGGCGGACCGGAACCTGCCCTGGTGGGCGATTGCGCTGTCGATTGTGGCAGCGGAGACGAGCACGCTGACGATCATCAGCGTGCCGGGGCTGGCGTTCGCGGGCGATTTTGGCTTTCTGCAGATTGCGCTCGGGTATTTGCTGGGGCGCGCGGTGATCTGCATTTTGTTTTTGCCGCGCTACTTTCGCGGCGAACTGCTGACGGCCTATCAGCTGATCGGGCAGCGGTTCGGCCCGAGGCTGCATCGGTTCACGGCAGCGTTATTTTTGGTGATGCGCGCGGCGGCCGAAGGGGTGCGGGTCTTCGCGGTGGCCATCGTGGTGGGGTTGGCCATCGGAACCGGCGACGTTGCGTCGATCGCGATTCTTTCGTTGCTGACGCTGCTCTATACATTTGAAGGCGGCATGAGGGCGGTGATCTGGACCGACGTGGTGCAGATGTTTCTGTACGTGGGCGGGTCGCTGGTGGCACTGGCCACGGTGTGCCACAAGATTCCTGGAGGGTGGGGCGCGCTGATCGCGGGCGCATCGGCGGCGCACAAACTCACGATGCTGCACTTCTCGTGGTCGCTGGCGGAGACGTACACGTTTCAGGCGGGCGTGATCGGAGGGTGCTTCCTGACGATGGCGAGCCACGGAACCGATCAGCTGATGGTGCAGCGATTGCTGGCGGCGAAGAATCTGCGCGAGTCGCGGGTGGCGCTGCTGTCGAGCGGGGTGGTGATCTTTTTTCAGTTCGCGCTGTTTCTGCTCATCGGCGCAGGGCTTTGGGTTTATTACAGACATGTGGGGATCGCGCCTGGCCTGAGTTCGGACCGCATCTTTCCGGCGTTCATTGTTGCGGAGATGCCGACGGGCATCGCCGGGCTGATGATCGCGGCAATTCTGGCGGCAGCGATGTCGAACCTGAGCGCGGCGCTGAATTCGCTGGCGTCGACTTCGGTGGTGGATTTCTATTTGCCGCGGTATCCGGAAATTTCGGACGCGACGCGGACGCGGCTCTCGCGTCTGATGACGCTGGTGTGGGCGGGAATCCTGTTCGCGCTGGCGATGTTCTCGCGCGGCGGCGGGCATGTGGTGGAGATCGGGCTTTCCATCGCCTCAGTGTTGTGGGGAGCGATGCTGGGGGTTTTTCTGCTGGGAACGCTGAGCCGTCGTGCCGATGAACGGGGAACGCTGATCGGAATGGGGGCGGGGGTGGTGGTCAACCTGGGGTTGTGGCTGCAGCCGCACACGCTGACGTTGCCGGTCGCGGGTCACACCTGGGTGGTGCCGAAGATCGCGTGGACCTGGTGGGTGCTGATTGGATCGCTGGTGACATGCGCGGTGGGGTATGGAGTGAGCGTGATGTTTCCGGAAGGCGAACGGCGCGACGCGGAGGCAGTCGAAGGATGAAGCGCAGAGCGTGCGCCGGTGTGGTCCTGGTTCTGGTTGCGTGCTGCAGTCTGGCGCGGGCGCAGAGCGGCTTTGGGGCGATCGACACGCTGGTGGACCACGCGATTGCGGAGCATCTGCTGCCGGGGGCGGTGGTGGTGGTGGGTCACGATGGGCAGGTCGTTTTTCGCAAGGCGTACGGGATGCGGTCGCTCGAACCGACACGGGAGGCGATGACAGTCGGCACCATCTTCGACATGGCCTCGCTGACGAAGTGCCTGGCGACCGCGACGGCGGTGATGCAGCTGTATCAGCGAGGGGCGTTTCGGTTTGACGATCCGGTAGCGAAGTACCTGCCGGCGTTTGGCGCAAATGGAAAGCAGAACATCACGATTCGGGAGTTGCTGACGCACTACTCGGGCCTGCCGCCGGATTTGCCGCTGACCCACCCGTGGGATGGAAAGGGCGAAGCGTATCGGATGGCGCTGGCGATCACGCCGGCAGGACCGGCGGGAGAGAAGTTTGTCTACAGCGACATCAATTTCATCGTGCTGGGCGCGCTGGTGGAGAAGCTGTCGGGGATGACGCTGGACCAGTACGAGCAGCGGTACATTGCGGGACCGCTGGGGCTCAGGCATACGCGCTTTCTGCCGCCGGAATCGTGGATTGCGCAGATTGCGCCTACGCAGTACGAGCATGGGACGTCGGCGTATGGAGTGGCGGGGATGCCGACGGGTCCGGGGGACGTGATGCTGCGCGGCGTGGTGCACGATCCGACCTCGCGGCGGATGGGCGGGGTGGCGGGTCACGCGGGACTGTTCAGCACAGCGGACGATGTTGCCGCGTATGCGCAGAGTCTGCTGGACCGGCTGGCAGGGCGGCCGAGCCGGTTCCCGCTCTCGCGGCGGGTGCTGGCGCTGATGGTGAAGCCGGAGGAGCCGGCGGGAGGCAGGGCTGTGCGGGGATTCGGATGGGATATCGATTCGCCCTATTCGAGCACGCGCGGTTCGGTTTTTCCGGTGGGGTCGTTCGGGCATACGGGGTTCACGGGGACGTCGCTGTGGATGGATGCGGGCAGCGATACGTATGTGGTGGTACTGGCGAATTCGGTGCATCCGAATGGACCGAAGAGGATCACGGTGCTGCGCGGCGAGATTGCGGATGCGGCGGCGCGGGCGGTGGGGCTGCACGGGGAAGCGGCAGCGGCGGCGCAGTGATGGCGCGAGGCGATCGGATCAGTATTTGCGCAGGACGCCGAGGACTCGTCCCTGGATAGCGACCTGCTGGGCGGGGACGAGGATGGGATCCATTTCGGTGTTGGCGGGCTGCAGGCGGATGATGGCGCCTTCGCGGTAATAGCGCTTTAAGGTGGTCTCCGAACCGCGCACCAGGGCGACCACGATCTCGCCGGAGCGGGCGGTGGCAGTGCGCTCGACGAGCACGAAATCGCCGTCGAGGATGTGTTCGTCGCGCATGGACTCCCCGCGAACCTGGAGCGCGAAGACGTCGCGATTGCCGACGATGTCGGCCAGAGAGATGGTTTCCGGAATTTCTGCGGCTTCGACGGGATAGCCGGCGGCGATGCGGCCGGCGAGGGGGAGGCGATCGACACCGCGGCCCCTGGAGCGGGGCGGCAGAACGTCGAGGGAACGGCTGCGATTGTGCGCGCGGGCGAGCAGCCCTTTGTTCTGCAGATTGGTGACGTGTTTGTGGACCGTAGCGAGGGAGCGGAGGTCGAGGCCGCGGGCGATCTCTTCAAAGGATGGGGAGTAGCCATTTCTCTGCACAAAGCCGGAGATAAATTCCAGGACTTCCTTCTGCCGCCGGGTGATCGCCATAGCGGCCATTATAGCGAACAAAAAGCGAACAGGAGCGGAATTTGCGCGGGGCGGGTGATTTTTTCGTTTCCCGATTCGACACCCGTGCGAGCGGTGATTTCGTTGCGGGAAGCGAGTTTGGATTTCTCTTATCTTTTCCTTCACGCCAGCGTGGGATGGAGAGAAGGTGGGATGGAGGAGACGGGACGATGCGGTTGCTGATTGCGGAAGACGATCCGGCGCTGGGAAGGTTTCTCGCCCGCGGACTGGAAGAGGAAGGGCATGAGGTGACGATGGCGACCGATGGTGAGATGGCCATGGAAGCCGTCCGGAGCGATCTGCCCGAGATGGCGGTGCTGGACCTGAATCTTCCGCGGCGGGACGGCACGGAGGTGCTGGCGTTCCTGCGGTCGCTGACCGAAGATGTGCCGGTTCTCATTCTGACGGCGCGGAAAGAACCGGAGGTGCGGCTGCGCTGCCTCGAGATGGGCGCCGACGATTTCATGCTGAAGCCGTTCTCGTTTGCCGAGCTGCGCGCGCGCTGCCGGGCTCTGCAGCGGCGGCGATCGCCGGGTCTGGTGCTGCGCCAGGGCGACCTGGAGATGAATCGCGTGGAGCGCTCGGTGACCCGCGCGGGAAAGCCGGTGAATCTGACGAAGCGGGAATTCGCGCTGCTGGAGTATCTGCTGCTCCATCGCGGGAGGCCGGTTTCGCGCGCAACGCTGCTGCGCGAGGTGTGGAACATGAACGAGGCAGCGGCGACCAATGTGGTGGATGTCTACATCAACTATCTGCGCCGCAAGGTGGGGGACGATCGCGACAGCGAGGAAGGGCCCGGTGCAGGAGAGACGAAGGCGCTGGCGACACCGGTAATCCGGACCGTGCGCGGGATTGGTTATGCGATCGGCGAACCGGCTGCAGCCGCGCCGCGAGAGATACAGGTCTGAGGGGGAGCGATGGGGACAGCGGTGCAGGCAAGATTCGGTTCTGCGACCCGGACCGCCGTGCTGGTCAGCGCGGATGCGGCCTTTCGCGAGCGGGTGCGGCGTGCGTTGTCGGAGTTGCGATGGCAGGTGCGGGAGACGACGGGGGGAGCCGAGACGCTGGCCAGCCTCGAGGCGTCCCCGGCAGAAGCGGTGGTTCTGGACTCGTGGCTGCCGGATCTGGAGATTCATGAATTCATCGGAGAATTCCGGAAGTCTCATCCCGATGTCGACCTGGTGATGGCGGACGCTTCAGACGCCGCTGGAGTGGCGGCGCGGGGTCCGAGGCGCAATGAGATTTTGCTGGCTCTGCGCCGGGCGCAGGCGACCGACGATGCCATCTGGAAGACGGCGCCGGAGACGGCCGGGTCGCGGACTTCGGTCAAAATCGCGGCGGAGGCTTCTAAAAACAGCGCGGTGGCCCGGGCCGGAGGGGCCGAGGCCAGCGCTGAGGTCGTGTCGGGCGCTGTTGCCGCTCCGGTTCCGGCAGGGTTGCCGGAATTTGTGGGTTCGCATCCCGCCATGCTCGAGGTGAGCCGGAGAATTCGGCTGGTGGCTCCGCGTGCGACGCCGGTGCTGATCGAGGGACCGACGGGAAGCGGCAAGGAGATGGTGGCACGGGCGCTGCACCGGCTGAGTCCGCGGGCGCAGCACCGGCTGGTGGCGCTGAACTGCGCGGCCATCCCGGAGGGATTGCTCGAGGCGGAGTTGTTTGGACACACGAGGGGCGCGTTTACGGGCGCGGTGGAGAGTCGCGTCGGAAGAATCGAGGCCGCTCACGGCGGGACGCTGTTTCTGGACGAGATCGGCGAGATGCCGCTGGGATTGCAGGCCAAGCTGCTGCGCTTCCTCGAGACGGGCGAGCTGCAGCGGGTGGGGAACAACGAACCGGTCCGCGTGGATGTGAGGATTGTGGCAGCGACGCATCGCCCCCTGGCAAGGCTGGTGGCGGCGGGTGAATTTCGCACGGACCTCTATTACCGCCTGGCGGTCTTTCTGATCCGAACGCCCGCGCTGGCCGGGCGGAACGAGGACATCGCACGGCTGACGGAACACTTCCTCGAACGGATGGGAAGAAACAGTCCGGCGAAGCAGATCACGGCGACGGCGCTGGCGCAGCTGGCGGCGCATGGGTGGCCGGGGAATGTACGGGAACTGGATCACGTGCTGGAGCGGGCGTGGATTCTGGCCGAGGATCGGCCGTGCATCGACTCCGGCGAGATCGAATTCGATGAGGTTGGATAAGAGGAGTCTCATGGAAGGGCGCGGCGGCGTGGCGGGGGAGTTGCAGAATCGGATCGGGGGTCTGTGAGGACGAGCGATGCAGATGACGACACCCATCGGCGAGGCGCTGAACCGCTTTCTGGACCTGTCTTCCATGGAACTGAAGCTGACGGCGCAGAACATGGCCAACGTGGACACGCCGGGATACCGGACGGTGGGTTTCGATTTTGCGTCGGAGATGTCCCGGTCGATCGAAAACCTGGGTGCATCGGAGAGAAACGCGGCCGGCGGCGCGGCGGACCGGGTGCGGGTGGGGCCGGTGGATGGATTGCTGGAGCGTCCGGACGGGAACAACGTTTCGATGGACCGCGAGGGCATGAAGATGGCTGAGGCCCAGCTGCAGTTCCGGACGGGGGTGGAGCTGCTGAAGCACGAATTTTCACGGGTCGAGGACGCGATTCGCGAGGATCAGAAGTAACGGCGGGATTCTGCGCGACTGAGGGGCAGAGGAGATGAATCTGTTCGGCGTGATGGAAGTGAGCGGATCGGCATTGCAGGCCGAGCGTATCCGGGCCGAGGTGGTGGCGGCGAACATGGCGAATGCGGAAACGACGCGGACGGCCGATGGGGGGCCGTACCGCCGGCAGCATGTGGTGTTCACCTCCGACGCGCCGCAAGCGAGTTTCGGGGGGCAGATGCTGGCGGCTTCCGTGCCGTCCGATGCGGCGGTGGGCGGAGTTCGGGTGACGGCGGTGGTGGCGGACCAGGGAAATCCGCTGCGACGCTATGACCCTGGGCATCCGGATGCCGACAAGGACGGGTACGTTTCTTATCCGGATATCAATCCCTTAACGGAGATGGTGGACCTGATGGGTGCGACGCGCGCCTACGGGCTGAACAGTTCGGCGGTCCAGGCGGAGAAGGGAATGCTGAGCGCTTCCCTCGACATTCTGAAGTAGGAGGTGACGGATGCAACCCACAGCAGCGATTGCAGGCCTGGCAGTGCCGGCGATGGGAGTACCGGCGATGGCGGCGCCGGCCGCCTCGTCAGGATCGGTCGCGGCGGGCGCGGCTCCCTTCGGCGACCTGCTGAAGAACGCCGTGACCGGGATCGATGGACTCGAGCAGCAGGCTTCGGCGGCGGTCGAGGGTTTGATGCAGGGGACAAGCGTCGATGTGCACGATGCTTTGATCGCCACGCAGAAGGCCGATATGAGTTTTGAGCTGGCGCTGGCCGTCCGGAACAAAGCGGTGGCCGCTTACCAGCAGGTGATGGGCATGCAGTTCTGACTGCCCTGGATGGGTGAGAGCCAATGGCCGAGAAAGTCGAGAAACCGCAAACCGCGCTGACCGTGCAGCAGAAAGCCGGAGCCCTTGCGGTCGACGCAGCAACGCGTTTCCGCAACCTCGAGCCGTCGCGCAGGAACCGTTTGCTGGCGGCCCTGGCGGCGGTGATCGCGTGTTTCGGGGGACTGCTGTGGTATGCCTCGCGGACGGACTGGCGGACCTTGTATGCGGAGCTCGATCCGGAAGACGCGCGCCAGATTTCCCAGCAGCTCACGACGGCGGGCATCCCGTTCGATGTCTCCCCGGATGGGGCGACATTGCGGGTTCCGGCGCAGAACCTCGATAAGGCGCGGCTGGCGACAACGGCCAAAGGGGGGCCGAAGAGCGGACGGATGGGATTTGAATTGTTCGACAACCCGAACTGGATGGGGTCGGAATTCGACGAGAAGGTCAACTACCAGAGGGCGCTGGAGGGGGAACTGGAGCACACCATTGCGACACTGGCGTCGGTGGAGTCGGCGCGCGTGCACCTGGTGCTCCCGCACGATTCGCTGTTCACCAGCGATGAGCGGGAGGCGAAGGCCTCGGTGGTGTTGCGGCTGCGCCATCGCACGCTGTCGGACGACGAAGCGGAAGCGGTGGAGAACCTGGTGGCGAGCGCGGTGGATGGACTGCATCCGGAGAACGTGGTGCTGGTGGATGCTGCCGGAGGCGGGGTGCTGGGACATCGGGGTGGGGATGCGGAGGTGGACACGCGGGAGCGGGCGATGGCGGCGAAGTTGATGGAAACGCTGGAGCCGGTGGCGGGGCCGGGAAATGTCCGGGCATCGGTCAACGTCGAGTTCGATCCGAACTCCGCCGATGAACTGGATGAGACCTACGACCCGGCGCAGACGGCGACCCTTTCCATGCAGCGCAATGAGCAGAGTTCCGGTCAGCCCGCCGCATCCGGGATTCCGGGCACCGCGAGCAATGCTCCGAATATGAAGCCGCCGCTTTACCCGACGCAGAACGCCGCGCAGCAGAGCGTGAAAGAAGAGAGCGCCACCTATGGAGTTTCGAAGAAGACCCGTCACAGTGTCGAGGCGTCGGGACGGGTGCGGCGGCTGACCGCGGCGGTGCTGATCAACTATCGACGGACGGGAGAGGGGAAGGAAACACGCTGGCAGCCGCGGAGCCCGGACGAGATGAAGGAGCTGAGCGACCTGGCACAGTCCGCGATTGGTTTTGACGCTGCGCGCGGGGATCAGGTTACCGTCGAGGAACTGGCCTTTGACGAGGAGGGGGCTCCGCCGGAGCCAACGCGGGTGCAAAAGATGATGAGCGTGGCGGGCCGTTCGGAGGGCCTTCTGCGTTATGCCACGATCCTTGGAGCGCTGCTGATCTTCCTCCTGTTTGTGGCGCGCCCGGTGGTTCGTTCTCTCACCACGGCTGCGCCGCGCGCCGCGGTGGCCAACCCGGCGATGCCGCTGCGCGTTCAGGCTGCGGCGGAAGCCGTCGAGCTCCCGCCGGAGCAGCAATTGGCGGAACAACGCCGGCTGCGCGCGCAAAACGTCTTCGAACAGGTTTCCGACAGCGTCAAGCGCGATCCGGCGCAAAGCTCACGTCTGCTGGAGAGCTGGATCCGGGCGGAATAACCCTATGGCCTCGGCTGCGATCCATCCTGGCGCCGGCTCCGCTCACGCGCTGAGCGGCGTCCGCAAGGCCGCCATCTTTCTGGTGGCTGTGGGAGACGAAGTCGGCAAAAAGATCCTGCAGAACCTTTCTGAGCCGGACGTGCAGCGGTTGACCGAGGAAATCGCCGACCTGCGGAGCGTCCCGCCGGAACTGTCGCTGGAAGTCGTGGAAGAGTTCCACGAATTGCTGGATACCCAGCAGTTCATGTCCCATGGCGGGCTGGATTACGCTACGCGGCTGCTGGTGGATGCCTTTGGGAAACAGCGGGCGGAGGATCTGCTGGCGCTGGTGAAGCGGGCGCAGGAGGCGAGCCAGAGCGACCTGACCGTGCTGCAGCGCGTGGATGCGCAGCAGCTGGGAAAGTTTCTGGAGAGCGAGCATCCGCAGACCATCGCGGTGGTGCTGGCGCACCTGGATGCGAGGAAGGGTTCAACGGTCATCGACAGCCTCAGCGAAGAGCGTCGCGTGGAGGCGATCCGGCGGCTGGCGGCGATGCGGCAGTTCTCTCCGGAAATGGCGCAGCGGGTGGCGATGATCCTGCATCGGCGGCTGGAGAACATGGGGGACACGGGACGCAAATCCTACTCCGGTTATAAAGCGGTCGCCGATCTGCTGAACCGCATGGAGAGCGAGGAAGCCAAGAAGATTCTGGATGAGATTGAAGCGGCCGACGTGCCGATGGCGCTCAACATCCGGAACCTGATGTTCACGTTCGACGATCTGGTGACGATTCCGCCGGCGAGCATTCGGGAAGTTGTAGCCGCGGCCGACAAGCGACAGCTCGCTCTGGCGCTGCGCGGGGCGCAGGAGGATCTGCGCGCGCATGTTTTTGCGGCGATGTCGTCGCGTGCCGCCGACATGCTGAAAGAGGACATGGAGGTGATGGGGCCGGTGCGGGCGCGGGAGGTTGCCGGAGCGCAGCATGAAATTCTGGCACTGGCTCGCAATTTGGAGGCCGAGGGCAAGGTGATCCTGAAGCTGGAGCAGGGCGACGATTTCGTGACCTAAGGACCGGAGACTGCATGCTCAATCCGCGTGAAAACGACGTCCGGCCGATGCGCTACCGGCCTCTCGGCCCCGGGCCGCTCACCGGCATGGATTCGCCCGAGCGTTTGGCGAACCGGGTTCGGGAACTGGAAATCGCTCTGGAGGAGAAAGAACAACAACTCTCGCAGAAGCTGGAGAGCGTGCGACAGGGCGCGCTGCGGGAAGGGCGGCAACAGGCGGGGACCGAACAGGGTTCGTGGCGGGCGGAGTGCATCGGGCAGTTGCAAGGCGCGATCGAGGAATTTCGGATGCAGCGGGACGGGTACATGGCGCGGGTGGAGCACGAGGTGGTGCGGCTGGCCCTGGGGATCGCAGAGCGGATTCTCCACCGGGAGGCCCAGATGGATCCCATGCTGCTCTCCGGAGCCGTGCGCGTGGCCCTGGGACAGCTGGCGGAGTCGACCGAGGTGAGGCTGCGGGTGCCGGCCGATCAGAAAGAGATGTGGGCGGAGATGGTTCGCCTGATGCCCGGCTTGCCTCTGCGGCCGGAGGTGCAGGGGGACGAGGGAATGCGGGAAGCCGAGGCCATGCTCGAAACCAGTCTGGGTACCGTGGATCTCGGGGTGAAGGCCCAGCTGGGAGAGATCGAACGCAGTTTCTTCGAGTCGGCAGGCGGAGCCGCGGACGGAACGGGCCGCGCATCGCCGCCGGAGGCCGAGGGAAAGTAGCCGGACGTGGAGCTTCTGGGAACCTATTTCGCTCGCCTTCGCCAGCGCACCTCCTTTCGGTGGCGCGGCCGGGTGATTGAAGCCACCGGACAGACGATCGAATCCGAGGGGCCTCCGTGTTCGGTGGGCGAGTGCTGCGAGATTCGCGACGCGACGGGAAGAGTTCATCCGGCCGAGGTGATCGGCTTTCGCGGTGCGGGAGTTTTGTCGATGACGCTGGGTGTGCCCGATGGGATCCGGTATGGAGATCCGGTGGCCGCGCTCGGGATCACGCCGCGGGTGGAGGTGGGGGACGCCCTGATCGGGCGGGTTCTGAATGCGATGGGGCAGCCGCTGGATGGTGGGCGCAGGCCGATTCTGGATGCGAGCATCGCGCTGGAGCGGCCGGCGCCGGCGCCTTTCGATCGTGAGCCCATCCGCAATGCTCTCGGAACCGGGATCCGGGCGATTGACGGACTGCTCACGGTGGGGCGGGGGCAGAGGATCGGGATCTTCGGCGGATCGGGGGTGGGCAAGAGCACGTTGATCGGGATGATGACGCGGAACAGCGACGCCGATGTCATTGTGGTTGGGCTGGTGGGGGAACGCGGGCGCGAGGTGGGGGAATTTCTGGAAGAGGGTCTGGGACCCGAGGGCAGGAAACGCGCCGTGGTGCTGGTGTCCACCTCGGATCAGTCGGCGCTGCTGCGGATGCGTGCGGCGCTGGAGGCCACCAGTGTCGCCGAGTTTTTCGCAAGCCAGGGAAAGCACGTGCTGCTGGTCCTGGATTCGCTGACGCGTTTTGCGATGGCGGCCCGGGAGGTGGGCCTGGCGGCGGGCGAACCGCCGACCACGCGCGGCTACACGCCTTCGGTCTTCAGCCGGCTGGCTCGGCTGGTGGAACGAGCCGGATGTTTTCGGCGCGGCAGCATCACCGCGTTTTATACCGTGCTGATGGAGGGGGACGACCTGCAGGACCCGCTGGTGGATGCCGTCCGCTCGTATCTGGATGGGCATGTGGTGCTGGCGCGAGGGCTGGCCGCGGAGAGCTGGTATCCGCCGATCGATGTGCTGGAGTCGATCAGCCGCCTGATGCCGGTCGTGATCCAGGAAGACCATGCGCGAGCGGCAGCGACGATCCGTCGCCTGCTTGCGAGCTGGGCGCGGTCCGAGGATCTGGTACGGATCGGCGCGTACAAGGCGGGGAGCGATCGCGACATCGATCGCGCCCTCCAGTTCCGCCCGAAGATCCGGGAGTTTCTGGTGCAGAGCGCGCGTGAACCGGAGACCCTGACCGATGCGCGGAACCGGCTCCTTCGCCTGGTGGAGTCGATCGAAGCGACGGCTCCGGTGACGGCCGCATGAAACGGTCCCTGCGACGGTTGCTGCAGGTTCGGGAACTGGTCGAGGATCTCGCCCAGCTGGAGTGGGAGGCGAAGAGCGCGCAGATGCGCGCCCTCGAGGAGTCCGCCAGGCGCGAGGGACGGATGGCGCGCGCGATCCAGAGGAACGCGGTTGAGGATTTGACGGCGGAGAAGGCCGGGAGGCGGGAAGACTGGCGGCTGAACATGGCCGATGCCGGCATCGCGGGCTGGAAAGAAGCGAGGCTCGGTGTTCTCGCCGAAGCGGCGAGGCCGGCGGTGGATCGAGCACGGGAGGACCTGCTGGTGCGACGACAGGAGCGGCGTCAGGTGGAGATTCTGTCTGCGGCTGCGGCGCACGCGGAAGAAAAGCGCGAGATTCGCCACGATCAAAATCGAACGGATGACTGGTTCCAGAGCCGTTCGATGCGGGGGAATCGGCGGCGAAGGTAAGAGACGTCTCAGACTGGGCGAGTGGATTTGGGTGGCTCGTTGCAAGACTCCTCGGCGCGAGGGATTGTCGTTGGAATTGGGCGCCACGCAGCTGCCGGTTGTTGCACACGCTGGGACATCCGGCCTTCTCACGCGTCCTGCGATCTCTCACGCTGCCATCCCGGGCACAGCGAGTTTGACATGCACAGCGACCGCGCTGGCCGGCAGCGGCCTGTTTGGTCTGCTGGTGCGAGAGCAGATACCCGGCGGTGGCGAAAGAGCCACGGCGCTGGCTGATGCGCAACCAAAGCAGCCGCCTGCAGAGACGAGCTCCGGTGTCCTGATGCAGACAGGAACGCCTCCCGTTCCACTCGAGGGGGACAGGTTCCAGGGGAACTCTGACTCTCCGGTCCCGGAGGCCACGGCAACGGGTTCGACGCGGGAGTTGAGGGGCGAAGGATTTGAAGGCAGGAACGACGGACGAGCGGTCGCGCTGCCCAGCGAAGGAGTGCTGATTCCCGACGTCGGGCAGGGCGCCGAAAACCCGGCGAAGGTGAACGCGGAGAATGTTCCGGGGACACGAGCGGTGGCGCCCGGTGCGCAGACAAGTCCTGCGGCCGAGGCCGGCGGAGCTCCCACCGAGGCGATCGGGATGGAAGGGGGCAGCAGTGTTCCCGCGGAGTCCTCAACATCGGCAGAGAATGCGATTGCTGCAGTCGAGATCGGGAGAGGGGTGCCAGGAACACACGAGGCGCCAGGGCACCGAGAGCCGGAGACCGGCGCGAAAGACCCTCCTGCGTCCGGAACGGAAACCGAAACGGCCGCAACGACGGCGAAGCCCCCTGTCGAAGAGGGCGCCATGCAGGCTCACGGAACCGCGGCAGGAGACGGATCGGAGAAGCCAGGTTCTGAACCCGAGGCGCCCGGCCGTGCGGAGCCGATTCTTCCTGCGTTGCAGGGATCCGGGGCGGTATTGCAGCCGGTTCGTCCCGAGTCTCCTCGACTCGTCGCGCCGAGACCAGTTCCGTTGTCCGCACCGGCAAAGAAGATCGCGGCCGGCAAGAGCACGGCTTCGTCCGGTTCTTTGCTGGCTCATCACGCGAAAGGCTCGGCATTGCCAAACAGCGCGGCTGCAGCGTCAGACATTCCAGCCACCGTCTCGCCGGAGCCGCCCGTGACCGCCAGCCGAACCACGTTCCTTCCGAGCGCTGGTGCGAACCCGGCAGCAATGGCACCCACAATCTCCGCGAAACGAGGACCGGCCCTGATGGAGATGGGAACTGCGCGAAGCACGCCGAGGCTGGTGCCGCATTCAGTCAATGAAGGGAAGGGGGCTGCGACGGATGGGAAAACGTCTTCGCCGGGTGAGTCCGCTGGAGCAACCCCGGACACAGGGATGCGGCAGGAGGCTCGATTCCGATCCGCAATGACCGAACCGTCGGCTCACAGTCGAAGGATGGGGGCTCGTGCAGACGGCGATTCGGGAACAAAAGCGCAACCAGATGGCGTGCAGAAGCCGGTTATGGCACCGCTCTCGATCTCGAAAGACCCGAGTGGGGCGGCGATACGGGCCAGCACCCAGCCGGCTCCGGGCCATACCGGCCTGACAACAGAAGCGGGCATGTCCTCTGCGCCCTGGCCACGCGTCGCGACCAGCGCCACCTTCCAGCGGATGGATGCGGCGGCGGAGCCCCGGGTAATGGAAAGCACACCGCACCGTTTGGCTGTTGGGGTGCAGAGCGGCGGTTTGGGGTGGGTGGAGATCCACGCGAGCGGCGCGGCCGGGCAGGTAGCGGCGACGCTGGCCACGTCTTCTGTGGAATCGCACAGCGCGATTGCAGCGCAATTGCCGAGCGTGCGCGAGTTTCTAGCCGGAGAGCACATTCACGTTGACAGTCTGACGTCGGAGCGATTCTCACAGACGGCCGGCGGACACGATGGTTCTTCCAGCCAGTCCGGCGGAAGTGACGGTAGCCAGTCCGCCCGGAGCATGGAGCGCGAGCGGCTGAGCCAGTCTCTCTCTGTCGAGGGGGATGGCGAAAGCTTGTCCTATGTCAACGTGCGGGTTTGAAGGGAAGAAGGAAAGGAGTAGCCGTGGGAATATTTCCGAGCATGATCGGGGCGACAGCGGCGCAGACCGCCCAGGCGCAGGATGCCAGTTCATCGGCCGCCACAAATAGTTCGAGTTCATCGGCGAATACGGCGACGGTGACCGCGAACGACTTTCTGCAACTGCTGATCGCGGAGATGAAGAACCAGGATCCAACATCGAATACCGACCCAACGGAGTACATCGATCAGCTGGTGCAGGTGAACAGTCTGGAGCAGCTGGTGCAGATCAATCAGGACCTGGGGGGCGACAGTACGACAGGCGCTTCAGGGGAGGATCCCAGTGGGGATCGCAGTGCACTGCCCGCTGCGGGGGCGACGACCGCGGTGAACGGCAATCTGAGCGCAGGGAACCCCGCGAGCGCGGCCAGCGCGGCAACGCGGGTGGCGAGCGCGCTCGGCAGGGGAGGCAATCCAACCCCTTCGGCCGCGGGGATCACGGCCGGCACAGTTGCCGGCAACCCTTACGACGCCATTACCGCGGCGATGCGGAGTCAAGCTGCGGCGTCCTCAACCACGACCAATAGCCCGGCGCGGTGAAGGCGCGCGGCCAAGTGAAGGAGCAACTATGTCTTCGTTTTCGATACCGCTGACCGGCCTGAAGGCCTCGTCCGCCGAACTGAACACCATTGCCAACAATTTGTCGAACATGAACACGACCGCGTTCAAAAGCCAGAGCGTGATGTTCAGCGATCTGTTCTATCAGCAGATCGGGACCACCGGCTCGGGAAACCCTCTGCAGGTGGGCGCGGGCACGCAGGTAGCGGCCACTGAAACGAACTTCTCGCAGGGGGGAATTGACTCGACGGGAAATGCATCGGATCTCTATATCGACGGCAACGGTTTCTTTGTTGTGCAGGGCTCAGACGGCGCGACGCAGCTGACCCGGGACGGCAATTTCACCACCAGCGGCCCGTATCTGGTCACCCAGGACGGCCTGAACGTGATGGGGTATCCGGCGGCCAACGGGGCCGTAAACAGCAGCGCGCAATTGCAACCGATCCAGTTGCCGGTGGGACAGATGGAGAACGCGAAAGCCACGACAACGATGTCGATGACGGCGAACCTGAACGCCTCCGATGCGGTGGGCACCACGGTGCAGGGACAGGTGCCGATCTATGATTCGCTGGGCAATCCGCATGAAGCGACGGTCTACTTCACCAAAACGGCCACCAACGACTGGAGCTACAGCTTCTCTCTCGATCCAAAGGCGCTGAACGACACATCGTCAGCGACCACCCGAACCCTGACGCCCGTGGCGGGGGGCGGCAATACCACGATTGCGTTCGATGCCGGAGGGACGGTCGATCCGTCAACGAGCTTCACGATCAACGATGGCGCAACGACGGTGACGGCTCCGGCCGCGACGTCGGGCGAGTCGCTGGGGATCTATCTGACAGCGCTGCAGAACGCGTTGTCGGTGGGGGGAAGCACGGCGACGGCGAGTGTCAGTGGCAGCACCCTGACGATCACGGGTGGGGCGGTGACCGGCAACGTAGTTGAGGGCGGAATCACGACCTACGCGTATAACTTCGACAATGGCACGACCGTCGATCCTTCGACCAGTCTCACGATCACCGGCACAAACACGACCGGGAACAGTGCGACGATCACCGCGCCGCCCATCGCTCCGGGAGAGACGCTGAGCTCGTACGCCTCAGCCCTGACCGCCGCGCTCGGCGGCGTGAATATTCCGGGGGTGACGGTGACGGCGACGGCGAACGGGCTGAGCATCTCCGGGCCGGGAATCTCGCTGGGCGGCAGCCTGGCGGAGAGTTCGGTAGGCACGGCCTCTGCCAATGCTTCGGGATCGCTGGCGTTCGATGCGAACGGGAATCTGATCACGCCGTCGTCGAATGTGGCGGGGATCCAGCTGGGAGGGCTGACGGACGGAGCGGCCAACCTGAGTCTGACCTGGGATCTTTATGGCACGAACGGCGCGGGGATGATCACGCAAAGCGCTGAAGCGACCTCATCCTCGAGCAATCCGGTTTCAGGCACAACCCAGGATGGGTACGCGAGCGGAACCTACCAGGGATTCAAGGTGGATTCCTCGGGGGTGGTTTCGGCCAACTTCAGCAACGGAGAGTGGCAGGTGGTGGGCCAGGTGGTACTGGCCAACGTGGCGAACCTGCAGGGACTCACGATTGATGCAGGGAACAACTACGCGACGACGACGGCCTCGGGAGCGGCGACCATTGGGATTGCCGGAACCGGCGGACTGGGTACCCTTCAGGAAGACACGCTGGAGAGTTCCAACGTCGATATCTCGACGCAGTTCGCGAATCTGATCGTGGCGCAACAGGCGTTTCAGGCGAGTTCGAAGGCGATTACCACCTTCGATACCATCTCGCAGGATACGATCAACATGATTCACTGAAGCGACGCAACCGCGGACCCGCTGAGGATTTCCTCATAGAAGCGCTCATAGAGGGGGATGATCTTTGAGGCGCAGAAGCGGGTCTGGGCGGTGCGGCGAGCGGCTTCGGCCATGGCCTGGAGGCGGCCGGGGTCGCGGAAAAGTTCCACCGCGGCTGCGGCCATGCCTTCGATGTCGCCGACGGGGAAGAGGCGTCCATTGACGCCGTCTTCGATGAGTTCGGGAACGCCGCCGACGTGGGTTGCGATGGTGGGAACACGGCAGGCCATGGCTTCCAGAGCGGCCAGGCCGAAGGATTCCAGCTCGCTGGGCATGAGGAGCAGATCGGCGAGGGGCAGAATCTCCGAGACGCTGCTTTGCTTGCCGAGGAAGTGCACGCGGTCCTGAATGCCCTTGCGATGGGCGATCCACTCGGACGCGGAGCGGTCGGGGCCGTCGCCAATCATGAGGAGGCGCGCGGGTAGTTCTTTCGCGACGCGAGAAAAGATACGGACGACGTCAGCGGTGCGCTTCACGGGACGGAAATTGGAGAGGTGCACGAGGATTTTTTCCCCAGGCTCGGCATAACGGGCTCTGCCGGCAGCGCGAGCAGCTTCGTCGAGGGGCATGTAGACATCGCAGTTCACGAAGTTCGGAATGACCTGAATCGATTGTTGGGGATGAAATTCCTGGATGGTCTTGTCACGCAGGTAGTTGGAGATCGCTGTAACGCCATCGCTCTCGTCGATGCCGAAGCGGGTGATGGGCAGATAGGAGTGATCGAGGCCGACGAGAGTGATGTCGGTACCGTGCAGCGTCGTGATGAAGGGGAGCCGGCGGTTCTGCCGGAGGAGCATCTGGCGTGCGAGATACGCGGAGATGGAATGTGGAATGGCGTAGTGGACGTGCAGCAGATCGAGTTCGTAGTAGGCCGCGACCTCGGCCATGCGCGTGGCGAGGGCCAGGTCGTAGGGCGGGTACTCGAACAACGGGTAGTTGGAGACGGGGACTTCATGAAAGGCGATGTCCTGCTCACGGCCGCGCAGGCGAAAGGGCTGCGAATAGGCGATGAAGTGGACCTGGTGGCCGGCGGCGGCGAGCTCGATGCCCAGTTCGGTGGCGACGACGCCACTGCCTCCGTAGGTGGGATAGCAGGTAATGCCAATCTTCATAGAGAACCAGGGTACAGGGTACAGGGTGCAGCTAAGGGATGCTGGAGCGGCCGGAAAGAATCTTTAGGTGTCGAGGAGGGCTGCTTGCGGGACGGGAGGGCACAACGCCGTCGCAATGAGGGCGGCGAGCAGGAATCCCGCTGAGGTAAGCGTGAGGGCAAAGCCGAGGCCGGTACGCTCCGAAACGCGGCCGATGAGCCAGGGGGAGACAGCGCTGAGAACGCGGCCGATGTTGTAGACGAAGCCCATGGCCGAGGCGCGGAGCGCGGTGGGAAAGATTTCGCTGGTGAGAACGGCAAAGCCGCTGAAGTAGCCGGTGCCAAAAAATCCGACCAGAGGGCCGAGGACGAGCAGGGCTCTCGCGTTTCCGACGAAGGCGAAAGCGGGAACGATGAGCGCCGCGATGAGCAGGTAGGCGATATAGGTGTACTTGTGGCTGAAGCGGTCGGCAATGTAGCCAAAACTGACATAGCCGAGAAAGGTGCCGGTTTGCATCACGATCGTCCATTCGGAGGTCATGACGATGCCGAGGCCGCGTCCGCCCTGGGAAACCGGCATGGAGAGGAAGCGCGGCACCCAGGTGAAGAGCCCCCACCAGGCGAAAAGGGAAGCGGCATTCATGGAAGCGCAGACGAGCGTGCTGAATCCGAGGCGGCCGCGGAAGATTCGTGCCCAGTGAGGATGGTGCGTGGGCTCGTGACGCCAGACCTCGGGTTCGTGGAGGCGCGACTGGATCCATAAAGCGACGAGGGCAGGAGCGGTGCCGGCGAAGAAGACGGCGCGCCATCCGAAATGCGGCATGACGATGGCGACCAGTGCGGCGCCGAGGGCGTAGCCGATGGCCCAGGAGCTCTGCATCAGGGCCAGCGCTTTTCCGCGGTGCTGTGCCGGCCAGGTTTCGGCGACCAAAGCGGCGCCGGAGGCCCATTCGCCGCCCATGCCGAGGCCAAGGATGACGCGGCAGGTGAGCAGAGCGAAGGCGGTGTGGGTGAGGCCGCAGGCGAACGTGGCAATGGAGTAGATGAGGATGCTGGCGGACAGAGCACGCACGCGTCCGGCGCGGTCGGCGAACCAGCCAAAGGCGATGCCGCCGGCGGCAGCGCTGATCAGGGTGATCGACATCATGGCGCCGCTCATGGCAGCGGAGAGATGGAGTTCGTGCTGCACCTGGCCGAGGACCAGGGCATAGAGCATGACGTCCATGCTGTCGAGCATCCAGCCCAAAGAAGAGGCCAGCAGCGCGCGCTTCTGTTCTCCGGATGCCTCGACGAGCCAGCCGACGATTCCGTTCAAGGTTGGTTCCTGGTTTAGAGTTCAGGAGTACGGCAGGGCGGAAGCCGCGCCGCCGTCATACCACGATACGAGAGCACAGCTTCTTGCGCACGGCGATTGATACGGGCGGTACCTTTACGGATTGCGTTTTTCTGGAGAACGGCGAGCTGCGCGTTCTGAAGGTGTTTTCAACGCCGGCTGATCCGGCGCGAGCGGTGCTCGATGGTCTGGCGCAGATTCATCGGGGTGGGTCGGTCGATGTGCGTCACGGGACCACCCTGGGAACGAACGCGATGCTGGAGAGGCGCGGGGCGCGGGCTGCGTTCGTCACGACGGCGGGTTGTGAGGACACGATCGCGATCGGGAGACAGACGCGCGCTGCGCTGTACGACTGGTTCGCACCGATTCCGGTGTGCATTGTTCCGAAGGAGCTGCGATTCGGTGTGGCGGAGCGCGTCAGTTCCGAGGGAAAGATCCTGCGGACGCCAGGAGAGGGCGAACTGGAGGCACTGGCCCGGGCGGTGCGGGAGAGCGGCGTGCAGGCCGTTGCCATATCGATGCTGTTTGCCTTTGCGAATCCGGAAACGGAGCAGCGGGTGGAGGCCAGTCTCAAGGGGCTGGGGATTCCGATATCGGTGTCGCATCGAATTCTGCCGGAGTTTCGGGAGTATGAGCGGGCAGCGACGACCGTGGTGAATGCGTATCTCGCGCCGCGGATGCGCGAGTATCTTCTGCACCTCGAAAAGAGCGTGGCCGCAGAGCACGAGGGCGCGGGCGTGGACGTGATGCAGTCGTCGGGCGGCATCGTGTCGGCGCGCGTGGCGGCGGAAGAGCCGGTGCGCACGGTGTTGTCGGGGCCGGCGGGTGGCGTGATTGGGGCATGCCGGGTCGCAGAATGGGCGGGCTTTGAGCGCATCATCGGGCTCGACATGGGCGGGACATCGACCGATGTGTTTCTTTCCGATGCAACGCGGGGCGGCGTGCGGCGAACGCGCGAGTCGGTGGTGGCGGGGGTGCCGGTGAGCGTGCCGATGCTGGAGATTCACACAGTCGGAGCCGGTGGCGGATCGATCGCGCGATTCGATGAAGGCGGGATGCTGCGCGTGGGGCCGGAATCGGCAGGCGCCGATCCGGGACCGATTTGTTTTGGCCGCGGGACAGATGCGGGAGCCAGGGCGACGGTGACGGATGCGAATCTGCTGCTGGGTCGCCTGGATGCTGCGAGCTTTCTGGGAGGCAGCGTGCCGCTCGATCGGGAGCGAACGCAGCGCATGTTGGAGGAGCAAAGGGGTGTGCTTGGATCGGTGGAGGAATTTTGTGGGGGGATTCTGCGCGTAGTCGAGACGGAGATGGACAGGGCCATTCGCGTGATTTCAGTGGAGCAGGGATACGATCCGCGAGACTTCACGCTGGTGGCGTTCGGTGGAGGCGGTCCGGTACATGCGTGCGCACTGGCAAGGGCGCTGCAGATTCCCCGGGTGCTGGTCCCGGCGATGCCGGGAGCGTTGTCGGCGCTGGGAATTTTGCTGGCCGATACGGTACGCGATCATGCGCGGACGGTGATGCTGGCCAGCGATGCGATCGGGACTCTGGAGCCAATGTTCGCGGAGCTGGAAGAGCGGGCGCAGAAGGAATTCGCTGCGGAGGGTTTAGCGGGAGCGGCGGAGTACTCGCTTGATCTGCGCTACGCGGGGCAGGGATATGAACTGAATGTGCCGTGGAAGGGGACGGCGGCTGCGGATTCGATTGCGGCATTCCACGAGCAGCATCGACAGCGGTATGGCTTCTGCGATGAACGCAAGCCGGTGCAGATTGTGAACCTGCGCCTGCGGATGACGGCAACCGCCGATCCCTGGGTGCCAAAACAGCAGGAGCTGAGGCCGGGAGACGGCGGCGCGGCCCTTTACGCGGAACGGCCGATCTACTTCGACGGACGGTTTGCGGCATCACGGCTCTACCATCGCGAGCGTCTGGTTCCGGGAGATGCAATTCGAGGGCCGGCGATGATCACCGAATACACGTCGGCGACGGTGCTGCCACCGGGCTGCGAGGCGGCAGTGGATGGATTCGGCAATCTGGTGATCGCAATTGGAGAACGTGGATGAGAGAGAAGGGAGTCGACCCGGTTGAGCTGGCCATCTATCGCAGCGCGATGCACTCGGTCGCGGAGGAGATGGGCGCGGCGCTGCGGCGCACCGCGCTGTCGCCGAATATCAAGGAGCGGCGCGACTACTCGTGCGCGGTGTTCGATGGCCAAGCGCGGGTGATCGCGATGGGCGATCACATGCCGGTGCATCTGGGGTCGATGCCGATGTCGGTGGAGGCGGCGGTAACGGCGACGAAGTTCGCGCCGGGAGACGTCGTGGTGCTGAACGACCCTTACGCAGGTGGAACGCACTTGCCGGACATCACGATGGTGCTGCCGGTCTTCCTGCCGAATGCGGAGAAGCCAGCGTTTTTCGTCTCGGCGCGGGCGCATCACGCCGACGTGGGCGGCACGTTTCCGGGCTCGATGGGACCAGCGCGGGAAATCTATCAGGAAGGGGTGCGGATTCCGCCGGTGCGGATTGTGCGCGGGGGAACGGTCGATCGGGAGATGCTGGATCTGATCCTGTTCAACGTGCGGACGCCGGCGGAGAGGGAAGGCGATCTTGCCGCGCAGATCGGGGCATGCCGGGTGGGCGAGCGACGCATTCAGGAACTGGTCGAGAAATATGGCGAGGCGCGGCTCGGCGTGCTGACCGAGGCGTTGCTGCAGTACTCCGAGAGGCTGGTGCGGGCGGAACTGCGGCGCATGCCGGCGGGAGAATTTGCTGCGGAGGATTTTCTCGACGGCGATGGTGTGGACGATCGACCGATCCGGATTGCCGTGAAGATGCGCATCGATCCGGAAGAGGGCGCGATGCACGTGGATTTCACGGGATCGTCGGCGCAGGTGCGGGGTGCGGTCAATGCCGTGCGCGCGATCACGCTGTCGGCGTGTTTCTATATCCTGCGGTGTCTGCTGGGGCACGATGCGCCGGCCACGGCGGGGATTCTGCGGCCGCTGACGCTGGTGGCGGAACCGGGAAGCGTTGTGGACGCGCGGCCTCCGGCTCCGGTGGCAGGAGCCAACGTGGAGACGTCGCAGCGGATTGTGGATGTGCTGATGCGAGCGCTCGCCGCTGCGGTGGCGGAGCGCGTTCCGGCGGCGAGCGCAGGTACGATGAGCAATCTGACGATTGGCGGGATCGATCCGCGGAATGGTCAGCCGTATACCTACTACGAGACGGCGGCAGGCGGCATGGGGGCGCGGCCCGGGATCGACGGAATTTCTGGTGTGCAGACCCATATGACGAACTCGCTGAACACGCCGATTGAAGCGCTCGAGTATGCGTATCCGTTTCGCGTGCGGAGGTATGCGTACCGCGAAGGGTCGGGGGGCGCGGGGAAGTTTCGCGGGGGCGACGGGCTGGTTCGTGAAATTGAGTTGCTGGCTCCGGCGCAGGTCACGCTGCTGGCGGAGCGGAGGAAATTCCGGCCGTGGGGCTTGCAGGGCGGGGGGGCCGGTGCAGCAGGACGAGCGACGGTGACGAAGGCACAATCGGGCGAAACGACAGAACTGCCGGGGAAGTGCAGCGTGCATCTGGAGGCAGGCGATGTGCTGCGCATCGAGACTCCGGGCGGAGGCGGCTGGGGAGAACGATAAGGTCAACGTTTCGAAAATTGGGCTGGAGCCGGGGCAAATCGTTGAATAGAGAAACGATTGTCCAGTACAATGATCTTCAGCAATGGACCATAAACCTCATGATGGCAAGCCGTCGCAGGTGGCATTTCTTCTATCGCAGGTAGGCGGACGCTCGGCGCAGGAGTTTGCACGGCTGCTCGGCCCTTTGGGGCTGACGCCCCCGGACGCAGGCATTCTGCGGATGATTCGCATCCAGGAAGGGATCAGCCAGCAGAATCTGGCGAAGGCTCTGAACATGCACCCGAGCCGGCTGGTGGCGCTGATCGACGCACTGGAAGAGCGGGGACTGGTGGTGCGCGAAGCACACGCGACGGACCGGCGGCTCTACTCGCTGCGGCTGACGGAGAAGGGGCAGGAAGTTCTGCAATCGATGATGGATCTGGCGCGCGAGCACAACAAGATCATGTGTGCGGGGTTGAGCGCGGAAGAGTGCGTGCAGATGGAGTCGATGTTGAGGAAGATTGCGGGAGCGCAGGGCATGGTGGCGGGGGTTCATCCGGGGTACCGGGATTTGGGGAAGGCGAAGCGGCGAGCGAACGAGGCTGAGTGACGGCGGCGGCCAAACTCCGGGGTGACTTCGGGACAAAGGACAGAGGGGAACCGCACCTGACCAACGCCGGTCATCGTTCATGTATGTCCTTACTTTCTCTCCGCGACATTCCCCCGAGACCACGCAGTCATCCGAAGGATCGCTCAAGACTCTATGGGTAGTTCTTGTCGTTGTCGCGATTCCAGGCCTGTTGCACAGCATAGGGTCTCTGAACATCTGGTTGGCGGAGATCAGTGGCGTGGCATGTTCGCTTCTCGTCGTGGCCCTCGTCCCGCCGCGGCCGAGGCCCGGCAGGGTGGCTCTCGACACTGATAGGTCTTATCGTCGCGATTTAATATTTTGTCCCCACGCGCTTTCCCTTCCACCATTGAGGAGCGGGGTCGCATTGCGACGGTGTTGGCCCAGAATCTCGGTTAAGCTCGGTCAGTTGCGCGCAATCGGGATCGGCGCGTTCACTGGGTGATTCCGCAGCCAGAGTTCGATCACGATCCAGTTGATGGAGAAGCCGATCCAGAAGGCGATGCCGAAGAACTGATTCGGCTCGAGGTGGGTAAGGCGGCTGGTGGCAAAGAAGACGCCCATCACAGGTCGCGTCGTGGCAATGCCGAGGAGAACGACGACGGCGCGCAGGAGCCATCGTCGTTTGAGCTCGAATTGATCCGCGAGTTTGTATCGCCAGGCGCGCACCAGGGAGAACAGGAAGAGAGTGTTGAAGAAGAGGACGGCGCTGCGCTCGGTCCAGCCACCCACTGGGTAGGCGCTCATGGCATACGCGGTGACGCCCACGACCACGCCAAGAGGAAAGAGCCAGCGTTCGGGCCAGGCGAGCAGGGCGAAGCGGCGCAGGAGCGCGAAGGGAAGAACGAGGACAAAGGCGAGAGCGGGAATGATGTGGGCGAGGGTGAGAGCCGCGTGCGAGGCGAAGCCCTGATCGAGCGCAACCATCTGCGGCGGCCCGGAGGCGGATGGATGGGCAAGGGCCGCGAGACGGCGAAGGACGACGGCGATGGCGATCACGATACAGATCCAGAAGCCGATGCGGAGGGCGAGCGGCGCCGGTTGGGTCTGCGAGGGGATGGCGACCGCTTCGTTGGAATTCCGGGTTGGCATGGGTGACCTCCCTTCGTTGGACTCCCCGTTCAAGCGGCACCGGCCTCCGCGGTTCTGGTGGTGGCAATGGGCACTGAACGCGGAACTCGCATCAGCGCAACAGCGGCGAACAGCATCCAGAGAAAGCCGAGGAAGCGGGTGATGGGAATGAAGAAGTTGGCCGGCCAGGCAATGAGGCTCAGGGAGGAGAGTTCTCCGGTGAGGGCGATGGCGAGGCCGAAGGCGGCAAGCCAGATGGGCAGCAGACGCGTGAAGTAGCTGGTGACGGATATGCCTGCGGCGAGCAGACCGAAGGCGACTGCGTAGAAGACTCCGCCGGCGAGGAAGCTGAGATAGTAGAGCGCCTTGGCGACCTCGGCCGAGG